>Ga0210394_10008078_pt1 | contig 10926 bp, 9 predicted proteins | sample IncBWC12MmetaG_FD_160121 | JGI IMG/M metagenome (GOLD analysis project Ga0210394, IMG submission 160121) | Forest soil microbial communities from Barre Woods Harvard Forest LTER site, Petersham, Massachusetts, United States - Inc-BW-C-12-M | ecosystem: Environmental > Terrestrial > Soil >... | reverse complement strand
TCTAGCGACGAATCCTTCGTCCCGAAGGAGTTCGAGCCACTCACCGCGACCGCAGCCAACATCAATGATGGGCGCGTGTGCGGTACCGGCCCTCGCCTGTCGCACATACGGCAAGTAGACCGACTGTCTTCGTCGGATATCGGCACGAGTGCCCCGGAATTGATCCTCGAATGCCGCGTACATGGCATCGAGTCGGTGATCATCTTCGGTTATCATTGCTCCAATCTGCGCAGCGGAGATTGTCTTCGGGAATCGCTTGCGCGCTTCTTCTAACAAAAGTCCAACTCGCCGGTCTTGATCAAGGACATTTCTCTTTAGGTCATGCGCTTGCGAGTTGACAGACGCGAGAGCGGAGTTTAGCGCGTCCACGGCGCTCGTCTGATTCATCGTAATCGCAAGGTCGGCCTTTTCGGACACCGCATGATCGAGCTGGTTCGTCCAATTCCTGCTCGCCTGTTGAAGCGCGTCATTCACTTCGATCCTCACAGCCTCAATCACTGCTCGGTCCACCTTAGATTGCTCTAAGTAATCGAATTTCCGATCCAAGTCATTCATGGAACTTTGCAGCGTCTCCTTCGCGGCAACTGACGACTCCTCGAACGTCGCGCTCAGTTCCAGGCGAAGAGCGTCAATCACCGCTTGGTCCGCTTTTGTGTTGGCCAAACCCTGAACCGCTCCTTTGACCTCGTCAAATGCAACCCGCGATTCCTCCTTGATTTCAGCGCCTAGTCCACTCAGATCGCTGATATCAGCCTTGCCTTTACGGATGTGGTCGATGGCATCATTCGTCTTCTCAATCGATGAACATACGAGCTCAAGCTCGTTTTTCGTGACGCGATGTTCCAAGAGAACTATCAGATGATTTGTAAGTGCCGAAAGTTCATGACGTTCCGCCTTCGTCTCCATGGTGCGCAATAAAAGCGCATCGAAGTTCTGCAAGGCGACAGCGTCCGCTTTGGATTCTCGAAGTAACTCAAACTTCCGAGCTACATTTTCGATGGCCATTTGCGTCTGCGCCAGTGCCGCAATGTCGGCTTTCGCATCAGCAATTGTCTGAACGGAGGCGCCAATGTCGTTTACCCGGCGCTCGCATTCCCAGCAATCTGCTTTGAATTCTGAAATTAAACGGATTTGAAGCTGCGCGGCTTCATCGGCCGCGCTCTCTGCTATCGTTTCGATCTTTGCCCGCAGGTCATTGACCTGATCTTCAAATAGTCCCTTATCGACGTGAGTCGTGGTTGTTCTTTGCAATACCTGCAATGCCGCAATCGTTCTGGTGACCGCGTTCTGAAGAGCTTCAGAATGAGCCCTAGAAGCAAACTGTCTCGTCAATTCCGACAACGCATTCTGTGAACGCTCCAAACGACGGAGCGCGGCTGTAGCGGTCTGAGCGCTGCGTGCGAAATGCTGTTCATTCTGCTGAAGCCGGCGCGACAACTCCCGTGATAGGCGTATATGACTGCGCTCCGTAGCTGGCAGGTTCCAGATCGCAACGGCGACAGCAATCACTCTCCCAATGATGGGCCATCGCGAAACAGAATCGACAATATAGGGCAATCGCAATCCGTCGATCTTCGCGCCCCGTTGCCTTCCTTCAGGGCTTCGGCGGATTCGATGCAGGATCTCCGCCTTCGGTGCTCCATCACGCAGCATTGCCAAATAACATCGGGACCCGTCTTGGTCTGTCTCCCGCCCTAGAATTGCCTGGTAGGCTGCTCGAACAAAATCAACGTCGTCGTATGCAAGAAAATCGCGAAAATGGTATGGATCCTCTTCTCTTCCAGGAAGCGACGTTGGCGTGGACTGCCAATCCGATTCAGAAAGAGATAGTTGAACCGGAGTCGGAGGGTCAACTCCGCTAGCGATCCGTTCTAGCCCGACTGTAATATCGTCCAGGTCCAAACTTGCACTCCCAGTTGACGTCCGTATTGAAGGGGTCGAAGCATGAAGATTGCTGCGGCGAGGGATTGCCTCACGGATCCCGTGCATTAGCTTGTCGACATTTATTTCAGGAACGGGTTTGTCCGCAATCATGATTTCAATACCCGTTGCGCCAACCCTGCTCGGCTTTGCGGCACAATCTGTTCAACCTCAACCTCAACCTCAACCTCGGTCTCGGTCTCGGCAATATTAGATTCACCCAGGATTAACCATCCACTGGAATTCGGAACTGGTGATGTCGCATAAAACATCCCGCGTTTATGGGACCTGAAAAAATAGGAAAATTCCAAGCTCACCTCCGTGGTCGGTATACTCCGCATGAAACCGTATTACTCCGCGACGCTGCATCAGGAATAGGATTTCATTCAGGTTGTAGGGATTCATCTGCATCAGAGGATCGGCGTCGGCCGCCGCTCGGGGATTCGGGGTAGCCACGGCCGGCAATTCGGGCGGGGCAAGCCCGTACGTCGATTCAAAGCGCGTTTTTGAATACGTCAGCTGAATTGCACCAACGCCACCCGCGGTAAGCTGCTGCAATAGTTTTGAAAATAACGCTCGTCCGCGATCGACGGGTATGTGTTGGAACACGATGCACGAGTGGATCAGGTCGATTGGGCGCGTTAGAGGCGATAAAACATCGTCCGAACCGAACAAACGTACATTGCGCACCTGCTGCTCGTCGCAATTTCGCTGGGCTTCTTGCAGCATCGACGGTGAAACGTCGAGTCCAACTACATCTTCGGCGATCTTTGCAAACGGTATTAGCAATCTACCGACGCCGCAGCCGAAATCCAGCACGGTCCGGGGCGCGAACCCCGGATCAATATGCTTTCGAATCGTCGACAATACCCCGTGCACATGTGCTTCGCCGGACGCAAAAAAGTCCCGTCTGGCGTTTTCAGTGATTCCGGCGCGCCGAAATTTCGGATCGGTTATAACGCCGAAGTAGGGATCGCGACGTCCCCATTCCTCCCACGCGGCGTCAGTGCTCATGTCCATGCAATGCTCGGCGTCGACGTCGCTCGAACTACTGACGCCTGTGGCTGTAGGAACGATTGCCATTTGGGTAAAATCGAGTCATGGGCGTAGCGCTCAGCAATGACCGCTCCCCTTGCTATCAGGCTCTCTCGGCGGCCGCTTTGTGCCGGATCAATTACAAATTGAATGGCCTGCGCCAGGGAATCCACCGAATAGGGATTAAAATATTCCGCCGCGTCGGCAAAGACTTCGCGATGAACGGGAATGTCGGATGCAGCGACCGGACTGCCGCATTTCATGGCTTCTACTCCTGAAAAATCGAATCCCTCTCCGAAACTTGGGCATACCGTGGCTCGGGCGTGTGAGTAGAGCACCCGCAATTCTGTAGCGAGCACATCCGAGAGTAAGAACGCTTCGCCGCGCTCTAGCCACGGCTGAAACTTGCGGACGATCTGCTTATGGTGCCAGCCCAGAGATCCGACGATCAGCATCTTGAGTTTCGGAAAGCGCTCGACGCGTAGCTTTTCCCATGCGGAGAGCAAAGCCAAGTGATTTTTTCGCGGTTCGATCGTCGACACCACCAACAAATAGTCAAATGTCTCCACACTCGCAGCGTCCTCGAGGAGCCTTCGTGCCAGTGACAACTCCATGCGCGGCTTGATTTTACCGTTGATCCGGGTACGCACGATTTCCGGGATTCTGCGCGCGTCCGAAGGTTCGGCGGTGTAGTGGTGCGACACCATGTTGTGTATCGTGACCGACCGCTCTTCAGCCCGCGGAAAGACCGAAATCAGATCGCGACGCGTCGCGTCCGAAACACAGACAAACCACGCACCGCTCTCGACATTCTTTCGCAACGCACGATAGTGAAAGGCTTGATGGAAGCGGCGATCGATAATTGTGTGCGGCATCAAAAGCGGTATCGCGTCGTGATAGCGGATGACTAATTTTGTATTCTTTGAAACGGCCGCCGGGTACGGTGTCTCGGCAATCATGACATCGAAGTCGGAGGTATCGAGACGTGGGTACAGCGGATAGCCCATTTTGCGCGTCACGAGTCCGCAGATATGCATCGCGTTCCACGGAATGCGTGCAATCCGAAACGCGGAGCGCATGACGAGTTCGAAATCTTCGGGCGGCAGAGTCCGTGCAAAAAACCTCCGCCATACGAAGTCCTGGAAATGCCGAGCATCGAAAAGCGTCAGCTTCTGACTTCCGCCGAGAAGATGTTTGACTGCCATCATGATTGTGAGCGCGGTGGCGTGAATGTGCGAAGCCCAGGTCCCTTGCTCGATCGCGATCACCACCCGCCCGAGACGGTTTAACTTTTGATCGGTAGACAATTCACCGAACCAGCCTGTGCCGCCTGGCGGCAACCCAGGGCTCAGCACCCGCTCGTGGGTCTGCAAGAGACCCTCGATGCGCACGTCATCGAGTAGCGCAAGGCTGCGAAACAGCAACCGTGCGGCTTGTGGAATTCCTGCATGGCCACCGAGTGCGGGCCGCATTTCAAGTAGAATGCGGAGCGGAGGCTTGTGGATTTGTGTCATACGTGCGCGCTACGACTCGACCGGCTCAGCGCGCGTCGACATCGTACTCTGGTAGAAATCGTAGGCAGCCTCGACGCTGGGGAACGGCAAAAGTCGGCCCTCGTGCAAGACGCAGGCATTCTTGCAATACAGTTTGATTACGTTGGCATCATGCGTAACCAAAATGAATGAGCGATCCTTGCGTTTGTGAAATAACTCGATGTGGCAGCGTTCATGAAACCTGACATCGCCCACGACCATGGCTTCGTCGATCAGAAAGCAATCGAATTCAATCGCCATCGACAGCGCAAACGCAAGGCGTGTCAACATACCATTCGAGTAATGCAGTACCGGCTCACGAAAATAAATACCAAGCTCGGTAAATTCTTCGACAAAATGTACAAGCGGGCGGTAATCGACGCCGTACACTCGGCAGACGAACTTCAAATTATCGAGACCCGTGAGATGCACTTGGAATGCGCCACCGAACGCGAGCGGCCAGGAGACGCGCATCCCGCGCACGATTCGACCGGAGGTTGGATGTTCGGCACCGCTGATCAAACGAATCATGGTCGATTTACCGGCGCCGTTTCGCCCAAGGATGCCGAGGTTCTCGCCCCTTGCAAGCCGAAAATTGATGTCGCGTAACACCTCGCGAGGGCCCTGTCGCGTTGGGTAAACCTTGGAGACATGCTCGATGGCCAGCATCAGAACTCCAACCGCCGGCTGGCTTGACGCGCTAGGTAGAGCCCGCTCAGCGACATGACGAGACAACATGTGGCCATGTAGCCGACGTCGTAGTGGGTTTTTACTAGCTGTCCAAAGTAACCTTCGCGCAATATTTCAGTTCCATGCACCATAGGTAACAGTAAGACTACTTTTTGCATATTCGTCGGAAGCCATTCGACCATGAAAGCAGCGCCGGATAGAGGGAATAACAGGTACGACGCTGGATGCCATAATCGATCGACAATTTCTGAAAATGTCGTGGCGGCGCCAATTAACAGGGCAAGACTGGTGCCGAACCAGGCCAGCATGAACCAGCCAAAAAGTACTTCGAGTAGATTGTAGGGCGCGGGCATCCAACCGATGTAAATAAAAAGCAAGGACAAGACAATGAACGAGGCTGTCGCTCCGCTGGCCTCGATCACGATGCGAGTCAGCATGACGTCGATGACCTGGACGTTACGGTGGTACAAAAGCGCCTTATTCTGAGCAATCGATGAATTTGCACGAGACGTGCTATTGCGCCACAACAGCACGGAAGAGTAGCCGGTGATGGCGAATGCGACGATAGGTATCGGCGATCCGTGATGGAGACCCGCCGTTGTCCACAGCATCGTCACGCCCAAAGTAAACAGCATTGGCTCCGCTATCAGCCAGAGCACACCCAAATTGTCTCGCCCAAAGCGCGTGATGATCTCCCTCATCATCAGCGCATGTAGCACCCTGCGTTGAACAGCGAGGCTGCGCAATAGAGAAGGTTGGGTAAGGGCCATGGTGGCTGCGGTATTAGTCCGAATGCTCGCGAATCGCCGCGATCAACAAGCTCGCCACGCCCCACGCGATCAGGCCGACCAAGAGCACGGTGAACACGGATCGAATCCGTCGCGGTTCCATCGCCTTGTCCGGCAAATTCGGCTGCACCAATCTCTCCAGATATAGCTGCTGGCGCAGGGCATCGCTGCGTGCGGTCTCGAGATCGGCGAGGGCGACTCCCAGTTGCTTGTCCGCGAACACCGATTCCAGGGTCAGACGCTCGAATTCGGGCGCTCGGGCACTGAAGGAGCCGGTGACGCTCGTGACCTTCGCTGCCTCGCTTGAGATCGCATGCCGCAGAGTATCGGCACGGCTTTCCATTCCTGCGATCTGGGGATTGTCGGGTGAGAGCTTTCGTAACTGCGCGAGCTGGGCCTCGGTGGACACGAGTTCTTCCTGGATCTTGGCGACGCTTCCCAGCTGAATCGCAGCTTGCTTGTCGGGTTCGAACACGGCGTGCTTGCTACGGTACTCGAACATGGCAACGCCGGCGGCCGTGGCCTTGTCGGTGGCGAGCTGGACCTCGGCCTCGGCGAACCGAATGAGATCGCCGCGGCTGCGCTCGTTCAATCTATTGACCAGGCGCTCGCTCATCTGGAGCAGCTGATCATTGATCTTCTCAGCTTCTTCCGCAGTGAATGCATGCACGGTCAGCGTCGAGATGGAAGAGGTCGAGTCATATTCCACCCCGACGTGTTTGCCGTAGTAGTGGTAAAGCTCCTCGAAACTGTCGTCCCGCGACAGCCCCGGAAAGCGGTTGATGGGATCAATGGTCCTGCTCATGAAGGCCTTACGGACCGACGCTTTCTCGTCGAGTTCCTTAAGCGCGTCGCGCGAGAGAATGAAGTCATGAATCGAGTACGTGTCGTCCTGCGAGTGAGAAAGGCCCGTCCCCTGCAGAAGCTGGCCGAACATGCCACCCTGGGTCTGATGCTGCGGGCTGCGCACCAGGAAGCGGGACTCGGAGATGAACACATCCGACGCCACGAACCCGTAATAAAGGATCGCCGCGACGGTGGGCACCACCACGGTCAAGACGAGTACCAGATTGCGTTTGAGCCACGTCATCTGAAATTACCTAGCGCAGCTGCAAACCCGTTTGCACGGGATACGCCAGTGTGAAGAGGAGGTTCATGAATTTCTGCAGTTCCCACACGGGCGCGTTCGAGACATACAGCACGTCCTTGTCCTTGACCGGGAAGCTCTGAATCCAGAAGAGGCTTCGGGGATCGCGAAGATCGACCCGGTAAATGACCGGAACCAATCCGTCCGGTGTGGACAGTTGCGTGGGTTCGGAGGGCGTTTGCGGGCTCTTCGGTTCGAGGCGGAAGATGAACACGCCCTTCGGATTGGAGCGCTGATCGATCAGCCCGCCGGAGCGGGCCAAGGCTTGTGCGAGGGTGATACCCTGGGTTTCGAAGCTGATTTCCTCGTTCTTGCCGGTGGCGCCGAGCGCCGTGAAACTCAAGGGCTGATACAAGGCGGTGACCACGTCACCGGGTTGCAATGCGATATTCTGTTTCGGGTCCTTGATGATGGTTTCGAGCGGCAACGAGTGCACGGTATCGCCGCGCGTAAGTTGGATGGTGGTCTTGTTGACGGGTTGGCGCACGCCAGCTGCGATCGCGAGCGCGTCGAGCAGCCGCTCGTGAGTGACGGTCAGGGGGACGCGCGTGCTATTGGTGACCTCGCCGACCACCGTGACCGACGAAGAGAGATTCCTCGATTGCAGCACTAGCACTTCGGGCTGATTGGCTTTCCCGGTCAGGCGCCGTTTAATCTCCGCGGAGATGTCGGGCAGCGTCTTGCCGGCCGCCGGCACGCGGCCGGCAAACGGGACGGTGATGCAGCCTTCACCATCCACGGGCTGTTCAGGCAGGGTGGTGGCGAGCGCCGGCGCCGGAATCCCGCGGGGATCCAGCTGGACACTACCGAAGAGCGTCGCGGGCGCTGCCTCCCAGATGGTCACGGTCAAGAAGTCGCCCTTGCCCATGGCGAGCATTTGATCCGGACGGCTGCTGAGTACTTCGGAGAACAACAACCGCGAGCGCTGCGCCACGAGCCGACGCGTGACGTCCTCGTTCACGTCGATGATCGGTATGGGCGGAATCGACGTTTTGGCGTCGGGGTGCTCGATGTCGTGGCGGCTGGGACCAATCGACGGAAAATAAGACGCGCATCCGGCAAGGGCCAGGGCACTCAAGGCCACGCTGGCCAACTTGGTCGTGAAATGCATGCGTCGCTTGTCGCGGCTCCAATTCGTTGTTGTTTACATATTAACAAGCGATTTAACACTTCGGTGACCCGCATCCCTGTTCTGTGGGCTGGTTGGCACTCTGCGGCGCGGTCACTGCCGCGGCGGGTCCTCCGCGTTGAGCACTCGCGCGTCGCGCCAGGCGAGCAGCGCGATCACTACGATCCCCGATGCAGCCAGCATTGCGATGACTGCGTCATGAATCGAGATCGACCCACCGCCGGGAAACGCTGCAAACCAACGGCGGAGATCCACTACCCCGAAGGCGAGCGTCAGTAGATTGCCCAAGAGCAGCAGCGCCCGAATCTCCGTCGGCCCGAAATAGAAATAGGTGATGCGCATGGTGGCGCGCGTCTGGGCGGCGATGAGCGTGTAGACGAACGCCATCAAGAACGTGATGAGTCCAAGGCAGGCCATGCCGAAATGAGCCAAAGGCGATAACCCTAACGCAATGAATGTGAGGCTCTGGCAGAACAGATCGCTGGTGTGATCGATGAAGAACCCGTAGCGTGGCCGCTCGATGTGCCGCAGGCGGGCGAGGTTGCCATCCAGTGAGTCGCCCAGCCAATTCATGATGAGCCCGAGACTCGCCAACCATAACCACGTCAGGGACCGGCAACTCAGCACGAACCCCGTCGCGGTCAGCAACGCGCCGAACACCCCGAACGCGGTGAGATGGTCCGGCACGACCTTGGGTGGCAGGCGCCGTACCAGCCAGGCAAGCGCGGGTCGCTCCAAAGGTCCGAGCACACTGTCATTGATCCGCTGCACCGCGCTCACCCGCCGTATCCGAGGGCGCGCAGGATGCGCTGCGACAGCGACGGCGGCAGCACCGACAGCCACCACATCCCCCACGCGAGCAGCCGCGGAAACGCGATACGCGCGCGATTGCGCTCGAGTCCCCGTCGGATCAACACTGCCGCGCGTTCGGGTGACATCATCCAGAGTTTGGCGGCAGTGTACCGATCGCTCATCGGCGTGCGCACGAAGCCGGGCAATACCACGTTGACTTGGATTCCCTGTGGCGCCAACCAACCGCGCAGCGCTTCGCCGTACACCTTCAGAGCCGCCTTGCTGGCGCTATAAACCGGTGTCACCGGCATGCCGATGTACGCCTCCAATGAACTCACCAGGGCGATCTGGCCAGCGCCGCGCCGGCGCATCTCGGGCAGAACCCCGGCCACGGTCGCGAGTGCGCCGTCGAGGTTGACCGCGAGCACCGCCCGCGACGTCTCCCAGCTTTCGACTTCCTCACCGCGGCCGATCATGCTGCTGACGCCGGCGTTGACGATGGCGAGGTCGATCGTCTGAGCGCCGGACAGTTGCCGGAGCGCCGCCACCGATGCCGCGCCGTCGCGCAAGTCGAAAGAAGTGCTCACCACCCGCGCGCCGCGCGTCTCGCAGTCGCGGGCGAGTGCGGCGAGCCGCGCGCCATCGCGGCCGTGGAGAATCAGTGTGCGCTGCGGCTCCGCATAGCATCGCGCCAGCGCGGCTCCGATGCCGCCGGTGGCGCCTGTGATCAGGACCGTTGCCGGACATTTCACTGAGTCGTCTTCATGGATGCCAGTTTTTGCTCCATGGCTTTACCAAAGTAAGCCTGCGGGTCCGACGGGGTGACGTGTTCGCGCCGTTCCCGCGCGGCGATCGCCGCCTTGGCCGTATCGAAGGCGGCGCGCAATGAGCCGGCGGCGGGCAACGCGTCGCGATAGAACGCTTCGCCAAAGTAGGTGAGATCGCTGTCGTTCGAGCAGCCGAAGGAGCTGCGGTCGGCCGCCGCCGCCGCGATGACGATGGTTTGCGGACCTTTCAAGGAATCGATGAAGCCGCCCGCATAGCACGCTGAAATGATGAGCACGCGCCACTTGATTCCGGATTCGCGCAGCGCATCGGCGAGATCGTCCGGCGTCAGATCCTGCAGCGGCAGCTGCGAATTGGACACGGCGATTGCGGGGTCTGCCGTGCCATGCGAGGAGATCGACAGGAACAGCACGTCTCGTTCGAGGTTCATGCGCGAGCCGAGGCCGAGCAACGCGTATTTCAATCCGGTTACGGTCGCAAGCGGCGCGCCCTCCAAATCGCGCTGATCGTTGATCAGCAACAGCCGTCTCGCCCCGCTGCCGTAGCGTTCGCCGATCACGCGCGACGCCAAGCCGATTTCTTGCGCGAACACCTTCTGCTCGCCGACGCCGGCGAAACCGAGAAAGAACGCTTGGGCCACCGGCGAGGTCTCATGGCCGATCGCCGCGAGCGCGCCATCGATGCGGGCCGCCTGTGAGAACAAAACTGCCTCCCCGTCGGCGACCGCTTCGTCCGACTGGGCTAGCGGCGTTTCGAGCGGAGCCCACACGTCGGGAATGACATCGAGTGCGTCGCTCAGCCAACAGAACCCCGCGATGAACACGACGCCGACGCAGGCGGCGGCACGCTGCGTTCCACCCGTGATGGCGTGCAGCCCGCGCGCCAGGTACAGCAGCGTATACAGACCGACCAGAATGGCCCCGGCCAGGAACCCGTCAGGATTGAGATAGACCGCCGCCACGCTCATGAACAGCAGCGGCACCGGCACGGCTCCCATCGCGAGTGCGAGCATCGGCCCAAACTTGAGGTTGGCATACGCCCGCCATTGCAGCAGGGCGGCCAGCGTCAGTATGCCCAGCACGTACCAGGCGAAGAGGGGGATGTCGT
>Ga0210394_10008077_pt1 | contig 10927 bp, 15 predicted proteins | sample IncBWC12MmetaG_FD_160121 | JGI IMG/M metagenome (GOLD analysis project Ga0210394, IMG submission 160121) | Forest soil microbial communities from Barre Woods Harvard Forest LTER site, Petersham, Massachusetts, United States - Inc-BW-C-12-M | ecosystem: Environmental > Terrestrial > Soil >... | reverse complement strand
GATCGAGGCTGCGTCCGGGTGCATCCAGTTAATCTGATTGACGTTGGGGCCAACCAGAGTGAAGTTGAAGCCGGAGCTGTCGAGCACGTTGCCGAAGGTATCATTCGGTGACATGACCACCTCGTCATTGAGGTAACCACCCGTGATCGACCCGTAGATCGTCTGGTTGAAAGAGAAGATCAGCCGGCCCTCGAAGAACACCGCGGCGAGTGGCCACGTCTGAGCCGTAGAGGTAAAGACGCCCATTGAAATCTGGATGATCGGGTTCGATGTCGAGGTGCCGGGGAGCCCGTTCGGCAGCGTCAGTTGCACGCTGGTCGAGCTGTTGATCGAGGCAATGGTGCCATAGTTGTAGTCCACCGCGTTGGCCAGCGGCGCCCAATAAGTCGGGTTGGCGTCGGGCTCGAAGCCCAGGTTGGCCACGCTGGTCGGCAGCGCGGTGTATCCGGTCGCTGTCTGATCCGGGGGCCATGCGACGGCTTGTCCCGCGGTGTACGTGGTGCCGATCGCCCAAAAGGGAAGCGTCTGCACGATCTGGATTGTGCGCCCGATGTCCGTTGACAAGAAGCCGGCGCCACCGTTGATCTGGGTCACGGTGTTCATGGTGAAGGTGATCGTGCCCGTGGTCCCTGTAGCCGTCGCCGGAAGGTCAACCACGTTGGGGCCGTAGTAGGGGCCATCGACGAACTGGAGGAACGTCATGGCATATACCAGGTCGTTGGTGGCCGTGGGACCAGTGACCGGCGTGACCACGATCGGTGGTTGCGGCGTGATGCCCGCCATCGCGTTGACGAAGATCAGGTTTTGTTCGGCCAGCGTCGGGCGCATATCGTTGACGATCTGATTATCGCCCGTGTAAGGAGCAGCTACGCGGGTCACGCGATCAGCGGCGATGAACGGGAGCGATCCGACATTGAAGGCGCCGACAATGTTGTGGCCGGTCTGGACGCCATCGGTCAGCGAGAAGTGCGTGGTATCGATCTTGGTGACGGTGAGCTGCCGGTTGGCGAGCTGAGAGAAGGTCGTGACCTGGGCCGCGGTGAGCGTCGAGTAGTCCACCGTCATCATGATCTGATCGCCGGTGTTCCAGTTCGTCGCATCGCCGGTCGTGATAACGGCTGGGGTGCTGGTGGAGATGGCGGTCACTTGGTGGCGAACGCCGTCCGTGATTAGGTGGCCGTTCGCATAAGCCCGGCACCATGTATTCTGGCTGCTGTCAGCCGTGAACTCCAAGATGTAGGAGTTCTGCTGCGAATAGAGGTAGGGTAGATCGCGCCATCGAGGCCCAGGTAGGACGGCTGCACGAACATGGTCCCAGGCCGCCGCGTTACCGCGCCCTCCTCTATGGGGTACATGTTCGTGCAGGCCGCCAGCGCGCTCCGGTAGAGCGGGAGATCGATGCGACCGGCTGCGGCTGGTGAGAACTGGCCGCCGGTGAAGTTGCTCTGTGTCCACGAACCGCGAGCCATGTCAGCCTTTTCTGGGGTAGCGATACCCGCCTAGTATATACGACATTCGCTGCCGTGTCGCTTCCGAAATGTTCGGGGGCGTGTTCACGATCAGCCGGCTACCGCGAAACTGGATGAGCTGGGCATAGAGCTGCCTCTGGCCCGGCGTCGTCAGCGCGAGCGCCAGGTCGGCGCGCGGGTAGAGGCTGGCGTAGTTGACCCCGGTGAGGTTGTTCGTTACCGGCGTGAACACATTCGCTCGACCCGCCAGCGTGAAGTTGCCGAACGTGACAGCGAGCGCACCCGTGGCCACGGTGCCGACGAAGCCTGTGCCGGCAAGGGTGAAGTCACCGAAGGTGGCCGCGAGAGCGCCAGCGGGAATGACCAGGCCGGTGCCGGCGAGGGTGAAATCGCCGAAGGTCACAGCGAGCGTACCGGCCACAGCGCCGCCACTGACCGTGGCCGTGCCGACCAGTGTGAAGTCGCCGAACGTGGTGGCCAGGGCACCAACCGGAACTACGAGCCCGGTGCCGGAAAGGGTAAAATCTGCCCACGTCGCTGCAAGAGCACCAACCGGAACTACGAGCCCGGTGCCGGCGAGCGTGAAGTCGCCGAAGGTGGAAGCAAGAGCGCCGACCGGAACTACGAGCCCGGTGCCGGCAAGAGTGAAGTCGCCGAAGGTGGAAGCAAGTGTGCCTACCGCGGCACCGCCGGAGGGCGTGTAGGTGATGATGATGAGGCCGTCGCCGCCGGTGCCCCCGGCGGCGGTTGAGACACTGCCGGTGAGTACACCGCCGCCGCCACCGCCATACTGGCCGCCATTGCCGCCGGGGTATACTGTAAAGGAGCTTTCTGCCTCGTTCCCCGCCGCGCCGCCTCCACCTCCAGCGCCCGCAGTAGTGTATTCGACGCCATTGCCGCCAGCCGCCCCCGGTTGCGTGGTCGGGATGTTGCCGCCACCGCCGCCGCCGCCGGACCCATGACTACCAGCAGAAGCCGCAACCGATGCTGTAGCCCCTACGCCACCGGCGGTGCCGTCTTGCGCGGTTCCGCCGTTGCCGCCAACACCGCCAGAGCCAACCGAACCCGCCGTAGCGCTGCCGCCCGCCGCGCCGCCGCCGCCACCGCCCCCACCGTCCGAACCCGAGGCTGTGGCGCCCGCGAGACCGTTGCCGCCCGGCCCAGCCGCACCGCCGCCGCCGCCGCCGGCGAAATTACCGCCGGTAGCGAGCCCGCCTGCGCCGCCTGAGTATTTTGTGCTGCCAACACCGGAGGCTGCCGGGCCGCCCACGCCACCAGCGGACTGAGTTCCGACCGTGCCGCTCGCTGCACCGACCGTCGAGGTAGCGAGCGACGAGCCGCCGATCCAGGTGGAACCCTGGTTGCCGCCAGGGTCGACATTGAAGGCGAGCGTTGCCCCTATAGTCGGGCTAGCGGTGCCTTCGGAATAGCCGCCGCCACCACCACCACTGTACCCCCCCAGGGCGACATCGGAACCGCCGTTGCCGCCGGAACCAATACACTCAAACTGAATGGTCCCGGTGTAAGCCGGAACCGTCCAAGGCGAACTACTCGCCTTGGTGAGGAAGACAACAGTCATTACGCGCCAGGGGCGGTAACGGTAAACCCTGAGATCTGGACGGTCTGCGCCGACGTGATGGTGCCGTTGAACGAGAGATCACCGGAGCTGATCCCGCACGTTCCCTGCACATGGCAATTGCCCGAGTTATCCAGCATCCTGAAGTAGCCCGGTGTGGACGCAGAGCCACCGCTGGCCGTGGCCGAGAGGGTCAGGCCGCCAAGGATCATTGCACCGCTCGACGCCACACCAAACGGTGAGGCGTTGAGCGTGAAGGTCGCGAGCAGGGTGCCGGTCGAGGCCGTGGCGCACGTCGCAGGCGGGGAGCCCGTGAGCACGATACAGGTCGAGGTCGCGCCGAGCACCGTGTTCCAGACTTCGGTGATGGCACTGTTCGTGCTCATCATGTCGTTGCGGAGAGTAGTAGAGAACTGAAGGGCCATGTCGTGTCCTAGAATTGGGTGTTGAAGAAAGCGGCCTCGGCGTTCTGCTGTTCGCTGACGCCTTCCGTGTTCGCGATGATCTGCGCGTTCAGCTCGGCGAGAGCATCCTGCTTCTGGTTCTCGTCGTCAACCGCTCGCTGGAGCTGCCGGGAAATCCAGGTGTCCATCAGTAGCGCACCGAGATATATTGGTCATCGGCTGGCGTCACAGGGCCAACCTCGATCGCGTTGACGCTGCGCGCATCGCCCACGATGACCCGGTACTTGGCCGCGATCGCGCCTAGCTCATCATCGGCATCGCACGCCCCAGCGCATTCCTCCGCAAGCGTGAGAGCGAACGCCTCGGCGAACATGGCGTCCATCCGGGACACGTCCTGGAAGTCAGCAATGAAGCGCAGCCGGAGCGCCGTGATGTCAGAGGACACGATCCACTCGTTCGCGTAGAAGACCCAATCCTTCTGACCGACGAAGGTTGGGCCGCCGAGCCAGGGCGTGATCCCGGTCTTCGGGTTGTCGGGTGCCAGGCGCAGCCAGTTGGCCGGGAGCTTGAAGACGTTCAGCGAGGTTTGGTCCTCGGCCGGCCCGGTACTGAGCGGCCACGCGATCGTGATTGGCACCAGGGTCGCCTGGATGATCTGCCACTTGTTCGATATACTGACCCCTGTGGGGATTACGGAAGTCCACATGCTACCGTACATGTGCTGCGGCTGCCAATAGATGTATCCGTAGTCCGTCACCGGGTTGTAGCCGGTCGCCGAGGGGTTGAGGTTAGCGTCTCCGAGCGATGCCTGGACGCACACATAGACCTGGTTGTCCGAGCCGAGCACATAAGCGGTCGGCTCATACTGCGTCAGGATGTTCCACGCCGACGTTGGTGAGCGTCGGGTCATTGCCGACGTTGAGGTTTGAGAGCGAGAGGTAGGCGGTCGTGCCAAGCACGTCAGGGCCATCGAGGTCACTGTTCCCAGGCTCGAACAGGGCGCTGTCTTCGCCCGGCCAGCCGGCGATGTCACCAGCCTTGTAGAAGCGGGTGCTCGACCACGGCGCCGCGAACCAGGGTGGCTCGCCCGTGTCTACAAGCGCCTGGTAGACGACAGCGGTGCCATCGCCTTTCGGCAAGTAGACCAGCTCACCAGCGTTGTAGCCCTGGGTCTGTGTCCGGCTGCCGGTGTTGGCGTTGGGGTAGATCGGCGATTGCCAGCCACCAAGGCTGTCGTTGGCCTCGTCGCTGGTGCGGAACCGCTCGGCCGTCATCGGGCCGAAGTAGCTGTCCCACACCAGGTGGCCGTTGGCGTCCTGGGTAGCGTTGCCGGGGATGACGTTGGTGTTCGGGACGTTCGCAATCCAATAGGAGCCAGCGGGATATGCGACGATCTGGCCTACGCCATAGGCGGGCGTCCCCGACCATAGCGCGGGCGCGAGCAGCATGGTGTCGTTGCGCACCGGGCGCACGACGGCTTCTCGCGTCGCAAAGACCCAAAGGTTCCTCTGAAGCTCATACTGACGCACCTTGTCATAGGCGTAGTTCAGCTCGTTCGCGACCTGCGAGTTGGAGGTTGGGCTTGCGAAGCGCGGCTTCTTGAGGTGCTGCGCCGAGCGGTTCATGATGTCGAGAGGCAGGCTGTACTTAGCCACGGCGCTGCGCCCCCTGCGGAGGCTGGGCCGGCATCAGGCTGATATTCACGCGCTCGGTGCGCAGCTTGTCGCCGACCGGCTCCATGTTGCCCACCTCGATCGCATCGACCGCGATCGCGCGCTGAAGGATGCCCTGGTAGATGGGCTCGATCTGCTGGAGCTTCTGAGGACTTTGAGTGAGCACCGGCACCGCGGCCATGGCGAGCTGGGCGGCCACCGCCTCACAGAACATCGGATCGAAGATCGTGACCGTGGACGTGTCCTGGACATACCAGAAGCCGACCGAGCTGGCCTCGGTGATGATACCCGCCTGGACGAAATCAAAATCGGAATACTGGATGCCACCCGAGGTGCGCTGGTAGAGGCTGCCCTGGGTGCGCGGGTCTTGGTTCGCCGGCCGGATATAGCCGGTCGGATATCCGAAGATGTTCCGGGTCACGTCTCCTTGGTAGAAGGCGGTGCCGTTAAGCGTGAGGTTTTCAAAGACGACAGCGAATTTCCAGATATGCTCGCGGAGCGCAGCCACCCGGATCTTGTCGTACAGGAACCCCATGACAACAGCATTCTTGCTGCCGACGAAGCTGGTCCCGATGTTGGGGCTGATCCCGCAATGCACCAGCGCCCGGTTCGCTATGTCGTACTCAGTGGTGTACTCGGCCATCGTTGGCCGTGGACTGCCTTACGGCAGCCACTCCGACCAAACCAGGTCAACGACGAAGTTGGCGCCGCCTTCGACGGTGGTCGAGGTGCCAACCACGATCAGGGAGCCGGGACCGAGGACCACCGTGCCATCGAGATCGACGATCTGGCCGACGATGCTCGCGAGGCCCGTGGTCACGAGCGACGAGACGCCCAGCCCGCGCAAGAGCGACGGGGCGGTGACGGTCGCGGCCGAGGTGGCGATGGCCGCGTTCGACAAAGACTGACCGCCAAGCGGCATACGGGCCGGCGTGACGGGAGTGTTGGCCGAAGGAGCGACGGTGCTGTACCCGAGCACGATGCCATCGACGACATCGGTGGCGAGGATTTGGGTCAAGCCCACCTGATGCAGCTCGGCGAAGCGACCGGACTGCGGAGGGTTCCAGAGCACGACGGTCGCGGCCGTGGAGGTGTAGACGTTCAGCGTCGCGGTCTGCGACGCGATGTAGAGGTTGCCGCGCGCAGCCGCGGTGTACCGCTTGCCACCGAGCTGGCGAGTGAACAACTCGCCCTGATGGCCGCCGGTGAGGTTCTGTGGAGCACCATCGGAGCCCTGGACTGTGGCGGGGTTCTGAGCCACCGTCACCATATTGAGGACGGGAGTGCCCGCCGGATAGCCGCCTGCCATGATATTCTCCTAGACCGGGACGTTTAGGTCGCCGGTCCCTTGATTGTTGAAGCCGCCCTTGACGACGTGCCGGTAGATAAGGTCAAGCGCCTGCTTGAACTGCTTGCGGTTCACACCCGACGTGATGGTGGTGTTCGATACCCAGCGCACTTCCACGAGGGCCGAAGCGTTGGAGCTGGTCCCATCAGTCACGTTCGCCGTGGACGTTGAGGCCACGTTGACGAACGCCGAGTTCGATGGATCGACAACCCCGATGTAGTGGTTGGTGGTGCTCACGGCTTAGCCGAGGATGTAATCGACGTACATGGTCACGGACAATGCCGCGGCCACGCTCATAGTCGAGCTGTTCCGGTAGCCGATATCCACGAAGCCGCCGGGGTCGCCGGCAGCCGGTAGGACGGTGCCGCCGTTGGCCGGGCTCGTCCAGGGCGCGGAGGTCGAGCTGGAGTAGCCCTTACCCTGCGTCTGTTCGACGTAGCCAGCCACGGAAGTCCGTAGGGCGCCGCCGTTCTGCACCGCATCCCAGAGCGGATAGAAGCTGGCCGAGGGCACATAGAAACCATCGGTCACGCCGCCACCGGCGAAGTTCTGGAAGGTGATATCGGTGGGCGTGGCCGCGGTCAGCGCCGAAGCGGCGTAGGCCAGAGCGAAGAAACTGTCGCTGATCGCCAGCGTGGTGTAGTCCAGCATCCATGCCGAGGTGCCATCGCCGGGCGAGGGCGCGTCCGAAGCCCACATGCCGACGTTGATCGAGAACGTGGTCATGGTCGGCAGCGTGGTTGTCGCCGTGCCAGGCTCCAGTGAGATCGCGACCTTGGTGATGAACGCGATGGTCGGCACGCGCACCATGCGGTAGAACAGCGTGGATGCGTCGGTGGTGCCCGTGATGACCGTCGCGCTCTGCCGAACCTGGCGCCCGAGACCGCCCCGGCCCGAAGTGAGCCGGTTGGTCGCGGTGAAGACGTTCTGGTCCAGAACGGTGAGCTGGACCGACTTGGCGAATGAAGTGGCCTGAGCCATTGTGTGTTGTCCTTATGCCGCAGTCGGATCGTAGCCGGTCGTATCGGCACAGTTGATCTGCACGCCCTTGCCGAGCTGCATGCGGGTCGCGCCCGCCGAGAGCATGCTGTAGAGCTGCCACGGATGCGAGGTCAGATCCATGCGCTGGCTGACGTTGCTGTTCATGTCCTTCCAGAGCCCCAGGTAGAGGAAGCTCTTGACGCCCATGATGCAGTTGCGCAGTGTGTTGCTGGAGCTGGTGTTCAGCCGCTCGGTCACAACCACATTGCAGCCGGCGACACGGGTGACGGTGCCGCTCTCGACGAGCGGGGCACCGTTGAACTGCTTGTCGAGCAGCTCGGCCTGCCGGAGCAGATCACTCTCCTGCTGAGACCCGATGACCAGCACAACTTCCTCGGCTTCGAGGTCGTTCTGCCAGTGGCGCAGGATGCGCCGACCCTCGATCACCTTGTCGTAGGTGAGGCCGACCGACGAGCCGTTGCCGAACGTGTCGGCGACAAGGAACGTGGTGGCGGGCCAGGTCTCGGTCTGTAGGCTGGAGGCATCAACGCCGGTGCTCGCCGAGGCGAACGCGGAGCCGATCAACAGATCGTCGAAGAAACGGTTGGCGGCAGCCACGACGGCCATCGTGATGCCCGAAGTCGGGTTGACGATGGTTTTCAGCTCGTCAAACTTATCGACGGGGATACCGACATCGCGATCGTTGGGAGTGACCCACCGGCGCGTGTAATTGGGGAACTGGAATTCGATGGGCGAGTAGCGGGCCTGCGGCGCGCGGAACTCGACGGTGCCGATCTGGTTGACCGGCGACGCGGCTTTGCCGATGTGTCCGCCGCCGGTCATGAACCGATCGCGGAGCTTGGAAATCTTCTGTTGCAGGAGCAACTCTAACGCAGTGGTGTACTGCGCGGTCGGCATTTCGACTTCGTAGGGATTGTTGCCAGTGTTGGCGGCCATGGTATCCTCGGGGTAGAGCCAATTCGATCGTTCTGGCTTTCCCTCGCGGAGCCTGTGGCCTCTCGGACCCTATGGGGTTGCCCGAGACTGTGGAGACCGGGCGCGCGGCCCATAGTACCTATTCACGCACTGCGTTACTTCCGCACGGCCCGTATGATATCCTGGGCGTCTCGGCGGTGGGGTGGCGCCCTCTGCGCCCGGTCTCAGATATCAGAATAGCACAGCGTGACCACGCGTCAAGCGGATTTTGTGACCACGGGTGTCAGGTAGAGCCGGCTCTCATCCTCGCGCCGAACGAGCAGCCCTCTACTCTCGACGAGGACGCCATCGACGTGCTGCTTATCCCAAAGCAGGAACGAGCCCGCCGCCGCCTCCCAGGCGCCAGCCAGGTGGTAGCGCAGGACCGAAGAGGTACGGAACGCAGTCTCGCCGATGTTGTAGGTCAGGGACACCATAGCATCGAAACCGTTCTGGTTGGTGAGAAGTTGCCTGGACACGCAGCCGGCCACGAACCGAGCGCGTTGAGCGCAGTCGGCTTTGAAGATCAGCAGAGCCTGAACTTGCGTGATCCGATCGCCAGGCATCACGTCAGCGGTGTGGCCACAGCCGATCGTCCATACGCCAGCTCCATCCTGATAGGCGACGAGCTTGGTGCCCTCCTTCGCCATGATGAAGGCGGCGCCAGCGTCCGACAGCATCCAGCTCACGATGCATCCTTCTGGATGGCGTCGAGCTTGGCATTGGCCGCCGCGAGCGCCCGCTGTACCCGGTCGAGCATGTTCTTGAGATCCGCGTTCTCGGCGCGTGCCGTGGCGAGCTGTGCCGTGTCCATGGAGTTGTCAACGAGCCCCGCGCTTGTGGTAGCCGTCTGCACCATGGCGCCAGTGAGCAACGGCTTGCCGCCGAGATTGGCCCTGTTGATCTGGTTCGCGATTTCGTTGTAATCAACCGACACGAAGTGCATCCTTCTTAGCTTGGAAATCGTTCTGCATGGCCGACTGACGGTTGGCCTCGTTCACTACGGCCCGATCATCGGTGCCGGAGTTGGTCACGGTCAGGTGCCGGATCTTGAGATCGTGGTTCCCGATGTTCTTGCCGGAGCCCGCCGCGATCTCCTTGACGAGCGTCCCCCAATGAGAGGCGCTCAGGAAGTAGACGAACGGCTTGTCAGTGAGCGCCGCGATCCTATCGTTGAGGTAGAACAGGATCGGGCACTTGCCTTCGTCAATCAGATCGAAAACCAGTGGCTTCATTTCTTCCTCATCTTGCTGAGTGTGAGGCCGAGGCGGGCGCGTTTGCCCGCCGTCCCGCTGTCGTTTTTGTGAGCCTGCATATATTCCTGCGTGCTCTCGCCGGCTTTCTTAGCCGCCGCCTTCTCGACGCCGGGGTGTTTGATTGCCCCGGCGATCCACTTCCGTTTTGCCATCAGAGAGGGTCCGTTGATGCCGGGATCGAGGTGCTGATCGGCGGCAGGGTTTGACAAGGAGAACATGGCACCATGTCCCAGGTCGGATCGCCGAGCCAGTTGGTCGTGCCCGCGGCGCCGGCCACACTCCCCCACGGGATCACTTGCTGGATCGTGGACTGCGCCCAGGTCCAGGCAGCCGGACCGCCGGTCAACCCGGTCAGCTCGGAAGCCGCGGCACTGGCATAGGCAGCATAACTCTCCGGGTTGCCGAGCGATCCATTGAAGTTCGCCTGCTGTGTGCCACCAGCGGCCAGGAAGCCCGGCTGGAACAAAGCGGCGATCGCGGGCCAACTCGCAAGCTGCCCGGCGGTCGGCGGCATCGCCGGCTCATCCGGCACCCACTCCTCTTGGATCTCCCAGGGGAAGCCAGAGGTGTTGATGAGCCCGATCAGCCACGCGCCGGAATGTGTGGTCACAGGTTCGATCTGGAACCCAAGATCGGCGGATCGGCCGAGGCTGTGGTCCAGATAGTATAGCATGAACTGGCTGTCGAAGGAACCTACGGTGCCTGGCACCCAGCCCAGCCCTGAGAACGCGAAGCCTACGCCGCAACTCGTCCCGTCTGTTGGATTACATCCGTTGTTGCTCCAATTCCCGAGTGGCGGCGGGACGCCATCGTTCGGGCCGCCGCCGCCAACCTGAATGTCGCCGGTGGTTCTGCCCGCGAGGTAGGGCGGCGTCGTGTTGTAGTTGGCATCGCCCGTAATCCCGAGGCTGCCCTCGAAATACGCGATCGCGTCGTTCATCTGATAGGTGAAATAGGTCTTCTCCGCGTCCACGTCCGGCGCGATGAAAGCCACTTCGGACCGGTGCGAGACGCCCCAAGCGATCGTCCGCTCGCCCGCCGTGTAGGAGAAGAACAGCGAACCATAGTCCGGGGTCGGGATGCTTCGTATGGCCGACTCGACATTCCCCGAGTTCCATGCGTTCCAGAGATACATCTGGGAGAGATAGAACGGGTCGCCGTCAAGCAGGTAAGGCACGTAATAGGGGTCGGGTTGGTGCGACGGACCACTTGTCGTGATTGGCAGACTGGTGTCCACAATACCCG
>Ga0210394_10008076_pt1 | contig 10927 bp, 8 predicted proteins | sample IncBWC12MmetaG_FD_160121 | JGI IMG/M metagenome (GOLD analysis project Ga0210394, IMG submission 160121) | Forest soil microbial communities from Barre Woods Harvard Forest LTER site, Petersham, Massachusetts, United States - Inc-BW-C-12-M | ecosystem: Environmental > Terrestrial > Soil >... | reverse complement strand
CGATGTCTGACATCGGCACCGCCTCAATCTATCTAGGCTGGAAGCGCCTCGACTTCCTCGACAATCCGATCCCTCTAGGCCCCATCCCCCTCGAGACCGTCGATCTTGGCTCGTTGCTCTTTCTGCTCGCGATTGCCTTCGTGATGTTCTTCCGCTTCACCCGCGTGAGCCGCGATCAGGCGCGCTCCGCCGCTGAGCTCAACGCGGCACGCGAAATCCAGCAGCGGCTCGTCCCTGCCGCCCTGCCCAACGTACCGGGCTACGTCATCGAAGCTGCTTACATGCCGGCGCAGGAGGTCGGCGGCGACTTCTACCAGGTGCTTCCGCAACCCGATGGCGCTACCCTTATCGTCATCGGCGACGTCAGCGGCAAGGGCCTCAAGGCCGCGATGACCGGAGCTCTCGCCATCGGCGCGCTGCGCACTCTCAGCTCTGAAGGCCTTGGCCCCGCCGCCCTCCTCACCCGCCTTAACCAGCAGCTCCTGCAGACCCAGGACGCGGGCTTTGTGACTTGCCTCTGCGCGCGCATTGATGCCGATGGTGGGATGAATCTGTGCAATGCCGGCCATCTTGCACCCTACCGAAACGGCGTTGAAGTCTCGATTGAATCGGGCCTGCCGCTGGGCATCACAGCGGACGCGGCCTACGCCGAATCGTTCCTCCGGTTCGAGCTCAACGACACCCTCACTCTCCTCTCCGACGGCGTACTCGAAGCCCGTAACGCAGCCGGAGAACTCTTCGGCTTCGATCGCACTCTCGCTGTTTCCACCGAGTCCGCCGAAAAGGTGGCGCAGGCCGCGAAGTCCTTTGGCCAGGAAGATGACATCACGGTCCTCACCCTCCGCTTTGTTCCTGTCGCCACTCCCCCAGTGCCTTAGGCACTAAGTAAAATTAACTTCCAATGTTGTTAACATGGGAGTACCCTTGCTGTGGATGATGCAGAATGGGTTAAACCTCAGAGAAGGTGAGTTAAGGGAAGACTATGCTGTGTTGCGCGGTCGGCTAGACGAGCGCGGTCGTCGGCAGTGGGCGGCGGTGAAGGTGCGGCAGTTGGGTCGTGGCGGTTATGCGCTTGTTCATCGCGTAACGGGGATGGATTACAAGACCATTCAGCGTGGCCTTGAGGAGGTTGGACGTGGCGAGGTGCAGTTGCCTGGAGCGCCGGGCAGGATTCGGGCCCCTGGAGGCGGACGCAAGACCCTGACGCAGCTTCATCCCGGGCTGAAGGAAGATTTGGAAGCGCTCTTGGAACCTGCGACGCGCGGCGATCCGGAGTCCTCCCTCACATGGGTTAGCAGAAGCAGTTATCATCTGGCGGCGGCGCTGGCGCAGCAGGGACACGCGATTGCGCAAAAGAGCGTGTACAACCTGCTCACGGCGATGGGGTATTCGCTACAGGCGAACCGCAAAACGCTGGAAGGCGGTTCGCATGCTGACCGCGATGCGCAGTTCAGCCACATCAACGCAAAGGTCAAAGATTTCCAGGCACGGAAGCAACCGGTTATTTCCGTGGATACCAAGAAGAAGGAAAATGTCGGCCCCTTTAAGAATGCCGGGCGTGAATACCACAAGAAAGGCAGGGCTCCCAAGGTCAACGTGCATGATTTTCTGGACAAGGAACTGGGCAAAGCCGCCCCGTACGGCATTTACGACCCCACACTGAATAAAGGCTGGGTCAGCGTCGGTGTCAGCAGCGACACGGCGCAGTTCGCCGTGAATGCCATTCGTTCCTGGTGGCAAGAGATGGGCCGCAAAGCCTACGCGCGCGCAACGCAACTCTATATCAATGCCGACGGCGGAGGCAGTAACGGCTGGCGCGTACGCCTATGGAAAATCGAATTGCAGAAACTGGCCAACGAAACCGGCCTCGACATCCACATCTCCCACTTCCCACCCGGCACCAGCAAGTGGAACAAAATCGAACATAAAATGTTCTGCTTCATCTCACAAAACTGGCGGGGAAGACCGTTGATTGACCTTGCAACCATCGTCAACCTGATCGGCAACACCACCTCACAAACCGGCCTTTCCATCCGCGCCATCCTCGATACCAATACCTACCAAAAAGGCATCAAGGTCTCCGACGCAGATTTCGCAAAACTCGATTTACACCCAGACAACTTCCATGGAGAATGGAACTACGTCATCATACCAAATATGGAAGTTATTTTTACTTAGTTCCTTAATTCCGCGGAACCACCCATCTTCCAGCGTTTCATCTACGCAATTTCAGAATCTGATTACCGGAACAACTTCGCGAACCTGCCCGTGGGCATCCCGCTCATGGCCGCACTACGTCTGCGTTCGATGCGCAGGGCGGCTTGAAGGAAGTCAGGAGTGACTCAATGAAGGACAACTCTGAAACTCGTGGTAGCGATACCGGAACACAGGCAAAGAACCAGTCCGACAACGACACCCGGATGAAGGGATCGCAGCCATTGAAGGAAGGGCAGCGCCCCGCCGGCTCCACGTCCGGCCGCCCCGACCCGAGTAAGAAGCAACCCTCGCAGTCCTCCGGTACCGCCAGCCAGCAGTCCGGAACCTCAAGCGGCTAACACTCGCATGCACCACCGGCACGGGAAGCGGCCAGACCTCTCCCCAGACCCATGACTCCGGCAACGCCAGCCGCGGGCAGGGGGCGCGGGCGCCGGCACCGGCTCCTCCGGCCGGGGGAATCAGACTCCCGGATTCGCTCGCGCCCGAAAAGAGGGACAGACTCGCGCCTTGGTTCACCCCCCCCAAACCCAACGGCTAAACTATAGATAGAGATAGATCAGGCCCACGCCCATCCCCCGGCGTGGGCCTGAATCATTGGATTGGAACCCCGCAACTAGCGCCAGCCATCCGCAGGGTAATCCTTTGGTACCCTCGAAAATCTCCGGATTCTATCGCCTTTCCCGCTCTTCCGGGACTATCATCATCTCGCCATGAGTTTGCTGCAGCAGAACCCCTCTGCCGTCGAAGATGCCCCCCCGGGCGAAGAGTTGACCAAGGGCTCCAGTCACATTGTGTGGGCCAGCCTCATCGCCGCGATCGTTGTCACCATCGCCATCGCCGTTTACGTGATTGCCGGCCAAAAGCCCCCAGCCTCGACAGGCGAAGTCACCCGTGTGGTTGCGCACTTCATGCATCGTGAAACGCCGAGTTTCGACGCCAGCGGCGCGCCGATGCCCAAGGAGGAGTTCGACCAGGTTTTGCTGTTCAGCCACGTCAAGCTGAACAACCAGAGCAAGCAGCCGCTCTTTCTGCGCCAGATCATGGCCAATGTGACCCTTGCAGATGGCATTCACTCCAGCTACGCGGCCACCCCCACCGACTATGAGCGCCTGTTCACCTTTTACCCTGACCTGGCCCCACTGCACGGAAAATCCATTGCCATCGAGGAGACCATCCCCGCCGGTCATACGCTCGAAGGGGACATCGTATCCTCCTTCCGCATGACAAAAGAAGAGTGGCAGGGACGCAAAGGCGTCGACTACAGCGTCAGCTTCCGCTATCAGCCCGAAATGAAGCTCACGCCTGCGAGCCCGGTAACCGAGCAATAGCAGCAAGCACGACAGCCGGCGTTCGCATTCATGTTCGATATCGGACATACGAGCCGGCGAATGAACAGTTCTGCACCACCCCGCACTGCCTAACTCGACTGTTATCAGGCAACAGCCCCCTCGTGCTTTGGCATCGCGCATGCACCCCCTCCAAGTGAATTGTTTTTCGCGGAGGAAAAGCCCTTGTTCGCCGATCTCAGGTTCGCCATTCGCCAGTTGCGCAAGTCGCCCGGCTTCACTTTCACAGCAGTCCTCACGCTTGCTCTGGGCATCGGCGCCAACACCGCAATCTTCACGCTGATTGACTCGATCATGCTGCGCCCGCTGCCTTTCCCCGACCAGGACCGGTTGATGCGCATCAACTACGTCGGCTACCAGGGCGACAGTGAGTACACTCCTTTCCCCAAAGGATGGCTCCGCGCTCTCAGCGAAAGCTCCACCCAGTTCGCCTCCGTCAGCGGCTTCGGCCCCAACGCCGAGGCCAACATTGGCGACGTCTCCTCGGCCCGGCGCGTCTTCGGCGCTGAAGTGATGGCCAATGCCTTCGATACCCTCGGCATCCGCCCCGCAGCCGGCCGCTTCTTCGCCCCCGGCGACGCCATTGCCGGCCACGATCCCGTCGTGGTGCTCGGTTACAGCTACTGGCAGCAGCAATACGCCTCCAGCCTCGCCGTCATCGGCCAGACCATTCGCATCGACGGCATCTCCCGCCGCATCGCCGGCGTGATGCCCCCCGGCGTCCACTTTCCGTATGCCGATACGGAGTTCGTCACTCCGGTCACATTCAGGGGCGGCGACGTCTACGATCCCTGGACTACCTTCGACCTCCGCGGCTTCGGCCGTCTCAAGCCTGGCGTATCGCCTCACCAGGCCGTAGCCGAGCTCAATGGCCTCCAGCGCCTCCTGCTTCCGCAGTTCCCCTGGCGCATGCCCGACAACTGGGCCAACGATTCCGTCGTTGTCCCGATCCTTGAATCGCAAGTGGGCGCCATGCGCCCGCGCCTGCTGCTGCTGTTCGCTGCCGTCGGACTCATCCTGCTCATCGCCTGCGCCAACGTGGCCAACCTCATGCTTGCCCGCGCCGCCGGCCGCCAGCGCGAGATCGCCATCCGTGGCGCCATGGGAGCATCCGCTCGGCGCCTGGTGCGCCAGTTGCTCTCGGAGAGCGTGGTCCTCGGCGTCTTCTCCGGAGCCGTCGGCCTGGCCACCGCTGCGGTCAGCCTGAAGGCACTCATCACCTTTCTTCCCGCCGACACGCCCCGAATCGCCGAAGTCGGACTCCACTGGCCGGTTTTCGTCTTCGCCGCCGTAACCTCCCTGATCACCGGATTTCTCTTCGGCCTCATCCCCGCACTGCAGATGGCCCGTCGCGATCTCCGCGACTCCCTCCAGTCCGGCAGCCGCGGCGTCGCCGGACGCACCGGCCAGTTCCGCACCTCCATGTTCCTCGTCGTCGGCCAGATCGGCCTTTCCGTTGTCGTGCTCACATTCGCCGGCCTCATGCTCCACAGCCTCTGGAGCCTCTCGCAGGTCGACCCCGGCTTCCGCCCCCAGCGCGTCATCACCGCCGAGGTCGCGCTCGACGCTACCGCCTGTCGAACCACAGGACAGATCACCGGCCAAACCGTTGGCCAGACCACAGCCCCGACCACGCCTCAGACCAATGGACACTGCTTCGGGTTCTTCCAAAGCCTGCTCCAGCGCCTGAGCGGAGCCCCCAGCGTGCAAAGCGTTGCCCTCGCCGATTCGCTGCCCCTCAGCGCCCAGCAAGGCAACTACGTCTATGACGCCGAGAGCCACCCTCGCGACCCCCGCCAGGGCGCGCGGCAAGCTACCGGCCGCACCGTCTCCTCCGGTTACTTCTCAACACTCGGTCTGACCCTCGTCCGCGGCCGTCTCCTCAACGACCACGACCTCTCCGGCTCCAGTCGCGCCGTCGTCATCAATCAGCGCATGGCCAACAACCTTTGGCCCAACCAGGATCCGCTGGGCAAGCATCTGCTGAACGTCAGTGATGAAGCCACGCCCGCCATTTGGGTGCCCAACAATGCCGTAGCCGTCGTGGGGGTCGTCAACAACACCCACGAGGGCGGGCTCGCCGGCAGCTTCGGTGACGAGGTCTACCTGCCCGTCACGCCTGCCCGGGAGCAGCCCGTTCTCTACGTCCTGATGCGTTCACAGTCCAGCACCCAGGCCGCCGCCGGTGAACTGCGCAACACCGTCGCCGACCTCAACCCCGAGGTCCCGGTAACGCGTGTCCGCTCCATGAACGAAGTGGTCGCCGCAACTCAGGCATCGTCGCATTCAATCACGTTTCTGCTGCTTGCCTTCGGCGCGCTGGCGCTCGCCATCGGCGGTGTTGGCGTTTACAGTCTCATCGCTTACATCGTCAGCTGGCGTACTCGCGAAATCGGCATTCGCATCGCCCTTGGTGCGCAACGTTGGCAGATCGTGCACGTCATCGTGCGCCAGAGCGTCATGCTCGCCGTCGCTGGATCTGCTGTGGGCTTGATTGCCGCCGCGCTGATGGGCCAGTTGTTGCGCGGCTTCCTCTTTGACGTCAAGGCCATCGATCCCATCACCTACGGCGCCGTCCCGCTGCTGATGATCGCGCTCGCGCTGGTCGCCGCATGGATTCCTGCGCGGCGCGCGGCTGCCGTTGACCCCATCAAGACGCTGCGCCTGGAGTGACGCAGCCACTCCAGCGCCAGGACCAAAGTCCAACGACCTCACCAACGAGATTCTGCCATGCGGCGAAGGAAAATCCCGACCCCCAGCCCGCGAAGAAGGACTTGTGTGGCGCCTGCAGTGGTTTTTGGGTCAACCCTTGCTACCAGGCCTTCAAGGCAGCTGTGGAGACGTTTCAAGTCGAGAAGCTCTCTGGCTTCCGGTAGCAAATCCAGGGAATCGAGGCATTGCCGAATCTCTGGGAGCTCTTTGAGAATTCTATGGCCCACATCGGCGGCCTGAAGGCCCTTGGTGCGCCCGCTCAGCACGGGCTCCGGCAGACGGCTTCGGAAGGATCGCTGCATGAGCCAACTGCCTTGACTCCTTCGGCGAAACTGCTCATCCGGAACTCGCAGCATGAACTCCACAAGGGAGAGATTAAAGGTCGGGTCGGCGAAGGTGATGGAACGCCTGGATCCAGCCTCTGTCATGATGCCGGGCCCGATGCCCCAAGCGGGCAAGAAAAACAGCAATCGCCTATCTTCAAGGAGAGACCCCATGAACGTTGGATCGTGCCCTGCGGCTCTCATCCGGTTTTCCAGTTTCAATTCAGAAGCCATTGAGGGGTTGAGAGCGGAATATGCCTGCCAAGGTCTGCCGCTGGGAGATCTGATACGGCCCAAAGCCCGGAGCCCAGGCCAGAGTATTGGCTTCAAGACCTGCCTCTTCAAAGTAAGCCACAGATTGGATTCGGCATGCATCAGCAAACGGGAGGCCGTTTTCGGGTTCCCCCGGAGAAGAGCTCCGAGTGCCGATCCATTCCCTTGCCAGGAGACACCCGCGTTTCCCATCTGTCCGGTCAAAACCAATGCGGCGCCGCGGTGGGCGGCTGCTTCAGTGACGGCCTGAATCCAGTAGTGATTCGCGGCCGCATGACTGGGCCCCTGATGATCTTCCAGCATGCATTCGATGCCACGAATGACACCAAATCCCACCGCATCGATCGGAATATGGTGGACGTTTTCGCCTGCCATGACGGCAGTTGCATGTGCAAGCTCCCACTCGTTGCCCATGCGTCCGGCTTCGGCTCCATCTGCGGGCAAACAGGGGATGGATGTGTAGGCTGTCAGGTTGCGGCCCTGGCTGGCAAGGAGCGGAGCTGCCAAAGCCACCACGGAACCAGAATCCCGGCCACCGGAAAGTGTGGCTGCCACGGCCCTTTGAGTGCGGAGGCAACTCCGGACAGCCTGGGTGTAGTGTTCCATGAAGGCCTCTTCGTATTCGTCATCCGAGCGAAGAGACAAGAACTCCCGACTCTCCGGAGACCAATGTTGCCACGTACGGGTCTGGCCTTTGGAGTCTATGCTGATTGCCTGGGCCCACACGAGACGCCGGAAGCCCTTGAAGGCGGTCAAATGTGCATCGCGTTGCCAAGAAACAAGGACCTCCGCAAGTCGAAGGAGGTCTGGTTCCTTGACGCAGCCGGGGAGCGCCAGCAAGGCCTTCAGATTGGACGCAAAAGCGATGAATCCCTTGCCTTGGTGATAGTAAAGGGTAGCGTTTCCGCACGCGTCCTTCGCCAACAAAAGACGGTGTTCTTGAGCATCCCAGGCTGCCAGCGCCCAATCTCCTTGAATACGCGAGCAAAGATCCTCACCCCAGCGATCAAAGGCCAAACTCACCAAATGCCCGTCTGAGATCCGGAGAGCCTCAGCGGCATGCAGATTCAGGCCCTCAAGAAGCTCTGAGCGATTATCAAGGCGCGCAGCACAGACCACTAAGCCGCGGTTTCCCATCATCGGCTGAACTTCTGAAGCGTCCTCAGGATTGAGCTCAAGCAGAAGGTGTCCCATCCCCACGGGGCCTTTGACCTTGCTTCCTTCACCATGGGGACCATAGCCGGCCATGGCCGCCTTCATCTGCTCCAACCACTGAGGATCAATCGGTGCTCCATCGAAGCGGTAGACACCGTAGATTCCGCTCATGGTTCTCTCCGAGCAAATGTTGTAAAGGTGTTGAACCGTTGGTGCCCGGGTCCGCCCGTGACCATACAGGAACCAAAACGCAACCACGCATGTGCATCGAGTTCCGTGATTCCGCCGCGGCACACTCCAAAACTCACTGTCCCCTCCAGGCCACGACGACGAAGCATTCCGGTGCCAGCCAGAGCCTGTGCCAGGCAGCGCCCATCCCAGGGCACCCGTCGCGCCACAACACCCACGGCCCATCCGATTTTTTCGGCTATGCAGATCTCTGCGACTGTGGCTGTGGCCGGAGTTTCAGCGCCTGGCGTTCCTATCCAGGCCGCAATACGCCGAAACGGTAGAAGAGCCATGGCAATTCTTGCGATCGCAAGGGCGATCAGTGCTTCCCACAGAAGCCATTGTCGGGAACGCGAGATCCGGCAAAAGCGGCGCAGCTCATTCCACATGCAGAAGGCCTTCCCGTTCCATCTTCGCCAGAAACTGCTGTAGATCCTCGGAACAGGCTTCCTGTGAGACTGCGTACTCCTTCACAAGCCGGTCAACTAGGGCTGAAAAAGTAAGCGGCGTTTCCAGGTTGTTCCAAATGCTCTGTGCAGGCCCCTTCAGTCCGTAATAGGCCCCTGCATCGATACTCATCAGTACCGTCTCTTGATCAAGTTCTGCGGAAATAAGGTCTTGGGCGCGCGACAACCTGGTCTCGGAAGTAAACCGACGCATTCAGAACTTCTCCTTCGTTGCGATAAGGGTAAAGTGCTCCGACCAAGCCGACTCCAGAAATCCCACCAGATCCTTCAGTTCGTCCGGATTCCGACGCCTGGTTACTAAAACGAGAGCCGCCTTTTCCGCAATCCGCCCAGCCAGGCGCATCAGATCGCGTTCGGTTTCCTGTCCCTTTAGATAGTGGGGACGGTAGAGATTCTCAAGGAGCCGCTGCACACGGTTAAATCCGCGTACTATTTGGAATCTGGGGGACTCCTCGTCGTGGTCGGCGAGGATGTGGATTGCTGCAAGCGGAACCGAGTGCGGGCAGTAGCTTTCTCCCATGGGTACGACAAACTTGTCGATGTCGAAGCGCGCGGCCGCGACAGGTCCAAATCGCTCAAAGGCATCTGCGCAAAGCCGAAAATGAGCCAACGCGGGCAAGATCTGAAACCCGTCCGAAGTTGGCGCCACCGCGCAGACATCGTCACTGAGCAGGCGGTATCCCCTTCTTATAAACTGTGCTGCCAGCGTGGATTTACCCGCCCCCTGGTTTCCGACGAAGATCATCGCTCCCCACGGCGTCTCCACTGCGCTGCCGTGCAGGGGAAAGAATCCTCGCTGGTAAAGCACAGCGCCCATGACCGAGCCGAGGAGGAAGAGGCGCACCTTCTCTAAGGGAACATCCGGTCGGGGTTCTATGAAGATTCGACTTCCATCTTCAACACGGTAACGAGCCACTCCGGGTACGTCCAATCGAAAGAGCCCAGGCAAAACTTCGTAGTAGCCATTTGCCAGGGTTTCCTCAGTTGCTGCCGCGGGCTGCAGCAACCGGATTGTGAGGTCAGGCTTCCCAACCTCCAAAGCAAGAGGCGACAACTCTGGGCAAGCCAGCTCCGCGTGGATTGAAAGACCATAAGCCCGATATGCAGTGATTGAAACCATCAAACTCGGTGAACACTAGAATTCAGTTGCCTTTAGCTGGCCGCAAATCGTTTTGCGGGCCATGGGGAGGGTCAGGAATCTTAAGGCATCCGATGAACAAATGATATTTGTTTCTCAAATACCATGTCAAAGACCGCGCCAGCTCTTCGTTTCCTTCTTTGGTATTCAACTGTACCTCTTGGGGAGCTGGACCGTTGTCCTTTTATAGTCGCGTGCTCCGGCCCGCAAAGCTAAAGGCGGCAGGTTCTCTGAAGTTCGTCTGACTCGATTAGCTGGGCCCTGGTTCCCCTGGTTCTAGTATCTAGTGCAAGACCAAATCTTTCGATCGAATCAAATACGAATTCGCCGTTCCGGATGTCCGGTCTTGTGCAATCGAAGAACCCGTCCCTAGCCAAAATCCCCTGGGATATAGGCACGTAGGCGGGATCGTTTCGCAAGATCATACTGATGCGAAATGACAACGGCCTGGTGTCAGTCGATTGATTCGCTGACTTGCCCAACCACCGTTGAGCCCAGGCCGTTTGTCCTTGCTGCGCAACTCTGTCCCCTGCTCGAGAATACTTCTTAGCGAGACAAGCTACTTCTGATTCGAGGCCACCTCGACCTGCGGCTTGGTGAAACGCGAGGCGTCCAGTTTGGGATTCACAACAACCTTTACGATGGCGATCTTCTCCGCCGGATAATGCGGCTCCCGGGCCCCGGCCGCGCCGGTTTCGGCGGGTAGCACGTGGGTCTCGAGAACAAACGGAATCTGCAATCCATTCACGGCGCGATAGTCGCGGTAGTAAACCTCGACGGGATGAATCTTGCCGTCAAGCCGCCGCGGCTGGCCTTCTACCTTGGCCTCCAGAAAGGTCTGAGCGTCCACCCAGACATGCACGGTCCGGCCGTCCTTCAGGGTCAGTTTCAGGTTGTAGGTGTCGCGATCTTCCACCTTCTCCATGCCCGCAAGCTCTACCGTCGTGCCCTTGGCCGCGTAGTCCACCAGCGGACCGTCCAAGTCCGACTGCATCGCAGCCAGCTTGGCTTCATCCTCGGTGTAAGGTTCAACCTCGAGCCGGTTCAGATACGGCCGCAGTTTCCAGC
>Ga0210394_10008074_pt1 | contig 10930 bp, 6 predicted proteins | sample IncBWC12MmetaG_FD_160121 | JGI IMG/M metagenome (GOLD analysis project Ga0210394, IMG submission 160121) | Forest soil microbial communities from Barre Woods Harvard Forest LTER site, Petersham, Massachusetts, United States - Inc-BW-C-12-M | ecosystem: Environmental > Terrestrial > Soil >... | reverse complement strand
GGATTTTATCGCGCTGGCTGCGGGAGAGCACATATCCGAACGCAACGTAACCAACGCACATCGACAGGCATGCGACGACAGCAGTGTTCAGGAACTCCCAAGTGGGCAAGGGATACCATTCAAAGCCGACGCCCGCAGGCATGGAAGCCGAACCTGACTTGGCGATGAGATGTTCGAGAAACAAACTTACATTGTGCGGGAAATAAGGATTGACGATGAAGCCCGCCACCATCCCCAGGCCTGTCCACAAGAGCGGACGCCATTCGATCCGCCGCTCACTCCACCACACCACCACGGCCCAAATCAATACCAGAACTCCCAACATCACGAACAGGTTGTAGGTCCAAACATAGAGAAACGCAGTGGGCCCAAGCCAGACGTACTTTCGCTCGAACAGTAAATAGATTCCGACGACGATGAACAGGATCGAGACACCCTGCGCTTTGGTCATGGTCAAACGCGAATAGAAAAACGAGGAGCATGCGATCAAAGCGAGGAGCCACAACAGCGGATAACGAATGCGGTAGCGCAAAACGAGCCAGTAGAGAGAGAAAACGGCAGCCGCACTGAATAGCGCAGTCGCCACTTTTGCCCCCAGGCGAAGGTCGCTGAACCAGGTGAATGGGATTAGCAGAAGGTGGAAGAAAAAATGCTGATCGGCGTATTGCGAAGGGTTAAGGGTTGTGAGCGGCAACCAGGTAAATGCAGGAGGGAAATGTCGGCTGCGCAGTCCCTGCCACAAAAGCTGGCTCCATTTGATGTGGTAATACCCGTCAAAATCTCCGCAGCAAATGCTGGGTAAGGAAAACTGAAGCCACCAGAAAACGGCTCCAATCGATAGCGCGCCAACGGTCAGATATATGACGCGCAACCACCGCTCAGCAATGACAAACTCCTTGCCAAACAAAACTGTCCTACTGCTTGCTGTCCGCATTTTAAGGATCGAGGCCTGCCAGTTCGAAGGGTGTGGTTCCCGCCAAGCCTCCAGCTTGATTCGGTCGCCGAATGCCAGTATAGCCTGACATCTGGCGTAAGCACGCGTTCATCCTAGCAGAAGCAATGGTCGGGCTAATGGCTGTGCCCATGCTCTTCGCTTACCGGAATCACGCAACCATGGGCCACTTCGCAGATTACGTGTTCGAATTGAATGGTGGTGTGATCGATGCGAAATTCCGCATGCAGCCGTTCTTTTACATCGCGCAGAATCCGCTCGCTTACTGACGGCGGAATGTCTTCAATCGAAATATGGCACGACAGCGCCCGCGTCTCCGATCCGATGTTCCAAACATGCAAATCGTGCACGTCGTTCACGCCCTCGACCGAGCGCATAGCGGCCTCGACACGATCCAACCGGATGCCGCGGGGCGTGCCCTCGAGCAGGATGTTCAGGGTTTCGCGGCAAATGCCGAATCCTGACCACAGAATCAGTGCGCCAATGCCGAATGAGAGCGCCGAATCAATCCAATATTGTCCCGTGGTGAGAATCACCCAGCCGCCAACGATAACCGCCGCGGTTGAAACGGTGTCGCCAATCTCATGCAGCAATGCGCTGCGGATGTTTACGTCCCGGCCCGAGCGATAGAGCAAAAGGGCGATCACGCCATTCATTACCACGCCTGCAGCGGCTACCCAGATCATGATGTGGGCCTGCACTTGGCCCGGATTCTGCAAGCGCCGAAAAGCCTCGTAGAAGATCAGGAATGAAACCACTACCAATGATCCCGCATTCACCAGCGCCGCCAGCACTCCGGCGCGATGCCAGCCATAGGTCTTGGTGGCGCTGGGCGGACGCGATTCTAGGTACACCGCCGCCAACGAAAGCAGCAGCGCCACAAAATCCGAGAGATTGTGTCCAGCCTCGGAGAGCAGCGCCAGAGAATGGGCACGGAGGCCGGCAGCCACCAGCAACACAATGTAGGCCAGCGTGACGCCCAGCGAAATACGCAGAACCTTAGACGTACCCTCACCCGTGCCATGGCTATGCGTGTGCATCTACATCAAGTTTAAGGGTCTGGCAGAAAGGGTTCAAGGTAAACCACGCTCGATCTGTATGAAATACAATGCAGCCCTATGCAGACAGCCGAGGTCGTCATCATCGGCGGAGGAATTGTTGGCTCAAGCATCGCCTATCATTTGACTGCCGCGGGATGTAAGGACGTTCTGGTGATTGAGAGAGAAACGGCTCAAGGCAAGGGTTCCACCGGCAAAAGTATGGGTGGCGTGCGAGCGCAATTCTCGACTGCGGTCAATATTCAGATGTCGCTTTATTCCATTCCTTTTTATGCCAGCTTCGACGACAGACTCGGATATCCCGCTGACTACCGGCCTCAGGGTTATCTGTTTTGTGCCACGAACGAAGGACATCTCGCCTATCTGCGCACGAACTACGAGAAGCAAGTCGCAATGGGACTCAAGGATGTACGGCTCATCTCGGCCGGCGAGATCCGCGACATGTTTCCCCAACTTCGCGGCGATGACATTGTGGGCGGCAGCTTTTGCGCGATCGACGGCTTCGTCGATCCCTACAGTGTGATGATCGGATTCATGGCCTGGGCGGCCGATCATGGAGCGCGACTGTGGAAGAACACCCAAGTCACCGCCATTGATCGTGCTCAAGCAGTTTTTAGCGTGCAGACCAGCCGAGGGCCAGTCTCCACGCGCAAAGTGGTCAATGCTGCCGGTGCGTGGGCGAAGTCCGTCGCCGCAATGGCCGGCGTCGACCTGCCAGTGGAACCGCTGCGACGCATGCTGGTTCCAACCGAACCGTTCGATCAATTTCCCCACAACGCTCCCATGATTATTGACATGTCCAACGGTTTTCATTTTCGCCCGGAGGCATTGGGGTTTCTGCTGGCGTGGAATGATCCCGAAGAGACTCCCGGATACAAAATGGATTTCGATCCGGCATTCATCGAGAAAATCCTCGTCCGCGCAGCAGACCGGGTGCCAGTGTTTGAAAATCTGGCAGTCAATCCCAAGCGCGCTTGGGCAGGCCTCTACGAAATGACGCCCGATCACCATCCGATTCTCGGCGAAACGTCCGCCGCTCCGGGATTCTACTCGGCCAACGGCTTCAGCGGCCATGGGGTGATGCATGCTCCTGCCACGGGAAAGATCCTGTCCGATCTAATACTCACCGGGAAGACCGACCTCATCGACGCGTCGCTGCTTGGCCTGTCTCGTTTCGCCGAGGGCAAAACGATTCACGAGACAGCGGTGCTGTGATCCGTGCACACGTTGGCTCGGACGCCTCGTCAGGGCGGCAAACTCGCTGGACTTTTCTGTGTTCAAATGTTCCCGTGCCGCTGAAGGACGCACTCACGTCAGCCATCAACCGCCTCAATGCGGCTGGAGTTGGTTCGCCGAACATGAACGCTGAGTTGCTGATGATGTTCACTCTAGGCTGCGACCGCGCCTATCTCTTCGCTCATCCGGAACGCGAACTCACTGCGGAAGAACAATCGCACTATGAAAAAGCGCTCAACGAGCGCGCTAGTGGAATTCCCGCGCAATACATCACTGGACACCAGGAATTCTGGGCTATGGACCTCATCGTCACCCCCGCCGTCCTGATTCCCCGCCCCGAAACCGAACACGTAATCGAAACTGTGCTGAAGTTGAGCAATGGAGGCCGGGCGTCCTCGCCCGGCTACCTGACCCGAATCATAGACGTAGGCACGGGATCAGGCTGCATCGCGCTAGCCCTCGCCAAGGAGTTACCCCATGCCCAGATCTATGCCAGTGATATCTCCGGTGCAGCGCTTGAAATAGCTCGAACTAATGCCGCCCGCCATCAACTCGAAAGACACATTCGCTTTCACCGAACTGATCTGTTGCAAGGTCTCGATCGCGACGCATTTGATTTTGTGGTGTCGAACCCTCCCTATGTCGGGGAATCGGAAGAAGATCAGGTGCAGCTTGAAGTCCGCAAGTTTGAACCGCGCAATGCAGTCTTCGCCGGAACGACAGGACTCGAAGTAATCGAGCGGCTGATTCCGCAAGCGCACGCCGCGCTGAAGCCTGGCGGCTGGCTGGTCATCGAGATCAGCGGGACCATCGCGGATCGCGTCAAACTTTTGCTCGGCGGATGGAATGAGGTTCAAATCACCAATGATCTTCAAGGCATCCCCCGCGTGATCTCCGCACAAAAACCGTGACCGCGTGGCGCGGGCGCCCTCGCGCGCGTAACGCTGCCCTGTGTCCAACCCCTACGAGGTCTGGTAGTAGATCCCTTCCGCGCGCTAGTCTCCTCTCACTCGACCGCGCTCCCGGGCGACCACGTACCACGGTTGGGACAACTCAGCAGCGAGCGGCCAGGCTTCGCCAATTTCTCTCGTGCAAGATTTGAGGGGCAACTACCAGAATGCAATCAGGCCCGTTCAACAAAGCTCTCGTACCCCTGTTCGCGGTATTGCTCTGCGCCACCGGCTATGCCCAGAATCCAACCGGCGCTCTCCGTGGCGATGTGCAGGACCCCGAGGGCGGACGAGTTCCGGCCGCGACCATCGTGGTGCAGGCGGCGGGATCATCGCTGAAACGCGAGACAAAAACTGACGACCACGGAGAATTCCGCCTCAGCGAGTTGTTGCCGGGCACTTACCGCGTGATCGTGGACGCCAAGGGCTTTGCCGAGGCCCAAGCGGACGTAAGCGTTGTCGTCAGTTCGGTCCGCGACATAACCGTCACTCTGCACCCGGCCGCGGTGCAGGAAACTGTGACCGTCCAAGCCCAGCCGTCGTCCATTACCACCCAACCGATCGATCTGGCCAGCGCCGTTCATCAGGCCACGGTTTCAACCCAGGACCTGCAAACCCTGCCGCTGGCCGCTCGAAGCTTCGCCAACATTGCTTATCTCGCGCCCGGAACCGAACCGGTTGAACCCTCTGATCCCACCAAAGCCCGCATCACCGCGGTTTCGACGGGCGGCAGCTCCGGACTAAACAATGAGCTTTCGGTCGATGGCGGCGACAACTCCGACGATTACATTGGCGGATTTCTGCAGAACTTCTCGCCCGATGCCATTCAGGAATTCGCCGTGCGCACTGCGCAGGAAGACGCTGATACCGGACGCACAACCGCCGGCTCAGTCGTGATCACCACCAAGCGAGGGACCAACCAATGGCACGGTGGAGGAGTTTTTTATGAGCGCGCGGCCGCCCTCAACGCTCGCTTCCCCATCGAAAATCCCCCGCCAAATCCGAAACAGCCATTCTCGCGGCAGAATTATGTGGGGACGATAGGCGGCCCCATCAAAAAAGATAAGCTGTGGTTTTTCTCTTCCCTCGAATACGTTCACGAGAACGCCAGCATCGCCTACAGTCCTGCCAGCCAGGCGCAGTTCGAGGCGCTCGCGTCTCTCGCTTCACTAGGACTGATCGACGGCGTAAAGTCGATCCCAGTCCCGCCCAATATTCCCGTGCCATTCCGCGATTATCTGGGTACTACGCGATTCGATTGGTCGCAATCTCAAAAGTCGCAGTGGTTCCTGCGCGCCGCTATCGACAACTACATCACTCGCAATGCCCTGGTCCAGCAAGCGGCGTTGCCATCAACGGGTCTCGAGCAGCATAACAATTACATGAACATGGTAATCAGCAACCAATATACGTTCAGCCCAACCTGGCTGGGAAGCTTCGTATTCGACGCCAGCGGATTGCATTTGACCGAGGCGCGCAACTCCGATCTCGGCTTCGCGCTGGCGTTCCCATTCACCTCGACGGCCCAAACCATTTCCGGCTTCGAAACCTTCGGCGACAACCAATTCCTCACTCCAATCACCGCTTTCCCAGTAACCCGCACCCAGGAAAAATATCAATTCCGTTACGACGTGAGCCGCGGCTCGGGCGACCACGCGCCGCGATTCGGAATCAATTTCATTCACGAGCCCGTGCTGAGCGGCGCGCTCTCCGGCACGCCCGAAACTCTGATCACCTATACCAACGATCCAGCCTTCTACGCGGCCAACCCATCGCAGTTCTATTTCAATCTGAATTGCGTCAATCCGCCCGCCGACGTGACCTGCGTCAACACGCCGGCCCGCAACGGAGGCTTCTCGCAGGACGTGCAGCGGCTTGGGCTTTATGCGGAAGATTCATGGCGCGCGACTTCTCATCTCACGGTGAACTATGGCCTGCGCTACGACACCACCTTCGGCCTGTTGACCGCATCCGGCCGGAGTCAGGCGGAGAATCCCGTATATCTCACGGTAAAAGCTCTGGGCATCCCTCTGATCAGCGGTGTAGCCCATGACTATCGGAAAGCTTTCGGGCCGCGCCTTGGCATCGCTTATTCTCCGGGCAAATCTGGAACCACTGTGATTCGCGCCGGCTTCGGTCTCTATTACAACGATCTGGCGCAGAACGGCTGGGTTGCCGCGCTTCAGGCCGTCAACGCGCCTCCCGCCGTGTGCGTCAATCCCGGCGATCCCGGTTGCATCCCCGGCGGGGCGTCAGGAGCAATCATCGATCCGCATTACAAAACTCCCTATGCGCTTCATGCTACTGCTGGAGTGCAACACGCTTTCAGCGCGCGCTGGACAGCGAGCGCGGATTATACGCACGAGGAAGGAAATCACGCCTATCGCGCTTACCCCTACATGGCCGGCAGGTCACTGTTTGCGGCCAATCCTGCGGACCAGGCGGACGTGCCTAACATTGCTGTATTCAAATCTGACAACCGATCGAGCTACAACGCGCTGATGCTGCACCTGCAGGGTAATGTATCTCGCCGGTTCAATTTGGTTGCAAACTACACGCTTTCACGAGCGCAGACCTGGGGCTGCGTTTTAGGCGAGCTGTTTGACTACGTTAACGGCGTCTGCGATCCGCTGAATCCTTTCCGGCCCGGCGACTACGGGCCCTCCGGTGAAGACGTCACTCACCGCTTCGTGCTGGCGGGAACTCTCTACGTGCCCGGCGGCTTCGAACTTACCACTCTTACCCAAGCCGAGAGTGCCCGTCCTTTTACTGTCACTCTCGCCGACAACACCGATCGCATTGAAATCAACGGAGTCAGAACTAGTCTCGACGAATTCCGCGGAACGCCTTACATTCAGGCTGACCTGCGCGTGAGCCGACCTTTCAACTTTCACGACCGCTGGTCGCTGATTCCCTTCGTGGAATTCTTCAATCTATTCAACCGCAATAATCCTGGCGCGAATTACGTGACGAACATTACTCTTCTGCCGGTACCGCCCGCGCAAGCGCAGAGCGGAAATATCACGTCTTACTGCACCAATCCCGCCTGCACCACAACTTCGCCCCTGACCAAGCTGAACCCGCTGCGCGTTCCCGGCGGCGCTCTCGGAGATTTCTTCGGTCCCGGCACCACCGTCGGCATTCCCTTCGCCGCCCAACTTGGCGTGCGTGTGACCTTCTAAATGCGCGTAAGTGTAGGCGCCTGGCGCCTGAATGTGGGCGCGGGCGTCCTCGCCCGTGCGGCTCCGCGACAACGATTTACACGTCCACGCAACTGTCGTCGTGGAAGCGAAGCAAAGCGAAGGATCCAAGATTGTCATCTTGGAGCGAAGGGAAGGATCCAAGATTGTCATCCTGGAGCGAAGCGAAGGATCCCTGCACTTTCTTCGCCTCTTCGCCTCTTCGCCCAGAGCCGCCCTCTGTCACGGAACCTGCCAAACTCGCATAGACTTGCGCAATAGCTGCAAGAGTTTGCCTACTCGCTGATATTTGACAACTTTCGCGTTGACTTCCGCCCTCCGCCCGTTCAGAATCCCTTAGCTCTCTGCTGCACCCCGCAGCTGGCAACCCAGGACTGCTGAGAAAAAACACTTTACGAAGACCCCTGTAACGCCGTCGCTGGGACTCGCGCGATGTGGAGAAATCGCGTCTTTGGAATCGAACCTTAAACTGATCAACAAGGAGATGTTGCAATATGAGCCAAAAACCACTCACCAAAGGAACGAACGGAAAAACTATGAGGAAATTAATTATAAGCGTGGCCGCGCTCGCCTGCTGTTTTGCAGCGTCTGCGATCGCTCAGGATGAAGGGACTCCGGTTCCCAGATTCGTTACTTTGCCGCCGAAGGCCAGTGTGGGAACGCCCGCAGTCACATTGCCAACTTGGACGGGCTCGTTCACCTACAATGGGACGAAGTATAGCTACTATATGGTGGGTACTGCCCCGAAAACGGGCACATCCACAACCGTCAAGGCTTTCATTATCCCAGTGAAAGTCATTATCCCCGGCTGCACAACCAACCCCAAGGTAGACAACGAGTCGGGTGAGACCGTTCTCCAGCAAACGATTGAATCGCCGATTTTCCAGAAGCAGACTTATACCCTCGGTGGAACCAACGTCGGCACAACCCAGTATGAGGACGCTTTCCAGCGCGCCAATTTCTGGGGAACAGTGAAGAGCCATACCGGTTACCATGTCCTGTTGGGCGGCCCAACCGTGTTGCCCGAGCTGACCTTGACGCCTGGGTCGAATGGCAGCTGCAGCCATCCATTCGGTCCTTTGGCTGGTCTGATGGACATCAACTATTTTGACTCCCAGGCTGGAGCTTACATCGCGAACCATAGCCAAATTACGCCGGACACAATCCCGATCTTCATGACCGATAACCTCTACCTGACCAGCGGCGGCGGTTGCTGCATCGGCGGCTACCATAGCGCGAACGGCCCACAGGCCTATTCGCACTTCACCTATATCACTACCCCCGGCGTTTTCTCGCAGGATGTGTCGGCTCTGTCCCACGAAATGGGCGAGTGGTTGGACGATCCCGGCGTCAAGGGAGCATTCAACAATGTTGCTTGCGGAATTCTTGAAGTTGGCGATCCCGAAGAGACTTTCACCAACTACGGTGCTTTCCACTATACGCTGGGCGGATTTACCTACAATCTACAGGACCTGGTATTCCTTGAATACTTCGGCGCTCCAAACACTACTTCAGTTCACGGGTGGATGACTTTCCACAACAATCCGTTTGGTCTCAGTGTCTGTAGCAACGGCGGCTAACCCTCAGCAGACATCTGCTTGGGGCTCTTGCCAGGAAACGAACATCGCGCCCGCCCACGTAAGTGGGCGGGCGTCATGCTGTTTAGGCATGAGAGACTGCAGTCGCTGGTATTCATGAGTTACTTTGGCGCCCCAGCGAAAGATTCGGCGAACAAGTGGTATGCCTTCCAGAAATCATATTGGCGTCTGTCCGGCCAGTAGATTTTACTGCTACGGTTGAAAAGGCTGTTCTCAAAGAGAGCAGGCTTATTTCGTTCCAGCTGGTGTGGAGCGGACACTCTTGTCCTCTTTTTTTGATGTGGATCCTGAGGGTTTAAGAATGCAAGAGCCGACATCTACTTCAACGGCGTCGGACAGGAGTGTCCGTCCCACACATGGAACTTTTTTGTAACGCTGGCTATGTCTCCTTCACTATTGCGAAGGGTGGGGATTCGAGGCGATCCAGAGTCTTGGGAAGGCAATCTGCACGCGACATGTGCACGAATGTGCAATTATTTTCATCTTGACTTGCAACCGACTTCCACGCACAATGTCGCGTCCCTACTCTACGGGAAAAGATGGCCCAAAGTTAAATCTCTGAATTGAGGAAACACTAGAATGAAAAAGCAATGGCTGAGTATCGTGATCGCAGTGTGTTTTGCATGCTGCGCTTTCGCCCAGGACAACACTACGCACGCCTTGCGGCCGTATGGCAACAATCATCCGCCAGCGAACTGCAATGGCACCCCCTGCGACATTAACTACAACGGTGGCCCGGTATTTGAGAAAGCTCCGACCGTGTACATCATCTGGTACGGCGCCTGGACCACCAAAGACAAGAGCATCATCGACTACTACTTTTCGCATCTGGGCGGCACCACCCAGGAAAAAATCAACACCACTTACAGCGACAGCACTGGCAAGTTCATTCCGAACGCCGTGAAACACACCACCGCCGATGATTACCACGACAATTATTCGCTAGGGAAGGCCCTCAGCGGCGACGGCGCGATTCAGACTATCGTAGCCAACGCCATCAAGAACAAGCACCTCCCCGACGACACCAACGGCATTTACTTCGTGCTGACCTACAAGGACGTGACTGATCCAGGATTCTGCAGCCAGTTCTGCGGATATCATGGTCCTTCGACCTCCATCGTCAGCGGCCAAACCATCAAGTACTCGATGGTTGGCGATCCTGACCAGTGCCCGAGCGGTTGCGAAACCAGCTTCATTCTGCACGACCCGAGCAGTCCGAACAATGACCCGGGCGCCGATGGGACGACGGCCATTATGTGGCACGAGTTCTCCGAAACCTCGAGCGATCCTGAAGTCAACCTGAATACGGCCTGGGCCGGCAACTTCTGCGGCGAGTCTGGCGACTGCTGCGCTTGGTTGTTTGGCACCGTGAAGAAAGATTCGCACGGCCACTTCTACACCAACAAGATTGGGACCAAAGAATACGCCATGCAGGAAATGCTGCAACTGCTGAGCAAGAGCCGTAGTGGAAACATCCCCGGCGCTTGCAAGAACGTATACTAGTTCCCTTTTTGCCGCTCCAAGGCGTTAGCTCCGGCTAACGCCTTTTTTCTTTGAATAACAGAGTGTGCTGAATTAATTAATGGACGACGGGCGTCCCGCATAGATATTTGTCATCCCGAGCGAAGCGAGGGATCTAGGTGTTTGCTCGAGGCGACAATGCCGTCGTGCGGGCAAGAACCTGGATCCCTCGCTTCGCTCGGGATGACAATGATATCGAGATGACAATGATATCTGTCTCGCCCGTCCAGCCGGGCGAGGACGCACCCGGCCTCCATCAATCGTGTTATCTGGCTTGCCGGTGGACTGAGACTTACCGTTTGCTTATGCTCACAGGTTGAATCTCCTCCACATCGACCCAGTTCGTGGGATACGCGCCGGTGTAGCAGGCGGAGCAGTAGGTAGTCTTCTCGCCATCTCCGCAAGCTTTCTTCAG
>Ga0210394_10008073_pt1 | contig 10932 bp, 10 predicted proteins | sample IncBWC12MmetaG_FD_160121 | JGI IMG/M metagenome (GOLD analysis project Ga0210394, IMG submission 160121) | Forest soil microbial communities from Barre Woods Harvard Forest LTER site, Petersham, Massachusetts, United States - Inc-BW-C-12-M | ecosystem: Environmental > Terrestrial > Soil >... | reverse complement strand
AAAAAAGAAATTTAGAAATCCCAGCCATCCGGCTGCGATGCGATAGAGCACGCGTACCGGTGCATTATTGAAGCGGTGGGCCAGGAGTGTTGCTGCCACAAAGCTGACCGAGAGAATGGCGAGCGCCCATCGGAGATCTTCAGTGGCGTGTCTGTTCGATGTTCCCCAGAATGAGACCCAAGTTTCGTAGACGAACCAGTGGCCTAGGAAGAGAATCGTCTGTACAACAGCCACAAAGGCTGCGATGCGTCCACGCAAAGGCGCAGCCTCAGCTGCGATCCGCGGGTGTGTTTGACGCTCGTCGGAAACCGCTATGGTGTTGGAATGTTTGAGGTGAGCACGCGCGATCTCCGTTTGCGCATGCGTGTTGGCAGCACTGTCTCCGTAAGCTGTGCTCATCGAGGTTATGTGGTTCGGGTCCCGAACGGACGCGCGCCGGAACGCAAACTCCTCCAATATAGATGCGCCCGTCGCCGCGAAGGGTGCGTTGAAGCGATCGCCCCAGTCGGTCTATCGCCATCCCAAATACACGTAACGCAAGATAAACAGGGCCGTGAGCACCCAGATCAGCAGGTTGATCTCTCGAATCTTGCCCGCGGCAATCTTCACTACGGTGTACGCGAGAAGACCAAGGCTCAAGCCCGTCGCGATGCTGAACGTGAGGGGGGTTGCGATCATCGTAATGAACGCGGGCACGGCTTCGCTGAAATCACTCCAGTCGATATGTGCGATTGACTGCGTCATGAGCGCACCCACAACGATCAGGGCTGGCGCTGTGGCATAGGCGGGTATCGCCGCTGCGAGCGGCGAGCAGAACATCGCAGCCAGGAAAAACAGCGCGACGAATACATTGCTGAGTCCGGTACGAGCGCCGGCGGCTACACCGGCGACGCTCTCGATGTAGCTCGTCACTGTGGAGGTGCCCGTCAGAGAGCCGAAGAGAGTTCCAGTCGCATCGGCGATCAGGGCACGCCCAACCCGCGGAATCTTTCCATCTTGAATGAATCCGGCTTGTTCACACACACCAACGAGCGTGCCCACATTATCGAAGAGATCAACAAATAGAAAGGCAAAGAGAATTTCCAGAAATCCCAGCTTCAAGGCGGCACGGAAATCGAGTTGCAGAAACGTCGAAGATGGGTGTGGCAGCGAGAGGATCCCCGTGGGCCAGCGTGCAATCCCGCGTAAAATACCGACAAGGGTGGTTGCAAAAATCCCGATGAGAATCGCGCCGTTCACCTTGCGAGCCATCAGAACGATCGTCAGAGCGAGGCCGAAACAAGCCGTCTGGAGTGCTTGATCCGCAAAGCTTCCCAGGCCTACATACGTAGCTGGATTGGCCACTACCAGCTTGGCGTTCCGCATGCCAATGAACGCGATGAACATTCCAATCCCGGTAGCAGTGGAGTGCTTCAGGCACAGGGGCATGCCATTCACGATCTGCTCACGGACGCGCGTGACTGTGAGTAGAAGAAACGCGCTGCCCGAGAAAAAGACAACAGCCAGCGCTGTCCGCCACGGCACGTGCATGCTTAAGCAGACGGAATACGTGAAGTACGCGTTCAACGACATTCCTGGGGCAAGTGCAATGGGATAGTTCGCGGCAAGCCCCATGACAAGAGTGGCAACGGCCGCAGAAATGCAAGTGGCAAAGAGTACACCTTCCACCGGCATGCCCGCCTGCGACAGGATCTGCGGATTGACGACGATGATGTAGGCCATCGTGATAAATGTGGTCAGACCGCCGAGGAATTCCTGGCGCACAGTGGTGTGGTTTTCAGAAAGCCGAAAGTAGCGGTCGATCAATCCTTCATCCTCGTTTGGGAATGATTGTCGGAACAGTTTCTCTAGTACGGGACCTTGTTCGGTCTTACCGTCCAGGCTCGAAAGCCGGCGAGAGCCTGCTCGCGCATCATCTGCACCATCGGAATTTTGCGCATTCCGAACGGCTTCTCGATTTCGCGATAAATGAACGAATCGTCGAAACCCGCCTGCGCCGCGTCGGCCGCAACGCTGCCGTAATAGATACGATCCAGCCGCGCCCAATAGATTGCGCCCAAACACATCGGACACGGTTCGCACGAGGTGTAGAGTTCGCACTCCTTGAGTTCGAAGGTGCCGAGCCTGGCGCATGCATGGCGGATCGCGATCACCTCCGCATGCGCGGTGGGGTCATTGGTAGCCGTGACCCGATTGGCGCCTTCTGCCACGATGCCGCCATTTTTGACGATAACAGCCCCGAAGGGCCCACCCTGGCTGGAGAGAACGTTGTCAACGGAAAGTTGAATGGCACGAGCCATGAAAGGGTTGTCCATGTGTATCTTCGATGAAGGCGCGACGCCACAGCGTGATCAGCTTGAGCGCCGCAGGTTTGTGCGGAGTTTGGTCAACATGGACTCGCTCGCCGCTTTCACTGGGAAGCGAGTATAAGCTCGAATCCGCAAATGAGTAAGAGGGTTGTGAAACTCGCGCCAAAGAATGCCGCCAATTCACACGTGAGTGATTGAAAAGAATTCGGCTTCCAGATAGGCTTTGCCTCTTACTCTGGGATTTCCGGGGAGGGTTAGTTTTGGGTTCTTGGGTCGTTGTCTCGGAGCGGGTGGTAACGCCGGAAGGTGTCCGTCCGGCTGCGGTCCTGGTGGAAGGAGAAAAAATTCGGGGAGTCGTTTCGCCGCGTGAAGTACCGGCTAATTTCCAGCGCGAGGACTTCGGGGATGCCGCGGTATTGCCCGGTTTGGTGGACTCTCATGTTCACATCAACGAACCGGGTCGCACCGACTGGGAAGGATTTCAGACGGCAACGCAGGCCGCGGCGGCCGGTGGGTATACGACGGTCGTCGACATGCCGCTCAATTGCGTCCCAGCTACGACGAACGAGATTGCCCTTGAGGCTAAGCGGCGCGCGGCTGCGACGAAATGTACGGTGGATTGGGCTGCTTGGGGTGGAGTCGTGCAGGGAAACGAGGATGAGATTGAAGCACTCGCGAAAGCGGGTGTTCGGGGGTTCAAGTGTTTCCTGGTTCATCCCGGTATCGACGAGTTTACGATGGTGCGTGAGCCGGAACTACGGGCAGCGCTACCGCATGTGGCCCGAACGGAACTCCCGTTACTGGTACATGCGGAATTGCCGGGACCAGTAGATGCGGCAACGAAGCGGCTAGAGACAGCAGATTGGCGGCGTTACTCCACGTACGTACAGTCGCGCCCAGACGAGGCCGAGTTGCTCGCAATTCGACTTATGCTTTCTTTGTGCCGCGAGTATGGATTCCGCCTGCACATTGTGCATCTGGCGACCGCAGTTGCGTTGAACGAGTTATGCGTCGCGCGGGCAGAGGGCCTTCCGGTGAGCGTCGAAACCTGCCCACACTATCTGCATTTGGAAGCGGAGAAGATTTCCGACGGAGCCACTCAGTGCAAGTGTGCGCCGCCGATTCGGAGCAGCGCGAACCGCGAAGGGTTGTGGCGAGGTCTTAAGGATGGAGTCGTTGATATGGTGGTCACTGACCATTCGCCGTGCCCACCCGAGATGAAACTTCCTCACCAAGGCGATTTCAGAAAGGCGTGGGGTGGTATTGCGAGTCTCTCCATGGCATTGCCGGTGATCTGGACCGAGGCACGGGCGCGAGGCTTTACATTAAGCGACGTAGCTCGGTGGATGTCCGAGAAGCCGGCAAAGCTGGCAGGATGTGATGGCCGCAAAGGACGTATCGCTCCGGAATGGGATGCGGATCTGGTCGTATTCGATCCTGAGGCGGAGTTCACTGTGACGGCAGACCGCTTGCGTCATCGTTATGCCGTTTCCCCGTACTTGGGAGAGGTTTTGTCTGGTGCAGTAGTGAGAACGTATCTCCGCGGCCGCCTGGTGTTTCACGAGGGAACATTTCCGGGAAACCCGGCAGGGCGGGAGTTGCCCCCAGTGATGCGTGGTTCGGTTAGTGCAGCGAATAAGAAAGAGAGAACGTGACTGGTAAACACATCGTGGGGACCTCGGTTCCCCGAAAAGAAGGGCGCGACAAGGTTACCGGCCGCGCGCAATATATCGACGACATGTCGCTGCCCGATATGTTATTCGGGGCGACCGTCCGGAGCCGAGTTCCGCGAGGCAACATCAAGAAGATCACGTTTGGGCCAGGTGTTGCATGGGATGAGTTTGTGATTGTGAGTGCCAACGACATTCCCGGCAAGAACTGCATTGCGTTGATCGTCGAAGATCAACCGTGTCTTGCGGACGGAGTTGTTAATCATCCCGAGGAACCGATTCTGTTGCTGGCACACCCCAATCGCAACATTCTTCCGCGGGCCGTCGACGCGGTCAACGTCGAGTATGAGGCGCTGCCGGCAGTGTTCAGTATCGAAGAGAGCGAACGCGCCGAGGCGATCGTCTGGGGTTCTGACAACACGTTCAAGCGTTACCTGGTGGAGAAGGGTGACGTTGACAGCGTTTGGGCGAAGGCTGACTACATCGTCGAAGGCGAATACACCACTGGGGCGCAGGAGCAGCTTTATATTGAGAACAACGGGGTGATTGCGAGCTACGACCCGCAAAAGGGGATCACATTGTGGGGATCGCTGCAGTGTCCGTACTACGTGCACAAGGCCCTGATGAAGCTCTGTAACTTGCCGGCAGACAAAGTGCGTGTCGTGCAGACCGAGACCGGCGGAGCGTTCGGAGGCAAAGAAGAATATCCATCGATGATCGGAGGGCACGCGGCGTTGTTGGCGATGAAAGCCAAACAGCCCGTCAAAATTATCTACGACCGCCTGGAGGACATGGTCGCAACCACGAAACGGCATCCCTCGCGGACGCGCCATCGTACAGCGGTGACCCGTGAGGGGAGGATTCTGGGCGGCGAAATCGATTTTGTGATTGATGGCGGGGCATATACGACTCTGTCCCCAGTGGTGTTATCCCGAGGTACGATTCATGCTGGTGGCCCATACCATTGGCCCAGTGTGCGGATTCGCGGGAAGGCGGTCGCCACGAACGCGCCGCCGCATGGCGCGTTTCGTGGATTCGGAGCGCCGCAGAGTCTGTTTGCTATGGAGCGGCACATGGATCGCATCGCGGCGACGGTTGGCGTGTCTCCAATCGAAGTGCGGCAAAGGAATTTCCTGAAGACTGGACAGACCACGGCCACCGAACAAACAGTGCAAGAACCGATCGATCTCGAGAAACTTCTCGAGCGGGGCTTGCAACTCTCGAACTATTACGAAAAAAAAGCGCGTTTCGAGCGGGAAAACCTATCTTCGACGCACAAGAAGGGAATCGGCATCGCGGCTTTTCTGCATGGATCAGGTTTCACCGGCTCGGGCGAGCGTTACCTGGCTTCAGTCGTCGGCTTGGAAGGCTTTGCGAACGGGCGGGTACGGGTGCTCGTATCCAGCACAGAGTTTGGACAGGGTACTAAAACCGTGCTTTGTCAGATTGCCGCGGAGGCGCTGGGCCTTCCATATGAAGACGTCGAAATCGCCCAACCGGATACAGACGGCGTACCCAACAGCGGTCCCACCGTGGCGTCACGAACGGTGATGGTCGTTGGAAAACTGGTGCAGTCGGCGGCACACGGAATCATCCAGACACTAACCGCTGCAGGGTTGTTGCATGCCGCGTATTCGCGAGAAGAGTTCCGAGTAGCGTGTGGCAAATTCGTCGCCGAACACACGACACTCAAGTCGCTCGCGCAGTACGAAGCCCCTCCCAACATCTACTGGGATGACGAGAAATATCGCGGCGAAGCCTACGCTGCATATTCGTGGGCGGTCTACATCGCGGAAGTCACGGTTGATCTTGCTACCTACGCCGTGAACGTCGAAGACTTTGTCGCTCTTCAGGAAGTCGGGAGGGTTTTGCACCCGACTTTGGCTCGTGGTCAGATCACAGGCGGCGTGGCACAGGGCATCGGTTATGCACTTTACGAAAAGGTTGTCTGGCAGAACGGGCGAATGCAGAACGGCCAGATGACGAATTACATTATGCCGACCTCAGCGGATCTCCCGAGGATTCGTGTCTACTTCGAGGAACTCGGCAACCAGCATGGCGCTTATGGCGCAAAGGGGATCGGCGAGCTCCCCATGGACGGTCCGGCACCGGCGGTCGTGAACGGCATCGAAGACGCGCTTGGCATATCTTTCAACTCGATTCCGCTGCTGCCTGAGGACATCTTTCGGGCCATCAGCCCACCCACAACGGTGAGTGATTCCTGCGTGCCTCAAGGAGTCCGATGACCACTCGCGGCCGGCGCGAAGTCTCTCTCATCGTAAATGGGGTGGCGAAAACGATTAATGCATACCCGATGGAGAGGCTGCTCGACGTGTTGCGGCACGAACTCGGGCTGACTGGGGTAAAAGAAGGTTGCGGCGAAGGAGAGTGTGGCGCCTGTGCAGTCCTTCTCGACGGAGCACTGGTAAACAGTTGCCTCGTGCCGGTTCTGCAAGCCGAGAGTGCCCGGATCATAACCATCGAGGGACTTTCCGAGGGCACGCGACTCGATGCGCTACAACAAGCGTTTCTGGAGTGCGGCGCGGCTCAATGCGGCATCTGTACGCCGGGCATGATTCTCGCGGCGCATCACCTGTTGAAAAACAATTGCAATCCGTCAGCGGAAGACATTCGGGAGGGACTTGCCGGGAACTTGTGTCGGTGCACTGGGTACGCACAGATTTGTGAGGCGGTCGAAGAAGCTGCGAAGGAGGGACGGTGAGAGCGAATCCTGCGGATTACGATCTCGTCGCTCCAGGAAACCTGAAAGACGTTCTATCGTTGCTTGCGGAAAAACCCGGCGCATGGTTGCCGATCGCCGGCGGTACTGATTTGATGGTGTTGTATGCGTCCGGGAAACTGCCACAAAGCAAGCTGGTGAGTCTTTGGAATCTCCCTGAGCTGCGGCAAATCGAACCCATGGAGGAGGAGCTTCGCATCGGTGCCACTTGTACGTACACCGACCTGCGCCAGAACGAGATCGTGCAGCGCGAATTCCCGTTGCTGACGACTGCGGCGCGATGGACAGGCAGCATTGCTAACCAGAACCGGGGGACGTTGGGCGGAAACATTGTGAACGCCTCACCGGCGGCTGATTCTTTACCCGCGCTGCTCGTGTATGAGGCTGATCTGATCCTGATTTCTGCGGCGGGCGAACGGCGGGTGTCGTATCTAGATTTCCATACCGGATATAAGAAGATGTTGCTCAAGCCGCACGAACTGATTCGCGAAATCTGTTTACCCCGGCGCTTCAAAGAATACTTCTCCTACGCTCGAAAGGTTGGAGCGCGCAACGCGCAGGCGATTTCGAAAGTCTGTCTGGCTGCCATCGGGCGATCGAAGAACAATGCTGCCCAAGACGTACGGATGGCAATCGGTAGCGTGGCACCCGTGCCCTTGCGTTTGCGAGACACGGAACAAGCGATCAATGGAAAAACCATCGATGCCGCTGCCATTACAGCCGCCAAGGAAAAGGTGATTGCCGAGATCCAGCCCATCGACGACATTCGTTCAACGGCCCTATATCGCACGGCGGTAGCAGGGAACTTGGTTACTGAGTTTCTGGAGGCCTTGCGCGCACATGGAGACGTGACATGAAGCAAATCCTTGCGCGTTGGAATAAGCTTCAAGCCGAAGACGCTACGCGCGAGATCATGGCTTGCTGCGGTTCCACCGCATGGGCGCAAGCCGTTGCAGAGCGCAGGCCTTTTGCCGACGAAGGTTCTCTGATGCGTGCGTCTGACGAGATCTGGCGCAAGTTAAGCACTCCAGACTGGATGGAAGCCTTTTCCAAGCATCCGCGTATTGGCGAGCGGAAAGCGCCGCAGCTGGCATCGGCGCAATCGGCTGCATGGTCCGCGCTAGAGCAGCAAAAAGTTGCTGCGGCTGGGGAAGCGGTTCAACTCGCATTGGCGGAAGCCAATCGTGAGTACGAACGGCGATTCAACAATGTTTTCATTGTGTGTGCGACAGGGAAGAGCGCTCCGGAGATTCTCGAGATCTTGCGAAGGCGGCTGAGGAATGACGACGCGGCCGAACTGCGGGAGGCGGTCGAAGAGCAGCGAAAGATTACGAACCTCCGGCTGCAGAAATGGCTGTCGGCATGAAACGTATTTCAACGCACGTTCTTGATCTGATGCGCGGATGCCCCGCTCCCGATGTTCCTGTCCGACTGGAATGGCAGGAGTCGCCGGGAAAGTGGCGCCAGCTCAGCGCGGCTCGCACCGATCGGGACGGGCGCTGTGGACAACTGCTTGGCCAAGACGATTTAGCGCCGGGTGTGTATCGACTGTCATTCGACACGGGTGCTTATTTCCATTCTCAGGATATCGCAGGGTTGTATCCGCTGGTTGAGGTGACGTTTCAGGTTCGAGACGGCGAGTCGCATTTTCACATCCCGCTGCTGTTGAGTGCTAATGGCTACACTACCTACCGGGGGAGCTAGGTTGAGTTCATCAATTCGAGAATGGTTGAACCTCGGCGTGCGCTGGTTTCACGTTTTTGCCGGCATCATGTGGGTCGGCCAGACGTACTACTTCACCTGGCTCGACGGGCAATTCGGCCGCTTGGAGAGGGAAGTCTCGCGAGCCGATAAAAGCCCCTCAGTTTGGATGGTGCACAGCGGCGGCTTCTACACCGTCGAGAAGCAGAAGTCCCTTGGTGTTAGTGCAAGCCAGGTCCACTGGTTTCGTTGGGAAGCCGCGATGACTTGGCTGGGCGGCATGGTGCTGCTCGTGCTGGTCTACTACTTAGGCAGTGGATTGATTGATCCGGACGTCGCTGATATTTCGAAGACAGCCGGGATTGTGATTGGAGTGGGCTCGATCGTGCTGGGGTGGCTGATTTATGACGGCGTCATGCTGTCGCCGGTCGGCAAGTCTCAATCTGCCTTCTTGGCATTTGCCTTTTTGTTGATTGCAGCGGCTTCGTGGGGTCTCCTGCATCTACTCAGCGCGCGTGCCGCGTACATTCACATGGGCGCCATCTTTGGAACCATCATGACCGCGAACGTCTGGTCCCGCATCTTGCCGGCACAGCGCAAGATGATCGCTGCAGCGGCAGCCGGCCAACTCGTCGACACGGCACTGGGTGCACAGGCCAAGCTTCGTTCGAAGCACAACACATTCATGGCCGTTCCAGTGGTGTTTCTCATGCTGAGCAATCACTATCCGGTGGCGACTTATGGAAATCGTTACGCTTGGCCGGTCATGTTGGGACTGATTTTGGTGGGCTGGATCGCAGCAAAAATCATTCGCGAAGCTTGATTCCTTTAGAACGCGTGCGTAGGGAGTGTATGGGGCAGCTTCAAACAACAAAGAACCCAGCGCAATTGGCCGACGAAGTCGTGGTGCGCTGCCTCAGGCTGGCTTCGTTCTCTGAAGATGCGGATAGTCTCCGGCGCACCTTCTTGATGCCCCCAATGCACGATGTTCATCGAGAGATTGCAGGTTGGCTGGGGCAGGTGGATGTGCGTTCCTGGATTGATGCTGCCGGCAACGTGCGCGGTCTTTACGCGGGTTCGGCACCATCCGCGCCGCGATTGTTGATCGGTTCGCATCTCGACACAGTTCCGAATGCGGGCGCGTTTGATGGAATCCTGGGAGTCGTCCTCGGCGTCGCTTTGCTGGTTGCGCTGGACGGCAGAAGATTGCCATATGCAATTGAGATCGTCGGCTTCTCGGAAGAAGAAGGTGTGCGCTTTGGCATTCCATTCATTGGGAGCCGAGCACTTGTGGGCCGTTTGGCTAACGACCTGCTGAGCCAGCGAGATCCGAGTGGTACTTCTGTACGCGAAGCAATACTGAATTTTGGCCTAAACCCGTCAGAGATCGCGAACGCAGCCCTTCATGATGTTTGTGCCTATCTCGAGTTTCACATCGAGCAGGGGCCAGTGCTTGAAAGCGTGAAACGACCGCTAGGGGCGGTTGAGGCGATCGCAGGCCAAACACGAATGGATTTTGTTTTCTCGGGACGCGCCAACCACGCTGGCACGACTCCGATGGACCTGCGCTTCGACGCAATGGCGGGAGCGGCCGAGTGGATCACCATCGTTGAGCGGACCGCGAAGAACACTGCCGGACTTGTTGCCACCGTCGGATCCGTCGAAACAAAACCGGGCGCTACAAACGTCATTGCGGGCGAGGTGCGGCTGACCCTCGATGTGCGCCACGGATCAGACCAGGTTCGGCAGAGCGCAGTTGCCAGGTTGATCCACGAGGCGGAAGAAATTTGTCGGCAGCGAGGACTCTCCGTGAACTCGAAAACGAGGATGGACCAGCCAGCGATCGCGATGGATCCTGTCCTAACCGAACAGGTTGAAACAGCAATCCGTAAGTCTGGCTGCGAACCCGTACGCATGGTAAGCGGCGCCGGACACGATGCCATGATCTTGGCCGACAAAGTGCCTTCCTCGATGATTTTTCTGCGTACTCTTGGCGGAATCAGTCACGATCCTGCAGAATTCGTCTCTGTGGACGATGTTGCGAAAGCCATTGAGTGCGGGCTCCATCTTCTGGACCAACTCGCCGCTCTCCCAACATTTCAATCAAGGACCTGACGTGCACAATCTGGGGCAAACGCGCAGTTCACAAAAACCGGATCACCTGCTGTTAACACCGGATACGTTCGTACGCACTCCTCTTCCGGGCATGAGCGCTTGTACGGCCGTCGTCCATGTTGGTCCGGTACTTGGCGCCGCATTTACTCAATACACCGCGGAATTCGAGGGCGGCGGGGAATTGGGCTCTACGACCGCCCAGCGATTCATTTATGTTTTGGACGGAGCGGTCCAGGTGGAAGAAGATGGGAAACTGAATAAGCTTGGTCCGCGCGGATTTGCGTTTTTCCCGGAAGGCACGCCTCACCACGTCGCCGCCTCGAAAGCAAGCCGGGTCGCAGTCTTGGAGAAGCCTTACCAGCCCCTCACGACTGCATCGGCACCGAATACGATCGTG
>Ga0210394_10008070_pt1 | contig 10934 bp, 7 predicted proteins | sample IncBWC12MmetaG_FD_160121 | JGI IMG/M metagenome (GOLD analysis project Ga0210394, IMG submission 160121) | Forest soil microbial communities from Barre Woods Harvard Forest LTER site, Petersham, Massachusetts, United States - Inc-BW-C-12-M | ecosystem: Environmental > Terrestrial > Soil >... | reverse complement strand
AGGGCTTTCGCGTAGGCCGCATTTTGGGCATACCGATTTTTATCGATTACAGCTGGGTCATCATTTTTGGCCTGATTACGTTTTCCCTCTCCACGCAATTCACCAAAGAGCATCCGCAATGGACGAGCACGCAAACCTGGGGGGTGGGGTTGGCGACGAGTTTGCTATTTTTCGGGTCGGTGGTGTTTCACGAACTGGCGCACAGCGTGGTGGCGCAACGCTACAAGATCAGGGTGCTGTCGATTACGCTTTTCATCTTTGGCGGGCTGGCGCGGATAGCCCGGGATCCTTCGAATGCCAGACAAGAGTTCAACATCGCGATTGCCGGGCCGATATCCAGCGGGTTTCTGGCGGGGCTGTTCTATGGTGTCGGATTACTGTTGCCGAACCAGGAGTTGGTCGGAGCAGCTTGCGAGCAGTTGTACGCGACCAACTTGATGCTGGCGTTGTTTAACCTGCTTCCGGGATTTCCGCTGGATGGCGGGCGTGTTTTCCGCGCGATGGTATGGGGAGTGACTAAAGATTTTACGCGAGCCACGCGTGCCGCGGGGATGAGCGGAAAGTTGATTGCATATGCGCTGATCCTGGTGGGAGTAGGCGGCGCGGTCACCAGCCATTGGGGTTTGATCTGGTTCGGGTTTATTGGCTGGTTTCTGTTGAATTCGGCGCAGGCCAGCGTCGCGCAGGTGACCATTCGCGAAACGCTGACGGGATTGTTCGCGACGGACGTGATGAGCCACGAAGTGCCGACGATTCCCGCGAACATGAGCCTGGAAGAGTATGGCGGCGAGGTGTTGCGGACCGGGCGGCGGGTACACATCGTTACGATGGACGACCGCTTGGTGGGATTGATGAACGTGGCGGCGCTGAATACCGTGCCGCGAGACGAATGGGATATGAATTCGGTGCAGGCGGTGATGGTGCCGCGCGAAAAGATTTTGTGGGCTGCGCCGGAGGAGCCGTTGCAACGTTTGCTGGAGCGATTGATTTCGGCGGATGTGAATCAGATGCCAGTGGTGAGTCACACAGAAGATGGGGCGGCGCATATTGTGGGGCTGGTGACTCGCGATGCGATATTGCGGGTGATACAGACGCGGAGCGAGTTGGGCGCGGCGCTGGGTAGCCGGTAGGGCACAAAAAAACCTCATAGACGTTCTTAAGTGCTAAAGTCCGCTGATTTCGCATCGTTACGGCGGGGCTCAAGCCCCGGCCTCCTAAAGAGAAAAACAAAAAGAAAATCAGAGGCGCCCGCCTCCCTTCCTTCGTCAGGGCAAGCAGAAGGCGGCCGCTACACAGGCTGGGCCGCACTATTTGATTGCGCTGAGGCGGAAACCGCCACTTCGGAAATCGACTGAAATTCTAGAGAAGCCCGCGGAGGTTAGCCTGGTGAAGGCAGACGACGGTGGCAGAGGCGTGAATGTGCTGCGGAAATGGGCTTTGCGGTGCAGCCAGGAGTCGGTGATTTCGAAGGCGAGGAACGTGCCGCCGGAGCGGAGAACTCGGAAGACTTCGGCGAATGTTTGATCCTGCGCTTCTGTTGTTTTCAGGTGATGCAGGACCAGGATGGCGATGGCGGAGGAGAAGGAGGCGCTTGCGAACGGAAGATGTGCGGCGTCGCCCCGGACGATGCGTGGGGCGCTCGAGTCGTGGCGCGATTTCAGTTTGAGCGCGGAATCGTGAACGTATTCGAGTGAGGTTACGCGACTGACACGTTCGCGTAGGGCGGCGGTTGCGGCGCCGAAGCCTGCGCCGATTTCCAGGAGATCGTCGCCTAAATTCGCACCGGAGAGAAGCGCTGGTAGGTGGCGTTTGGTTATGTAGCGCCAGAGGGATGAGGAGCAGAGAAGATTCTCGAAGGCGTTCATGGGGCGATTGGAGTGTAGCGCAGTCGGTGATGGGCGAACGGAGTGCCGCACCTGCGGCGCTGTCAGTTGGAGCTGTTTAGTGGAGGAGAGGGCGGAGGCGGCGGAGGGAGGCGGCGAATTGATCGGCGTTGTAGGCGGAGGGATTCTCGAGTTGCTGGAAGAGCGTGTTGATGCTGGCGCGAACATCGGCGGCGTCAGCAGGCTTGATGTCTTTACTGTAGGCGATGTAAAGAGAATCGATGGCCATGACGGCTTGTTCGGCGGCGCGCTCATCGGCGAGGGAAATGGCTTCGGCGTCGTCGGTGATGCGCTGCAGCATGGCTAGGGTGATGGCGGGATCGTATTGCATGGTGGCAAAGCGTTCGGCGAAATGTTGGGCTAGCGGGACGGCGGTGTCCGCGGCGCTGGCGACTGCGGCGCGATCGGGGTTGAGTTTGCTCATTTCTGAGGAGACGGTAAGGAGATGGCGATCGAGTTCCAGTGCGGAAGTGGCATCGATTTGTTTGGCGAGTAAACGAAAAACGGCGTAGCGCGAAGAGTTCCACGCGGGATCGCCCGGTCGGCGGCCTTCGAAACCGTGTTCCTGGCGCCAGCTATCCTTGGCTGGGCCGAGCGAGTGGTGGCAGGCGAAGCAGGAAAGTTCGGCGTATTCGGGCCAAACGTCTTTTTTGTCGAAGCGCTCGTTACGTGCGCGCCAAGCGACGCGTTCGAGGGAGGCGCGCAGTTGCACCGCTTGGCCTGCGCTCCAATCGCGGACACCCGCCCATGACGCATCTTCCAGCGGTTTGCCCGGCGCGGATTCGCGGGGAACTTTCCAGTGGCGCGGCATCACCGCGGAGAAGGAATCGAGTTCAAAGTACAGATCGGGATGACCCGCGGCGATCATTTCGTGGTCGACGAATTTTTCTTTCGTTCCCAGATGGCATTCGAGGCATTTTTCGGTGCGGTGGATCACGTTGCGCGTATCCATCATGCCGAGACGCGGCGCGGATTCTTCGTGATGCCAGTTGCTGCTGGTGTGCGGACCGAGCCAGGCTTGCGCGGGGCCGTGGCAATTTTCGCAGGAGACGCCATCGGAAAGTTCGAAGGGGCGGCCGCGTTGCTCGGGCGAAGTGTAAAGCGCGTGGCAGGCGAGGCACTTGGGAGAGTCTTCGGCTTTGGAGTTGAGTTTCAGGATGTGGGCCATACGTTCGCCGACCGGGCCAGTGAGCGCTTGATAGGCGCGGCTGTGCTTGTCCTGCAAAATCCAGGTGGAATATTCGTTCTGGTAGATGCGGCTGCCCGCGATGGGCTTCACACTGCCGTGGCAACTGGTGGCCGCGCAAGAACCGGGGCCAATGTATTTGATTGGCTCAGGAGTATCCGCGGACGAAGAGGCCGAGGCGGAACAAAAGAAAAGTGGAATGGCGAGGACAAGCGCTAGCCAGAGAAGAGTGAATCTGGAGTGGGTCCTCATAAGAGGTAAAAGCGAAAAGTTCTGTACGCTTATATCGTTCGAAAGCCGTGGAAGTCAACCAATAAGGAATTGCGCTGGTGGCTTAGTTTCCGATTGTGCGCTTATCCAGGGTCAAGAGTGGTTCGACTCAGTGGGTCTTTGTTTGCTGCTGATTTTTCTGGCGATTGCTAGGATGAAGTGGGCGAATTCAAACAAAACGCTCAAGACCGCGAAACAAAGTGCAAATTTGATTGGCCATTCTAGGATTTTCTGTACATGAATAACTGTCCAATAAGGCGATTGTTGAGCAGACGAGCCTTCAATTGCGGAATTATAGTATTCACGCCGGAATTGATTCAGCACAAGCCAAGCAATGGTGAAGAGAGCGGCAATGCCGCCACTGCCAAAAAGAGCCATGAGGCTAAATTGACGACGCAAACTCCGACGCTGTTCATATGGGCGCATTAGGTCATCTTTCTTTGGTCAGAATCGTGCCTTGCGCCGTTTCTGTCAATGCGTCCACACGATCGTCAAATATGTGGATGAATGGCAGCCCTTTTGATACGGTGCACGAGAGTTCCTAATAGGTTACGGAAGGAGCGTTTAGATGGCTCCCGTGAAGAAGTCTTCAATAAATAACGTAATTCGCCAATACTCCAGAAAACCCAATCGCGCAAAACTTACAGTCAGAAAACTGGATCGCGATAATGTGCTGATAGAGGGCACCGACGACTCTTTGAAGTTCCTTGCTCATCTCCTTATCGCTCTCGCCCACGAGGAGGATTGTGGTTTTCAATTGTCCCCAGAGGGCGCAGGCATGGCTTGGTTTGCAAAGGACGCGACGCTCGGAGTTTACCTTCATCGAATACCATGTACGAGTCCACCTCAAGGCAGCGGCACTTACACGAGACCGCCCAAAGGAAAGAGAACCTGAGCCGAGATTCGGTTCTGCCGAATGAACAACCGATGCGTAGTTCGGTTATCGGAAACTGAACCACAGCAATTCGCGAGTTGATACAAAGGCTGTGCAGGAAAAGTGTTTACAACGGGGGTGGGGAACCCTAGTATTCGTGGGTAACAAATCCCTCGAAGCGCGCCGTTGTCCTTGACGGAATGCGCGGCGTAGTTTCGACGAGAGCTTCCGCGTGATCTTTGACGAACTGCGAGCCATCCAGATGCGCTTCGGTTATCTGCCAAAGGCGGAGTTGGAAGCCCTTTCACACCGAACGCAGACCCCGCTCTACCAACTCCATAGCGTTGCCAGCTTTTATCCCCATTTTCACCTGATACCACCGGCCAAGGCGGAGATTCACGTTTGTGCGGATATGAGCTGCCACCTGAATGGCGCGGGTGATTTGCGCGCGGAGATTGTGCGGCGATTTTCGGGTGCGCGGCCCGAAGACGTGCAGATCAAGGATGTGAGTTGCCTGGGGCGATGCGACCAGGCACCCGCGGCGGCGGTGCACGACGTGATTTTTGCCGGAGTAACCGCGGACAAGGTGGAGCAACTTGCGCGCGGCGCGATGCGCGGCGAAGAAGTTCACGCTGAACATCCGAATGAGGGGCGGATGCGCTGCGCTTCGGATCCTTACGCGGACGGCGAAACCTACGGCGTGCTGCGGAAACTTCTGGTGACCAAGGATTGGGATGGCGTGCTGGCCACGTTGAAAGAAGCGGAACTGCGCGGGATGGGCGGCGCCGGATTTCCAACTTCGATGAAATGGGATCTGGTGCGCAAGCAGCGCGAGCCGGTGAAATATATCGTCTGCAACGCGGACGAGAGCGAGCCGGGAACGATCAAGGACCGCTTCATCCTGAGCCATCTGCCTCACCTGGTGGCGGAAGGAATGATCCTCGCGGGACTGATCACCGGAGCGAAGCGCGGGATTTTGTACATCCGGCACGAATACCCTTTGCAGGAAGAGATTTTTGGCGAGGAATTGCGGCGCTGCGCGAAGGCTGGGCTGCTCGGGAAAAATATTCTGGGCAGCGGGCTGGATTTCGAGCTGGAAGTTTTTGTCAGCCCCGGCGGATACATTTGCGGCGAAGAAAGCGCGCTGATCGAAGCGATTGAGGGGCATCGCGCGGAGCCGCGCAACAAGCCGCCATTTCCTGGGCAGATGGGCTTGTGGCAGAAGCCGACAGTGATCAATAACGTGGAGACATTTTCGAATGTGCCGCAGATTTTGGCGCGCGGCGTGGAGTGGTACAAAACCGCGGGCGTGAACGGTTCGCGCGGATTGAAATTTGTTGGCGTGAGCGGGCATGCGGCGCGGCCAGGCGTGTTTGAAGTGCCGATGGGTACGACGATGCGCGAGGTTTTGTACGGAAATGCGGGAGGGATTCGCGGAGGGCGAGGATTGAAAGCGTTCGCGCCTTCGGGGCCGTCGTCGGGATATTTGCCGGCTTCGATGGTGGATGTGCGGCTGGATTTCAAGGCGCTGGCGGAGGCCGGGTCGATGCTGGGGTCTGGCGCGATCGTGGTTTGCGACGATACGACGTGCATGCTGGATATGGCGCTGAATGCGGTGCGATTTTACCGCAACGAATCGTGCGGAAAGTGCGTGCCGTGCCGCGTAGGCTCGCAAAAAATGGTGGATCTGCTGACGCGCTGGACGCAGGGCGGATTGAGCGACGCGCAATATCGCGCGGATTTGGGTTTGGTGGACGAACTTTCGCAGGCGATGAGCCAGACTTCGATCTGCGGATTGGGGCAAATTGTGCCGGCGCCAGTGCAATCGGTGTTGAAACATTTTCGGGCGGAGGTGGATGCACACGTTTTGAAAGGGACGTGCCCGAGCGGGATTTGTTTTTCGGCGAGTGCGCGGGCCGCGGAATTGCCGCGGGTGGGGATTCGGCCGTGAGAAGGGAAACGGACGCGGAAATGACGGAACAACCGCGAAAGAACTTTCTTCAGGGGCTAAAGCCCATTCGTCTTCTTGGCTTTACGCCGGGGCTGAAGCCCCGGCCTCCTAAAGAGAGGACCCTTTTCGCAGGATTTTTATTGCTGCTGAGGTGATGTCGGGAATGGTGGATTTAACGATTGACGGGAAGCCGGTGCAGGTCGCGGAGGGGACGACCGTCTTCGACGCGGCGCGGATGAACGGCGTAGCGATTCCTACGTTGTGCCACTTGCAGAGCCAGACGCCTGTGGGGGTGTGCCGGTTATGCGTGGTCGATACAGGTGCGCGGGTGTTGAGCGCGGCATGCGTTCGGCCAGTGGAACCTGGGATGAAGGTGGCCACGAATTCCGAGAAGGTTTTGGCGGCGCGAAAGACGCTGCTGGAATTGTTGATGGCGGATCATCCATCGCCTTGCGCGCGGCAGGAGCATTCGCACGATTGCGAATTGGAGACTCTGGCCAAGCAAGCAGGAATCGGCACGCCACGCTTTCCGCGGCGCACGGTTTCACGCGGGGCGGACGATTCGTCGCTGGCAATTGCCGTGGACCATGACGCGTGCATTTTATGCGACCGGTGCATTCGTGGTTGCGACGAGATCAAGAATAATTTCGTGATGGGCCGCATGGGCAAAGGCTATTCGACGGGCATCGCGTTTGATTTGAACGCGCCGATGGGAGATTCGACGTGTATCTCGTGCGGTGAATGCATGGTGTCGTGTCCAACGGGCGCGCTGACGAATAAGGCGACGACAGGAACGGCGATTGCCGCAGCAGGCGGTTCGCAGGCACTTAGCGTGGATGAGCTTCACGCACTGCCAGTGTTCGCGGGCGTTTCTGGAACTTTTCTGGAGTTGAATCGCGGCGCGATTGTGAAGCGCCAGTTCCGGAAAGGAGACGTGATCTGCCGGGAAGGCGACTTTGGATCGACTGCATTTTTCGTCGTTGCGGGTAAAGCGAAGGTTTCGATCTCCACGCCAATCGCGCACGTAAAGACGCAAGGCGGCGCTCAGGGCTTCTTCAAAAAGCTGACCAGCGTGCTGGTGGGACGGGAAGACGACAAGCGTCAGGGGGAAACGCGAGACCGCACGATTCCCATCGACGCTTCGGTGGACTTGTCTTACGGCAATCCCGTTGCGGAGCTTGGGCCCGGTGATTTGTTCGGCGAAATGACCTGCATGAATTTTTATCCGCGGTCAGCGACGGTCCGCGCGGAAGCGGATGTGGTGGCGTACGAGATGTTGCGGAACGTCCTGGACATCATGATGAAGAACAAAACGTTCCGCGCACAACTGGATCAGAACTACCGGCGGCGCGCGCTGGAAACGCATTTGCGCGGCGTGCCAATGTTCGCGGAGCTTTCGCCGGACTTTATCGAGCACCTGAAGGGCAGCGTGGAGCTGGTGCGGTATACGCCGGGGCAGGTCATCACCAAACAGGGCGACGCCGCGGATTCTTTCTACCTGGTGAGAATCGGCTTTGTGAAGATTTCGGAGGAGTATCCGGGCGGAGAGCTGGTGCTGGCGTATTTATCGCGTGGAGATTATTTCGGCGAGATCGGATTGCTTGGCGGCGGAGTGCGAACGGCGACGTGCACCGCGCTGGATCATGTGGAAGTGGTGCGGATTTCCGGCGAGGATTTCCGGGAGATGGTGCAGCGATTCCCGAATGTGCGCGTGGGACTGGAAAGTGTGGCGGCAGAGCGGCGGGCGGCGAATGCGCAGCGTTTGCAGATGGTGGAGAACGTTCCCATCGACCAGTTCCTTTCGCAAGGGTTGATGGAGGCGCAGAGCCTCCTGGTGCTGGATCTGGAGAATTGCACGCGCTGTGATGCGTGTGTGAACGCTTGCGCGGACGCGCATGACGGAGTGACACGGCTGATTCGAGATGGACTGCGATTTGAAAATTACCTCATCGCGACTTCGTGCCGGCAGTGCCGCGATCCTTTATGCATGGTGGGTTGCCCGGTAGGGTCAATCCGGCGGCGAAACTCGCTGGAAGTGATTATCGAGGATTGGTGCATCGGGTGCGGATTGTGTGCGCGCAATTGCCCCTATGGAAACATCAACCTGCATCCTTTCGAAGTATTGGCGGACGACCCGGAGCATGCGGGAAGAAAGAAAGCGACGGTGAAGCAGAAAGCAACTTCGTGCGATCTGTGCACGCATTTGAAGGAGCCGAGTTGTGTATACGCCTGCCCACATGATGCAGCGCACCGCGTAGACCCGAAGAAATTCTTTGCGCAGTTGACGGGCCAGTCGCTTTGAGGATGCCAGAGCCAGGATGAGACTCGACAAAACACAACGGGGCTGGGCGATTGGTTCGCTGGCGTTTTTTGTGGTCAGCATAGTGATTTACGTTTTGTATGCGCGAAGTTCGCCAATCGGACCTCGTGGTGGAAGCACGATAGGTCTGGTGTTCGGCATCGTGGGCTTCGGCTTCATGATTTTCGCGGCGCTGTTGGGAGCACGAAAGCGCGTTCCGACCTGGCGGCTTGGGCGAGCGAAGGCTTGGATGCGTGGGCATCTGTGGCTGGGGCTGCTGAGCCTGCCGGTAATTTTATTTCATGGGGGCTTTCATTTTGGCGGAGCGTTGACGCGGGTGTTGATGTGGTTGCTGATCGTGACGGTGGCAAGCGGCGTGTACGGAGCGGTGTTGCAGAATTATTTGCCGCGAGCAATGACCGCGGATGTTCCGCTGGAAACGATTTACGACGAGATTGGAAATGTGCGGATGCTGCTGCGGCAGGAGGCGGACCGGGCCATGGAGGCGCTGTGCGGCTCGATGGGGCTGAGCAGAAGCGCTGAGGACGGTGCGCGGGCTGGGGGATTTACCGCGTTGCGACCGATTGCTGCAACGTCGGCTCCTTTGCGGACATCGGCGGCGGTAAGCGCGGGAGCCGCGGCGGTGGCTATGGCGCCCGAAATTATTTTGCTTAACGACGGAGAAGCGGCGCCGCTGAAGAAATTTTACTTGTCGGAAATGCGCGTGTTTCTGGAAGAACCGAAGCGGCGTGGGCAACGGCTGGCGGATTCGAATACCGCACCCGCGGCGTTCTCCAGGCTGCGTACGCTTCTACCTGCCGCAGCGCAGGTCACTGTCGATGACCTGGAAGATATCTGCGAAGAAGCAAGGCAGTTGGAGCGGCAGGAACGATTGCATCACTGGATGCACGGATGGCTGCTGGTGCATATACCGCTATCGCTGGCGTTGATTTTGTTGGGGGCGGTGCATGCGGTGATGGCGCTGCGGTATTAGGACCGGGGTTTTCTTGGTCGGGGCGAAATGCGCGGGGTAACAGAAAGCGCCCGCCTCCCTTCCTTTGTCAGGGCAAGCGGAAGGCGGCCGCTACACAGGATTGTAATTACATAGATGGCGCGTACAAGAACAACCAAGAAGCTGGCGCAGCGGATCGACCTGAATTACTTCAAGAGGCCGACGCCGTTCAAACGCGCGCGATTGCTGCTGGTGATCCTTGCGCCGTTGTTGGCGGTTGGATGGCTGGCGTGGAAAGGGTTTGGGAGGGACTCGCGGGTTTACTCCAGCGGGCGGATGAGCGGCGCGCACGCGGTGCTGGAGAAACAATGCGCGACTTGCCATTTGCAAAAAGCCGGAGAGTTTTCGTCGAAGGCGGTGGATAGCGGGTGCCTCGCGTGTCACGACGGACCGGCGCATCACGATAGCCAAATTAAGGCCGAAGTGCCGGACTGCGCGGGTTGCCACATAGAGCATCGCGGAAGAATCAACACCAGCGCCACGTCCAACAAGAATTGCGCGGAATGCCATGCGGACTTGCGGCTCGCGTCTGGGCGAACGCTTTACGCCAAGAACATACGGAGCCTCGAGAACGGACATCCGCAGGTAAGAATTGTGCTGGAAGGCACGAAGGACCCAGGAACGATTCAGCTCAACCACGCAATACACATGAAACCGATTCGCCGCGGACCTACCGGGCCGATTGTGCAAATGGATTGCGGCGATTGCCATCGAGCGGCAATACAGACTGCGGCGTGGCCCTATGCGGATGCGAAGTATGTGACGGCGAGCGTCACGTATGGCGATCACGACGAATTGCTTCCGGCGAAGACCGGGACATTGTGGCCGCGGAATGGAACTCGGGGGCGCGAATATATGGCCCCGGTAAAATTCGCGAGTGCCTGCGCGTCGTGCCATCTGTTGTCCTTCGACAAGAGGATCGAGGGAGGCGTGCCCCACGACAAGCCGGAGGTGGTCCATGTTTTTCTGGTTAAAAAATTCCAGGAATATATTGCGGCGCATCCCGGGGACTTGCGCATGGCCAGGGATCCAGACCGCGATCTGACGGAGAGGCCTATTGTGCCTGCTGTTCGGACGTTGACTCCATCGCAGTGGGTGGCGGAACGAACGGCGGACGCGGAATTATTGCTGTGGAGAAAAACCTGCAAGCAGTGTCACGCGCTGAGTGGCTTGGTCGCGATGGATGATACGCAACGCGCGGAATATGCGAAGCATGTTGCCTTTGCCGGATTGCCGGCGAAGACGGTGATCGCGAGCGGGACTTTATCTTCGATGTCCACGGGAGCTCCGCCCGCGACGGGAATGCTGCCAAAGATCGAGCCTGCCCGGACTACGACCCGATGGCTGCCGCATGCACGGTTTGATCACGATGCGCACCGGGGATTTTCCTGCACTGGCTGTCACGAAATGGCGCTAACGAGCAAAGAGGCGAGCGATGTGCTGGAAAATCCCCGGTGCG
>Ga0210394_10008069_pt1 | contig 10934 bp, 8 predicted proteins | sample IncBWC12MmetaG_FD_160121 | JGI IMG/M metagenome (GOLD analysis project Ga0210394, IMG submission 160121) | Forest soil microbial communities from Barre Woods Harvard Forest LTER site, Petersham, Massachusetts, United States - Inc-BW-C-12-M | ecosystem: Environmental > Terrestrial > Soil >... | reverse complement strand
CGCACGGTGCTGGTCGCCGACACCGCGGTCACCGAGATGCCGGACGCCATTGACATCGCCGCGATCGCCATCGAGGCGGCGCACGTCGCGCGCTCGCTCGGCTACGAGCCGCGGCTCGCGCTGCTCGCCTTCTCGACCTTCGGCCAGCCGCCGGGCGAGCGTTCGCAGCGCGTGCTCGAGGCGGTGCAGCTCCTCGACAAGCAGCGCGTCGATTTCGAATACGACGGCGACATGGCCGCCGACGTGGCGCTCAACATGGAGCTGCGAGACGCCTATCCATTCTGCCGCCTCTCCGGGCCGGCCAATGTGCTGATCATGCCGGCGTTCCACTCGGCCTCGATCTCCACCAAGCTGTTGATGGAGCTCGGCGGTGCGACCGTCATCGGCCCGATGCTGGTCGGCCTCGACCGCTCGGTGCAGATCGTCTCGCTCGCTGCCAACGACGCCCAGATCGTCAACATGGCGGCGGTCGCCGCCTATAACGCCGGCGGCTGAGCGCTGTGCGCGCCCTGCCGCAAAAAACGCGGCCGCCGATTCACGACCCCGAAACCTCTCTCGACTAAGCCGTTTTCCGTCTTTTTTCGTCTCACGATGATGGAACACGGCAATGCTCGCACCCTTGCCGCCATGCGCCCTTGAAATCCGCGGCCTCGTCAAACGCTTCGAGCGCCCTGCGGTCGACGGTCTCGACCTTGCCGTGCGCACCGGCGAGTTTTATGCGCTGCTCGGACCGAACGGCGCCGGCAAGACCACGACGTTGCGCATGATCGCCGGGCTGACGCGGCCCGACGCCGGCGCGATCCGCGTCGCCGGCATCGATGCGCTCGCCGATCCGGTGGCGGCGAAGCGGGTCATGGCGTGGATCTCCGACGAGCCGATGATCTACGACAAGCTCACGCCGCGGGAATATCTGGAATTCGTTGCCGGGCTGTGGGGCGTCGTGCCGGCAGAGGCGTGCACAGGAGTTGCTCGATTGGCTCGATCTCGCCGCCCATGCCGATGAGCGCTGCGAGGGCTTTTCCAAGGGCATGCGCCAGAAGGTGGCGCTCGCCGGCGCGCTGGTGCACGACCCGCGCGTCATCATTCTCGACGAGCCGCTGACCGGGCTCGACGCCGGCTCCGCGCGGCAGGTCAAGAACGTGCTGCGCGAACGCGTACGCGTTGGCGGCGCCATCATCATGACCACGCATATCCTGGAAGTCGCCGAGCGCATGGCCGACCGCATCGGCGTCATCGCGCACGGCCGGCTCATCGCCGAGGGCACGCTCGAGGAGCTGCACCGCCAGGCGCGGCGCATGGCCGACGACGCGGGCGCCGCCGGCGGCGGCGCGGCGACTCTTGAAGATGCGTTCCTCGCGCTCGTCGCCGAGTCCGCGGCCGCGGCGTGACGTTCCCAATGAGCCCGGGCGGCTCGGCCGCATCCTTCCAGGCTCGCTGTCGCTCGCACCTCAGGATGACGGTGAAGGCAAGCGTCGCTCCATGATCCAACCCGGCACCGCGTTGTGGTTTGCGCGGCACGAAGCGCGGCTCGCCTGGCGCGATTGGATCGCGATGATGACCGCTGGCCGGCGCGAGCGCCGGTGGAAGGTCGCCATCGGCTTCGCCGTCTTCGTGATCCTGATGCACGCGGTCGCCTATTCGGTGGTCGGCCGTTTTGCCGGCGCGACCGCGGACAAGCCGATGCTGGTGGCGATCACCGCGAGCTTGCTGCTGTGTGGCTGCTGATGGCATCGCAGGCGATGGAATCGATGACGCGCGCCTTCTATGCACGCGCCGACCTCGATCTGATCCTCGCCTCGCCGGTCGCGGTGCACAGGTTCTTCGCCGTGCGTATTGCGACCGTGGCGCTGTCGGTCGCGCTGACGGCGCTGCCGCTCGCGGTGCCGTTCATCGATATGCTGGTCGTGCGCGGCGGCTGGCGCTGGCTCGGCGCCTACGGGGTGATCGCCGCCATGGGCGCCGCGGCGGCGGCGTTCGCGGTCGTGCTCACGGCCGCGCTGTTCCACGCCTGCGGACCGAAGCGCACGCGGCTCGTCGCGCAGGTCGTGGCCGCCGTGGTCGGCGCCGTCTTTGTCATCGGCGTGCAGGTGGCGGCGATCCTCTCCTACGGAACCTTGTCGCGCGGCGACGTGCTGCGGTCGTCAGCCGTGCTCGCGCTCGCGCCCGATGTCGGCAGCGTCGCGTGGTGGCCGGCGCGCGCCGTGCTCGGCGACGGCGCGGCGCTCGCGGCGCTGTTGCTCGCCGGCGCCGTCCTGCTTGCCGGCGCCATCGCGATCGTCGCCCCGCGCTTCGCCGACTACACGATGGCCGCGGCCGGCGCTGTCGGCTCCGCGGCGCGCCATGCGCGCCCAGCGGTCGCCTTTCGCCAAACCTCGCCGCGCCGCGCGCTGCGCCGCAAGGAGTGGACGCTGCTGCGGCGCGACCCCTGGCTCGTGTCGCAGACGCTGATGCAGATGCTTTATCTGGTGCCGCCGGCGGTCCTGCTGTGGCGCGGTTTTTCGAGCGGCGGCGGCGCGTTCAATTTGCTCGTTCCAGTGCTGGTGATGGCGGCGGGACAGCTCGCCGGCGGCCTCGCCTGGCTGACGATCTCGGGCGAGGACGCGCCCGACCTCGTCGCCACCGCGCCGATTGCGGCGCAACGCGATCCTGCGCGCGAAGGTCGAGGCGGTGCTCGGCATCATCGCGCTGGTGTTCGCGCCGCTCGTCGTCGTCCTCGCCGCGGCCTCGCTGTGGCACGCGCTCGTCACCGGAATTGCGATCGTGATCACCGCCGCCGCCGCGACCGCGATCCAGCTCTGGTTCCGCAGCCAGGCCAAGCGCAGCCAGTTTCGCCGCCGCCAGGTGTCGTCGCGGGTCGCGACCTTTGCCGAGGCGTTTTCCTCGATCGGCTGGGCCGGGGCCGCGGCGGTCGCCGCCGTCAGCCTGCCGCTGGCGGTCATGCCGGCGCTGCTCGCCCTCGCCGTGCTCGCTGGCGCCCGCGCCCTGAGCCCGCGCCGGCAGGCAAACGCGTAGTCGACGTATCAACTATTCGGTTCGTTGCGACAGTCAGAGCCGACGCTGTGCCGTCCGCCGTCGAGGCGCGGCCTGAGTTGGTCGCCGCTACGAGCCGGCGCCGATGATTGCCCGCTTTGACCTCGCCCGCGCGCGGGGCGTAGTGATGTGAGGTCTTGGCGAAGAAACGGGGACGCGGGAGGCGTTATATGCGGATCTCCAGCAGTTTCGTGTGACATGTTTTTGAATTGTACAGACGGATCAACCGTCTCGCTTCCTCCGCGCCGAGTGTAGTCCGCCACGTATTGCGGCCACACGAACTTTTAGTTACAAATCGCGGATAGATATCGCTCGTAGGGGGCTGTGTTATGCATGTAGTGCGATTGATCAAAAGTCGTCTCTTTCGGCTGTGCCCCATGATCGCAATCGGGCTTTTTGTCGGCTGGCAAGATGCGACCGCGCAACAGCCGCTGCAGATGCCAAGCGCCGAGCTTTCAATCCCGGGCGCCGCGCAAAAATCGCCGCTCCCAGTCCCGGCGGTAGGTAGCACTGCAATTACCGGCGTGCGCCGAGCCGAAGCACTGACAATGCGGTTCGAAGATTCGGTGCCGCGCACGCGCGGCGCGCAAGATATAAGCTTGTTCCGCGACGATGCGCCTTCGGTTGCATTGATAATGACAAAGGAAGCGCTCGGGTCCGGCTCCTTGCTTCAGGACAATGTCATCCTGACAAACTTCCACGTGATCGACCACAAGAAGGAGGTGACAGTCGTATTCAAACCCTCTGATCCGAGCGGAAAGCCGGCGCAAGATGAAGTCACGGAGGGTGAGGTCATAAAGGTCGATGTTCAACGCGATCTTGCGCTGGTGCGCCCGCGTTCCTTGCCGAGCCGCACCGTGCGGCCCCTGCAAATTTCTTCAACGGATCTCGAGGTCGGCGCCGACGTCGCTGCTATCGGCCACCCGGAGGGCCAGCGCTGGACCTTCACCAAAGGAATCGTCAGTCAAATCAGGCCCGACTACCAATGGTCGACCGGTCCCGGCGACACGCACCGCGCCACGGTGATTCAGACTCAGACCCCGATCAACCCTGGAAACTCCGGCGGCCCTCTTCTTTCGTTCGATGGAAAGATTGTTGGCGTCAATTCCTTTCGTGCGACCGATTCAGAAGGTCTGAATTTTGCCGTAGCCGCCAAAGATATCGACTTTTTCCTCGGAAACCAGGCAAATGAACTGGAAGCGCTGATATGCAACGACCCAAAAATAATCTTTGAAGGGCGAAACAAGGATGAGACCGCGTCCATACGGCGCGTCTCGCTTCAATGCGACAGTACGACGGATATTATTTTTGTAGCACCCGACGACAAGCAGAAAGCTTACTATGCCCTTATTGATTCGAAGCGCCGCGGCAAGCCCGAGGGGGTAGTTTTTGACCTTAAGCGTTCCGGCAGCAAATGGGATACGTCCATTTGGGACCCGCAAGGAGATGAGACCTTTCCTTTGAAAGGCGTTCACCCTGATGGAAAGCTGATGCCCAGTTCATTTGTACCGCGCTGCGGCAATCGTAAGCCGGTCAAGGATCTCAAGTGCGCGTGAGCACAGCTAGTTCTTTGCGGGCTCACCGACCACCGTGAACGGCGCCCAAAACTTGGGCTGAGCCCATTCGGGTCTCGACGGCTTGTCAATCATCTGCAGCATCGACAGACGAAGTGCCTCCGCATACGAAAGATGAGAGTTGCCTCTCAGTGCATCAAATAATTTGGTCATAAGCGCTACTGTACTTTCGCTGTCTACCTCCCAATTCGACACGAGCAGTGATCTTGCGCCTGCATAGAAAAATGCGCGTGCCAAACCTGACAACGCCTCCGCACCGGCTTTCTCCCCCGCTGCGGTATTGCACGCTGAAAGTACAACGAAATCGGCGTTCATTTTGAGCAGCGCAACGTCGCTGGCCCGCAGCAGGCCGTCGTCGCCTTCTGTGGGCTTTGCAGGAATCGAGAGAACGAGCGAAGGTTCGGCCTTAGCCTTGGCAAACCTTTCGACCTCACCAGCGACCAGCGCGTGGGTGGCGAAATAGACGACACGATACTTGTCCAACGGCGCAAGTTTGACATTCGGGACGTTAGCCGCCTCCCCAAGCCTGATATCTTCAGACGACGCTCCGAGTTGCTTCGCAACCGCACGCAGTTCATCAGCAGTCTCGGGTAGTGAGGGTAGCGCCTCAGCAAGCGACTGGGTGTCGGCAATCGCTCCGCGATAGAAGCTGGCCAGGCTTCTGTTGAGTTTCGCAACCTTCTGACTCGCCTCGTTGCGGGCGGTTCTGTGAAAGACCGGGTCGCCAAATCCGATCATCGGCTTCAGGCCCGCTAACGTGCCACCTTTCGTGCGAAGCACTTTCAGACTTGCGATGGATGGCAGGACGGTGATCGAATACTCCCGGATAAGCCAATCTACCGAGGCCAAATTCTTTCCTGCTGGGTCATGCGTGATGAGTACCTGGGGAGGCAGGCTCGTGAGTGCGCCGTCGACGACAAAGGATAGCCGGGTCTTCCCGGAAATGAGGTGTTCTATCGGTTCAAGTACCTGCTTATCCAGCAAATACGCAAGATTTGCGTCAAAAGGCTTGAACCCCTCCGGATCGAGCGCCGCGCGCAAAGTTGCTACCTCCTTGGCGACCTCCGCGGCACTGATCGAGAGTTGCTGCCAGCCTGCCCGATCCTTGGTGATCGCCCACGCGTAGCTGAGAGCGCCGAGGTCGAACACGACGAGGGCCTCGTCGTCGGCAAGTAGCGCCTGTGTCTCCGATACCGATAGTGGTTGTGGGTTCGATAGTGCAACGTAGTCGGGGAAGCGCCGCTTTAATTGGCTTTCAAGACTATCGCGCTCCGACTTTATTTCTTCAACGCGCCTGCGCATCTGGGCTTCGGCTGCGGCATTTCGTTCGGCTGGGGGCCTGGAGACGGCGCTGACGATGCCTTTATTCAGGCGTTCAGCTTCCGCGGTAATATCCTGATCCTTGCGCACCAACTGTGCGAGCTCATCGGTGCCCGCTGCAAATCGCGCCGCAAGCGTCGAAACTGCCTTTCCTGCTGCCGATGACCTGGAGCGTTGTTCGACCTCGTAGCTGGTCTCCAAGGCTTCCTTCGGCGCGACGAGGCTCTCCGTTTGCGCCCCGTATAAAACTCCGAGCGCGACTGCCCTGCTGGCGACCTTCAATGCGATGGTTCTATTCACCACCGGCAGAGCATCAGCATAACGTGCTTCGATTCGATATAGCTCAGCCAGATTGTTCAAGCTCTGGGACACGACGCGACTGCTCGGATCAAAAAGCCGTTCGGATATTTCCAACGACCGCTTTAGCAGCTGCTCGGCCTCGTCATTGCGGCCTTTACGTTCATACACTACCGCAAGGTTGCTCAGCCTGCCGACGACATCGGGATGATCCGACCCAAAAGCGCCCTCCACTATCGCCAAAGACCTTTTGAACATGCTCTCCGCTTCGGCATACCGACTTTGAGTTTCGTAGAGCGCGCCCAGATTGCTCAATGTGTTTGCAACGTCCGGATGATTGCGGCCCAGACTACTCTCGGCAATTTCCAGGGATCTTTGGTATAGCGGTTCCGCATCGCCATACCGGCCTTGGAATTTGTACAGCGCAGCCAAATTGTTCAGGATTGACGCCAGTTCCGGATGTGCCTTACCGCGCGATTTTTCCAAGATCGCCAAAGATCGAGTGAAGAGAGGTTCGGCGTCGTCGTCCAAGCTTTCCGACCGATAGAGCTCGGCCAAATTGTTCAACAATAGTGCTACGTCGGGATGATCCGGACCGACGGTTTGTTCCATGATTTCCAGCGATCGCTTGTACAGCGATTCGGCATCGGCGTATCTGGCTTGAATTCGGTTGATCTCTGCTAAGTCACCGAGCGAGAGCGCGACATCGAAATGACGTGATCCAAGCCTGTGTTCTCGGATCCGTAGTGCCCGCTTGTACAACAACTCGGCGTCAGAATAGCGACCCTGATCGCTGTAAAGCCCCGCCAAGTTGTTGAGCGACGTTGCAACCCCGAGATGATCGGGGCCATATGCTTTTTCCTCGATTTCAATCGCCTGCTTAAAGAGTGGTTCAGCATCGGCATAGCGCCCCTGGACCCGGTAAAGCTCTGCGAGATTGCCGAGAGACGTCGCGATATTGGGATGATCTTTGCCGAGAATTTTTTCAAAAATCGCCAGCGACTGTTTGTACAGGGGTTCAGCATCAGGATAGCGACCCTGAGCTTCATACAGCGAAGCCAGATTGTTGAGCGACATCGCAACATCGGGATGCTCCGGGCCATAAGTCTTCTCGTTTATCGCCAGTGCCCGCTTGTACAACGGTTCAGCATCGGCGTAGCGCCCTTGAACTTGATAGAGCGAGGCCAAGTTGCCGAGGGTTGGTGCGAGGGATGGGTGAGTGGGACCAAGCGAACCTTCTTTCAACGCTAGTGATCGCTTAAAGAGCGGCTCTGCTTCGGCATAGCGAGCTTGCGCTTGATACAAATGGGCAAGATTGTTCAATGAAAGTGCAACATTGGCGTTGTTGGACCCGCGGGCCTTCTCGTTTATCGCCAACGACCGCTTCAGCAGCGTCTCGGCGTCGGCGTATCGCCCCTCGTTTTGATACAACTCAGCCAAGTTGTTCAGTGACGTTGCGACATTGGGATGATTGGCGCCAAAAGCTTTTTCACTTATTGCCAAGGCGCGCTTGAACAGGGGTTCGGCGTCGCGGTAGAGTCCTTGGGATTGGTACAGAATCGCGAGATTGTTGATCGACGTTCCGACATCGGGATGATTTAGACCGAGCGCTGCTTCCCGAATGCGCAGAACGCGCTGCGCCAATGGTGTCGCCTCGGAGTAACGTCCTTGCCGGTAGAGTTCTTCGACTTGTGCATTCAGCGCGGCGACCTCGGCAGGACTTTGCGCTGACGTCGCCTTCGAAACCGCCAGCGAAAGGCCAACGAGCAATACCGCAACGAGATGGCGTGCAACGCGAGCCATGGAGTCATTCATGATCGACTGACGCCGCGTATTCAGGTGCCTGGCCGATTTTGATTATTCTCAATTTTGGAACATCACCGCAAGAGGCCTTGAGCCCCTGCGTTGCATCGCATCCCTGCCGCGCCATCAGCGCGCTGCGACCAACAAGCGCCGTTGCAGCGCAATCAACGCACCGCGACCAGCAAAACGACGATCTCGCCCGCCTGTTCGAGGGCGCCGAGCGTGTCGCCGGTCTGGCCGCCGATCTGCCGCAGACTCAATCGCGCCATCAGCCCGAGAACGATGAGGAGCAAAATCGCCGCGACTGCGGCGCGTGCCGGACCGAGGCAGATCGCGGTGACGAGAATTCCGAGGATCGCGGCGGCAGCCGCGCTCCAGCCTGGCGGCCGGCCGGCGGCGAACGACAAGCCGTCGCGGCGCGCCGGCGGCACGAACAGCATGAACGCCGGCATCACCGCGCGGGCGCCGGCGTGCGCCGCGATCAGCGCCGGGACGACGAGCGCCGGATCGGCGAGGCTCGCGAGCGCGCTCACCCGCAGCAGGATCGACAGGGCCAGGGCGCAGACGCCGAATGCGCCGGTGCGGCTGTCGCGCATGATGTCGAGTTTCTGCTCGCGGGTCTGGCCGCCGCCGAAACCATCGGCGGTGTCGGCGAGCGCGTCTTCGTGCAGCGCGCCCGTCGTCGCCATGGTCGCGGCCACGGCGAGCGCCGCCGCCGGCCACGCCGGTACGCCCACGCGGTGTACGAGTGCGTAGACGACGGCGCCGACGGTGCCGACGAGGACGCCGGCGATCGGGAACGCCCAGGCCGCCTGCGCCAGGCTCGCGCCGCCCGCGGGCTTTCCGCGCGGAAACGGTAGCCGCGTCAGGAACAGGACGCTTGATTGCAGCTCGGCGGCGCGGTCGCCGAGCCACGGGAGCCAATCAATCCCTGCGCCGGGCCTCGCCATCGTCCCTTCCTCGGCCGCGCGCCGTTGGCCCTGTCCGCGCGGTTTGCTACAAGGGCGCCCGCAACCATCAGGGACAACGGCGATGACGGATTTTACCTCGTTTTCCGACCTGCGTGCGCTCTGCCTCGACCTGCCGAGCGGGCATCCGGCGGCGAGCGCCGCCGTCACCCAGCGCGAAGACACGCTGACCAAGCCGCCGCGCAGCCTCGGCCGGCTCGAGGAGCTCGTCGCCTGGCTCGCGCACTGGCAGGGCCACGCGCCGCCACGGCTCGACCAGGTCGAGGTCCTCGTCTTCGCCGGCAATCACGGCGTTACCGCGCGCGGCGTTTCCGCCTATCCCGCCGAGGTGACCGCGCAGATGGTGGCGAATTTCTCCGCCGGCGGCGCCGCCATCAACCAGCTCGCACGCACCGCCGACGCGGCGCTCCGCGTCGTGGCGCTGTCGCTCGATGCGCCGACCGCGGATTTCACCGAAGCGCCGGCGATGACCGAGCAGCAATTTCTCGCCGCAGTCGCGGTCGGGCACGATGCCGTGTCGCCGCAGGCCGATCTCATCTGCCTCGGCGAGATGGGCATCGGCAACACCACGGCGGCGGCGGCGATCGCCGCGGCGCTGTTCGGCGGCGGCGGCGGGCGCTGGGCCGGCCGCGGCACCGGCGTCGACGATGAAGGCCTCGCGCGCAAGCGCACGACCATAGACCGCGCGCTCGCGCGTCACGCCGCCGTGCTCGACGATCCGCTCCGGATCGCGGCGGCGCTCGGCGGCCGTGAGCTTGCCGCCATTCTCGGCGCGACGCTGGCGGCGCGCAGGCACAGCATTCCGGTCCTGCTCGACGGCTTCGTCTGCACCGCCGCGGTGGCGCCGCTCTACAAGCTGCGCACCGATACGCTCGCGCACGCGCTCGCCGGCCACGTCTCCGCCGAGGCCGGCCACCGCATGCTGCTCGACGCGCTCCGGCTCTCTCCGCTCCTCGACCTCAACATGCGGCTCGGCGAAGGCTCCGGCGCGGCGGCGGCGCTTTTGATCCTGCGCGCCGCGCTCGCCTGCCATACCGGGATGGCGACGTTCGCCGAGGCCGGCGTGTCCGACCAGCCGGCGGAGGAGGGGACGGAGAAGGCGGCGGGATAGTTCTTTGCTCGTCACGCTGTTGGCAGGGTGCCGAGCTTGCCCGTCGCACAGCGAGGATCAGTTGGCCGATGCCAGACGCTCGGCGAACTCGATCGCCTCGATCAGGCTTCGCTCGTTGGCGATCCCGCGACCGGCGATATCAAACGCCGTGCCATGGTCGACGGAAGTGCGGATGATCGGCAGGCCGAGCGTGATGTTCACTCCCGACAGCTCCATCCATTGGCCGGTTGCCGGATCGACCTCGAAGCCGAGCAGCTTGACCGGGATGTGTCCCTGGTCGTGATACATCGCGATCACCGCATCATATTGGCCGGCGCGAAGCTTGACGAACACCGTATCGCCAGGAATCGGCCCGACCACGTCGAACCCCTTCGCCACGGCCTCGGCAATCGTCGGCTTGGACACGTCGATATCCTGGCGGCCGAACAGGCCGCCCTCGCCCGCATGCGGATTGAGTGCCGCGACTGCGATCCTGCGCCGCTCGATACCGAGACCGCGCAGCGCTTTGTCCGTCAGCTCGATGACAAGGCGCAGCCGCTCCGGGGTCAGCCGCTTCGGTACCTCCTCGAGCGCCACGTGCGTCGTGATGTGACTGACGCGCATGTTGCCGTGCGCGAGCATCATCACTGAGCCGCGCACGCCGGTCAGTTCAGCCAGCATCTCGGTGTGACCGGCATAGTGATAGCCGGCGCTGTTGAGCGCCTCCTTGTTCAAGGGTGCGGTGACGATCGCGGCGATCCGGCCGGCGAGCGCGAGGCGCACAGCCTGCTCGACGGCCTTGAAGGCGAAACGTCCGCCATCGGCGGAAAGCGTCCCCGGCCGGATCGGCTC
>Ga0210394_10008068_pt1 | contig 10934 bp, 9 predicted proteins | sample IncBWC12MmetaG_FD_160121 | JGI IMG/M metagenome (GOLD analysis project Ga0210394, IMG submission 160121) | Forest soil microbial communities from Barre Woods Harvard Forest LTER site, Petersham, Massachusetts, United States - Inc-BW-C-12-M | ecosystem: Environmental > Terrestrial > Soil >... | reverse complement strand
CGGTACCGGCCATTATGCCCGCCAGCTTCACTGGATCGACTCAATCGCCATGGACTCGAAGGGGAATGTCTACACGGGCGAAGTCGAAGACGGCAAACGCATTCAGAAATTCGTCCCCGTCACCGGCCAGCAAACGACGGCCCGCTAGTTTCTGAACTCTAAACCGGGAGCCGGAGTACGCTCGTCGCCGGCACCTACGCTCACGCATAAGCCAAAATAATCGATCCGCTCACAATCAGCAGTCCGCCCGCCCAGTGAATCCAGGTTACGCGCTCGTGCAAGAAAATCGCCGCTAGGGCGATCGCTATAACCACGCTCAACTTATCGACTGGCGCGACTTGCGAAGCTTCCCCGAGTTGCAGTGCCCGAAAGTAACAGAGCCAGGAAAGCCCTGTAGCCAGACCCGATAAGATCAGGAAGAGCCATGTGCGTTTTTCTAGACTTGCAATCGGCTGGTGACGAGTGAGGAGTGCAACCGACCACGCGAATATGAAGATGACCACGGTGCGGATAGCCGTCGCGAGGTTGGACGAAACGTTCTGAACGCCAACTTTTGCCAGGATTGCCGTCACACCAGCGAAAAGAGCCGAGAGTAGTGCCCAGAAGAACCAAGTCATGCCCACCTCGAAGCCAACGTGAAAATGCCGGTAGTCTCTCCCATTGAATATAGCTTGGTTCTGTCGGCCAAAGCCGCTCCTTTGCCAAACAAGCGCTCCAGTCCCAACAGAATTCTCGCAAACTGTAATTGGGTCCTGCCATAAGCCGAGTTAGAATGTTCTCTCGGCACATCGTGGCCGCCTACGAATTTACCATCAGGCGGCCCTCAAACTAGCGCTAAAGGATAGTCCTCCCGCTCCTTCGTCGCTGTTCGAATCGGTATCGTCGTCCGCCCCGCTCACGCTGGCATCTGGGTCAATCCAGCGCGCTACTAAGCTCGTCCGCTCGCCTTCGCGCGCTAGTTCCCAGATGAAATACAAACCCCGGCGTGTAGTCAACTTTTGTGAATTGTCTACAACGACCCGCATGTTCCCCTCCTCTGGCAAGACGCGCGCGTCATGGACGATTCCAGACGGTGGCCTGGCCTAAAATTAATTTTTTGCCGGTGGGGACTCTTGCGGAAATTGCGAAGATTCCCACTCGCTCCGGTTATTTCGTTTCGGGAGAGCGAGTGGTGAGGTGTGAAACGCCTGCGCCTTAGACCCGCTCTGCCGGATTTTCCGGAAGATTGCCACTACCCGGAGGCTCTGGTTCTTGAATGATGTATTCCATCGGGTTCATTTCCTTGGGCTCTTGCTTTTTGCCCAACTCTTCGATGCTGTAGAGCCATCGTCAGTTGTAGAAACGATGCCATCTGTCTTAAAAAAATGACGCTGCGATCAAGCACCCCAGCCGGGCAGCATACTCTCTCGCTTGCTTGACGGGGAAATAAGGAGACCACCCCGCCCGCGCGTCACCCCTAACGCGAGTCTAGTGGGCGGTAAGAAGCGGTATCAAGGCCATCATGGGGTATATGCTTACACCCCCCTAAAGTTGGCCCACCCGTAGAAAGCAGCCGTTTTTCAGGAATTAATGCCTGTGTGCCGTATGGGGCAGAATCAGCCCAGCTCTGGATGCACAGTGCAAAGTCGAAGTGAAATGCCGGAGTGTGACGCAATGTCCAAAGGATTATTCGCTTTCATTTTGTTTTTCGTGCCGGTTCTCCCCGCTGCCGCGCAGACCGGTCGATCAACCTTCACCGAATCCTTTGGCAACTCTTCGAATCTGTGTTGGAGTGGCGGGCCTTCGTCGTGCGATCAATTGTGGGTGGCTCAGGGATCGCCTCAGTCTATCGTGGCCACTCCAGGCTCGCCTCCCCCCAATACAGCGGGCGCCAATTCGCTGCAGATGATGGAACCCGCAGGTACGGGGAGTTACATCTATACGACGGGCACGTTTCCGCGCATTCCTGCGGGAATGACGTTCGATCTGTTCTTCACCCTGGACGTCACTTCAAAAGCCATGCAAGCCCACGACACAGTCAGGCTTCTAGCTCCCTGTCAATATTCCAACGGATGGAACTACCCGGCGGAAATATCGTTCGGGTATGACGGCACCAATCTTCAATTGCAAGCAGCAGGATCGAGCAGCGCATCAAGCGTGAATATATCGCTGAATGCCTGGCACACCGTGCAACTCCACGTGGCACCCGGGACGAATGCTTCTTACATTGTGGTTGATGGCGGTGCCCAGAACACTTTCACAGAGAATGCTTGGGATTTTGAATACCTGGAGATTGGCTCCTCCGCTGCGTGGCCAAATTTCGATGCGCTGACCTATTACATCGGGAACGTGTATGTGAATTCCGCGCTTGGCGGTGGGCCTCCCCCCTCAGCATACATTGACTTCGAAAACTCCAGCGACGGCACGGCCTTAACGGCCGACATCCTGGCTGCCAGCACGCACTGCGGAAACGGGACATGGTCCTTAAGCGGCAGTCCGCTCACCGGGATGACCATTTCCACAAACGGACAGAAGCAACTGCCTTCGCCGGTCACTACCTGTGGCGTGCAATACGGCGATGCGATGGGTACTCGGGGACTGCAATACGATATGGCCCAGACGGCGGAGCTTGCCAGCTACACGTGGTCGACGACTTCCAACAGCGCGTCGGTCGGCTTTTTCTTTAAGATCACGATCAGTGACAACAACTATTACAGTGCGTTCGCCATCTTTGGCGGCAACGATTATGCCATGCTGAACATACACAACGGCACGATGGCCCTGGAGGCCAAGGCCGGCGATTCGAGTGGCATACCTCTGCCTCCGAATGTGTGGTACTGGGTGACCATGCAATTCAACGGGGGCGGAACGCACTACATGCAGGTGTACGACACCACCAGTTGGGCGTTGCTTGGAAGTATGTCAGTTCCCTCTACGGGAAACTATCAGCCCGGAGGCATCGCGATCGGCAGAGACGGAAGCGAAGCGGGGTTTCCCTCTGCTTATTGGTACTACGACAACGTTGTTATCGATTATGTGACCGCCAAATTTCCCATCGTGCCGGGGGCGCCTAAGAGCTTGGTGTCGATTGCGGTGACTCCGGCAAATCCGTCGATTGCCAAGGGCGCTACGCAACAGTTCACCGCGACGGGAACATACAGTGATGGCAGCACGCAGAATCTGACGAACTCGCTGAGCTGGACTTCTTCGAATACCTCGCTCAGCACAATCAGCAATACGGGTTTGGCGAGCGGCGTGGGGCCCGGCAGCAGCACTATTCAAGCAACTTCGGGCTCGGTCACAGGCTCGACGACATTGAACGTCACCGCCGCCACGGTGCTGTCATCGATTGCGGTGACTCCGACAAATCCGTCGATTGCCAAGGGCAGCACGCAGCAATTCACGGCAACGGGAAGGTACAGTGACGGCAGCACCCAGAATCTGACGAACTCGGTGAGCTGGACTTCTTCCAATACCTCGGTCGGCACAATCAGCAATACGGGTTTGGCGAGCGGCGTGGGGCCCGGCAGCAGCACTATTCAAGCAACTTCGGGCTCGGTCACAGGCTCGACGACATTGACCGTGACTACCGCCGCTCCTGTCCTGAAATCCCTTGCGGTCACTCCGGCAAACTCTTCTGCTTCGGTGGGAACGTCGGTGCAGTTCAAGGCAAGTGGCACCTACTCGGATGGCTCGACAAAAGACATCACATCGTCGGTAAGCTGGAGCTCTTCGAACACGTTCGTGGCCACGATCAACTCCACCTCTGGCTTGGCGGCGGCGAGGGGCCAGGGAACCACAACGATTCAGGCCGCATCCGGAACGATCTCAGGAACGACTTCTTTGACTGTGACTGCCTCGGCCGATTTCACGATCGCTGTCACACCTACTTCCGAGACCGTGAATCGCGGTATGACGGGAACATACACGGTGACGATTACGCAAGTCAACGGCCCGAGCACAGTAAACCTGAGCGTGAGAGGATTACCGAGCGGGACGAGTGGCTCGTTTAACCCCTCGTCGGTGACGAGTTCCTCGACCGGCGCGACTTCCACACTGAAAGTTACCGTCAGTTCGAGCGCGACCAGCGGCCAAACCACGACATCTACGGTGCGAGGAAGCAACGGTAATTTCAGACACTCAAGATCCGTGCAGATAACGGTCAACTGAGGCGGGCTGAGTCTGTGTGCTTGGACTCGACCGTTTTTATTATTTGTGGTGAGCAAAATAGCAGGGTGGGCCAACTTTAGGGGGGTGCTGCCATATACCCCTTTCGCTTACTTGACTTCCAACTTCACGAGAACTAGACTCCGCGCATCGTTTCGTCCCTCATCCGAAGGAGTGGCCAATGCCAATTTTGGAGCGCGCTTCGAAGCAATGGACCAGAAATCTTGCTCTGGCGATAGGCGTTTCGTGCGCTTTTAGCGTCGTTGCAGGCGCCAAAGCGAAAGACGCCACGAAAGAAGCAGCCAAAGACGCGCCAGTCTATAAGGTCGATCCCTTCTGGCCCAAGCCGCTCCCTCATCACTACCTGATGCAAGGCGTGCCGGTCATGGTGGTCGACAAGGACGATCACATCTGGGTGATGAATCGTCCCCGCGACGTCAATCCCGACGAGATCGGCTCCGCCTCCACTCCGCCGCGAACAGACTGCTGCGTCGCCGCGCCCGCGGTTCTCGAATTCGATACCGAAGGCAATTTGCTCCAGGGCTGGGGAGGGCCGGGCTACGTTCCCGGCTGGCCCGCGGAAGGTAATCCGCGCCCCGGAGCCGGAGCCGAACACGGCATCTTGGTAGATCGCGAAGGCAACGTCTGGATTTCCGGCAGCGCGCGCGGCGACACCATCATGAAATTTTCGGGCGATGGAAAGCTTCTCTGGGAATTCGGCCATCGCGGACCGCGTCCCAAACCAGGCGAAGCCGCCGGCCCTGCAAAGCAAAACAATCAGGACACGGACATCTTCCCCACGGGCATATTCTTCTTCGATCTCGATGAAGGCGCCAAGGAAATTTACATCGTCGATGCCAAGCGCGTTCTCGTGTATGACTACGAGGGCAAATTCAAGCGCGGCTGGGGCGGCCACGGCATCCCGCTGAGCGAGATCGATAACGATCCCACCCCGCCCTACGACTGGAAGGCGGGAGGACCGCCCGACCAGAAGCAGTTCGCGCCTGCGCTTCACTGCGTGCACTTTTCAACCGATGGGCTCGTCTACGTTTGCGAGCGCGGCAGCGATCGCATTCAGGTTTTCACCAAGGAAGGCAAATTCGTCAGCAGCTTTTTCGTCCATCCCTCCACGCCCTCGCGCGGGCCGGAGTGCGGCGGACCGGGCAGCACAATGTTCGGCATGTGCGGCACCACCTACAATCTGACGTTTTCGCATGACGCCGATGAGAAATACGTGATGATCGCCGACGGGACCAACGACAAGGTCTGGATCCACAACCGCAAAACCGGCGATTTTGCCGGTTCGATCGGAGACAATGGCCGCATGGCCGGCTACTTCCATTGGATTGACGCCATCGCCATCGACTCCCACGGAAACCTCTATACGGGCGAAGTGGACACCGGAAAACGAGTGCAGAAATTTGTGCTCACGAACGGTGACAAAGCAAAGCGGTCACGTCCTCACGAATAGGCTTATTCGATATATTTGTCGAGACTTGTCATTCTGAGCGAAGCGTCCCGACCTTTGGTTTCTTCAGGAAATCGGTCGTTTACGATTTCCAGTCGGGACGCGCAGTCGAAGAATCTCTCCGGAAAGAGGGCAGCTATGAAACGTGAACTCAGATCTGCCGTTGGGGCTGTGGATCAACACCAATCTGGTCCCGGCATTTCACGCCGCGACTTGCTCCGCTCGGCTGCGGTTCTGGGCGCCGGCGCAGTTCTTCCCGCAATCGGCTCTACAACCGCCTCGGCTGCGCAAGTAGGGTCTTCCGATTCCGCCTCCAAGGGCGGCCGCATCGATATCCATAGCCACATGACGCCGCCGCTTTTGCTCCAAACGGTCGGTGCCGAAGCCCTCGGCGGATTCGCGAAGTGGACGCCCGAGCAGGCGCTCGCAGCCATGGACCAATCGGGCGTAAGCACAGGGATACTTTCCGTTCCGCCGCATTACGATCCTATGACCGTCGACCGGATCGCCCGCGGCTGTAACGAATGGGCCGCTCGTCTGGCCGCGGACCATCCGGGCAGGTTCGGCGTCTTCGCTTTCCTGCCTCTGCCGCACATCGATATCACTCTCCGCGAAATCGCGTACGCCTACGACACGCTCAAGGTCGACGGCGTCGGCATGTACACCAACTATGGCGACAAATGGCTCGGCGATGCCTATTTAAATCCCGTTTTCGAAGAACTCGAACGCCGCAAGGCCATCGTCTTCACTCATCCCATCACCGCGGATTGCTGCAAGGACTTGATCAAGGGCATCGGCGACGGCGCCATCGAATGGCAGACCGACACTACTCGTGCGATCGCCCAGATGATTTTTGGCGGCGCACAGGACCGCTACCCGAATGTGCGCATGGTCTGGTCCCACGGCGGCGGCACCATGCCCTATCTGATCGAGCGCTTCACCGGCATGGCGAAATCGCCAAGGCTTGCGTCGAAGTTTCCGGGAGGATTTGAGGCTGCAGCCGGCAAGTTCTATTACGACACCGCGCAGGTTGCCAATGTACCAGCAATGTCTGCGCTCACCAAAGTCGTCCCCCTATCGCAAATCCTGTTCGGTACGGATTACCCGGCGCGCTCCTTTGCCGATCACGTAAAAGGGCTGAAGGAATGTGGTTTGTTCGGCCCCAAGGAACTGCAGCAGATCGGCCGCGATAACGCACTCGCCCTGCTGCCTCGCTTCAAAACCTAATCCGCGCGGCTTTTCTTGAACCGCATCTCATCTCTTTAGCGCCTCGCGCACCTTTTGTTGGTATTCGCTGGCGAGCTTTAGGAACCGGTCGCGTTCAGCAGGGTCCTTCGAGCCATGGAGTGTATTCAACTCTTCAAAGCGCCCCTTCTCTTCGGGAGTAATAACGGATTTGAGCTTGCTGTGAAGCTGGTCCACTCTTCTCTTGGCGATGAATTGAATGCGCAGATAACAGGCGACGATTCCAAGAAGCAGTCCAGCAATAGCATACGCCGTCCAACCAACCCAACCGAACGAGGTAAGCAGTTCGTGTATCGAAGGAAACGGACCCAGCACGACGAGCGCGATTTTGAAGACTATCCAAATCAAACCCATTCCAACAATTGCGAAAATCCCGAGCCATAGGAGTATCCCGGCATATGCAACAACGGCATACTTGTTCACTTTCTTGTTGTTGGAGATTGCGCCAGCTTGTGCGCCGCTATGGTCGTAGATGAAGCACCTGACCGTCCAATGATCGTTCACCACTTCCCTGGAATCAGCGCGAGCTTCTTCCAGGCTGCTAAAGATGCGGCAAATCTCTGAGGAGTTAACGTGCTCTCCGGCGGGGTTGCGGGCTAAGCCCGTCTTGAAATCTTTGTAGCGGACGGCGAACTCACCGGGCTGCACCTGCTGCAGCCATATCTCCTTCGGAAAGACCGCAGTTGGGTCTCCGGCAAGAATCCGCTCATAACTGGGGAAATCGCCATCGAAAACGCGAACTTCTCTCATGAACGAGCCACCACAAGACTGCAGTGACTTGCAACCTGCGCGCACTCAGCGCGCCAGCATAACACCTTCCGCTTGGCCGCACTGTTGGCTTGCGATGAGAAGTGACTTATCAGGTCCTGGGTTCGTTACGCGATGGAAAGCTCACTTGCATGTATCTTTTCCGTGTCGGTCACGAATTGCTTAACCTTGTCACTGATCTGGTCTCGGACCCGCCGGAAAACTTCTGTTTTTTGGCCGGGCAATCCATCGTCGGAATTTGGATCGACGATACTCCAGTGCAGAATGCCGAGGGCGAAGGGGAATATCGGACTTCTTTCCTTAGCCGCATCGCAGATGGCAATCACGTGGAGGAAACGCTCCTTAAATGACTGTGCGATGCTCTTCGGCTTCTCGCCCGTAATGTCGATGCCTGCTTCCTTCATCACTTCGCTTGCCAGGGGATTCAAGGCGCCGGGTTCGACACCCACACTCATGACATCAAATCGGTCACCCGTGAGGGAACGTAGAAAGCCTTCAGCGATCAGGCTGCGCGTAGCGTCGCCTGTCGAGAGAAATAGAACCTTTGACTTACGAGTTGTCATTTCCCCTCATTCTATCGACTCATTCGGGCTGATCTGCTCAAACGGCATCTTTCACACTCCTATGCTGGGGCTTGGGATGGAGCAAGACAGTCCCGTTTAGCACAAGTCTTGGAAAATTAATGTGGCGCCGCCTTAGGGTTTGACCTGAATCCGAAACTATTGTTTTTCGAAGACCGCCACACCAGAAAAAGGCTTACCTTGAGCGTCTGTTCCTTCGACTGTGAGCCTCATGGTGTTGCCGTCTTTGGAGACCGCCGTGCGGAGCTGTAGCACTTCTTTGCCGCCCTTCATATAGCTGACCTCGCGGGTGTTGTCATCTATCCGCTTCCCAGAAACAGCATCGTACGGGCCGCCGGCTAGAACCTTTCCTGCTCCGCCCTTGTCTGGGACTTCGTACTTAAACGAAATGGGCGAACCGTCCGCCCCAGTACCGTTTATGGTCACCTGGCGCTGGTCACCGGCTAGTTGGACCGTAAGCGTTTCCTCTTTCGGGAACGCGCCGGTGTCTTTCGATTTGGCGAGGTTTAATTTCCACTTTCCGACGAAAGGATTGGTTTGGGCCAGCAGCAGGCCCGAGGCCGTCACAGCCACAACGACAACAGTGGCAAATACCAATAGTCGCTTCATAGGTGTCTCGCCTTTGTTCATGATCACCTCGGACACACTCAGTTCACGACCTCAGGTGTTGGTGTTTCAAAATAACGCCGCATCTTTTGTTTAGCCTCAGGCCGAGAAGCAATTGTGCTGAGGTATTTTGCGCGCTCTGGATCCATAACTTAGCAGATTACTGTCGGCTTGTTGCTCTCGACAATACCTTCTGTAAGTCCTGTGTCGATAGTGGCTTGTCAACATTTTAGATGTGTTCGTCATTAGGTACTACGACAAAGGAACCGACGGGCTATTACTACATTTCGGCCCAAGCAGAGATGATGGCGTGATCGAGGCATCGGAACCACTATACAAAGGAGGCCACCGAGTATGTTTGGCCGCGCACTGAGTAGCGTGCTGCTGATCCTGATGGCGGGTTCCCTCCTTCGGGCTGGCGATATCGAAGGCACAGTTGTCATTGAACGCAAACTCACAAAACGAAAAGTGACTTCGTCCACAGACCCTTACCAAAGAGGCCCGGCTGTGGAACTAGGCTCCGACCAGGAACAAGACCCTCTGGCATTTGAACGCAGCCACGTTGTTATTTATTTGGAGGGAGATTTCCCGTCCGATGGAGTAACCACTGTAGAATTGAATCAGCAAAATCGGCGATTCTCGCCAGACCTGGTGGTGGTTCCTGCTGGTTCGACGGTCTCCTTCCCCAATCTGGACCCGATCTTTCATAACGTTTTCTCCCTCTCGAAAGCGAAATCGTTCGATCTGGGCAATTATCCAAAGGACCACACCCGGATAGTGACATTTTCGAAAGCCGGGATCGTCTTCGTGGATTGCCATCTGCACCCGAACATGTCTGCCGTTATCGTCGTTACGCCAAACCAGTGGAGCACGAAAGCCGATGCGTCAGGTCACTTTGTGCTGCCCAATGTGCGTCCGGGCACTTACACGGTCGTCGCCTGGCATAAGAGCGCAGGCTTTTTCCGCAAGACTGTGCGGGTGACGAATACCGGCACTGACCCGGTGGAGTTCACCATCCCGCTAAGCGAAGACGGCGCTGTTCAACAAGCAAGAAAATGAAAATGCGTTTCGCCACACGCGCCTTTCTTTGGTCCTTCATCCCCTTTGCGCTTCTTCTGGCAGGAAGTTTCTGGGCTATCCAGCAGCGCGTGCAGAACACGGTGCGCAGCGGCTTACGTTCCTCGCTGCGCGAGGCCCACATGTCCATGGCTCACCTCCGGCAGGAGAGTGAGCTTCAGAACAGTCGGTTTCTGCGAATCGTGGCTGAGAACCCTTCCCTAAAGGCGGGATTGCAGTTGTTGCTCATCAATCCCAAGAGCGGAGCAGCCCGGCTGACTCTGGAAGACCAGTTGAGGGAAATTGCTGAGACACTCCGCTTCGATTTCATGCTGGTGTCCAATTCCGATGGCGCACCACTGGCCGGGGTCGTGCGCATCGACAACCAACTCGTTGCTATGGATATCAAGCGAATGAAGCCGCCGCAGCAAGGCTTCTTTACGCTGGGTGAAAGCACCTACCAGGTGAATTCTTTCCCCATCGACATCAATGACGAGAACATCGGCGATCTCTCCATAGGCGAGCACTTTGATCTGTCGGAATTCAGCACGCCCGCCATTCTCGCCAAAAACGGCGAGATTCTCCGATCCAGTGTTCCGAGTGCATCGCGAGCGGAACTGGAATCTGCGCTTCGCAACTGCGGTGACCAGGCCGAATGCGAAACGCGGGTCGCTGGCGAAACTTATCTGACGCTTGCAGCGGACACGATCAATTTCGGCAACGGCTTTACGTTGCGCTCTCTGCAAAGCTTGGACTCAGTCAACGGTCCCGTGCAAAGCGTTCTTCGACAGGCTTTCCTCATCGCCAGCCTTGGCGCTCTCTTTGCGGCTGCCGCGCTGAGCTTTTTCTCTTCACGATCAATTGTACGGCCAATAGCGGCTGTGGTATCGAGCCTTCGGCAAAGCGAGGCAACCGGAACGCTGCCCAGCTTGCAAAGCAATCCGGCGAGCATTCACGAAATTCGCGAGCTAATCGAGAGTTTTGCTCGCGCGGCAGTAGCCGTTCGGGAGAGTCGCGAGAATTTGCAGCAAGCCTACGTGGAGTTCATCGGGTCACTAGCAGGC
>Ga0210394_10008066_pt1 | contig 10936 bp, 9 predicted proteins | sample IncBWC12MmetaG_FD_160121 | JGI IMG/M metagenome (GOLD analysis project Ga0210394, IMG submission 160121) | Forest soil microbial communities from Barre Woods Harvard Forest LTER site, Petersham, Massachusetts, United States - Inc-BW-C-12-M | ecosystem: Environmental > Terrestrial > Soil >... | reverse complement strand
CTCCGACCAGTACTTACGCGGTCCATTCCGATTGGATAGGGGCCATTTCATACCGGAGACATGGGTAACAGTTTCGCGGCGAAGGGGTTCGCCGCACTCTCGATACGACATGTCTCGTGATCAAAGAACCCTAAGTCGTAGCGCATAAAGCTGACCAGCCAGATTTTATCCTCGACTTGCTTCACTCCCACTCTCTGGCCGGCGAAGGCCTGGCTGAGATTGATCTTCAACGGTCCCATGCAGATCCTGCCACAGCGCGTTACGGTGATGGTGCGATCGTGGAAGGGATACTCGATCTCCGGTAGGCCACTGTAGGTACGCGGGGAGGAGCGATAGATCTCAGCCGGGCACCGCATGTTGAGAGCCTGGTGAGGCCGCAGCTCGTTGTAGGTGCTGATGAACTGATCGAAGCGCGCCTGCTGCTGCAGGAAGTTCTTCGAGGCTGGCTTGGTGGCTTCCTGCTTGAGCGTCAAATGCATACGTTCGTGGCGTCCGTTCTGCTGCGGGTTACCCGGCTTGATGCGCTCGATATCGATCCCGAGCCGCAACCACCACACCGATAGTCGGGTGAGGCCAAAAAGGGAGTTGGCGCTGGCAAAGGGAGCACCGTTATCGGTGCGAATCGCTCTGGGTAAGCCAAAATCCTTAAAAGCCCGCTCAAATACGGTCAAAGCGTACATGGTCTGCGTGTTGGCGAGGGCCTCACAGCTGATCAGATAGCGGCTGGCGAAGTCAGTGATGGTGAGGGGATAGCAGTAGCGGCGGTCCGCCAGCATGAACTCCCCTTTGTAGTCGGCGCACCAAAGATCGTTCGGCGAGCAAGGGCGAGAGAGCTCGGTGCCTTCAGCCTTGTAGAGGCGCCGGCGACGTCGCTTGACCAGGCCGTTGCGATCCAGGATCGCATGCACGGTACTGATCGCAGGACAGTGCACCTCGGAGTGCTTGCGGCGCAGGCGTTCGCGGATCTTCGGAGCTCCCCAGCTGGGGTGCTCACGCTTGAGCTGCACGATGGCCTTCTCGATCTGGAAAGGCAGCTGGCGGGCGTGCCGATAGGGTCTGCGCGAGCGGTCCGTCAGACCCTCAACCCCACAGTCCTTGTAGCGGCTAAAGATCTTGTAGCCGGTCTTGCGGGAGATCTCGAACTCCCGGCACAGCACCGCCATCTTCTCCCCGTCCAGCAGACGGGCCACAAACCGCAGTCGTTCGTCCATCTTGTGACACTCCCGCCACGGCATCTGCGTACCCTCCGCAAATGCCGAAAAGTGTCACCCATGTCTTCGGAATAAAATGTCACCCGCAAATCCGGAAGGACACAGACCTGTCTAATTGGCAGCCCCGCCGAATCACGACCCCGGTGCGGAGCCCCCATCAGCCGCCGCCGCGAGGCGCGTCTCGGCGGCCGCGATCATCGCCTGGAAACGGGGATCCTCACGGAGGGGATCGAGGTCCGGATCCGCTTTGGTATGGTTCAAGAAGCCGATGGCCAAGGTTTCGAAAACCGGACCAAGCAGTTCGAGCGCTGCGTCCGGATCATGCAAACGCGTCGTCAGGGCGCAGGCAAAGTTGTAGCGCGCGTTCATGTTGTCCGGATCAATGAGCAGTGCACGGTTGATCCAATCCTTGGCGCGTTCGGCCTCCCCCATAGTCGCAAGAGCATTGGCGCCGTAGGCCATGGCCGTTCCGTTGTTAGGATCCCGGTCCAAAGCCTTTTCGCAACGGGAGAGCGTGATTTGCGCGACCCGCCGAGCAGCCTGGGAATTCCCGACGGCGGTGTAACAGGAGGTCAACATGGCACAGGAATTCAGATCCGTATCCGTGAGTGTCATCGCCTTTTCGTAATAGCGGATGGCCTCGTCCAGCCGTCGCTGGCTGTAGTGCAAATACGCGGCTGCTCTGTTGACCTCGTAGGACTGCGGGTCCAGACGCAGGGCGACATCGATCTCGGCGGCCGCCTCATCGTGACGACCGAGCCGGGCCAGGATTCTGGCTTTGACGGCATGGGCCTCGGCCAGATTGGCGTCCAGCGCGAGGGCGCGCTCAGCTGACGCCAAACCGTCATCGACTCTTCTGCCATGGACGAAATGCGAGTTCATCTGCCCAATGGCCATGAGCGCCCAGGCGCGCGAATAACTGGGGTCGATTTCGATGGCTCGGCTGCATAGGCGGATCATCGCTTGCGTCCGCCGGGCATCGGCCTCCTGGCCGGTGACGTAGGACTGTCGCGCCAGGAGATAAAGATTGTAGGCCTCGACATTGTCCGTGCCGCGCTGCTCAATCGCCTTCTTCTCCTCGGGCAAGAGCTTGAGTTTCAGAGCCTTGACGATGGCTTCGGAAATTTCGTCCTGCAGCGCGAAGATGTCGTTCAAGTCGCGATCGTAGCGCTCAGCCCAGACGTGATCATTGCTCGAACCGGCCACCAGCTGGGCGGTAATGCGTACGCGGCCCCCCGCCTTGCGGACGCTTCCTTCCAGCACGTGGCCGACTTTGAGTTCGCGTGCGACTTTCGTCACATCGACGTGCTTACCCTTGTACATAAAGGCACTGTTGCGCGAAACGACTGCCAGTGCCGAAACCTTGCTCAGGTCAGTGATGATGTCTTCGGTGATGCCGTCGCTGAAGTACTCCTGCTCCTGATCGCCACTCATGTTGGCGAAGGGTAGGACGCAGATCCCGACGCGAGGAGCAGCGGCCGCCGCGGATTGCGCCGCCGTCTTATTTGCCGCCGACAGTTTCAGTTTCGCCTCGAGCGCCGCACACAGCGATTTGAATGGTGCGCTTTCGCGGTTTTCGCCCCAAGCGTCGAGGTCAGTTGTATGGATGGAGCGCACGTCGATCGGCAAGCGCGCATTGTCAAAGCGGACCGGTACCAGCACCCCACGATCGGCGGCGTCGCGCGCCTCGCCCTTCACCCAGCGCGAGTCGACTGACGAGGTGCTCCAGACCACGACGACCGCGCGGGCCCGCTCCAGTTCCGCGCTGATCAGCGCGTCGAACTCGTCGCCGGGTGTGATTTCCGGGTCCCACCACACCGACCAGCCCTGCGCCTCCAGCGCCGCAACCAGGGGAGCGACGCGCGCCTTATCAGTCCGGGAATAGGAAAGAAAGATATCTGCCACTGCTGGTCACCGGCACTTTTTAGGCCGTCACGTTAACATAGGTTGCACAGGGGTTAAGAGGCACAGGTGCTGCCGCGCCCTGCAAGCGTCCTGCGGCGCTCGCGCGCGGAGGATGCGCTGGCAGGCATCTGGCGCGCAACGTGCGGCCTCTCGGCCGCCCTTGTCGCGACTCCGCGCTACTAGCCGAGCGGCATGGCGGGAATGACCGCTTACCGGCAGACATTTCAGCAAGCTGTACTTCCGCTGTTGGCCGCCTGCTGCCGGATGGGCCTCCCGATTGCGGACATTCAGCATGAAAACCCGAGGGGCGTCGGCAAAGGTCGCTTGTGACCCTGAGCTGCCGGTCGCGAAAGGCAGCTTTCGGGGAGTGCCGTGCGCTACGTATCTATCAATCAGTTTTCTGAGGGCGGTGCGACACATCCTGCAGACCATCCTTTGCGTAGTGCAGAAGCCTGCTAAGCAGCGCTACCCTGCCCTGCGCCTCAGAGGTCGCGGATATAAGTTCCTCAATATCCTGTGATGACAAATTGCCGTCTGGCGCTCGCCGTGCGATGGCACCGGCGACTTCCATTCGGGTTCCGAACGCGGGTAACGCATCCATGAAGGCGGCGAGAACCGCGTACAGGTGAGAATATCGGCGTAACTCATCGTGCGGCATCAAAGACAACGACCCGCTCTGTTTGGCGGCCTGCCACGTTCCGTCCCGCGTGTCCCAAGGCTCCCAAGTGTAGTCAAGCTTCTTCGGAACTGGAGAGAGTAAGGACTGTTGCGCGCGCAAGATTGCAATATCCGTGTCGAGCGCCAATGAAGCTTTCCGCGTTGACTCGATATTGAATTCCACTATACGCAGGTTATCGTCTACTTCTTTTGACAACTCCCGGCGCGCCTCCTGCAACTGATGGCGATGATGAACGTACTCGACCGATTGTTCGAGCCCAATGGCGATGAGCAGGCCAATGACAATGGTGGTTATGTGGACGAAGAAGTCCCGCCATGTGCGAATTGCCGGATGGGAGGGATGTACCTCGGGCAAGGGCATTCGATGCTCCTCAACGGCAGTTAGTGTGCCCGGGTTCGCTCTCGACTCCGCCGGGATGGCTGCGACAGGGGCTGCAGCGGAAGTGTCGGCTGATGGCGCCTGGGGTACGGTGTTGGCACTACCGTCCTGCACGGGTTCAAGCGTTTCATCAACCATCCCATTCATCATCTTGGAAGTCGACGCGACGTTCAACCTGGAGCCCCTTGCAGGGGCTGGAACGACAGCTTTGAGGTGCGTACTTCGTGTCGTTCAGTGGCTGCTCCTGGCCCGGGTGCTGCCGGTTGGGGGTTGACGACCGAGGATTCGCCGCTTAATGAGAACCACTGACGCGTGACGGAGATCTGCCACGGATTGCACTGCGACGGCGGCACTCAGCAAGCCGCAAGGTCGAGTATTGCCCGGTTGACAGAGGCCGCTAATGGGTGACCCGAAGCGGTCCTCGAGCTTTCCCGAGACCGGTCATTGTCCCGAGGCAAAGCGGACCCTCGCGTAGCTGCATTGCCTGAGACTGCCTCCTCAGGGCATTCTCCCGCGACCGGTACGAGAGCAAGAGGCGCGGATGGGGGAAGAGTCGCCCAAGCCGGCGAGTACACCGACGGGAGCGGTGTTCCTGAGCTATGCCTCGCAGGACGCGGAGGCGCCTCAGCGCATCTGCGCGGCACTACGCTCAGCCGATGTCGAAGTGTGGTTCGACCAGAGCGAGCTGCGGGGCGGGGACATCTGGGACCAGAAGATTCGGCGGGAGGTTCGCGACTGCGAGCTCTTCATTCCGGTCATTTCCGCAAACACGACGTCGCGACGCGAAGGCTATTTCCGACTGGAGTGGGATCTTGCAGATCAGCGCACCCACATGATGGCCCGCGACCGGACGTTCGTCGTGCCAGTGTGTTGGACACCACTCCAGAGGCAGGTGCGGACGTACCGGAGTCGTTCCACCGCGCGCAGTGGACGCGCCTTTCAGCAGGCGAGGCACCCCCCGCCTTCGTCGAACGGATTAAGCGCCTGCTGTCACCGGAGCTGTCGCCGAGGAGCGCCGTGTCGGGTGCTACAGCGGCAATCAGGGAGCCGGTGCACGCATTCCGGAGGTCAAAGCCGGTGCTGCTCGCGGTGGTTGCCGTCGTCGTCGCGGCGCTGGCGTACTTCCTTGCAAATAAGTTTTGGATCGCCCAACACGCGACGTCAGAGACGGCTGCCCGCGCAGGCGCGGCCTCCACCGCCTTCAACCCGCCACCACACTCCATCGCGGTGCTCCCGTTCGTGAACATGAGCGGGGACAAGGACCAGGAGTACTTCTCGGAGGGGCTCACTGAGGAGCTGCTCAATTCCCTAGCGCGCATCAACGAGCTGCAGGTCGCGGCGCGGACTTCGTCGTTCTCCTTCCAGGGCGAGCAGGGATACAGCGTTACTGTTCCCGTAATCGGATTACTGGTAGACGCGTTGAGTTCCCAACTGGTAGTCGGCGGGGTGAAATCCGATCCCGACGCCGATGACTTCAGGAGCATTACGGGCTGCCGGACCAGGTCGCGATCCTGAGATCCAGTTGTGAAGTCGCTCTACCAGCGTGAATGATAGAGATACGCGGTTTGGCCCGAGACCCACGCCGGCATCTCGCACGCCGGGGGCGAAGTAGACGACGTCGTGGATCGTCTCGAGGGTGGCCCACAGCCGGCGTGCTGGATGGTCGCTCACGAAGCGACTTTAGGCGAGGCGGCCCCGGCCGTCCGGGGCCGCCTCGCGCTACGCAGTTCTCGTCAGTGCTCCTGCGATGCGCTCTGGACGCACCCCGCCTGTCCGCCGCTCGCGGTGAAGACGTTGTTGCTGAACTCCGTTTGGGTCAGGAAGTGCCCGCCGTTGATCACCTGGTTGAAGTACGCCCCCGGGGCGCCCCTCGTGCTGCCGTAGATGTAGGCGCAGTCGTCGCCGATCTCGTTGCCATGGGAGTCGTACCAGCCCGTCTCTGTGTCCGGGTCGGTGATCGCCTCACTGATCTCGTGACTTGTGGGGCTGATCTCGGTGTCGGCATCGGGGTTGCCGTTCGGTGACTCGAGCACCGGGAACCTGGCGTCGCTGCCGCACGTGAAGCCGACCGGCGACGCGTAGATCGGGTACGCCAGGTTCGCGTACACCGCGCTGATCAGGTCCGTGCTGTGGTAAGCGCAGTATGCCGCGGTGGGCTGGTGGTTGATCGTGCAGAACTGCCCATTCGGCGCAACCGAGGTCGTCTCGCCGGGCAGGAAGCAGGACTCAACGCCCTTTGGCAGGTAGAGCACGTAGATGTGCGTCAAGTCGTGTGGGAGCGAGTTTGCCGCTGTGACCTTGTCGACTTCCGCTTGGAGCTGAGTGTCGTCGAGGCAGGCGCTGTATCCCGATCCGTCGGCATAGATCCCGCTCGTGTCGCTGGGGTCCAGTGTGCAACCGTCGGCAGGGAGCGGGTCGGTGTCGTTGAAGACGAGACCGAGCTTGACGTTGTAGTGGATCTGCCCGTTGTTACCGCTGTACTCGTCCAGCACCGAGAACACGTTCTGCGTCTGGCCGCTCATCTTTGCGACATCGGCGAGGTAGGACGTGATGATGTTCTTGTAGGAGGACGTCATCGGGAAACCGGCCGGATTCCAGAAGATCGGAACGACGACCAGCGGTCCGGTCGATGCCGTCATCATCACGTCGCCCTCGTCACAAGGGGAGAAGAAGCACGTCGGCGGGTTCCCGTTGAACAACAGCGGCGGAGTGCCGTTGTATGCGGGCTCGGGAGGCGGCTTGTGACCCGTACCAGTACTGGTCACCGCCGCAACTATGACGCCACTCACATGGACCGCCTGCGCCGAGTTCCTGACCTGCTGTGTGGAGATGGCCGGCGTCCCCGGCACATTGCTCGACGAGGGTGTGGAGCTGGCCGCGGTTTGAGTTGCCACGAGATTCCCTGCCGCTAGGAGCGTGGCCACAACCACACTCCATCGCCTGTGTGCTTTCCTCATACAGGCGAGCAGGGTTAGCAGTAGCCCCCAACTGATGTGCCCTATAGCAAAGCTGCCCTGACGAGCCTTTGTTCTCATCGTATTTCTCCCCGAGGATGGTTGACTTGTTATGCGTTATGTTATGTCGCGCGTAACCACGCAGCGACAAGAACACAATCTGCTGCGAACGATACACCGGCGCGCGCAGTCTGGCGACCGCCACTTGATTCATTTTCAGACGTGCGAGCGCGAGGCGAACCTCGGTAGCTCAACGCTGAGTAATCGCGCCCCCGCTGCGCTGCAATACGAAACTTGAAGTTTTCCGAGCTGAGTGGGGCGATTCTGAGAGCGCGCCAGCGTCCGCTTTTCGAAAATTCGGGTCGGCGAGGCGGATGACCGCTCCTGGGCCGCAAGCGACGGTTCCGTCCGCAGGCGCCCGAATGACCGCAAACTGGAAGGCAATTCCAAGAAGCTGATTTCCGGTTTTGGCCGAGACCGTGTGAAAACTCATTTCGCCCGCCGCGTAGGATCGCTAACACGCGAATTGGAGCTGATAAGTCGCCTGAAATTGCATCTACGTGGCTAAAATTGACGGGCAAAAAACGGTCGCAGGAGTTTTCACACAGTCTCGGCCGTTTCCAGCCGGCCGTTTGTCAAAACGCCAAGCCAGGAGCCTTCATCGCAAAGGCCCTAAGAACGGAGCGGACCCTACCTGCCCCTTCCGGGTCGTCCCCTGGGCAATCGCGGCACGTGCGTCCTCTTCGTGACGCGCCTCGGTCGATCCGGCCCGTCAGGCGGCCAGTGACAGGCGCAGGTCGACGGGGCGAGTAGGAATTAAGCGAATCACGCCCCCGCTACCACTAAGGCCTGGTGTGTTCCGGACAGACCTGGTCTGTTCCGGACAGAAATGACCCGTAACCTATGTGCCCGAAAGCACACCTACGACTCTCACTAGGACTCGGATGCGCGTTATGCAGCCGTAGCGGAGGCCAACGCACAGAAGGGGACGCGGCCGAGAGTGGGCATTGGGCCCTCGCCGTCGCCGTTGCCTCCTCCACTGTTCAGCATAGTTTCCGTCATCACGGCGGACACGCCAGTTGATGCAAATTCCATCCACTCGACGGCTAACTCGCCGGAGCTCGCTCGAACGATAGAAGCCGGAAGCTCGCGGCCCTGCAGGCCGAGAGCTGGGGCCAGCGTCGCGACGACCACATTGGGCGCAGGGCGGATACCGAGCTCCGTTCTGATCAATGCTCCACTGGCACTGACGTTCTCCAGGCAACCGAGACACCTGCAACCACTGTCACGCGATTGCATACATCTCAATCGCACCGGTATGTTAGTCGAAAGCCGATGTCCCCAGCGATGCTCCATTGACCTCTCCTTAGAGCCTTGTCGCTGGTTATACTGCGTCTGAGTCGGCCACTCAGCCATCCGTAATAGTCCGTACGCCGCAGCCGAGGTGCTAGCATGCTCCGCGCGGTGGCTAGAGCCGTCCCCCGCTACCACACTTAGCTTGCGCGCAAGACCGTCGGCAATTGCCCGTTTCTGCCGGTTGCCACGGTCCGGTTTCGGGAAGCGCGCCGAGACAGTTAGTTCGGAAACTTCAATTCCCGCTCAACTGCCTTAAAGCGCGGCTCCTTGCGCAAGGGATCTAGGAACGCATCGGTTTTCAGCAGCTCCAATCCTGGGTCCCGCAGCCGCAACGCCGTCTCGAGCCATTCGAGCGCCTTCGCCCGATCGCCCCACTGCGCGTAGACCGTGGCGTACTGGTACGCCGCGGTATCGCCCAGTGCTGCCTTCAGTTTCGCAAGCTCGGCTTCTGCATCCGCGTGTCGGCCGAGCTTCTTGACCCCGACTTCAAGCAGACCTACGGGCATACGTTTATCGGCTTCGCGGACGCCGAACGCGGTCATCAAGGCGGTCGTCTTCGATTCCCGTGGGTTCGAGATGCCCGATCACCTCTGTCTCTTTGGTAAAGAGCTCGGCTACGGCGCGCTCGGCCGCGTCAACCATGCGATGGCCCTCGTGTACGGAAACATGCCCATCGACCTCCAAATGGAATTCTACAAATACACGGTCGCCCGCGTCCCGAGTGCGAAGATCGTGTACGCCGCGAATGCCAACGCAGGCTACTGCGGCCGCTTTGATGCGTTCGCGCTGCTCACGTGGCAATTCATGATCCAGCAGTTGGCGAGATGCAGTCTCGCCGACACGCCAAGCGCCCGCAATCATGTAGCCAGCGATAATAAGGGCCGCTGTCGGATCCGCGCGCTCCCATCCGGTCAGGCGTGTCAGCACGAGTGCGATAAGAACCGCTCCATTCAGCACCGTATCCATGAGGTAGTGTGCCCGGTCCGCGGCGATGGCTGTGGAGCCTGTCCGGCGGACGACGTAGGTCTGCATGGCTGCGAGAAGACTTGAGGTCGCAAGACCACCAACCGCAATCCATATACCCAAACTGATCGCAGTGAGCTGCTGAGGGTAAATCACGCGCCAGAGCGATTGGACTGCAAGCACGGTGGCGGTGCTCGCGAGTAGGATCGCTTGCGTGAATGCCGCTAATGCCTCGCCTTTGCCGTGACCGAATCGATGTTCCAAATCGGCAGGGTGCTGGGCGAAGCGAACCCCGAAAAAGGTGGCCGTCGCCGCCAACGCATCGACCACAGCATCCGCCGCCGACGTAAGGAGCGCCACGGAATCTGTGACCATCCAGCCCCAGAGCTTTGCGACAATCAATACGACCGCCGCGCCGAGCGCGATGGCGCTCGCCAGGCGGCGCAGGGGTACGTCTGAATGGGCTTGGCTCTTCACTCTCCGGCTTGATCGACGTCAAAGCTACCGGGCTAGTCATCGTAGCTGCAACGCGTGGGTTTCGGGAGGCTCGCCGTACGGTCTCACCGACGGCTTTTATCGCCCGCCCTCGGGTGAGCGAATCCGGGGCAAGCCAACTAGCCCCAGACCCCCCCTCGAAATCAAGCTGCTAGCGACAGACGCAAGAAAGTAGACGGAAGCGAAATCACGCCCCCGCTACCATTTGCAACGGTTGCATCGCTATGCACCGTAATGCACCGTCAATTGGCCTCCCTTCCTGATCAGCCAACGGTGATCGGTATCGTCGCTATGTCCGCGTGCTCCACCGCCGGCTCTTAACCCCGAGCTTCCGGTGGCGAGCGTCCGCTTCCGGGAATATCAATAACCGTGGAGGGATTCTCGATCCCGACCGAATTTGAGGGCCGGCCAAATACCTGGCCGGTCGAAGGTCGAGTCTTTCATCAAACAGACAGTGTGCGGAAAGGGCTATGGACTCAGAACGGCTAGCGCCCGCTTGCGGGCCGCCTCGAATTCATCGCCGTGCTTCCAAGTGGGCATGGCATCCGCCTGCGCGATGAGCCACGCCGACAACATGGCGAGCTGGGCGTCCTCAATTACCCCGTCGAAGTTCCAGCTACCGTCGAGTTTGTCGGCGGGCTGGTGGTACTTATGCTGCTCCCAAGCCTCGATCTGCTCGCGGCCCCAGCCGGTAGGCCGCCCAATGACGTCTGTACCCTCACCGAAGTTCAGCGCGGGCACGCCGATTTTAGCGAACGAGAACTGGTCAGAACGATAGTAGTAGCCGCGATCTGGGAATTGATCGGGCTTCAACACGCGACCCTGGGACTTTGCGACGCTCTCAGCGATCTCATCAAGCGAGGACTTGCCCATGCCGATGAGCGTTGCATCGCGAGTACGCCCGAAGATAGCGCGGTCAAATGCGCCCTCGAGGTTGACGTCGGCAGCGATCCTGCCCGCCGGCACCGAAGGATGCTGTGCGTAAGAAGTGGAGG
>Ga0210394_10008063_pt1 | contig 10938 bp, 11 predicted proteins | sample IncBWC12MmetaG_FD_160121 | JGI IMG/M metagenome (GOLD analysis project Ga0210394, IMG submission 160121) | Forest soil microbial communities from Barre Woods Harvard Forest LTER site, Petersham, Massachusetts, United States - Inc-BW-C-12-M | ecosystem: Environmental > Terrestrial > Soil >... | reverse complement strand
TCCCAATGTCGCGCCCCGCTGGGCACCCCGAGCCTCCATGCCCCGCCAGCTACAGGCTCGAGCTATCCCGCAATTGCGGCCACGCCAATCTCAAGTACAAAATCATCGACCAAAGGGTCAATACCGCGGCGACCGCGCTCAAGACCAGTCCGAGCTTGTAAATCGGAATTCCGAGCAAATGCTGCCGAAACAGCAGCATTGAAAGTCCGACGATTTGCATGATGGTCTTGTACTTGCCCCAAACCGAAACTTTCATGCGGCCGCGCTGGCCGATCTCCGCCATCCATTCGCGTAGCGCCGACACGGCTATTTCGCGTCCAATGATGACTATTGCCATGATCACGACATACCAGCGCGAATCCGCGCTGACTATCAACACCAGCGCTGCAGCGACGATCAATTTGTCGGCGACCGGATCCAGAAACGCGCCGAGACGCGATGTCTGTCCCAGCTTGCGCGCGTAGTATCCGTCCAAAGAATCGGTTATGCCGGCGAGCGCGAAACCGATGCCTGCCGCCGGGTGTGCCCACCAGAACGGCAGGTAGAACAGAATCACAATGCCGGGAATCATCACGATGCGCAGCCACGTCAGCGTGTTCGGCACATTCCAATGCGCTTTGAGTTTACCGCCCGGGATGGAGGTGTTCATAAATTACCTCGGCCAGATCGCGCCCGAGGCCACGGATTTGTACGAAATCATCGACGCCGGCACGAAGTATCCCTTGTAGGCCGCCGAACTGTTTCAGCAGCTCGCGCCGTTTGACGGGTCCCAAACCCGGAATGGTTTCGAGTATCGATTGGCTGTGGCGCTTAGCTCTTTTACGGCGATGCCCTGCGATGGCGAAACGATGAGCCTCGTCGCGCACGCGCTGAATCAGATGCAATGCGCGCGAGTCCGGAGGCAGTATAGTGGGCGTATCCTGCCCCAACAAGAACAGTTGTTCCTGGCCCGGCCGGCGATCGAGCCCCTTGGCGACGCCGATCAAGGTAATACCACCGACTTCAAGCTCCTCGAGAACCTTCGCCGCTTCAGCCAGTTGGCCTTTGCCGCCGTCGATCAGCAGCACATCCGGCTTGGGTGTTTCGCCGTCGCGAACCCGCTTGTAGCGGCGTGTCAGCGCCTGATGCATGGCTGCATAGTCGTCGCCGGGCTGAATGCCGGTGATGTTGAATCGCCGATACTCGCCCTTAAGCGGCCCTTCCAATCCAAAAACGACGCAGGAGGCCACGGTGTCCGTGCCGCCGGTGTGGCTGATATCGAAACATTCGAGGCGGTTTGGCGCTTCGTCCAGGTCGAACGCCTCGCGCAAATCGTCGAGACTCGATTCGATGCCAGCACGCGCCAGCCGGCGCATGTTCAGCGCCTGCACCGCGTTGTTATGCATCATCTCCAGCCAGCGCGCGCGAATTCCCCGCACCGAGGAGCTAATGCGCACCTTGTGGGACAGACGCTGCGCCAAAGTCGCCTCGAGCAAATGCATTTCATCGAAGTCCTGCTGCACGATGATCTCTGCCGGAGCGTCGCGCTCCAGATAATATTGCGTCACGAATGCCGCAAGAACCTCCGGCAACTCGGCCAACGGCGCCTTGGGGAAAAAAGTTGTGGACCCTAAGCTTCGACCCGCACGCACGAACATAAGCGCGACGCAGTACTCGCCGTTCTCCGCGGCGATGGCGATGACATCCGCATCATGATCCGCGCCGGCAGTGACTATCTGTTGCGCCTGTATGACTTTGAGCTTCGCCAGTTGGTCGCGCAGCTGCGCGGCCTCCTCGAAATCCAGGCGCTCGGCTGCGGCCTCCATCCGCCGGCCGAGATCTTCGCTGACCTCATCATTGCGTCCCTCCAGCACCTTTATCGCGGCGCCTACATCGCGAGCGTAGTGCTCCTTGGAAACCAGACCCACGCAAGGCGCGGTACATCGCTGGATTTGATATTGCAGGCAGGGCCGCGAGCGGTTCGCGAAATAGGTGTCGTCGCAATTGCGTATACGGAACAATTTCTGCAGCTGCTGCAGAGTATCGCGCACTGCTCCAGCCGACGGATATGGCCCGAAATACTTCCCCGGCTCCTTGCGCGAGCCGCGATAAAAGTTCAAACGTGGAAACTCGTGGTGAGTTTCCAGATGCAGATACGGAAAGCTCTTGTCGTCACGCAGCACCACGTTGAAGCGCGGCCGGTGCTTCTTGATGAGATTGAATTCGAGCAGCAGCGCTTCGGTTTCGGAATTGGTGATCGTGACTTCCATGCTGACAGTCTTGGCGATCAGCGCCTGCACTTTCGGCTGCACGTTGCTGGGCTGAAAATACGAGCCGACGCGATTTTTTAAGTTTCGAGCCTTGCCGACATAGAGAATCTCCCCATCCGCGTCCAACATCCGGTACACGCCCGGACGGCCGGGCAAACTGTCGACGAACGTTTTGGCGTCGAAGTGGGTAGCCGCCGATAGCGAGGCGCGCGCAGCGGCGGGCGCGCCGCCGTTCGAGTCGGGACCGGTATTCATGGTGGCGGGCCGGCCTGCGCCAAATCTCGCGCTCTTTCGATGACGGCTTCGAACATCTCGGCAGTGAGTCGTCGTGTTTGCGTGTTGTAGCGGCTGCAATGATAGGAATCGATCAACACCCGATCATCTCTTAATCTGTGTTCCGCCGCGTGCGCAAATCGATATTGGCCGGCCCGCAAATCGCAAGCGCGCAGCACCGCGCCATGCGCAATGGTCCCCAGGGCCAGAATAACGCGCATGCTCGAGCTTGCGGCCAATTCTGCCCGCAGATACTCGTTGCATGTCTTGATTTCCAGCGGCTGGGGTTTATTGGCGGGAGGAACGCATTTCACCGAGTTGGTAATCCGCGCGTCGATGAGCGTAAGGCCGTCAGTGGCGGAATCCGATACCGGACCGGAAGCCAGTCCGAAGCGGTGCAGGGTCCTGTAGAGCAATATTCCGGCATGATCTCCGGTGAAGGGCCTGCCGGTTCGATTAGCACCGTGCAGGCCGGGTGCCAAACCGACGATTACCAGTCGCGCGGCGGGATCGCCAAACGGCGGAACCGGCCGGCAGTAGTAATCTGGCTCGCGCAGCTGAACAGAATCCAGAAACGCGGCCAGTCGCGGGCAACGCCGGCAAGCGGAGTCGAAAGTAGGGTTCATACCTGAGGGTGTATCACAAGGCGATGGTGAGAAAAAACGGGCTACGCTTAAGTCTGCGTAGCCCGCCATCGATCGCGCTTGGACTTTGGACTAACCCGAGCGCATCCGAACCAGGCCCAATCAAGGCTGTGAACCTGTCAGACCCCATCTGCAGGGAAAAAATCCCCCGCATCAGCCAATTTTTTTGTTGGTTGTCTTAAGCTGTCCTTGCCTCGCGGCGTTCAATCTTAAGATTGCGGGAAGGTTCGCTAGGCAGGATAGCACCTGCCCACATCGAGGCAAGCCGGCTTTCAAAAACTGCCAGTTCTACATGAAGTTAATTGGAGATATACATCCTAAGTAATTAATTTAATTATATATACAAGCAACTTGTAACAATCCGAGACGAGCGCGCGCTCTCTGAAAGATCCACCCCAAAGGCCCGCGAGTCTCGCGGCAAATCATGGCGTGTTACGCTTCTGAAAAGAGCGCTGCCGACCACACAACCGCAATGAGCGGAGAAAACGCCCTTGTTCCAACGCCGCAATGAACCCGCCGATCAACTTCTCGCCATGCCGCGGCGCGTCAGGGGCGGCGGGGCGTGACGACTGCGGTTCCGGAGATCATCCTCGAGACACAGAGTCTGGTGAAGGAGTTCAAGGGCTTTGTGGCGGTGGACAACGTGTCGATCCGCGTGCGGTGCGGAGAAATCCATGCGCTGATCGGTCCGAACGGTGCCGGCAAAACGACCTTATTCAATTTGCTCACCAAGTTCCTGCAGCCGACCTCCGGCGCCATCTATTTTCAGGGCGTAGATATCACGCGCGAACAGCCGGCGGACATCGCGCGCCGCGGCATTGTTCGGTCCTTCCAGATTTCCGCCGTGTTTCCGCATTTAAGTGTTTTGGAAAATGTGCGCGTTGCGTTGCAGCGCCAGCTCGGGACTTCGTTTTATTTCTGGAGTTCCGGGAAAACCCTGGCAAAACTCAATGATCGCGCCATGCAGTTACTGGCCGAGGTCGGTCTCGATCACTGGGCCGGCACGTTGACGGCGGATCTGGCCTACGGGCGCAAGCGCGCCCTAGAACTCGCGACCACGCTCGCGCTGGATCCGCAATTGATGCTCCTCGATGAGCCCACCCAGGGCATGGGGCATGAGGATGTCACGCGCGTCACGCAATTGATCAAGAAGGTCGCGGCGCACCGCACTGTGCTCATGGTCGAGCACAACATGAGTGTCGTCTCTTCCATTGCCGACACGATAACCGTACTGCAGCGTGGACATGTGATCGCCGCGGGACCCTATGCGGAAGTCTCGAAGAATCCGCAGGTTGTAGAGGCCTACATGGGCAGTACCGGCGGTGAACTCGCGGGGACCCACTGATGGCGCGCGAACTGCTGAAAATCACCGATCTTAATGCGTGGTACGGCGAGTCGCACATCCTGCATGGGGTCGAATTCAACGTCCAAGAGGGCGAGGTGGTCACGATCCTCGGCCGCAACGGCGCCGGCCGCACGACCACGCTGCGCGCCATCATGGGATTGATCGGCACGCGCACCGGTTCGGTGCTGATCGGCGGCGCGGAAACGGTGCGGATGGCGCCGCACCGCATTGCCCGCATTGGCATCGGCTACTGCCCGGAGGAGCGGGGAATATTCTCGGCGCTGTCCGCCGAGGAGAATCTGCTGCTGCCGCCGCAGTTCAATAGCGGCGGATTATCGCTCGAGGAAATCTACGACATGTTTCCAAACCTGCGCGAACGCGCCGCAAGTCCCGGTACACGCCTGTCGGGCGGCGAGCAGCAAATGCTCGCGGTGGGCCGCATACTGCGAACCGGCGCGCGCCTGCTGCTGCTCGATGAGATTTCAGAGGGTCTCGCCCCGGTGATCGTGCAGAAACTGGGCGAGGTGATCCGCACGCTCAAGTCGAAAGGCTTTACCGTGGTCCTGGTCGAACAGAACTTTCGCTTTGCGGCGCCCCTGGCGGACCGTTTTTACGTGATGGAGCACGGCCGCATCGTCAGACAGTTCGAACAATCCCAGCTTGCCTCGCAAATGGGTATGCTCCGCGAGTGGCTGGGAGTTTGAATCCACAATGAATGAAGGAGTTGCCAGATGAAGATTCAGCGGTTCGCAATTCTGCCCTGCGCGGTGTTCGGCCTTATGGCAGGGCCTGCGGCCCTCGCCGCGGGCGATCAGGTAGTCATCGGCGATATCGATGATCTATCGGGCGTTTATGCGGATGTCGCCGGTCAAGGCGCCATCGAAGCCATCAACATGGCGATCGCCGACTTCGGGGGCACGGTTCTCGGCAAGAAGATCGTGGTGCTCAGCGTCGACCATCAAAACAAGCCGGATATCGGCGCCTCCAAATTTCGCGAGTGGGCCGATCAGAATGGGCTCAATGTGCTCCTCGGGGGATCGAACACCGGCGTCAGCATTGCCATGTCCAAGGTGGCCGCCGCGAAACACGTTCCCTTTTTTGCCATTGGGGCCGGCGGAGCATCGCTGACCGGCGCGGACTGCACGCCCTACTCGATTCACTACGCCTATGACACCACGGCGCTGGCCAACGGCACCGCGAGCGTGATCGTCAAGAACGGCGGCAAGTCCTGGTTCTTTCTCACCGCCGACTACGCCTTCGGCACGCAATTGCAGGATTCGGCGACCAAGGTCGTGCTCGCCAACGGCGGCAAGGTTTTAGGGGCGGTGCGTGTTCCCTTGGGCACCACCGATTTTTCATCCTTCCTGCTCCAGGCGCAAAGCTCCGGCGCGCAGGTCTTAGGATTGGCGAATGCCGGCACCGATTTCTCCAATTCGCTGAAAGGGGCCACCGAGTTTGGCATCACCAAGACGATGACGCCCGCCGCTCTGCTGGCTTTCCTCAGCGATATTCACAGTTTGACGCTGCCGACGGCGCAGGGACTGTACCTGACCACGGGATGGTACTGGGATATCAACGACGAGACGCGCGCATTCGGCAAACGCTACTTCGAGAGGATGAAAAGAGAGCCGACCATGGATCAGGCGGGCTACTACTCGGCGGCGATGCAGTACCTGAAAGCGGTCAAGACGGTGGGCAGCACCGATTCCGACAAGGTCATGGCGGAACTGAAGAAGGCCAAGATCAACGATGTGTTCGCCAAGAACGGCTACATACGCGCCGATGGTTTGATGATCCACACCATGTACGTCATGCAGGTCAAGAAACCTGCGGAGTCGAAGTATCCCTGGGACTATTACAAGGTGATCAAGGTCATGTCGGGCGACGAGGCCTTCGGGTCGCAACCCGATCCCACCTGTCCGCTGATCAAGTAGTACCGTGACCACCGTCTTTGGCGTGCCGCTGCCCGCCATCCTCGGCCAGCTCATGTTGGGGCTGGTCAATGGATCCTTCTACGCGCTTTTGAGTCTGGGTCTCGCGGTGATTTTCGGCCTGCTTGGGATCGTGAATTTTGCGCATGGCGCGTTTTACATGCTCGGGGCTTTCGCGGCGTACATCGGACTGCAAGCGTTTGGGGTGAATTACTGGTTTGCGCTGCTGCTCGCGCCGCTGTCGGTAGCGCTGTTGGGAATCGTCATCGAGCGCCTGTTTCTGCGCCATTTATATCGGCTCGATCCCCTGTACGGACTGCTCCTGACCTTCGGCATCGCGCTGATCGCCGAGGGCATCATGCGCGATCAATTCGGCGCCTCCGGAAAATCCTACCCGGTGCCCGAGCTGTTGCGCGGGGTGTTCAATCTTGGCTTCATGGTGCTGCCGATTTATCGCGCCTGGGTGGTGGTCGCGTCGGTGACGGTGTGTGGAATCACATGGTTTCTCATTGAGCGTACGCGCCTGGGCGCGACGCTGCGCGCGGCGACCGAGAATGCGCAGCTCGTCCAGGCCTTCGGCATCAACGTTCCGCTCATCGTCATGGGTACCTACGGCGCGGGCGTCGCGCTCGCGGCGCTGGCGGGCGTGCTCGCGGCGCCGGTGGTCCAGGTGAGTCCCCTGATGGGCTCATCGCTGGTAATCGTGGTCTTCGCGGTGGTGGTCATCGGCGGCATGGGCTCGATCATCGGCGCCATCGTCAGCGGCCTCACGCTCGGGCTCATCGAAGGATTCACCAAGGTGATCTATCCCGAAGCCTCGAACATCGTGGTATTCGTGATCATGGCGGTGGTTTTGATATGGCGGCCCGCCGGACTTTTTGGCAAGGAGTAAGCGTGCGAGGCAGCGTCGCGGTCTATGGGTTGCTTGGAATTGCGGCGCTGGTGGCGCCGCTTCTCGGCGTTTATCCGGTATTCATGGCACAGCTGCTGTGCTTCGCGATGTTTGCCTGCGCGTTCAACCTGCTGCTCGGTTACACCAAAATGCTGTCCTTCGGCCACGCCGCATATTTCGGTTCGTCGGCCTACATCACCGGCTGGCTGGTGTCGGTTCACGGCTGGGGAACCCTTGCAGGGATACTCGCAGGTGTCGCGGTCGCCATGCTGCTCGGCATCGTGATAGGCGCGATCGCGGTCCGCCGGCAGGGCATCTATTTTGCGATGATCACCATGGCGCTGGCGCAGTTGGTGTTCTTCATCTGTCTGCAGGCCGATTTCACGGGCGGCGAGAATGGCTTGCAGGGTATCCCGCGCGGCAGCATCGCCGGGATAATCCCGCTGGATCGGGACGCCACCATGTACTACTTTGTGCTGGCGGCTTTCGTCGCGATTTACCTGTTCGTCCGGCGCATCGTGCGCTCGCCTTTCGGCCACGTGCTGGAGGCGATCCGCGAGAACGAGCCGCGCGCGATCTCCCTGGGTTACAAGGTCGACCGCTACAAATTGGTGGCCTTCGTGCTGTCGGCGAGCATCGCCGGCCTCGCCGGCTCGCTCAAGGCGCTCACTTTGAGCTTCGCGACACTCTCGGACGTGAGTCAGGGGACCTCGGGCGATGTGATTCTGATGACTCTGCTCGGCGGCAGCGGCACCTTTCTTGGGCCGGTGGTCGGCGCGGGCGTGGTGCTCACGCTGCAACAGTATCTGTCGGAGCGCGTGGGCGCCTGGGTCTCGGTGATCATCGGCGCCATTTTTGTCATCTGCGTCATGATCTTCCGGCGCGGCATCGTCGGCGAAATCCAGCGGCGCTTCGTGCACCGCCCGCCCGCCAAAGGCTAGGACTGCAACCCTGAGAGTTTTGCGGACTCCATCCACAAGCGCTTGGCGTCCTCGTCATTGCTCGCCTCCCCGGTCGTCTGGGCGGTTCGGCATTTATAGAAATACTCGCCGCTGATGATCGCCACCTCGGGCGCTGAGGCCAGGTAGACAATGGTCTCGGCCCCCTGCTCCGGCGTAATCGCGAAATACTTCGCAACGCGAAACAAGCCTGCCAGCAACCCGTCGATGTCATCACCAATGCGTGTCGCCACGAAACCCGGGTGCAGGCAGTTGGCGGTGACACCCTGCCCGCGCCAGCGCCGTGCAAGTTCGCGTGTGAACAGAATGTTGCAAAGCTTGGAGCGTCCGTACGCCTTCATGGGCGAAAAGCCGTGGGCGGCCTGCAGGTCGTTGAAATCCAGTTTGGCGCCCTTGTGAGCATCCGAGGCGGTGTTCACGATCCGCGCCGGCGCGGCCGCGAGCAGGCGTTCGCGCAGTCCGAGCGTGAGCGCGAAGTAGGCCATGTGATTGATCGCGAAGGTGCGCTCGAGATTATCCTCGGTCAGTTGCCGCGAGCCGAAGACGGCGCCGGCATTGTTGATCAGCACATCGATGCGAGGCTCGGCAGCGGCAATTTCCCGCGCCAGCCGCTTCATTTCCGAAATGCGCGAAAGGTCGCCGTAGTGGATTGAATGCGAGCCGCTCGGGCCGCTGCCGCGCAGGCTCGCGAGCGCGGCCTCGCCGCGTGCCTTGTCGCGCGCGATAAGCACCATTCGCGCGCCCATGCCGGCGAGTCGCCGCGCGGCAACCTCGCCTATTCCCGACGTCGCCCCCGTGATGACCACGACCTTGCCTTGCATAACCACCCCCACGATTGCATACACCGGGGTATGCTACGTCAATGCGACGACGGGGTGGCTTGCCAACCTCAAGGGGGCGTGATGTCATGGCCTCTTCCGGAGGTGCTATGCATATTTTCACCCGGCTGAAAATCGCCCTTGCGTGTTTGCTGATTGGAGTCAGTGTCCCGGCGCTCGCCCAGGAGGGGTTGTCGGTTACCATCACCAACGACACTTCGGACGCCATTTACGTTACCGCTTATGATCGAAATGCGAATCCTCCGCAGATGGTGCTTTCCAGCCGCGCCATTTACGGGTCCGCGTCGTTAACCGTGATGATTACCGCGGATGCATCCGGGCAGGGTCATCTGTCATGGACCGCGACCACGATCGACCGCGACATGCATAGGTGCGGGCGCAATGACAAACCAAACCTGAACGACGGCGATACCGTCAACGTGCACGCGGACAGCGACTGCGGATGAACAAAACAATTTTCTGCCTCGCGTGGATCTTGGTGGCATTCGGGAGCGGCTCGGCAGCGTTCGCGAAGGAAACAGGTTCTAAAGATCTCTGGGACCGGGTCGAGCATCATTACGCGGACTCCAACGGCGTCAAGATCCACTATGCGGCGCTCGGCAAAGGTCCGCTGATCGTCATGATCCACGGCTTCCCGGACTTTTGGTACACCTGGCGCGATCAGATGGGCGCATTGAGTTCGAAGTATCGCGTCGTCGCAGTCGACCAACGTGGCTATGATTTGTCGGGACGTCCGCCGGGGATCGAACAATACGCGATGACATTGCTGGTCGACGACATCGGCGCGGTCATCAAAGCCGAGGGCCGCAGCAGCGCGGTAATAGTAGGGCATGATTGGGGCGGCGCGGTGGCGTGGACCCTCGCCATGACTCATCCGGATTGGATTCAGGCGCTCATTATTTTGAATCTGCCGCATCCTTACGGGATTCAACGCGAAATCAAGAATAATCCTCAGCAACGCAAGAATAGTCAGTACGCGTTTAACTTCCAAAAACCAGGTGCCGAGAAAACCTTGAGCGCTGAACAGCTGGCGGGGTGGGTCAAGGATGACAAAGCCCGGGTACACTACATCGAAGCATTCAAACGCTCCGATTTTGAGGCCATGCTGAACTACTACCGCGCCAACTACCCGCGCCCCGATCAAGCCGCCGACGCGGCCGACGCGCCCCCGCCCCCGCCGCCGCCCAAGGTCAAGGTTCCAGTTCTGGAATTTCACGGGCTGGCCGATCAAGCGTTGTTGCCGGGCGCACTGAGCGGGACCTGGGATTTGGTGGAGCAGGACTTTACGCTGGTTACCATCCCGGGCGCCGGGCATTTCGTGCAGCAAGATGCCTCGGCTCTCGTGACCGCCACCATGAGTGATTGGCTCAATCGGCGAATTCCGCCGCAAACCCAGTGAGCTTCATAGACGTCGTTGTTCATGCGACGCTTTGATCAGCGCGGCAAGCCGCTTGGCGCGGGTGTCGGGGCGCTTGGCGCTGAGGATTCGCCAGATCACCAGATGCCGGTAGCTGCGCGGCTGCGCTGCGAAGAACTTCCACGCGGTCTTCGCCTTGCGAAACCGCGCCTGCTCGCTGCGCGTTAGAACAGCGGTCTTCGTTTGTTCGTATGAGTAGATCCGGGACCTCGCGGTGCGGCGCAATGAGAACGCTTTCAATCCCGGTTCTCGCATCCGGCCGGCACTCTGCAGAACGCGCGCGCGCTCGACGTTCACCGCACTCCAGATCGACTGCCGCTTTCGCGGTGTGAAACGAATCTGATAGCTATATTCGTCGATGCGCTTGCGCACGCCGTCGATCCAGCCAA
>Ga0210394_10008062_pt1 | contig 10938 bp, 8 predicted proteins | sample IncBWC12MmetaG_FD_160121 | JGI IMG/M metagenome (GOLD analysis project Ga0210394, IMG submission 160121) | Forest soil microbial communities from Barre Woods Harvard Forest LTER site, Petersham, Massachusetts, United States - Inc-BW-C-12-M | ecosystem: Environmental > Terrestrial > Soil >... | reverse complement strand
CGTACAGGGCTGCGGGAAGAGTATGTGCGCACAAGCAATTGCTGGGGAATGGAAGCTGCCGCTGGTCAAATTCGATACGGCTGCAATCTTTGACAAATACGTCGGCGAGACCGAGAAGCGAATTCAGAAGGTGTTTCGAGTGGCCGAGGAGCTGTCTCCGTGCGTACTTTGGATCGACGAATTGGAGAAGGTTTTTGCCGGGAGCGGTTCGGATTCAGCGTCGGCAGACGCAGGCGTCTCTTACGTCTGCTGGCTGCATTTCTTTCGTGGATGCAAGAACGCCGGGCGCCAGTGTTCGTCGCGGCCACGTGCAACAATGTTTCCGCACTTCCTCCCGAACTGATTCGCAAAGGGAGATTTGACGAATTGTTCTTTGTCGACTTGCCAAACCAGGCGGAACGAAAGCAAATCTTTTCTCTTGAGCTGCTAAGGCGGAATCGGCGTCCGGGGGATTTCGATCTGGATCGAGTCGCGGCCGCGGCACGGGGGCACTCAGGAGCCGAAATTCATGCCGCAATACAGGCAGCGCTTTACGCGTCGTTTTCCAGCAAGCAACCTCTGGCCACAACTTCCCTGATCGATGCGTTAGCCGAGACAATACCGCTTTCGACCACGCGAGGCGAGGAGATTCAAAAACTTAGAGATTGGGCGTGTACGCGTGCCGTCCCGGCTTCGGTCGCCGATGCGAAAGGCGAAGGTGCGTAACCTGGTGTGGGTTTGCAGTTGGTCAACACCATTGACTCGTATCCGACCCCCGGCGTACCCTTACTGCAATGGTAGTCGCTTGCCCCTTAGGCGCGAGCATCCCGGTTGGTTCCACCAGCAGAGAGAAAAATTTTTGTCGCCGCTCACCAGGGCCATGGTTTGCCTATGTCGCGGCGATGTCATCTAAGCAGTAGCATGACAACAGAGGCCGGTCTGGCGAGGGAGGGATTCGCCGAAACTGAATGAAAAAGAGCATCGAGATTACTCCTCACATTGAAACCCTGTTCGGTACCAGGGACGAAAACCTGCATGTGCTCGAAGACGGTCTGAACATCAACATCGATCTGCGGTCGAACTCCATTGAGCTCGAGGGTGCAGCCCGGGATGTCGCTCGCGCCGAGCAAGTTTTTTCCGACTACAACCATCTGCAGCACTCTGGACAAACCTTCAACAACGGCGACCTGAACAGCATGTTGCGGGTTCTGATTGCCGATCCGAAAGCTACCTTGCGCGGGTTAGCGGAAGCTGGACGGCAGCGCTCGTTCGGACGGCGCACGGTTCAGCCCAAGAGCCTCAATCAAAAACGCTACGTCGAGGCCATTGAGCATCACGACATGGTATTTGGCATCGGTCCCGCGGGTACAGGAAAAACTTACTTGGCGGTGGCGATGGCCATTTCGGCGCTACTGGCGAAAAGGGTGAACCGGATCATTCTGGCGCGGCCTGCAGTGGAAGCCGGCGAACGCCTGGGATTCCTTCCGGGAACATTGCAGGACAAAATTGATCCGTATCTGCGTCCTCTTTACGACGCGCTCTATGACATGCTTGATCCGGAAAAGGTCGATCGTTATCTCGAGAAAAATGTCATTGAGATTGCGCCGATTGCGTTCATGCGCGGCCGGACCTTGAACGATTCATTTGTGATTCTGGATGAAGCCCAGAACACGACTTCGGAACAGATGAAAATGTTTGTCACTCGTCTGGGATTTAATTCGAAGGCGGTGATCACCGGCGACGTCACCCAAATCGACCTGCCCAATGCTCGCCGCAGCGGCCTGCTCGAGGCGGTGGACATATTGAAGCGCGTCGAGGGGCTGACTTTTGTCTACTTCGATGAGGGCGATGTGGTGCGCCACCACCTGGTGCAGCGCATCATTCGCGCTTACGATGAGCACAAGACCAAGCTGGCGGAACAACAACTGTCGCTGCTCGAACCAAAGGCCGGCACGAATGGCAAGACCAATGGGTCGGATATTCCGGCTCTACAGAAAGATGTCGCGATGCCTTCGGAAGCAAACGCGAAAGAATAAAATCAATATGAGTCGCTGGGAGGGCTGCGGTATTGGCCCTCCTGTTTATTTGCACGAACACACGGAGAAAGCGTGGTGATTATTCAACGACGGGTGGCGGGACTGAGCGAGGCTACGCTGGCTAAGTTCGTGGCACGCGCCCGCCGCGCCAGCGGAGTGCGAGGGGCCGTCAGTGTGCTCGTGACCAGCAGCCGGGAGTTGCAGGCGTTGAACCATCGTTTTCGCCACAAAAATAAGCCGACGGATGTGCTTTCGTTTCCAGCGATGCCTGGGTTGGCGCCCGGGTTTGCAGGAGATGTCGCGATTTCCGCAGAGATCGCTAGGCAAAATGCGCGCCGGCTTGGGCATACTGCGGCTGAAGAGATCAGAATTCTGGTTTTACATGGGATGTTGCATCTCGCGGGATACGATCACGAACTCGACAACGGAGAGATGCAACGCGAAGAAGCGCGTTTGCGGCAGTCACTCGGTTTGCCAGTAGGATTGATCGAGAGAAGTATGCCATCGGCAGGTGCCAAACGCGAACGTAAACGGGCATCACCATGAATTACGTCATCGCCATCGTGCTGCTGGTGTTACTCGGTCTGCTGACGCTCGTCTCTTACGTAGACCGTCTTTACACCGAAATTGGCAAGTTCCTTTCGCGCGAGTTTCAAGTCAACATTGATGCTTTCGAACATGACGTAGAGCCCCGGCTCGGCGTCAGCCGCGAGCGCGCGGCGGTGTCGATGGCAGTGCTCACGCAAATGATTACGGCCGCGATAGCCATGCTGGTCGGCTTTACTGTTTTTCGGGACCGGGCATGGAGTATTTATGAAATTCTGCAGGCCACGCTTAGCCTGATCCTGGTCGTAATTATTTTTAACCGTTTCCTGCCCTTTGTTTTTTTCTCGCGCTCTACGGGTCGATGGTTGATCAGTTGGGTGCCTGTCTTACGACTCCTCATCTACCTGGTTTTGCCCGTGACTCTAGTATTGGGATTCCTCGAATCAGTGGCTTCTCTCACCAAAGAGCACGCCGACGAACAGCCGGAAAGCCAGGCGGAAGCCGTGGACGCGCTGATCGAAGCCGGGCAGGAAGAAGGCATTTTAGACGAGAGCAATCGCGACATGATTCAGTCGGTGGTCGAGTTCGGCGAAAAAACCGTGCGCGAAGCTATGAAGCCGCGGCCGGAAATCGTGGCCGTTCCCAGTAATACCACGGTCGAGCAGTTCATCGAGTTGCTGCGCATGAAACCGTTCTCGCGAGTTCCCGTATTTGAAGGAACCATTCACAACATCAAGGGAATCGTTTACGCGCAAGACGTTTTGCAGGTGCCGGATACCGAGGCCCACACTCGCACGGTTGATACGGTCATGCGCAAAGATGTTTATTTCGTGCCTGAAAGCAAATTGGGAAGCGAGCTTCTGCGGGAGATGCAGAAAAATAATATCCGCATGGCTATTGTGGTTGACGAGTACGGCGGAGTTGCGGGGCTGGTAACGATCGAGGACCTGGTCGAAGAAATTGTGGGTGAAATTGACGACGAACATCAAAAAGCTGAAGTCGTGCGGGAGAGCGATCATTCGTATATTGTCCCGGGAAATATGGACGTGGATCGCCTAGATGAGTTGCTCGGCACGCGTCCCGAAGGCAAAGAATCGGCTACCGTGGCGGGGTTGGTGAGTGAGATGGCAGGTCGCATTCCGCAAAAGGGCGAAGTAATAGAAGAGGACGGCCTGCGTTTCGAAGTGCTCGAGTCAACCGATCGTCGAGTTGAGAGAGTACGGATCTCGGTAGTCCAACCAAAACAGATGCGGTTGATTTGAAGAAGCTGCTAGCTGCTGGCTCCTAGCTCCTGACTTCTAGCTTCCCGCTAGCAGCTAGAGGCTAGAAGCTAGTAGCCTATTCCTATGGCCTTTCATTCCGGATTCGTTTGTATTCTTGGCCGTCCTAACGCTGGCAAGTCGACGCTGTTGAACGCGCTTGTGGGGCAGAAGTTGGCTATCGTCAGCCCCAAGCCTCAGACCACGCGCAACCGCATCCTGGGCGTGGTGCAAGTGCCCGCGCAAAAGAAAAAAGCTGGTGGGCAGATCGTACTCATCGATACACCTGGCGTGCATAAGCCGGACACTTCGCTGGGGCGCAAGATGATGTCTGAAGTGCGCGAAGCGCTGGAAGGCTGCGACCTGCTCTTGCTGATTGTCGATGTGACTCGCAAATTCAGCCGCGAGGATGAGGCCGTGCTTGAAATGGCCAAGAAATCAGGAACTCCGGTTTTCCTTCTCCTTAACAAAATTGACTTGTTGCGAAATCAGAAAGATAAGCTGTTGCCCATCATCGATGAATACAGCCGGCTGCATGGGTTCAAGGAAATCATTCCACTATCGGCGCGCAAGCCCGAAGGTTTAGATCTTCTGCTGGAGAAGGTTATAGCAACGCTGCCTGAGGGTCCGCGTTACTTTCCTGCGGACCAAGTCACCGATCAGCCTACGCGTTTCATGGTGGGAGAGATTATTCGTGAGCAGGTGTTGCTCGCGACCAGTGAAGAAGTTCCATACGCGACGACAGTGCTGGTCGAACAATTTGAGGAAGGACCAAAGCTCACGCGAATTGCGGCGGCGATTTTTTGCGAGCGGGAAGGGCAGAAGCGGATCCTCATCGGCAAGCAGGCACAAATGTTGAAGAAAATCGGCACAGCGGCACGTCTGCAGATTGAAAAAATGATCGGCACCCGGGTTTTTCTGGAGCTTTTTGTGAAAGTAAGCCCGGACTGGCGCGAGTCGCATTCATTTATCGACGAACTGGACTGGCGCCGGCAGTTGGAGCTGTTAACCCATCCGGTAAAAAGTTGACGCGGATGTGTCGCATTGCCCGCGTCTCGATTCCTCTGTAGAATTGCACAGGCCAGCTTGCGGCTCACAGTGCGATCGACCTCGATTAATGTCTAACAATTCCGAACCAGTCTTCGAGTTTCTGGCCAACCATTTAGTTTTCAAGCTGCAAGTTACGCTGTCTGCGGATAAAGCAGCAGTGGATTCTGTTGTGCAGCGAATCATGCAATCCCTCAGGGAGAAAGACTGCGCCCAAGGCAAGGAGCACGAGATTGAACTGGCGCTTTCGGAGGCTCTCGCCAACGCTGTGGTGCACGGCGCCAAGTCGGATCCTTCAAAGATTGTCGAATGTGATGTGGCCTGCGATCGGAATCGAAGCCTGTTGATCGTGGTGCGCGATCCGGGCAACGGTTTCGATCCTGCAACAATCCCCAGTCCGATAGTGGGAGAGAACATTTTCGCTGGGCATGGCCGCGGCGTGTATCTGATTACGCAGTTGATGGACGAAGTTAAGTTCCTGAAGAACGGGACTGAGATTCACATGATCAAACGCTAAGCTGCGTGTTCTATTCTTTGGCCGCAATCCCCAGCGTTTTCATCTTGCGGTAGAGATGACTTCGCTCCAGCCCCAGCACTTCTGCCGTGCGGCTAACGTTGCCGTGGTTCTCGTCCAATTTTTTCAAGATATAGTCGCGCTCGTAGGCGGCACGAGCCTGATGCAAGGTGGAGAAGTCGCCTCCTGTAGTCCGGCGCGTACCATCGCGGTGAACCAACGGAGGCAGATGCTTGCGCTCGAAGCGAATGGTGGTCGGGTTCATGATCACGATGCGTTCGATCACGTTGCGCAGTTCCCGCACATTACCCGGCCAGGAATAGCGCATCAGCGTATCGATAGCATCATCGCTGATCTCGCGCGGGCGGCGGCCATAGGTCGCAGAAAATTCCTTCAGGAAATGACGCCCCAGCAGCGGAACATCCTCTTTACGCTCGCGAAGTGGCGGCACCGAAAAAGGAATGACATTGAGGCGGTAAAATAGATCCTCACGAAAGTTTCCTCGCGAAATTTCTTCCTCCAAATCTTTATTGGTCGAAGCGATCACCCGAGCATCGACTGTGATTTGTTCAGCGCTGCCAACCGGAACAAACCGCTGCTCGTCGAGCGTCCGCAAGACCTTTGATTGAGTCTTCAGGCTCATATCGCCGATTTCATCGAGAAAAAGCGTGCCGCCATGAGCTTTTTGGAATGTGCCTTCTTTGTCTCCGGTGGCCCCAGGAAACGATCCTTTGCGATGACCGAACAGTTCACTCTCGATTAAATCCTCTGGAATAGCCGCGCAGTTCACCTCGACAAACGTTTCTTCCTTGCGCAAGCTTTGCGCGTGAATGGCATGGGCCACTAATTCTTTGCCCGTCCCCGACTCTCCGAAAATGAGGACACGGCCGTTGGTCGGAGCCATAACCTGGATTTGCTGGCGCAGCGCTTTCATGGGAATGCTGTCGCCAACAATCACACTTTTCGGAACGAGCTGCTTCTTGAGTTCGCGATTTTCCTCGCGCAGCCGCTTGGCATCAATGGCATTTTTGATGAGAATCAGGGTTTTATCGATCGACAGTGGCTTTTCCAGAAAATCGTACGCGCCAAGTTTAGTGGCGCGTACCGCGGTCTCAATCGTGCCGTGCCCCGAAATCATGATGACCTCGGGAGCATTTTCTTTCTCGCGAATCTTTTCCAGGGTTTCGAGGCCGTCAATTCCCGGCAACCACACATCGAGCAACACTACATCGAAGGTATTTTTGCTGATACTTTCCAAGCCGGCTTCGCCACTTTCGGCGAGCGACGTTTTGAACCCCTCATCTTCCAGCACGCCTTTGAGCGATTGGCGGATGGTGGGTTCGTCATCAACGATAAGAATGTTATGCATGGTTGATCGAGGAGGCAGCGACAGCATCCGGCACAATCGGTAGTTCCACCACGAAGCGCGCGCCGACAGGCTTATTCTCTTCCACCCGGATGGAACCGTGATGGTCTTCAATGATGCGGTGTACGATTGCGAGGCCGAGGCCGGTGCCGCGCTTCTTGGTGGAGAAGTATGGCAGAAACAGCCGTTCTTTCAACTCTCGGGTGACGCCGTGGCCGGTGTCGGCTACGGCGATTTCCACCACATCGCGGGTGGCCATCAGCGCAGTCGAAATCTCGATTTCGCGAAACATCGCGTTCTGCATCGCCTCCGCGGCATTGTCCAGTAGATTAGCCAGGGCTCGCTTGATGGCCTCGGGGTCGGCCATCACGTTGGGCAACTCGGGCGAGAGAGAAGTCCGCACGCGGATGTTGTCCAGACGTCCGTCGAACATGGCGAGAGTGTTATTTACGATGGAATTGATGTTCGCTGATTGCGGTTGGGCAGTTGGGAAACGCGCTAAAGTCGAGAACTCGTCCACCAGGGAGCGAACCGTTTCGACAGCTCCCGCGATGGTGTCCGCACAGCTCTTGAGCACTTGCAGCGAAGCAGCGTCGGGAGGCGTGCCGCGCTGCAGATGGCGTCGAATGCGATCCGCGGAAAGTGCAATGGGGGTAAGCGGATTCTTGATTTCATGGGCTACGCGTCGGGCTACCTCGCGCCATGCGGCTTGCTTCTGAGCTTTGAGCAGTTCGGAGAGATCTTCGAAAACCAGGACATATCCGAGGCCCTGTCCGTCGTGTTTGAGAGTCGCTACGGTGACCGCAACACTTAGTGTGACTGCTTGTACCAGCATTTCCATCTGTGTGGTGGTGGTGCCCATGCGGTCGGCGCGGCGCAGCAGCGGCTCAAGGTCGGCGAGAACGTCGAATCCAAAAACATCTCGGAGGGAGGCGCCGATGAGGACCGCTGGCGTGCCGGACTCGACGCCCGAGGGATGAAACAGGCGAAGCAATGCGTGGTTTACGTGGGTGACGCGCCGTTCTGCGTTCAGTGAAAGCACGCCGTTGGGAATGCTCTCCAAAATGGTTTCGATATGACGACGGCGCTGTTCCAGGGCAACATTCGCGGCGCTGAGGTCATGGCTGGAGGCTTCAATCTGGCGCCGGCTGGATTCGAGTTCCTCAGCCATGCGGTTGAAAGAGTGCACCAGATCACCGATTTCATCGGCAGCGCGGACCTCGACGCGGTAATCGAGCCGTCCGCGAGAAATCTCATGGGTAGCTTCGGCAAGCGCGACCATCGGACGCGTCACTAATTTGGATAGAAATAACGCAAACCACGTAGTGGCAAAAAGAACCACCACGGTCAGGAGAAGCAAGACCTCCATATAAGTTCGTCGAACCAATCGGCGCTCGCGGGCGAGGTCGAGATAGCGCTGCTGGCTGGTTTCCACTTGTTTGACAGTTTCAGAAAATTGCCGGGGCAAAGGCATGCCCACGACAATCACACCGTTACTACCGACGGCAGCGCTGCCGAGAATGTAATCGGTTCCTTGCCAGGTAAAAGGAATGGCAGTTTCGGACTGCAGCCGCGCAAGAGGAAGCATGGCTTTGAGTTGCACCCACTGGGGAGGAGCATTGAAGCTGGTTTCGGCTTCGCCATTCACAATCGCTAGCGCGAACCCTCCTTGCAGAGTCGGCGCGTGCCGCTCAAATTCCTTACTAACCGCCGAAAAATTGTGGCTGGCAAAAGCAGATTGCGTCCCGGGCTCGGCTGCGATGGCTTCGGCTTCAGCCCGCGTGTTTTGTGCCGCATACTTCGAAAGCAGAGACGCCATGGTTGCGGTGTCGCGCCGCACTTCCTCCACCGGACTGGAAAACCATTTATCAATCGAGCGGTTCATCAGTACATAAGCGAAGAAGAACATTCCGATGACGGGAAGGAACGAAAGCAAAAGACTGCCCACTACCAGGCGCGTGCGGAATTTCGATCCCAGAACGCCAAGCCTGCGTTCGGCAAAAAGCTTCAACAGATTGCGCGCCAGCACGAACGTCAGAGCCACGAATAAGAGGAAGATCAGTGCGGACAGCGAAGCGAAAAACAGTAACTGCTGGTTGGTGCCGGGATTCAAAGGCAAGTCAAAAGAGGTCAATGAGAGTAGCACACCGAAAAGCAGAGCGATGCCCACCGCCAGCGGAATAATGACTTTCTTCCGGCTGGGTGGTTTTTGTTGAGGTCGAATTGGATCGGGAGCAGACATGTTTGCTTGCGTCCGGCCTCTTTAACCGTCGCCTGATCAGCCAATCTTACAGCGTCTTTGGCCCATTATAAGCGGACGTGTGGTTCAAGGTGATGATCGCTTGAAGACCCAATCATTTAGAAGTTGAACGGGGTTCAGGGCAGGTCCGTCCTCGGGCAGGAATTTTCGTAGTGGGTGATATTGGCGGCGAGCTTCTGCCTGCAAGCAGTATTTGCTTACCGAAGGCCACAATAAGTCCATGCACCTCGTTGTAACAGAACGAACTTGTTAGTCGCGTTCAACCGCCGAACTTACTTAAGTCCATGTCCGTTGGAACGTCTTCATTCTACAAAAGCACGCCGGTTGGGCATTTCGTGCCGTGCAAGCCCGTTATGCGTTTCCCGCCGCACGGTACAGGTACCAAAGTTACTTTTGAAGTAACGCTTGTGCTGTGACAATTTGTGTCAACGCGATAGGCTGCAATTGTCCCCCTAAAACGCAGCGATGCGCGCGAGCAAAGTGAAGTTGTCGTCATCCCTCTGCCGCTCAGATAGGAGATCGAGGTATGTCTCAACGGCTGGGTGATCTTCTTGTAAAAGAGAAGGTCATAACCCCAGAGCAGTTGGAACAAGCAACGAAGGCTCAGAAAGAAACCAACGTCCGCCTGGGCGCTGCCCTGGTGAAGTTGGGCTTTCTGACTGACGAAGACGTCACCAACTTCCTTTCGCGACAGTACGGCGTTCCCGCTATCAATCTTTCTTATTTCGAAATTGATCCCGCGGTCGTCAAGTTGATTCCGTTTGAGACTGCCAAGCGTTATCAAATCCTGCCGCTAAGCCGTGTGGGCGCGTCTCTAACGATCGCGATGGTGGACCCGACGAACGTGTTTGCCATGGACGATATCAAGTTCATGACCGGCTTCAATATTGAGCCGGTAGTGGCGTCGGAAAGCTCGATTCTCGAAGGCATTGATAAAGCCTACGGCAACACCAAGGAAGAAGATCTCGAGCAAGTGATGTTGTCGATGTCGGAGATGGATGAATCCGACGTCGAACTGCAGGCAGACCAGGCGGAATTGGGATTGGCCGACCTGGAGCGGGCGGCCGATGAAGCTCCCATCGTCAAGTTGGTGAACCTGGTTTTAACCGACGCGGTGAAGCGAGGCGCCAGCGACATTCACATGGAGCCGTACGAGAGAGAATTCCGCGTGCGCTTCCGTATTGACGGCGTGCTGCAGAGCATCATGACTCCGCCCCTTAAGTTGAAAGACGCCATTATTTCGCGCGTGAAGATTATGTCGAAGCTGGATATCAGCGAGAAGAGACTGCCGCAGGACGGTCGCATCATGCTGAAGATGAATATTGGTGGGCGCAAGAAACAACTCGATTTCCGTGTCAGCACCCTGCCCACTTTGTGGGGAGAAAAAATCGTGCTCCGCTTGCTCGATAAAGAAAACCTGCGTCTGGATATGACTAAGCTTGGTTTCGAGCCGGAGTCGCTGATCAAGTTTGAGAAAGCCATTCTGAAGCCCTACGGGATGGTGCTGGTGACCGGACCAACCGGGTCGGGCAAAACCAATACGTTATATTCCTCGATTTCTACACTGAACAAACCCGATACCAACATCATGACGGCGGAAGACCCGGTTGAATTCCAGTTGGCGGGCGTCAACCAGGTGCAGATGAAGGAACAGATCGGACTCAATTTCGCGACTGCGCTACGCGCCTTTCTGCGGCAAGACCCGAACATCATTCTAGTCGGCGAAATTCGCGACTTTGAAACCGCTGAAATCGCGATCAAAGCCGCTCTTACCGGACACTTGGTTCTGTCCACGCTGCACACTAATGGCGCGCCAGAAACCATTACCCGGCTTATGAACATGGGTATCGAACCTTTCCTGGTAGCGACATCGGTTCACTTGATCTGCGCGCAACGTCTGGTCCGCCGGGTTTGCAAGGAATGTACGGAGA
>Ga0210394_10008061_pt1 | contig 10939 bp, 5 predicted proteins | sample IncBWC12MmetaG_FD_160121 | JGI IMG/M metagenome (GOLD analysis project Ga0210394, IMG submission 160121) | Forest soil microbial communities from Barre Woods Harvard Forest LTER site, Petersham, Massachusetts, United States - Inc-BW-C-12-M | ecosystem: Environmental > Terrestrial > Soil >... | reverse complement strand
ATCGAACATCCGGGCGAGCCCGGAGTGGAAGCAATCTCGCCGCAAGGGCTGCTTTTTCTGCCGAACAGCTACGTCGTTCCTGGGGGGCGTTTCAACGAAATGTATGGATGGGACAGCTACTTCATTATCCTCGGGCTGGTGCGTGATGGGCGAATCGAGCTGGCGCGAGGAATGGTAGAGAATTTTTTCTTTGAAATCGAACACTACGGAACGGTGTTGAACGCCAATCGCACTTATTACCTCACTCGCTCGCAGCCGCCATTTCTGACTTCGATGATTATGGAGGTCTACAACGCGCAGAAGGCCGCGGGACATGATGACAAGCAGTGGCTGGCTCGCGCCTACAGTTTTGCGTCCCGGGATTACCAGATGTGGATGCGCGATCCGCACCTGGCAGATGCGACGGGGCTTTCGCGCTATTACGATTTCGGCACTGGTCCGGCTGCCGAAAGCTTGCAGGATGAAACCGGACTCCGCCGTAAGGTTATCGGTTATTTTCTTCTTCACCCTCAACTCGATCGAACCTATGTGATTGCCAAAGGCACCGAGTTGGCTCAGCAAGCTACCGGACCTGATTACACGGTGGAAGTCTGCGATGTGGCGAAAACCATGGCGCGTCCGGGATGCGACACTTCCAGCACGGTGCAGTTGAGCGGTGATTATTACAAGGGCGATCGCAGCATGCGCGAGTCCGGGTTCGACATTTCGTTTCGTTTCGAACCTTATGGCGCAGCCACCCATCATTTTGCTCCGGTGTGTTTAAACAGTCTTCTTTATAAGACAGAAAAAGACCTGGAAGAAATCAGCCATTTGCTGGGCAAAGCTGCCGAAGGGGCGCAATGGAAGCAGCGAGCCGAAGACCGCAAACAAAAAATCAACAAGTATCTTTGGGACGATCAGCGAGGATTGTTCGTTGACTACGATCTGCGCACGGGGACGAAATCGACGTACCAATATGTGACGACGTTTTATCCGCTGTGGGCGGGGCTGGCGAGTCCGCAGCAGGCAAAAGCAGTGGCTCGAAATGTGAAGGTCTTTGATGAGCCGGGCGGGCTGGTGACGAGCACGTCCGACACTGGCGGGCAGTGGGATTACCCCTATGGATGGGCCCCTCTTGAATCGCTTGCCGTGGATGGGTTACGCCGCAATGGCTACACCGCCGACGCGGATAGAATTTCGTATAACTTTCTTTCTACTGTGGCTGAGAATTTCCGGCGCGAAGGAACCATCCGCGAAAAATATGATGTCGTGACACGCTCTTCGGAGGCTCACGTCAGCGCTGGATATCAGGCCAACGTGGTCGGTTTCGGTTGGACCAACGGCGTTTTCCTGGAACTATTGCAGCAGATGCCAAAAGAAATGGTCGATCGACTGGCGAGGGAACAGGACGCGGCGGCGCATTAGTGAATTGATTGACCGTTCCTATTGCTTGCTGCTCTCGCGCTCTTGTAACTGCTCGGCTGATTTCAATTCTTTTTCCGCTTCGTCATTTCTTCCCAGGTCGCGATAGGCTTGTCCCAACAAATGATGAGTGATGGAATTATTCGGATCCATTGCAACCGCCCGTTGCAGGGCGCGCACGGCTAGATCGAACTCGCCTTTCTTCTCCAGAACTTTTCCCATCAGAATGTACGGGCCAGTAGAGGTCGCGTCGAGCCAGATGGAGCGCTGCAATAAACGTTCAGCGTCATCGTACTTCTGGATGCGCGAATACGCATCCGCCAACTTGTAATAAGTGGGAGCGTGCGCAGGATTGATGGCTTTTTCTTTTTCAAATTCGGCGATGGCTTCATCAACTCGCGATTTGTACAGGTACAGCTCGCCCAGCAAAAAGTGAGCGAGCGGAAGTTTGGGATCGAGCGCGACGGCCTTCTGCGCGTACTCTTCCGCAATTGGATCAAATTCCTGCCGCAGCAACATTCGCGCGGTAAATAAATAACTGGCGGCGGAATCCGCCGGCACATCAAACATTCGCGCGAAGGCATTGCGAGCTTGCGGATAATTTTTTACCTGAATGTAAGAGACGCCCAAAATATAAGCGGCGTCGACATTCGCCAACGGATACCAGGTCTGCACTTTTTCCAGCAGCGGGATGGCGTCATTCGGGCGGCCGGCAAGATAATACGAAAGGCCAAGAAGCTGCACGCCCTCGCTGTCTTTCGGATTTTCCTCGGTCGCCTGCTTCAAATAGCCCACAGCCTTCAGGAAATCTCCTTTCCTGTAATACGCTGCACCGAGTTCGTGTGAAAGGCCCAGCAGCTTTGGATTCTGTGTGGCAAGCGCCTGCAGTTGGGAAAGCGCTTCATCATACTTACCTTCTTCCAGGAGTTTGCGGGCGGTGTCAAAGTTGGGAACAGAAGGATGGGGAGTTTGGGAAGATTGTGTTTCTTGAGATGAATGCTGCGGCTGTGGCGCAGTCTGTGCCCGGGGAGAACTTCCAGACATGCTGATCCAGACAATAGTCGCGCCAAGAATTGCACCCCGGACCAGCGCTAACAACGGCGACCTCCATGAAAATCCAAGCGTCATTTCACAAAGCGGCAAAGTGAGAGAGCCAACTGCTTCTCACGGTATTGAAGGACAGCAGCATAACACGTAACCTATCCTCACTGTGACATTCGCGGTCGCTGGAAGGCCCACTAACGCTCGATTTTCGCTTATCGTCTTCATCCTGCAACTCAGCACATTCGTGTGGTTGTCCCAGGCTCAGACAACCGCTTCCGGTGCCGTGGCTGCTTATCAGCGCGGACAGGCTGCGATAGAAAATGGTGATGCCGTCGGAGCTCAATCCGCTTTTCAACAGGCGATTAAACTTGACCCCCGCAACGCCGACGCGCAGAACGCGTTGGGACAACTGATGTTTCAGCAGGGCGATGTGGACGGCGCGATAGAACACTTTCGTATCGTCACCCGGCTTCGACCGGGGCTGGCCGTTGCGCATGCCTACCTGGCGCAAGCGCTTTCGAGCAAAGGCTCGCTCAATGAAGCCGCTCACGAGTTGAGGGTGGCAGTGCACCTGGCGCCGCAGCAAGTTGATGCACATCTTGCGTTGGCGCGAGTGCTCAGCCAGCAGCAACAAACCGACGATGCAATTTCCGAGATGAAAAAAGCCGTGGCCTTGCAACCCGCACGCCCGGACTTGCACGACGACCTTGGGGTGTTGCTGGCCCAGCAGTTGCGACTGCTGGATGCCGAGAAGGAGTTCCGCGTGGCTCTTAAGCTAGATCAAAAATACGAGTCCGCGCAATTGCATCTTGGCGTCGCTCTTCTGAACAGCGGCGAGCGAGAGGAGGCCATCGCAGCACTCCAACAAGCCGCTCAACTGGATCCCGAAGACGGAACTGCGAAATATTATCTCGGCACTGCACTCGAGGCGAAAGGAGACACCGACGCTGCTTTACGGGCCTTCGAACAGGCTGCGCAACTTACTCCGAATGTGGCTGTCGTACAGACGCGTTATGGCTTGCTGCTGCAGCGTTCCGGTGAGCCGGAAAAAGCTGCAACCGCATTCGCAAAAGTCGTTGAACTCAGTCCCAATGACCCCGAGGCGCACAACAACCTGGGTCTGGCGTTGATGCAATACGGTCAGGGTGACGCTGCGATCAAGGAATTTCAGACCGCACTAAGACTGCATCCCGAGGACACGGGCATTCGTGGAAATCTCGGGCTTGCCTATTTGCAGAAGTCCGACTTTGAAGCAGCGTCACGAGAATTGCGACAGGCATTGAGCATCTCGCCCAATCAGGCTCATCTTCACTACGATTTGGCAGTAGCGCTAAAACTAGAAGACGATTTAACGGGCGCTATCGCAGAATTGAAAGAGGCAATCCGCCTCGACCCAGGCTTAGCCGATGCTTATTACACTTATGGAGTCACGCTTTGGCAAAGCGGCGATTTCGCGGAATCGGTGGAACGCCTGCAAGAGGCCATCCACGCGAAACCTGACTATGCCGAGGCTTATTACACGCTGGGTACAGTCTTCAAGCAAATGGGCAAACTGCCAGAGGCGGCCAGCGCGCTTCGCGAAGCCATACGTTTGCAACCCGACTTTGCCGGAGCGCATACAACTCTTGCCGCTGTCCTCCGGCAACTCGGCGACAGTCAGGGAGCAGGCGCTGAGAGCAAACTCGGCGCGGAGATCAGCCAGCAGAAAACCAGTCTTCAGGCGGCGACATTCACCACGAACTCGGGACGGCGTCTGCTTGAGGCTGGAGATCTGGATGGTGCGCTATCCCAGTTCCGTTCTGCCATCAATTCTCAGCCGAACTACGCACCCGCGCACTACCAACTTGCTTTGGCGCTGAAGAGAAAAGGTGACAAGGCGGGAGCTCAGGTCGAATTGCAAAAGGCAGCGGAGCTGGATTCACGTTTCAAATCCCCCGCCGAGTGAGGGTCTACGATCCAGTCTTGCGCAGGCTTACCAGTTCCATCGCTACTGGCACGCCGCGCGTGACCTTCACATGCACGACTGCTTCGAATGGCTTCAAATCCTCGGGCTTCGAAACCCCGAGCCTCTGCAGCAAATCCTGCAATGATTGCGGCGTGCAAATGTATTCGACCGCGGCTTGGGTGCCGATGGTGGTCGTTCCCGCCAGGATCATTACCGATTGTGACGGGTTCCCCTCGCGCACGCGAGCGACGACTGAGTATTCCTCCGTGAGAGGTTCGTTGGAGGGGCTAGCCAAAAAGGCATTTGGTTCGCCCGCTTGGGGATGCATGTTGACTATCGCCAAGTCTCCCTTTCGGGGACCGGATGTGAGCTGCCGGAAAACGAATTCCTGGGTATTGGGGATATCGCGTAGCGGTAGATTTTCCGCAGGCGAACCGAGGAAGATCAAGTTGTTGTTCTTGGCATCGTCGAGCGAAAGCAAACTCCCCCGCTTAACCAGGATCGGCCGGCCTAGTTGGGCGAAGACACCATCAAGCTCATGGACGGCCAACACTTCACCGACGCCGGTGTAGTGGTCGAGAATCGGGCTGCGTGAATCACGCTTAGGATCGAAGTAGCGCATTCCCGTCTCTGGCCTACCAACAAAAGCACCGTTGCTAAATATGACCCACGGTCGTAGCGGCGCAGAGAGAAAGCTTCCCCAGAAAATTCGAAATGCAGCAGGCGCTGGCTCCGCATGATTGGCTGCGATTGCTTCGGCGGGAGTGCGATTGACGAGCATGGTAAAAATGACCCCGATAGCCGCTGCCAACAGCACAACGAGCACAAAAACCGCAGTGACCCAGTTCCGGCTAGCTGATTGCCGCCTTTCCCTGCTTAGGGTCGCAACCGAAAGTCCCATATGGGACGTCGCAGTGCGATGCTGGAAGGTAAGCAGGTATCCGCCTTTAGGCAGGTCCACGAGAATCGGATCTGCTGCACCTTCGGAGCCGTAGTACTCTGCCAGCTTGAGACGAAGGCGTCCGGCCTGGACCCGGATAGTCGAATCCAACTGGGGATCAAAATCGACGGGGCGATGAAAAACTTCAGTCGCAATTTCATATTCTTTTAGCGGCACGCCAGGACGAGTTAAGGCGTGCGTCGCCAAATATCGCAGGAGCTTGCACAAGGATTCGGAGCCGTGAAGGGTATGGCTACTCGCTAACCTGTCGATCTGCTCCAGGTATTCATCCGGAACCGGCAGATGAGCCCGATTTACAGCCATGTAACATTACAGTAACAAGATGTGTATCTCGCTGCAAGCCTAGAATTTACCGCCATGTCACTGTATCAAACCTCTTGAAACTTATCTCTTCGTCGTTAGTAGTGTTTTTGTACTACTGGCTCAAGTTGAGCGGACGAGTGAGTCCGTCTTTCGAAATGCACTTCACTTTACTCGCCGGGATTAAGCAGCAGTTCTGTGTCGTCTCCAAACTATTCGTGCGCAAGCCTGAGTTGACTCCAAATTGCTAGCGCTCGGAGGAATGCAATGCGAAGGTCATTCGTTTCCGGTCTCGCGGTGCTCTCAATTTTACTTGTCGTATGGGGTCCTGCAGCTTCGGCCCAAGCTGTCTTTGGGAGCATATTTGGCACCGTTACCGATCCCAGCGGCGCGGCTGTTCCCAATGCAAAGGTCACCGTCACGGACGTCAGGAAGGGAACCACCGATGGAGCGACTTCAAACGAGAGCGGCAATTACTCAGTAACGCACTTGATTCCGGATACGTATAAGGTTCGTATCGAAGGCCCGGGCTTTAAGACAATTGAGCAGGACAATATCGCAGTTTCTGCGGACGCGGCGGCCCGCGTTGACGGGCAATTCCAAGTTGGCTCCGCCACCGAGTCCGTTGAAGTGACCAGCGAAGCTCCACAGCTGAAGACGGATCGAGCTGACGTCTCGATCGAGTTCAATCAGAAATACGTCGAAGACTTGCCGATCATGAATCGCAACTTCACGTCCTTTGAGTTGCTTTCTCCGGGTACCCAAAAATTGGTGGGATGGAGCCACGCAGTAACCGAAAATCCGCAAGGCAGCCAGCAGATTTTTGTCAACGGACAGCACTTCAGCGGTACCGCGTTTGAATTAGACGGCACGGATAATCAGGACCCCATTCTTGGGATAATCGTCGTCAACCCCAATCTCGACGCCATCCAGGAGACGAAAGTCACACTCCAAAACTACGACGCCGAGTTTGGCAAGGCACTCGGAGGCGTGGTTACCGTCCAGACGAAGTCTGGCAGTAACGAGTTGCATGGCAGCGGTTTCTGGTTTCGGCGAACCGATGCCACTGCGGCCCGTGATCCATTTACGCAATTCGCTCCCGATCCCCTCACTGGGAAGTTTATTCCGTCTGACAAGTGGCAGCAGTTTGGTGGGACTATCGGGGGTCCGATCATCAAGAATAAGTTGTTCTTCTTCGGGGACTACCAAGGCACTCGTGAAACCAACGGAACCACGAACCTGCTCACCGTGCCAACCACCGAGATGGCGGCGTCTTGTAATCCGGCGTCCAACGCAGCCAGCGCAACGCCCGGATTTTGTGACCTAAGCCAGTATTTGACGCCCGCGGAACAGGGAGGGGGACAAGCTTATGATCCGACCACGGGCAGCGCGACCGGAGGTCGAACGAAATACCTCAACAACCAGATTCCGATTGGCCAGATCTCACCGCAAGCCGCAGCCATCCTAAAGCTTTTCCCCGCTCCCAACAGCGGGGGCGGCATCACCAACAACTTCATTGCGTCAGGTTCAGGAAACTACACCCAAAACAGCTTCGATGTGCGCGTCGATTTCAATGCCGCGCCAACGGTTCAAACGTTCGGCCGCTTTAGCTTTGACCACTTCCATGTCGAGGGCTTGGGCTCGTACGGAGCGTTAGGAGGCGTCGGCTTCGGTCCCGGTGGTTTGGCCGGCGGCTCTAACACACATAACTACAGCGTTGCTTGGGGCCTCACCAAGACCATCACCTCCAGCTTACTGGCCGACTTCCGTTTCGGATATTTCAAGTATAACCCGAACACTTTTAAGCCCGACGCAGGGACCACGCCCATGACGGGGTTTGGCATCCCCAACTCGAATCTCACCGGGCCGGAAGCTGCCTTCACTTCAGGTCTCGGCGGGTTCTTGCTCAATCAAACTGTATCCAGTTCGTCGGCGAACACCGGCGCGTTCAGTAACCCGACGGTGAGCTGGGGTGACGGCTTAGGCGTCGGCCGCTGTAATTGTCCGCTCCTGGAGAGTGAGCAACAATTTCAGTGGGTCACCAACTGGACAAAGATCAAGGGGAACCACCAATTTAAGTTTGGCGCGGACATCCGTTACGCCATGAACCTGCGCGTGCCCAGCGACAACAATCGCGCTGGCGATTACACCTTTAATTACCTCACGACATCCAACGGCGGCGCCGGGGGACTGGACTGGGCAACCTTCATGCTGGGCGATGTCACGCAGATGACGCGATATGTCAGTCCAACGGTCACGGCAGCGGAGCGGCAGCACCGTATGTTCTATTACGGCCAGGATACGTGGCGAGCCACTCCCAGGCTGACACTGAATTATGGGTTGCGTTGGGAAGTGTATTTTCCAGAATACGTGAACGGCAAAGGCAATGGCGGATTCGCGAATCTTGTACAAGGCCTCGATCGGGTAGCCGGATACGGCCCCTTCGGCCTCAACGGTAACATCCAGAATGACTGGCACTATTTTGCGCCGCGAATCGGAATTGCGTACCAGTTGACAGAGAAAACTGTGCTTCGGATGGGCTACGGCCGCAGCTACGACATGGGCGTGTTCGGCTCGAACTTCGGCCACACGGTAACCCAGACGCTGCCGGTACTGGCAGCTCAACTGGCGCAGAATTCATCGCCAAACCTGACTGCCTTCACCCTCGCGCAAGGGCCACCTGTGTTCAATTTTCCGCCGATCCCGGCAAGCGGAACGCTTCCGGTGGCGGGACCGAATTGCTATCAGAGCGCGTTTTTCGTAAACGGCGCAAATACCCAGCTCTGCGTGCAGCCGCATATCCGGCCCACATTCCAGCGTTTGCCTGAACTGGATGCCTGGAATGCGACCGTGCAACACCAGATCACCAGCACTATGAGCCTGGAAGTAGCTTACATCGGCAACAAGGGTACACACGTTTTTGCCGGAGACGGACCGACCTACAACGTGAACAGTCCCGCTATCGGGCCTGGTATTACAGATCCGATAACTGGTGCTTTTGTACCCGTAACGCCATTGGTACAGCGGCGGCCCTTCTACAACCGGTTCAGTTATCCGGGATTCATTGATCCCACCACGGGCACCACCCTGATGTGTTGCTCCACCGACCAAAATAACTACCTAGGCAACGACGCCAGCAGCAATTACAACGCCGCACAAGTCGAGGTGACCAAGCGATTTTCCCACGGTTTCCAATTCCTTTCTCACTACACCTTTGCTCACGCCTACAAGTATGACAACAACTACTACGCAGATTCACCCGGCATCGCCTATGGTCCCGACGACGAGGTTCGCAACCACGTCTGGGTGAACAATGTCGTCTATGAACTGCCGTTCGGAAAGGGTAAGCCTTTCGGAGGCGGCGCGGGCGGAGTTGAAAATCAGTTCATTGGCGGTTGGCAGATCAGCGGTACCACCACTTGGGCCAGTGGCTTGCCGTGGACTCCGAGCTACGGAGAATGCGGCAGCGAGGAGGATGTGAGTATCTGCCGGCCCAACAAGGGAACCGGCTCGTTCCACCTGGGCGCGGGCGGGTTTAATCCGGTCACACACCAGGTGCCGTTCTTTACGCCTATTCCTGACATCGTGACCAATCCCGGCGGTCCGTTCTCTGATCCCGGCCCCGGGCATTTAGGCAACATCGGCGTTTTCAGCTATCGCGGCCCACGGGCTTTCTTCAGCGACGCGTCGATTCTGAAGAACTTCTTCCTGACGGAACGCTTCAGGCTGCAGTTCCGCATGGATGCCTTCAACGTGTTCAACCACCCGGTTCTGGGTTGGAACAACAACCAGGGCGGGACAGGCACGTGTATAGACTGCGCGGGCAATGGCCAGATCACAAACATCGAAGCCGATGCTACGCCCGGCTCCGCTACCGGTATGCGACAGCTTGAGTTCGCGCTTAAGTTAATTTTCTAGCTTCTCGGTGCTTAAGGGTGTCATCTTGAGAAGCTAACGCGACGAGTGATCTGGGTTTTACCGGCAGACGCGACAAACCCAGATCACTCGTTTTGCTCAGATGACAGCTTACGCGCCGATTTCCCGGCCTCTAGTTGCTCGGCACTAATAGCGTCACCGCATTGTCGATGACGGATATTTCCGCGGGCAACGTTCCTAATAGCTCCCCATCGGCTTCGACGAAGATGCGAGGTTTCGCGCTCGACGCTTTGGACTGCAGATCGCGGCAGATTGCATCTTTGCTGTGGACCAGTTCGATTCCGGGGATTGTCCAGTTGGTTGCGAAGAGCCCACGCAATACGTAGCGCAAATAGGCCAGGCGGCTGTGTGTGCGGAAGAGCACCAGGCGAAGATCATCGCGGTCGAGCGATGCGCCGGGAGCAAGCTGGCGCAGAACTCCCCCGAAATTGCCGATGCGAACAGCTAGTAACTGAGACACTTCCATCTGCCCGCTCTGCGCTCCCTTGAGCTCCACTGAGAAGTTTTCCATCTTGTGGGTCAGCCACAGGCGAGTCGCCTTTGCGCAATACGCCGCCATGCCCAGCCGTCGCTTCACCAAAGGATCCAGCTTGTAGAAGAGGTGCGCGTCCACACCAATTCCTACCATGACAATAAAAAATCGCTGGCTGGGATTTCCAGTTAAATCCTGGTAAGTCACTCGGCCAACGGCAATGCGTCGCGGCTTGGCCGTTAGCGCGACTCGTGCTGCGCTGGCCGGAGAAAGCGGCAAATTGAGATCATGAGCCAGCGTGTTGGCAGTCCCTAGAGGAATGACGCCCAGTGCGGTCTGGCTGCCCACCAGTGCCTGCAAAACGTCGTGAACGGTGCCGTCGCCCCCGCAAGCAAGAACTGTGTCGCAGCCTGCGGCTATAGCGTGTTTGGTTTGATCAGTCGCATCTGATGCTGCGCGGGTAGAGGCAGCTGTGGCTTCGATTCCGGCGTCTTTCAAGACTGACAATGCTTCCCCTACGTGCGTTGTTCGGCGCTCACGGCGACGGCCGGAAAGCGGGTTGTAGAGGAGCAGTGCCTTGCGCATCGATTCACGATTTGGCTTCGCTTTGCTGGAAGGCAGCGATCAATTTTCCGAAGGAGCGAGGCCTTAAACCTTCCCTCTTGTACTCCACTCCCACATACCGAACATCGCCTTCTGTGGCAACGGGTGGCCGATCTGACGGGCCAGCATGTAGATCTGGCCGCGATGATGGGCATCGTGCGCAATCAGATAGCCGAAAAATCCGGCAACGTCGGGGCGGAATCCTTTTACTCGGCCACCGCTCAGCAACGCGGACTGCAATACCGCGCTGAGAGCTTCTCGGCTCTGTTCGAGGGCT
>Ga0210394_10008060_pt1 | contig 10941 bp, 10 predicted proteins | sample IncBWC12MmetaG_FD_160121 | JGI IMG/M metagenome (GOLD analysis project Ga0210394, IMG submission 160121) | Forest soil microbial communities from Barre Woods Harvard Forest LTER site, Petersham, Massachusetts, United States - Inc-BW-C-12-M | ecosystem: Environmental > Terrestrial > Soil >... | reverse complement strand
GGCACGGTGGCCGGCGGCGTCACGCTGGGGGCCGGCGGCACGATCACCAACGGCACCGCCAGCGGCTCGACGGCCTACATCGGCGGGCTCGCGGGCATTCACGGCACGTTCGGCGTTAAACCGGACTACAGTTTTGGCCACAATTACGGCGGTACCGGCATCGGCGGCGTCGGCGGGCGCCGGGATCGATCTTTCGGGCGGCGTCGGCAGCGTCGCCAACGCCGGAAGGATCATCGGCAGGCAGGGCGGCGGCGGCGGCGATTTTTGCGGCAACGGCGGGGCGGGCGGCGCTGGGATCGATCTGTCGGACGGCGGTACGATCGGCAACACCCTCAGGATTGCCGGCGGCAATGGCGGCAACGGCGGCGGCTACGCCGAAGGCGTGAGCCGATGAAAGCCTACGGCGCATAATGGACATGTGAGTCGCTAAGTCGCTAACGCAGGACCCGGACCAACAGGGCGCCCCATAGGCTGCGCCAGCGAATTTTCCGAAGGGGCTGATCATAACGATCGGAGAAGAGCTTGCGGATCAGCGCATCGCGCACTTTGAGGAGATCGATGAACTCAAGAGCGAAGTGTTTATCGGATTCCGGCCGATCGTGGGACGTGATGGAACCGCGTCAGGGTTACGCCGGCACGATGACTCACGCCGCCGTTCGCAATGCGGGATAAGCCGAACGCACCTCACCCGCCGGCATCGCATCTTCGGCTGCGGCGACAGGTTTGCTGAAGGCAAGCGCCGAAGAGGAAAAAATCGAACATCGGCCGATACGAAATGCTTCGACATGCACTGCGTTGCCGTCATCCGGCGTGTCTTGCAGCCCGGCAACCGCGGCCCACCAACTCGACCGCAAATTGAGGTAGGATGGCTGAAAATAGGCCTTGTGCGACTGCGATTTGTGACACGCGATAGCGGCGAGCTTTTCTGCCGCAAACTCGCTAACCTCGACCAATGCGTTGGGTTCGAACGAGCGCGAACCGCGCGGCGGCTCGACCTGCAACAACAGCTCGACCTGCGGCTTGCGATTAACGATGTTCAAGGCGGCGCGGGCTACGGCTATGTGATCCTGGTGGTCGATGCCCATCGGATCGTAGTGATGGGTGATGACGATCGCTGGTTGGAATTCGCTGAGCCACCGCTCCATCTGCACAATGAGGCGATTGTTGTACTGCAGGTCGCCATCCGGCAGTGCGCCCCGAAGCAGTTCAAACCCCATGATCGCGCTGGCCTCCTCCGCCTCCTTGACGCGATTGTGGGCCCTGCGATCAGACAGCCCGGCCAAACCGTCTGTGACGATCCCGACCAGTATTCGGTAGCCTTGCGATTTCAAAACGCCAAGTGTTCCGAAACAGGTCAGCTCCGCATCGTCCGGGTGCGCAAAAATGGCGAGGACCGTTTTCAAGCGAGATTCTCCCGGTGAAATTCCACCGACGGGTCGTCGGGTTGGCGGGTTGCAGGTTTTCTTCCCTTCAGTTGTACGAGGTACTTTAGGTCAATGGTATTGACGAACCATGAAGCGATCTCCGCCGATCCGGCGGACGAGCGCCGCCCGCAATGCGTACGTTTCGATCGGCTTGGAGATATGGTCGTTCATGCTCGAAGCCAGATAATCCGCGCGGTCATCGGTCATCGTGCTGGCCGTCACAATGTGTTCGAGGTTTTCCGCTGCCCAGACCCGTTGCCACTAGCGCAGGATCCGGACTAGCAGTGTGCCCCATAGATTGCGCCAGCGAATTTCCCGGACGGGCTGGTCATAACGACCTGAGAAGAGCTTTCGGATCAGGGCGTCACGCACTTTGAGGGGATCGATGAACTCAACAGCGAAGTGTTTGTCGGATCCATGGACGATCCGCGCCGCGATCTCGCCGACATGATCCACCCGCAGCCGGACAACATCCTGCCGCCGCCCCGGCGACGGCGCCGAAACTCTTGCGCCATCGATCGAAATATTGGCGAGCGACGCTCCAAAGACATCGTCGCCGACGCAGACCTGCACGCGCTCTGAGGTCGTGAACCGCTCTTCGCGAAATCGTGGCAATTCGACGCATACGGCCATCGCCAGAAGCAGAACGATGACGTTATAGGCGCTCCAGAAGATGATGACTGCGTTGGCGTCTGGGGCCTGGCGGTTCGGCAGGAAATCCGCGACGCTGCCGTACAACATGCCGGCGATGGTGAGACCGGCGAGGAGGCCGAAACGCCATATGATGGGCCATTGAACGACGATGCGGTCGCGCTGCCCTCCCTTGGCCGTAACCTTGAAGGCTTGCCCACGTGGCTTGAGCAGGCCGCTCAATGTGGCCCTGATGGCCTCGGGCATGGTCAGAATGTGGGCGACATCGGTAAGGAGTGGCTGGACCAGACCGCCGGTAACCCAGGAGAGCGCAATCATCACCGCGGCGTAATAGGGCAGGAAATAAAAGATGACATCGCTGGCGGGAGCTGATCCGACCGTCAGACCGGTGAACCAGTAAATTATCGGTGCAAGCAGACAGAAAAGCTTAAAGAGGGAACTCACGCCCCAGTAGAGAAAAGAATCGATGAGGCCGATGCGATAGGCGAGGCTGAGCGGCCTGCGCGACAGCGGGCCGAGCGGCGAGCGGAGAATCTGCATCAGGCCGAGGCACCAGCGACCCCGTTGGGTGAGGTATTCCTTCATGCCCTCGGGTGCGAGGCCGGTACTCAATCGCTCGTTCAGGTAGACGGTGCGCCAGCCCCCGCGGTCCATCTTGAGTGTAATGAGAAAATCCTCGGTCACGCTCTCGGTTGGAAAGCCGCCGATTTCCTCAAGCGCGCGCCACCGGATGACTGACGATGTGCCACAGCAGAAGGCTGCACCCCAAGCATCTTTCGACGGCAATACATGGTCAAAGAAGAACCGCTGCTCGTCGGGCCAAACATTTTCGAGCAACAGGTTGGCTTGTATCGGATCCTTGTTGAAAAAATGCTGCGGCGTTTGCACCACGCCCACGTCTGGCTCGTGAAACAGCGCCATTGTGCGCCATAGAAACTCGCGACGCGGCACGAAGTCAGCATCCAGGATCACGATGAATTCCGGGGGATCCGGGTCACGCCGAAGGATGTCGAGGGCATGGTTGATGTTGCCGGCCTTGGCATGCTGGTTGTCGGGCCGTGTTAAGTAATGGGCACCTTTGCTCGCACAAAGCTGTTCGAGCCAGGCTCGGCGCCCGTCATCCAGGACCCACACACGAACGCCGGGAAACTCGACCCCAAGTGCCCCGATAATCGTGCGTGCCAGGATGCTCTCGTCTTCATTATAGGTGGTAATGAGAATGTCGACACGAGGTGCGCGGTCCAGGCGCATAAGCCATGAACGGTGCTCTGCTGCCTCCTGTCGGCGATCGATGGTCCGCGACAGGATGATGAAACCAAGTGTCCAACCTATGTTTGCGAGCGCCTCGACGGTCGAGAAAGCCCACGGGTAGAGGCTGTCGATACGCAGCGCCAACGGTGGCAATGTCACTGCGAACCGCCAGGTGACATAGCGCCAAGACAAGACGATACAGACCGCGAACAATCCGAACCGCGCCCGGTTGTCGTTTCGATCGAGATGGGGCAGCACGAGGATTGCAGCCCCGATCACCACCAAGGTGAGGGCGAGATTGTCCATCTCAGGAGAGGCCCAGCGAACGGCGCAGCAGCGCCACGATGCGTGCTGTGTCGCCGTCTCCGAAAATGACCTCGCCCGTGCGCCCGATAGCGCAAGTGTCGTCGGGACTGTTCTTGAGATCAGGCACATTGACGGCGACCTGCTGGCGATGCTCTTCCGGAGAAATTGCGAAAGTCCCACCGGTCGACGCCAACCCGAGCTTGGCGATGCTGCCGGCATATTCGCGGGTCGTTCCGGCGACTCGAAAGCGGACAGCGTCGCCTAACCGTAGCTCATTGAATTCCCGGTCGGTGACCGAGGCCGTCACCATTGCGGTTGAGCAGTCGACAACCGTGAGAAGCTCCTGGCCCTTGCGGACGTACTCTCCGGATACGGCGGGCATTGTCCACAAATTGCCGGAGATCGGCGTCGTCAACGCAGCGACGGCACGCGCAGCGAGGCGCTCGCGCTCCGCCGCCAGCTGAGCACTGACATTTTCCGCCTTCCGGGCCAGCTGGTCGAGCTCCGCCGCTGCCTCGTCGATGCGTACGACCAGCTCGCGCGCCCGCTGGAACGAAGAGGGGACGTCGTTGTAGCTGTCCCCCAGATAGGTTCCGGTACGTGCCGCCTTGAGCTCAGCGCCAAGGGTGTCGACCCGCTTGCGTGCGGCGATGGTTTCGTACTGGGCGATCTCCTGAGCGTGACGTGCCCGTTCGTACGCTTCGTCCGATTGAAAGCCGCGCAGATGGAGTGCTGTGCCTCGCTGCGCAGCGGCAACGGCGTCGGCTTCGCGGGCCATCGCGGCGGCAAGGCTCGCCTGCATCTCCTCGAGGCGCAATTCGTCCTGTTGAACCCTCCCGAGCCGATAGGCCTCGGCCTGTGCATCCGCTTCGCGGCGAGCCTGCTCCAGATTGGCCACGCGCCGCAACATCCCGTCGCGGTCGCGTTCGGTTGCCGCCGCTTCCTGCTGCAGCGCAAAGGCGCGGGAGTCATCCGGCTGGGGATCCGCGATTTGGCCGATGGCAGCCCCGGCTGACACGGCGCTGCCGGGAACGCTCACGGTCGTCGAGACAAACCCGTCCGTTGGAGCGCGGATCACCACAACCCGGCCATTGATCACGGCTTCCCGGCTCGTCCGGACAAGCACATTTTCGTAGGTCGACACAACGCCGATGGCGAGAAGCAGGGCACCGACGCCGTATTTCGCGGTCCGCCGCCATGACACGGCTATTTTCGCCTTGCCGGCGAGGCTGGCCAGACGCCGTCCTTCCGTGAGCGGTCCGAAAAATCCGCCGCGATCGTGCATGATATCAGTCATTGATTTCGAGCTCGAGCTAGGGTGCGCGCTGCAGGAAGCGGATTAGATGATCTCCGGGTATGTCACGCAGGACGTCCTGCTCGAAACTCTCGTCGGCATAAACCGTCCGAAAGGCGGCGGCCTCCTGTGCATTAGTAGTATCGCGCCGCTGACGAAGGCTCCGTTCCGGGTTCGTCGCGGTCTCGATGCGTGAAAACATGCTACATCCTCTACTCTGCGGGCCGGAAACGGGGGGCGAAGCTGGGTGTCTTCCGATCAAGCACTCAAACGGCGTGCCAGCCGGATCGCCTGCTCGAATCCCAAGCAAACCTTGGCTAATCCTTGCTATCGCGAGCAGCCTCGGGCGCTCGTTTTGCAATTTGCGACTCATCCTGCAATGCTAAGAGCCGCGGCGTCAGGTTGGCGTGAACGATCGGAGAATTGTGAAGAGCGCCTCCTGGCACCAGCGCGGGAGCGCTATTACCCTTTGTGCCGCGTCCTGGTGGCGCGTCTATATCTCCCATCATCATCGGTGCGCGAATCACCTCGTGTAGCATCGCTCCGCAACGACAGTAAGGACGGCCCTCCGGCAACGGCCCAGTCCTGATTCATGACCCTGTAGTGGGTTGCGCCCCAACCCGGGACATTCCGCTGAGTCACCAGCAGCCAATGCAGAGCTTCCGCGGCAGCGAACTCGACGCTGATCGTATCGCACTTTCGGCGGTCAATCGTCCTGACCGACTCATTCCAACTCGTGCCACTCGTCAGTTCTAACGTGAACATCGAAACCTTCCGTCCAGGGCTGGCCATCCCCCGGTCAGGAATCTCGAGGAGAAATCCCGACCCGGCGGCTAATCGCGTCCCATCGGCCGTCGGCCCAACGTCCACGAGACGACGCGTCAGTGGCAAACAGTGTGCCACCGGGATCGCTTCCCCGAAGGTTAAGCAAAACCTCGCGAATCTTTGCTGTCGCGAGCGGTCCCCTGCCTTTTTTTTGCAATTTGCGACGCACTTTGCAACGGATGCTGCGAGCCGGCGTCAGCTCGGCTACCGCGAGGCGGTGATCGTATGGCGTGCCGCCGAGCTGGCGGGCACGGCTTCGGAAGCAACCGTTGCTACCGGTGTAAACGGCCCCGCTCCGGGCGCCAGCAAGTCGCCCCGCATCGAGCGCGCCCGAGTAGCCACGCTCGGTACGTCGCCGGCCGCCTCGCGATCTCACGTAAGGGATGTCCACCCGAGCGGCGCGCGAGATCGGCGGTCGGCGCACCGCGCCGCAGCTGCCAAAGCTGCTTTCGCGGACCGGGAACTTTAAGTCATTCGAAACCATGCTCCATTACAATGGCCGCGTACTGAGGAGAACGAATGACCGCAAAAGCACGCCTGCTGTTGGTCGAGGACACGCCGTCGGTTCTGCAGCTTTATCATGAGGTCCTGGCGCGGCTCGATGTCGTGCTGATCGACGCTGACACCGGGGCCGGCGCGCATGCCGTGCTGCGCGAGACGGTCCCCGACGTCGTCCTCCTGGATCTCGAACTGCCCGACATCGACGGCTTCGAGATCCTGCGCGCGATCAAAAAGCGCGGCCTTCCTTCGGCGGTGATCGTCGTGACCGGACATGGCTCGGTCAAGATTGCGGTCGAAGCGATGCGCGAGGGCGCTTATGACTTCATTATCAAGCCGTTTGCCCCGGACCGACTCCTGGTCACGGTCAGAAACGCGCTCGAGCGGCGGCACCTCGAAAGCCTCGCCGTGGCGAACGACATCGCCAAGAACGGCCGGTTTTTCGGCTTCATTGGCTCCTCACTGCCGATGCGGGCGGTCTACAACGTGATCGAAAGCACGGCAAAGAGCCGCGCAACGGTCTTCATTACCGGCGAAAGCGGGACCGGCAAGGAGCTCTGCGCGCAAGCGATCCATCTGCTCAGTCCGCGGCGCGACGGGCCGTTCGTTGCGGTGAACTGCGGCGCGATCCCGAGAGAGCTGATGGAAAGCGAAATGTTTGGCCACGTCAAAGGCGCTTTCACCGGGGCGACGACGACGCGGGAAGGCGCCATTGGACGGGCGGGCGGCGGCACGCTACTGCTCGACGAGATCTGCGAGATGGATCTGGCGCTCCAAGTCAAGCTGTTGCGCGTGCTGCAATCGGGCGAGTTCAGCAAGGTGGGTAGCGGCGAAGTCGAACGCTCCGATGTGCGCTATCTGTGCGCCACCAACCGCGATCCGTGGGTCGAGGTCCAGGCCGGCCGGTTGCGAGAGGACCTTTATTACCGTCTCCACGTCGTACCTTGTGCGATGCCGCCGCTGCGCGAGCGCGACCGCGATGTATTGCCGCTGGCACGCCATTTTCTTGCACTCTACGCCGAGGAAGAGGGCAAGACTTTGGCTGACTTCGAACCAGAGGCGATTGAGGCGCTGACTCGTTATTCCTGGCCCGGCAACGTGCGCGAGTTGCAGAACGTGCTGCGCAACATCGTGCTGTTCAATGACGGGCCGATCGTGACCGCGGCGATGCTTTCGCGCCTCGATCCGCATCCCGCGCCACGTCTCGTCGGCGGCGGACCGGGGTTGGAGACGCCCCGACTGGCCAGCGAGTCCAGCCGCAATGCGGCGGTCAAACCGTTGTGGCAGGTCGAAAAGAGGGCGATCGAGGAAGCCCTTGCCTCGTGCGGTGGAAACGTACCTCGCGCCGCCGCGATCTTGGAGGTCAACCCATCGACGATATACCGGCGGAAGGCGGAATGGGACAAGGGGCGGCTTGCTTGATCGGCCAAGTTCCGCTTAATCGTCGTCCGGCATAGGCCGCCTTCGTCGCCATGACAGCGACGATAGTTGGTCGAGAATGATAAAACGGGCTGCTTGGCCCGTTTTCATTCGGCCAAGAACTCTTTCAGCTCCGCGACGGTATCCTCAGCACAGTGTTGGAGGGAGGCGGCTGCCTGCACCAGATCGGCCGCCCCGTCCCCGGCGGCGAGTTCGAACGCGGCCGCCAGCGTGGCCAGGGACATGGCGCCGACCTGGCCGGCACTGCTCTTCAACGAATGCGCCACGCGGCGTGCCCGATCGTGGCTCGCCGCATCGCAGCCCGGCGCGACCGCCTGCGCGATCGTCTCCACATAGGCTCGGCTCTCGCGGATAAAGAGAACGAGTATCCTGTGAACGCCCGCGACACCAATAGACTCAGAAAGATCGTTGATGACCGCGCGGTCAATGAGCGATGGGGGGGGCATGCCAGTCTAAAGCCCTTTGCAGTTTCCGATCAGCTTGTGCTGCGGCGAGGGGACGGACCTCATCGGCCCGCGATCACCCGGCGGATGACTCTTCGCGACACCCTATGGTCGGGCGCAATCGGTGAAATTGACCTGAATCATATAAGACACGTTTAACATGAAAACATCTCCTATTTATTCATAAATGTGGACACAGCCCCGAGCACTGGACGTTTGTTCATCTGGAAGCCCCCTAGAAGTGCGTGGCGACAATGACGGCGCCGACACCTGGCTGCGAGTCATGGTTACGAGATCCATGACCGTCATGATCAAATCCGTCACCGACCTTCGCTGGTGGTGGATCGCAGGTCCGGCCAGCCATTCGTCCAGTTTCGACCACCGCCGCCGTCCCGACACGTTGCGCACGGCAATCGCGACGGCCTTCTTCTGGCCGACCAGCACGACGAGGCGCTTCCCTCGGGTGACGCCGGTATAGAGCAGGTTGCGCTGCAGCATCGCGTAGTGCTGGGTCAACACGGGGATTACCACGGCGGGGTATTCTGAGCCCTGGCTCTTGTGGATCGTCGCGGCATAGGCCGGCACCAGCGTGTCGAGTTCGCCGAAGCCATAGGTGACGGCGCGCCCGTCGAAACAGGCGGTGAGTTCCCCGGCCTCGGGATCGACATCGTCGACGTAACCGATGTCGCCGTTGTAGACGTCTTTGTCGTAGTCGTTCTCGATCTGCATGATTTTGTCGCCGGGGGCGAAGGTCCAACCGAAACGCTCGACCTTGCGCTCGCCGGCGGGGTTCAGCGCCGCCTGGAGTTCGATATTCAGCGAGCGGGCGCCGACGCCACCGCGGTTCATCGGGCACAGCACCTGAATGTCGCGGACGGGATCGAGACCGAAGCGCTGGGGGATGCGTGTTTTCACCAATTCGATGATCCGCGGCACGGCGGTTTCGGGATCGTCCGCCTGCACGAAATAGAAGTCGCTGTCGCCCTCGGGCTTGGAAAGATCGGGAATAGAGCCCCGGTTGATCTGGTGCGCGCTGGTGATGATCCGGCTGTGGGCAGCCTGGCGAAACACCTCGGTCAACCGCACGACTGGTACCGCGCCGGAAGCGATGACGTCCGCCAGGATCTGACCCGGGCCGACGGAGGGAAGTCATGCGCTTGGCGGCCCGGCCCGTCGGGGCGCACAGCGACAGGCTCATCCCCTTCGCGGCCAGGATGCGCAGGATCGAGTTGACGATGGTCGTCTTGCCCACCCCCGGTCCGCCGGTGATAACGAGCACCTTCGACAAGAGGGCGAGCCGGATCGCGGCGACCTGACTTTCGGTCAACGACAAGCCGGTCTTCTGCGCGATCCACGGCAGCGCCTTCTCCGACGAGGCCGGCCAGAACCTCCCGGGTAGATGAATCCGGTTTGGCTGTCATGGGGTGCCGAGCTCCCGCTAGCCCCACATTCCGCGTAGCCGCGCTCCGATGTCAACGCTGACCACCGGCTGCGGCACCGGCGTGTCGGCAGCCGTACCGCGATCATCAACCGAGCAGCGCCTCCCTTTGACAACCCCGAACTGCGCCGGGCGATCATGCTGACCCTCGACCGCAAGGCCTTCATCGACATTATCGGCGAAGGTCAGGGAGAGATCGGCGCCGCCATGCAGCCTCCGCCCAACGGCGTGTGGGGAATGCCGGCTGACATGCTGCGCGCCTTGCCGGGCTATGGCCCCGATGTGGCAAAGAACCGTGCCGCGGCCCAGCAGATCATGAAGAAGCTTGGTTATGGACCCGATAAACGGCTGCCCGTCACGGTGACCACGCGCAATGTCGCTGCCTATCGCGACCCGGCTGTGATCCTGATCGACCAACTGAAGGAAATCTATATCGATGGCACGCTCAACCCGATCGATACGACCCAATGGTATCCGACGGTCATGCGCAAGGACTACGTGCTCGCTTTCACCGTGACAGAAACCGGGCTCGACGATCCCGACCAGATGTTCTACGAGAACTATTCGTGCGGGTCTGAACGCAATTATACCGGCTATTGCAATGCAGACGTAGACAAGCTGATTAATCAGCAATCGGCCGAGAGCGATGTCGAGAAGCGGCGGCAGATCGTCTGGCAGATCGAAAAATACCTGGCTGAGGACGGTGGAAGGCCGATCATTTTTCACCCCCGCTCGGTGACCTGCTCATATCCGCAGGTCAAGGGGATCACGGTCGGCGTCAACAGCCCATACAACCAATGGCGCATGGAGGACGCCTGGCTCGATCGCTGATCGCAGCGTCGGGCGCGGCCGGGCCGGATCGCATGGCAATCCGCCGCAGAGAGAGCGACGGTTTTCCCACAATCGGCGTTGGCACGCCCCTTGTGGTGATGACGTCATAAAACCTTGGGGAAGAGCTCCCCGGCTTCATCGCGGCAAAGCAGCGCGGTCGGCCACGAAAACGCCGGACCACATTCATCTGCCGCCCGAAGCCACTCTCGGCGCTTAGTGATGGGACCACCATCGAGCTGCCCGCAAACAGACCGGCACCAGGGCCAAGTTCGCGGGCCTCTCATTACCTCTGAGTGTAGGGTTTCTCTTCGTTTGCGCTTACGCCTATTTTGCGCTTCATACTGGGGCAAACTGAAACGGTCACCGGAAGGAATGTGGCGATGATCGTGGGCAGCGGCGACTATCGATATGAAGTCAATGCCGACTGGGCGAAGCTGCCTGATGGCTGGTCGTTCAAGGAGGTCGGCGGGGTCGGGGTCGACAGCAACGACAATGTCTATGTCTTCAATCGCGGAGACCATCCGATGATGGTGTTCGACC
>Ga0210394_10008058_pt1 | contig 10944 bp, 11 predicted proteins | sample IncBWC12MmetaG_FD_160121 | JGI IMG/M metagenome (GOLD analysis project Ga0210394, IMG submission 160121) | Forest soil microbial communities from Barre Woods Harvard Forest LTER site, Petersham, Massachusetts, United States - Inc-BW-C-12-M | ecosystem: Environmental > Terrestrial > Soil >... | reverse complement strand
CCCGAGAGTCGGCACCCCGGGCGAGACGCGAGACGTGGAGGCGGGACTAAACGAATGTGATGAGAACTGCCTGGACACGCTCGAGATGCGGCTGATCGCCGGCAGATGGCTTTCGCGCGCGGAAGTTGAAACGAGACAGCTTGCGGCGGTCGTCAATGAGACCTTAGCCCACGCCCTGTTTGGAGAAACTAATCCCGTTGGAAAGCTGCTTTTAGTCAAGGGCTTCAAGTCTCAATTCAACCACTCAACGGCGAATTTGCCGGAAAATCCGCTCTTTGAAATTGTCGGAGTAGTGGGCGATGCGAAGAATGCCGGGCCGCAGGCGCCGGTGTTCCCGATGGCGTTCATCCCGCCGATGATTACGGGAGACTTCATCCTGCAGGTGAGAACGAAGGTCGAACCCGGATCCATGATGCACGTCGTGCAAGAAGCGGTGTGGTCGGTGGACCGCGGCGAAGTTTTTTGGGTACTCGGTCCACTATCGGAGTCTCTTGAGCAGCATACTTATGCGACGCCGGAATTTGGCGTGAGCTTGTCGGGACCACTGGCGGGGATTGCGTTGGTGCTGGTGGTGACTGGGGTGTTCAGTGTGACGGCGTATACGGTGTCGTTGCAGACGCGGGAGATTGGTGTGCGCATGGCACTGGGCGCGCAGCAGCACGAGATATTGCGGATGGTTCTCAGAAAAGGATTTGCGCTCCTCGCAGCCGGGATTTGCATCGGGTTATTTGCGAGTTTTGGACTGACGCAGCTTCTGACGAGCCAGATTTGGGGAGTTTCGCCGACCGATCCGTGGACCTTTGGGGTGGTCGTAGCGCTAGTGGTCGGAGTGGGATTGGCCGCGTGTTATCTGCCCGCGCAGCGGGCAACGCGGGTAGATCCGCTCGTCGCGCTGCGGTATGAATAAAGGGATCCAGATAGCTTAGTCTCCTTAGGTCCTGAGGAAACGACCGTCACATGAAAATTTCCGAAAGAACGATCAAGCCGTGTGGTCAAAAAACTCGAACGGCTTGAAATGGTGTGGCTTAGAATTCTGCACGGGCTCTCTGTTTGCATGGACTTCTTTGACCCGAAAATGGCGGCTACAATCTTGCTTTCACGAAGTTATGGATTACAGAGGAATCCAAGATGCTTGGGGCGCGCCTGCTCGCCTATGTCACCGCACGGTGAGTCAGGTGTAACGCCGCAGGCCACAAGCTAATAGCAAAGCAAGAATCGCTCGGTCTCGCTTGCCCCGCAAAGTGGCAGGATCGGGAAGCTGCCATAGCGTTCGAGCTTCCTCGGCCGTTAACCAATTCCCGAGTCGGCCCCCAAGTTTCTTTGCGCTCTTTACCCGGCGAATACCGGCTGCAAGATCGGGGCTCAACTCTAAATCGGGAAGGCCGAGCTTGGTTTTCAGTCGGGCATGCCCACTCTTGAGTTGGCGCTTCATGGTTAGCCGCCTCTCGGCGACTAACGATATGGGACTCCCTTTGGGTACTCCGAGAGCGACCATATTCTCAATGACCATCCGGTAAGGCGACTACAGATCCAAGTGAAATTGCTTCCGCGCGCCTCGACTCCATATAAATGGCGATGGACTCCCGCGTCTAGCCGTTTCCGTGGATAATCGTCTCGTGGCGCAACACCTGAGCTTCTACAAGGCGGCGGAACACTTTTTCCTCACGCAGCCAGCCGTCACACTTCAAATCAAGGCGCTCGAAGAGGACCTCGGTGTGCGCCTATTCGAACACGCTCCCAACGGCGTTTCTCTCACTCCGCAAGCCTCGCTTTTGCTCGTCTACGCGCAGAAAACGGCCGCTCTCGTGGTTGAAGCTGAACAAAAACTTGCGTCGGAGCAAGGGAGGATGTCCGGAGAATTTGCGATCGGAGTGTCCACCACAATCGCACAATACGTTTTACCGCGCCTGATTGGTGCATTCCTCGAAGAGCATCCGCGCGTCAAGCTGGCGCTGCACAGTGGCAATACGGAAGAGACCGTGCAGCTTCTCCTCGACGAGAAAATTTCTGTCGGCCTGATCGAAGGCTCCGCACGCCATCGCGAGGTGCGCAGTGAACATTTTATGGAAGATGAAATGGTCTTCATTGCTCGGGCGGACTAATCCGACCGCGTCACGCGCGATCAACTGCTTTCCTCGACGCTTCTCTTGCGCGAGCAGGGTTCTGGGTCCCGCCGCGTGTACTGGCTATCCCTTTCCTGCTTCAGGGTGTAGTAAAATGAGCTGCCTTGCTTCCCGAATTGTGGTGTCGCATGTCCTTTCCATCTACGTTACCTTTCCCTGGCACTCTTCGTGTTGGGGTGTCCCTGATCTCTATCGCGCTGCTCGTGAGCGTGGTGGGTTGTAGCAATTCTTGCTTCGTTGGCGTCATAAATCCACCCAACAATTCGCTTACGGTGGCCGCTGGCAATCCGCCGCCTGTGTGCGCGCAGCTTCAACCCATGGTTGCCGTCAAGGTCGTCGCTCACTTGGCGCAGGCGCGTACGAACTGTTCTTCGTCGCGGCAGGTAACAGAAGTTCATCTCCTGCTCAGCGGTATGGAACTTCATCCTGGCACTGTTGCAGACGAAAACTCGCCCGAATGGCAGGAACTTGCTCCGGACTGGGCTCGGCAGCCGCAGTGGGTCGATCTTCTCGGAGGCTCCGCTGCGAATGAGGTGGCACTTCCTGTAAATATGCCTATCCAGATTTCGGCTGGAACTTACCGCCAATTTCGTTTCCGTTTCGCTCAAGTATCGGTCGAACGTGCCGAACTCCATGAGAAGGGGCACTGTTTGCCAGTTGGTGCAAGTTGCGTTGTCACAGCTGATGGCAACTCCCACCCGCTGCAAACTCTCGACGGCCCTCCGTTCTTTTGTTTGAGAGTAGCGCCTCCGATTGATTTGCGCGCAAATCAGCCCAATCAATTGCGCATCGAAATCCGTCCGGAATGGGCGCTGCACGTTCCGTCAATCGGAGTTCTCGATCTCATGCCGCTACTGGCTGGCGACGTCCTTATTCAACCCACTTCTGCGATGGACTCGTTCTAACGATTTGCGCCACATTCCAGCACGAAGGAATACCGGCGCACGGTCACAAATGTCGACAGCAACGAGTCGCGCAGCATTCCTTCATCGAGACCCATATCTCCGGTTACCCGACCAGGAGTTGGATAAGCTAAGATCAGATCAGCGGCTGGCAGAAGCCCGTCGAGAGAATGCCGATCTAATCTCTCGGACGATTACTCCGCCAATGACAATCATGCATGAGCCGCTGAATTCGTTGACCATGATCGTTGGGAAGAGCCGGGATCGACTGGATTATGCATGGCAACAAACATCCAAAATAGCGCCGCAGCCATTACGAAAGAAACAAAGCCCAGGGCTATCGTGCCTGCCATTTCTCTGCCTTTCGTCACCACTCCAACAGTACACCCGATGATTAGCGCTACTAACAGTCGTCCTATCAGCACGCCGTTATACAACCAGAAAAGGTGAGCGAAGGCGCCGCTGGAATCGTAGTAAGGAGTGACATGACGGCTTCTAAGAAGGATAACTGCGACAACCGCCCGTTGCAGGTTCGAAGTGCTGAATTCGAGTAGCAGGAAACCGCCAAGTACCGCGCCTGCCATCAACCATGGCGCCTCCCGAAATGCTGTGCCAATGAGACCCATGATCGTTTTCGCACTCTGCTTCCAATACCAGCGGTGTGCGCCGACGTGGCCCGATTTCGACGCGAGGTCTGGGAATTTTTCAACGAGTTCTCCTCGGATCGATTCTGCGTGCGCGTTAGGAATAAAGAGATCCACAAACCAGGCGATAACTCGCGGAGGCTGAGCGAGACGCGCTTGGGACATTACGAATAGCTCCTGCAGAGAATCCAGACCCTCGGTCATGCACTGGAGTGCGCAGTGTATGCGATTTTCAGCCGCCACGCCTCTTGGCTTAACACAAAGAAGCGCTTGGGGATCGTCCCGCCAGTTCAATCTAGCACGCTGAGGCGGCGTAGGGGACTTCAGGTTTGTGATCTTATAACGCTAGTGCTTTATCGGAAGCGCGCTTTCCGGCAAGGTTGCAGTCGTGGCGCGGTGCTCCGGGTTTCTTGGCGGGGTTCAGCCGTGACGGGTTCGATCCCCGCCGCCTCTATAGGCTTTCTCATTCTTTACAAAAGAATTGCTAATTCCGCGAGGCAGCAATAAAGGCGAAAAGCGTCGGCGGCTAACACAAAATACTCGCGGCTCGGATGGCAAGCCGACGAATCGCACGGCGCACTGCAACGAAAGTGTAAGCGCCAACAGGGGGGCGCTGTTGTGGCTTGGTGGGAAAACGTCATCGTCAAGAAACAGAATTGGTCGAAGGTTTAATGAACCGAGACATTCCCGCTCTTGCCCGGTTCATTCTTTTTCAGAAGAAACGAGCAGACAAACATTAATGCCGAGACCATCGAAATCAGCCAATACACTTCTACATAAGAGATAACCGCCGCCTGGGCCTGAACCAAAGCGTACATTCGAGTTAGCGCTTGTTGTTGAGCCGCGTGAACACTCAGACCTGCCTGCGTCAGGCGTGTCGCTAAACCGACGGTAGCTGCGTGGAATCGAGCGGAAGCGGTGTATTCCGCCAACACGGATTGATGATATTGGCTTCGTCGAGCGATGAGTGTCGTGACGGCCGACGTACCTACGCTCTGACCAATGTTCCGCATGAAATTCATAAGGCCAGCTGCAGCGTTGGTTTTTTCTGGTGACAGACCGATGTATCCGGCAAGCGTGAGCGGCACGAATAGAAAGGCGACAGGAATGTACTGCCACACACGTAATAAGGTGGCTGAGCTGAAGCTCATGAGCAGGTCGATCTGCTTGCAGGAGACCTACATGCTGATCGCCAGTGTTATCCAGCCAAAGGCAATCAGATGGCGCGCTTGGAATCGGGAAGTCAGCCTGCCCACAACCGGGAGCACGACCAGCACAACTAAGGCCCCCGCGGAAAGCACCATTCCTGCCTTTTCTGCGGTGTATCCCATAAGAGTCTGCAAGAGTTGGGGCATCAGTACTGTCGAACTGAATAGGGCCATGCCCAATATCAAGAACATCAAGCTGCTGGTTGCAAAATTAAAGTTCTTGAACAAACGGACGTCAACAACGGGCTCTTTTTGAAACCATTCCCAAAGAACCAGGGAAACGAGTCCGACGGCGGCGACCACAATCAACGTCGTAATGAAATGAGATCCGAGCCAGTCGTCTTCCTGTCCCTTGTCGAGGGCTATTTGCAGGGCGCCGACGCCCAGGGTCAAAAGGGAGAATCCGATGAAGTCGAATCCGGAAAGCCGTTTCTTGAGTCGAGCTAGGTACGGTGGGTCCTCAACGAGCTGATAGACCAGTGCGAGTGCCAGAGCTCCAACAGGAACGTTGATGTAAAAAACCCACCGCCAAGAATAATTGTCTGTAATCCAGCCTCCCAACGTTGGACCAATTGCGGGAGCGCAGATGGCCGTGACTCCGTACAACGCAAAGGCCAGACCGCGCTTTTCGGGAGGAAAGGTATCCCCCAGGACCGCCTGAGCCATAGGCTGCAAGCCTCCGCCGAATGCACCTTGCAAGATTCGAAACAGGAGAAGAAGTCCTAGGTTGGGCGCGATCCCACACAGGAAGGAACTGATTGTGAAAAATACGATGCACGTCAAGAAAAGGCGTTTTCGTCCAAGCCATGCCACGAGCCATCCGCTGATGGGCAGAACTATCGCGTTGGAGACAAGATAGCTCGTCAACACCCACGTGCTCTCGTCATTGCTTGCCCCCAGATTTCCCGCGATATGGGGCAGGGCCACATTCGCAATGCTGGTATCGAGCACCTCCATGAACGCGGCTAGCGAAACGGCAATTGCGATGATCCAGGGGTTGCCTTTTGGCAACCAGATGCTTTCGGCCGAGGTTTCTGTTCCAGCAGAACTCATTGAACTCTCACATCGGGTTCAACCGATGGGCCTGGTTTGAGCAACCCTTCGGCATTGAACGTTTGGCCGGGAACGCGATCAAAATCAATGCGCACCGGCACTCTCTGCACTACCTTCACGTAGTTTCCAGTGGCATTTTCCGGTGGTAGAAGGCTGAACACTGACCCAGTGCCGCCGCCTAGATTGGTTACGCTTCCTTTCCAGGCACGACCGTAGGCGTCAACCTTGATTTCGACCGGCTGCCCAGGCCGCATATGTGCGAGCTGGGTTTCCTTGAAATTGGCCGTAATCCAAATGTCGTTGAGGGGTACAACGGTCAATAGTTCCTGACCTATGCTCACGTTCTGGCCCACTTCAACAGACCTTTTTCCGATGATTCCGGCCACTGGAGAACGAATGAGCGTATAGCCGAGGTTTAGTTCTGCCTGATCCATCTGGGCCCGGCGTTGGTCCACCTGCGCGTCGGCTGCAAGTGCCCTAGCGCGCATCTGGGAAATCTGTTGCGGTGCGGTCTGCGCGCTCCGTAAATCGGCGTTCGCCTGCAGGAGTCTCCCTTCAGCTTGCCGGACTGCCTGTTCGACCCCTTGCGCGGCGGCCTTGGCAGATTCGACAGCGGCTCGATTTGCCGCGGCTGTCGCGACAGCTTGGTCATACTGCTGACGCGAAACATCTTCTTTTGCTACGAGCCTTTCATACCGCACCAGGTCGGAGTCACTCTTCGCGGCGTTGGCTTCGGCTCGCACGAGGTCCGCTTTCGCGCCCTCGAAATTCTGTCCGGCGGCCTCAACTCCAGCCCTTGCGTTGCTGACGGCTGTTTTTGCAGAATCCAGATTGCTATTGGCGGCGACGAAAGTGATCGGTACGCTCCAGTGAGAACTCGCAGCGCTCGCCATCGCGTCCGCGAGCGTTGCCTTGGCCTGATGAGCGGCGATCTTGTAATCCTGGGAGTCGATGCTCACAAGAACGTCACCAGCCTGGACGATCTGGCCTTCAATAACAGGCACTTCGAGCACCTGACCGCTGATCCTCGCACTCAAGGGCATGATGTGGCCCTCTACCTGCGCATCGTCCGTTCCTTCATAAAGAAATGCATTGCGAATGAAGTAGCCAGCGCCGAGCAAAACCGTTGCCGCAGCGATGATTCCTAGGACCGCCTTCCAAGATTGCTCCTGAAACGCACGGCGTACGCCGCTGAGTTTTCCGATTGCATTATCGGCACCGGCGGGTAACAGTTCGCGGTCTGATACCGCGGGTATCTGTTCGTCGATCACCCCGGCAGAATGCCCTTCAGCCGGCTGGCTGTTCTCCGACATTACTTTCCTCCTAGATATTGGTTGTAGCTGGTGCGTGCGACGCCGATGGCGCGCGCCAGGGTGAGCTTGGCGAGATTGTGGTTGTACACGCTGGTGATGTACTGGTCGTTGGCGCTGGCGAGGGACTGCTCCGACTGCACCACTTCGACGCTATCGGTCACGCCGGAGGTGAAACGGTCCCTAGAGCGCGCAAGATTCTCATTGGCCAAGGCGACATTCTTCTGCGCTACGTCGACCTGCTCTTTGGCCGCGTTGCGATTAAGAAATGCGGTGCGCACGTCGTAGTCAAGCTGACCGCGAGCGTTTTCCGCTTCGGCCTTCCGCTGCCGCAAAGCCGCTTCGGCTTGCGTGATGTCGCCCTTGATCCGACCGCCGGTAAATAGCGGAACGCTGACGCCCGCTTGGAAGTCAAAGTTTCCATCGGAGTGACCGAATGTCGTCCCGAGGTCGCTGTAATCGCCATTCATCGCTACGACGGGGTACCGCTCGCCTTTGGCGGCCGAGAGTGTCTGCTGGGCAGCTTTCTGAGAATCGAGGGCCGCGCGGAAGTCCCTGCGCGACTTATAGGCCGTCGGGAGCGCTTCTTCGACAGTGGGGGTCTTGATATCGGAGTACGGAAGTTGGTCGGCGATTTCGAACGCTTGTCCAAGAGGCGGTCCAATGGCGCGGGCCAGGGTGAGTTGCGCGATCGCGAAGCTGTTGCGCGCGACGCTCAGGTTGTACTCCTCGGTATGGAGTTGCACCTCCGTGCGCGTCGCGTCGATACGTGGGCTGGTGCCCGCCTGAAACTCCTCGAGTGCTTGATCATGGAGCGCGGGTGTGCGACTTAAAAGGGAAAAGTTAAGCCGCCCGGCGTCCCTCCCAATAGTTTTCAAATTCGCCATTGAGCTGGCAGCAACGAAGGGCCACGATTGCGTTCGCTCCTCGAACGGTCCAAAACATTCCTGATCTCTTGAGACGCACAGCGATTACAGTTCTGCAGCCAGCTTCGATCACACCTGAGCCCACAAAGAGATGTTGGCGACGAAACTTGGGATATCGCATGCGCTCTCGATTCCGCTCAAAATAGTCTGCTTCGGTGCGAACCTTCTCTGCGAGTTCGGCGTTCTCGGACTTGATCGCGCGGAGTGCGCCAACCAACTTTTCGATTTTGCCGCGATCCAGCAGCTTCTGGTGCATCTTCATCCAGGCTTTTTGTTTTGCTTCGTCATTGGGGTACAGCTTGCGGGCTACGTACCAGAGATGCTGGCGCGCGTGGTAGAGATCGACGATCTGAATGGCACCCGGAAAGTGCAGCTCGGCAATATTCCAGATCCACTCGGCGCCGTCGCCCATAACCACCTTCAGCAGCGCGCGGCTCCATCCACGTCGGGAAGCTTCGGCATACATTCGTGGGCCAAATTCTTCTGCCGTTTCGATCGCTCCCGTGTAGGTGGTGGAATCCGGGTCGCGGATGGCATAGCCCTCCTTATCCCAGGTGGTCTGCGTGAATACGCACCCTAATTTACACTCCCGCGTATGGGCGGGTTGGCCTTCGACCTTGCCCTGCCGACCCGCCGTTTCTTTCTTCACCACGGGGATACCGGTTCCATCCATCTGCACGTAGATCATGCGGATGGGTTCGCCGATTATCACGGGCAAGTCCAACTGGAGGGCTCTCTGGATCTCGGCCTGTTCGCGCTGAGCGATATCGGTCCCAATGGCTTCTGCTGTGCGTTCCACCGATTTCGTGGTCACCTCCAGGCCCGCCAGGATCTTCATCTGTTCTCGACCGTCATCAAACGGTGCCTCCTGCCCAACCATGGCTTGCATGCGGCGTACTCCGGGAGAGAATTCCGTATTCTCGATATCCAGTTCGACGTCCACGGGAAATTGCCCTCGGCCACAGTGCGCGCACAAATAGTAGGGACGCAAAACTTCCACCCACCCCAAGGCCGTCAGCACGAGCTTGCTGCGCAGCTCGCGGTAGTGGGCTTGTTGGCCGCAAGAACAAGGTAACGTGCGCTCTTCTTCGCCGGGGACCGGAAATTCGAGCAGCTGGCTCAAGGCGGCGGCACCCGCGCGGTGCAACGCCGAGCGCATAGCCATCTCGGTCGCCTCCAGATCCAGCCGCCCCCTCTTGTGCCGATCCTCGAACACTATCCGTAAGAACTGCTCTACTTCGCGCGTGATCTCTTGCCGGATCGCTTCGACCGTTTTTTTTTCCGCTCCGTCTCGGCCTCCTCCTCAACTGGCCGCAAACGACAGATCTCCGCACTGGTTCCCAGAAACTCACGAGTAAGCTGTTGGAATTTCCGGAATTCCTCGACTTCTCGCTCCGCCTTCTGGATCGCCGCAGGCGTCGACAACGCTTCCGAGACGGTCTTGCCATTGACCTTAGAGGTCAGCCGAAAATTGGGGCCGTGACCAGGCTCGCCGGGTTGATGACAGCGACAGTCCGGCTTCCCGCACCGACCTGTCGTGCTGGTTATGCTGCCGGGCCGAAGATCGCCGAGTTGCGCGATGCGCTGAGCAATCACTTCACGCTGCTGTTCTAAATCCGGAAGGGATGGGGTCATGTGGTGGTCCTCCTGTTCCTAGCGTATTAGATACGCAAGGAACTAGCCACCCGAAAAGCATATTAGCCCTTTGTCCCTATAAAGTCGCCCGCCCATGGAGCGCCAGCGCATTGCGTACCTGCGCTTGTTGTGCCTCAATACGGGAGTTAGTCTCGATCACCTGCAGATAGGCATTGCCTACCGTCAAGGTGACCACGTCGAGTATGTCTTGGTAGCTGAGTTGCGCAGCCTGCTCGGCAGTGCGCGCCGAGCGAAAGCGCTGCATGGATTCCAGGCTGAATAATGTTTGACTGAGGCTCGCATCCACCTTTCCGTAGGCGTACGGTCCGAGAATATGCGGAACAAAAGGCGAGTTTTTGACGCCAAACGTTGCAAGGCTGGTTTGGCCCACGGTTTCGGATAGGCCTGCGCTGACCTGTGGCAGCAGATAGCTAAGTGCTATCAAGCGTTCACCGCGTGCCGTCTGGGCATTTTCGCCGCTCTCTATAGCTCCCAAGTTGTATCGCAGAGCCATGTTGATGGCGTCCCGCAACGTGAGCAGAAGCATCTCGTTGCTCGCCGTTCCGTTTGGGACGCTTGCCATAACCGCAGTAACCGCAGTGTTTTGACTTGCGGCGGTGGTTACGAAGCAGAGGCCGGCGACGGCCACAAAGACTGCGCCAGAAAGGCGCGCTACATTTGCAAACAGAAAGCGGACGGCGTAATTCACTGTCTTCTCCTCATGTTTCCTGAATTCTTACGGGCGAAGCTTTTTGTCGATACCGAGTTGGATCGGCTCCCTCGTCTTACGAGACCGCCGAAGGTATTCGACCGCGGCTACAACGAGGACTGCGCCGACCATGCTTCCCAAAATCGCGAGCATCGTCATTGACTTGATCTCCTTCTCTCTTCCGCGTTCGGCACGGCAATGTCAACATTTGGAATCGGAGCTAGTCCTGAGACGATTCCAGTCTCGCGTGAAAAGAGCGACCTTCTGGAGTTCACGTTCGGCCCTGAGCCAATCGTCAAGCGCATCGCATGCATGGCCGTCACGCTCAAGGTAGATTTCATATGCGCGGCGCCTGATCTCTTCGTGACTTGGTGCGTGGTTTGCAACCGCCTCTTCTGTGTGAGGCAGAATGGGAGTTGCGTCATGCTCCGAGG
>Ga0210394_10008057_pt1 | contig 10946 bp, 10 predicted proteins | sample IncBWC12MmetaG_FD_160121 | JGI IMG/M metagenome (GOLD analysis project Ga0210394, IMG submission 160121) | Forest soil microbial communities from Barre Woods Harvard Forest LTER site, Petersham, Massachusetts, United States - Inc-BW-C-12-M | ecosystem: Environmental > Terrestrial > Soil >... | reverse complement strand
GGCGTCCGCACACTCGGCGACCGCGCATTGAATTCGCATACGTTGCAATCGGAAATCACGGCGTTGTTGAACGAAAAGGCGGTGCACGCAGAACATTTGGTGGCTCCTTCGCCCTACGCGTTTGTGCCGGAGTCGGAGTCGCATCTGCTTATGGCGGGCTCGATCAACGCACAGGTCCGGAAGAAAGGAGAGGTTTCGTCTTCAAAACCTTGGCGATCCGAAGAAATTGTTGCGGACGAGGCTCGGCGATGATGCGGCCAGCGTGACGGCGGCTGCCGGTCAAAAGCCTCGAAAACACATCACTGAGAAAGCGCTTGCGGCAAAAGCGTTGTAACGCGTCACAGTTCCGCTGTTGTATGGCTGGCGCGATAAAAGAGTGCGGAATCTTTTGCGAGAGGAGGAATGGTCATGAAGCCAGCGGTGATCGCGGGGCGCGCGGTTCCGGCGCAAAAGCTTGTTAAAGCAGCGCCGCTTGGCGAGTCGTTAAGAGAGCACGTGACCTTATGCGAACTTACGGACTGCTTGCTTTCGGCTTACGACGGCGTGGCCCGTCTGGCCTACGAGAAATTCCGTGTACGCGGTAAGGATTCCGCTGGCAACGAGTTGGAGGACTGGCTCGATGCGGAGAGCGAACTGCTGGGCCAAATGGAAGTGGACATCGCGGAATCCGGTGATTTCGTAAATGCGCTGGCGTCGGTGCCCGGCTATCGGAGCGCGGATATTTCTTTGGGGGTAGAACCGAGATGGTTGCTGATATTTGCACGCAGCGGTTGCGACGATCATGTCAACATGTCTCGTGTTGTGCATGCGCTCGATCCATTGCGCGGCCCTCCGCCCAATGCTGCGGAGTCGCTGGCCGCTATGTGCGTGCACGCGGCGCGAGATCAATCCCTTATGCATGGCGAGAGTAGTGGTGTAGCTCCGGCGCATCTTTTTTGTATTTGTGAATTGCCTGCGGAGGTAGACCCGGCGTCGTGCACAGCAATTGTGTCCAACGGATTGCTCGGTATTCGCTTGGCCAGAGTTCGTGCAACGGCGCGGAATCCCGGCCGATGGCTCCTCACGCCATAATGTGAGTCGAAACGGAAACACAGATTTGGCGCTTTGCAGGATTTCGTGGAACGAACGCGAAGATTCGGTAGGTAATCGCCGTACGCAGGATGCCGTACTGTTGCGACTTGAAACCTTGGTTGCCAGGCCTAGATTGAGGAGAAGAGGAGGGAGTGGCTGGAAATCCTTCTGGCATCTGGTTCCAGGATTTCCGTGAACAGGGAAATGGATGGAAATGGGTTATCTCTTTCCAGGGTTGCTTGCTCCCCCCAACAAGTAGTTGCAGCAAGTGGCCCTGGAAGAGATAGACAATTTCCGTCGTGGAGTTTTTGGTTCGTTGACGTGTGCGTTCGCAACGCCATTTGGTCCACGCTTTCTACATTCCTGGATGCCCGCTTCGCGTGCAGCCCAACACAACTCAGGCGTTTAACCGAGCGTTCGCGTTTCGGTAGACGCCGAGTTGGCGACGGCGAGGATGGGCCATGGAGAACTACCAAGTAGGTACGCAGCAGTTGGGAACCCAGGCAACGGCCGATCGGCGACTCGAAAAACGCATGCCCGTCGAGTTGACTATAGAGGTTAGTGGCTTTGATTGTTTTTCACGTTATTTCAGCGAGCGCACGGAAACGTGTGATGTTAGCGAGTCGGGTTGTAAATTCCGGTTGCATACGGTCTTAGCGCCAGAGACGGTAGTTGCTGTGAGGGCGCTTTGCCAGTGCGAAACAGAGGTCAGTCCGAAGGCCGTGTTGTTTCGGATCGTTCGCATATGTCACGAGCCTCATGCGGTATCGATGGGAGCACAAGCATTGCAGCCGTTTCAGCCGCACGGACTTCAATGGGGAACCTTATATCGCTCACTACTCTTCGCATTGTTGTTTTCTGCGATACGTCGCACGCCAGTTTAGGAGTGTGATGGGTTCGCGGTAGATGGCTGCGAGAAGCAGCATAGATATCCCGACGGGAAAGCACCGGGAGCGTGTTCTGCAATGGCAGCCTTGGGGCCACGGGCTTCATTTCACGACGAAGTCGCGGTGCCGACATGGAGTTTCGCAAGCCACCATCGCAGAATCACTCCGGCGATGACGCATCCCAGGCCGGCAGCCTGCGCGTTGGACATTCCTAGAAATGAGCGTGGGTTGATGCGGATAAATTCCACCAGGAAACGCGCCAGGCCCGTCAATATTAAATAGGTTGCGAAGACCGATCCATCTGGCGGACGCCGCTGGCCTTGGTCAGGTCGGGAGGCTCGTGTCGGCGTGACTTTCAGCGGAGATGGCCGTCGGGACTCTGACTTCGCATACAGCTCGGGATTCGCGGGCCCGCCCGCCGATATTAGTCCGTATTTCAGACCTCCTGCCTGAATCTGGCTCGCGCCCATTTTCCAGAGCCACCACGCGATGAAGCACGCCACGATCAATTCATAAATCGGCGTGGGATGGACGCGCTGCGTGGTAGGAACCAAACCGTTTGGAAAACTCATGCCCCAGGGAAGAGAAGTGGGAATGCCGTAATCGCCATCGCCGGATAGGAAACATCCGATGCGTCCGATGCCGTAACCTAGAGCGGCGGCCGGGGAGCCTGCATCGAGCAATGTTAGAAGCGGGATTTTTTGCCGGCGTCCGACCCAGACGAAGACCGCGAATCCGGCGAGCAAACCTCCAAACCATGCGAAGCCGTAAGGACTGATGAGCTGGTCGAGCGGATGCGCGAAGAAATCCGCGGGCGATTCGAGGACGTGGTACAACTTTGCTCCAACGATTCCGGCCAGGCAGGGAATCGCGATTAACATTTCCGCTTCGGCGTTCACGCGTGCGCGGATATCCGCGGCGGGCTTGCTGGAGCGTTTCAAGGGGAGCTTGCCGGCTGGCGCGACAAGGCCGCGGCGAATCAAGTCCGCGCGCAACATGAAAAACGCGGCTAGCATCGCGCAGGCCACCATCAGGCCAAACGTTGGGATGATCACCGGTCCGAGATGGAGAAAAGGAATCACGCCGCAGAATTGTTTCGTGAATAGTTTACAGGCTTGCGTCGGAAAAACGCATCTTAATCCGACGCGGCGAAATTCTGCTATTCTTTCGGCGTCGGCGCAGCGCGCGTGCAGCGGCCGCCGCGGGGTTCATCATGAAGCTAAAATTAGCGAACGGCAGCAGTCTGCGCGACGGCGTTCTGCGCGCGATTCCGCTGGGCATCCTACTCGTTGTCGTTGCCACGTCCGCTTCCTCTGATTCGCCGCGCGAGGCCATCATTCACCCTTTGCAGAACGCAAATTTTGTTTCCGCTTCAGACCCCGCATGTCTTAGCACCGCCGTCGAAGCCGGGAACCCCGCCACTGCGCCGTCGGCCGTGTTAGTCAAGATGGAGAAAGGCTGCATGGACCCGTGGCATTTCCATACGGCAGCTGAAGAGTTGATTGTGATTAAAGGCGAACTGAAAGTTGAGATGGCCAGCATGACTCCGGCAATTCTCGGACCGGGCGGCTATGCTCAAATTCCGAGCAACGAGAAGCATCAATTTGTGTGCAGCGCGAAGAGCGAGTGTCTGACTTTCATCCGTATCGATCGCGCGTATGACAGCAAGGCAGTGCAACCCAGGAATTAGTTCGATAGAGACTGCAAATTGCGGTGCGAAGCAATTCACGCGTCGCATCAGGTAGCTACATAGGCGCAAACCTCTAATGTTGAGCTCGCTTCCTTGCAGCTACGCAGGCAGGCGTCGGGACTATATCTCGATTACCCGCGTAGACGACGTGCTTCAGATTTACTCAATCGGCATGGATCTTGTCGAGGGTAACCAATACCGGATCGACAAAATTGAAGTATACGGTCTAGACGCTAACACCCAAGACGCATTGGGTTGGAATATAAAGACCAGAGACATTCTCGATTACGATCTGGTTGAGGAGTTTCTCGACAGCAATAAATCCACTTTTCCTGCCGGTTCCTACTGGGCTGAAGACCCTGGAATAATTCGCCACGCCAAGATTGCCACGGCTGACATAACCTATAGATTTCGATCTTGCGCGGACAAATCGATTGGTGTAACGCGCGACGATCAGTGAATTATGCGACAAATTGGCATGATCCGGTGGCTCGTTTGCGTTAGCTGGATGTCGCTTGCTGCCACGGGTGTCTGCGCGCAGGCTCCAACTCCGGCGCCGACTGCAACTGCGGCGCAAAGTGAGAGTCCTCGCGCGGCGCCGGCTGTGGGCGAGTTCATTACGCTGGACGGCCAGAAGCTTTGGTACGAAGAGTGCGGCGCGGCAAATCCTGGAACCAGCGTAGTGTTATTGCACGACGGGCTCGTTGACTCGATCACTTGGGACGGAGTGTGGGAGCGGCTGTGCACGAAGTATCACGTGGTGCGCTACGACCGCCGCGGCTACGGGCGCTCCGATCCGGCGAAGACTCCATTTGTTCCCGAAGATGACCTTTACAAAGTTATGCGCGAAGTTCACATGGACCGCGCCATCATCATGGGCAATTCTTCGGGAGGCGCCCTCGCGCTCGACTTTGCATTGGCGCATCCGGATATGGTGGAGGCGTTATTTCTGATCGGCCCAACCGTTCACGGTATGGCCAGTTCAGATTATTTTAACGAGCGCGCTGCCAAGAATAGTGCGCCCATGGATCGTGGCGATGTAAAGGCTGCTGCGAAAAACTGGTCCGAAGATCGGTTCATTTTCGCCGGCGAAGCTCCGCCTGCGCGCAAACAACTCTTTGACGTGTTAGTGCAGAACCCGCAGGTTCTGAAAGCTGGTGGAGCATTGGAGATTCGTCCTTCGCCACCTACGGCAATGCGGTTAACCCAGATTCGCGTCCCAACGTTAGTTTTGGTGGGTGAAGACGACATTGCGGACGTGTTTGCTTTTTCCGGCGCAATCGAAGCGGCTTTGCCGATGGTTACATTCGAAGTGTGGAAGGACACGGGCCACCTGATTCAGATCCAGCGTCCCGCAGAAGTTGTAACGCGTTTTAATCGCTTTGTTTCGCAGACGACCCGCAAGGAATTTCCGCTCACCGACCTCCAGCTTGCCGTTTACGCCGGTCTGTACAGCGCCTTCAACCGTACGGGAACGGTAACTGTGCAGGATCATCACCTTGTTTTGGAATTTCCGGGCGATCCTTACTACTGGCTATTTCCCAGCTCGGAGACAAAATTCTTTCTACGCACGGACGACGGCGATATTGAGTTCATGAAGGATGCCGGCGGCAAGGTCGTGGAAATGGCGCTTCACTATAGCGACGGCAGCGTAATCCATTGCGCACGCATCGACGCCGCGGCTCCCCACTAGCGACTGACAATTTTCGCCGGGTTGGTTGGAGATGGTACGAAGCGGGAGCACGGCGAGTCGATGCGGAGCTGCTATCTGCGGTCTAGACCAAATAATAAAGCTCGCGCAGTTCGGCGCCGGTCGCCTCATTCCGGCGGCAATGCTCGCAGGTATTTTCGCCGAGCAGCTCGTAAACGTGGTGTACCGCTTTGAGCGTGGCGGAAAAAGTCTGTTGCTCCTCGTGAAAAACGCGATCGGCCGGCAGCCAGTCTTGAAATCGCAGACGTTCCATCACGCTTGCGAATCCTTGGCGAACGCCGCATAGCAACACAGTCACTCCGCGCGTTTCCATTTCGCGGAGGAAATGATCGAAACGTTCCATGGAAACCATGTCGGGATAGCGTGTGCGTTTTACTCGCAGAATGACGAAGCGGATTTTTTCGCCCTCCGTGCGTTGTTTTAACTTATCGAACAGGCGGTCTAGCTCGGGTGCTGCGCCGAAAAATAGCTCGCCTTCCAAATCGTAAAGAAGCAGGGAAGTGCAAACCGGATCGTTCGGCAGCCGCTCGCGCACGACGCGGTCGTTGCTGACAGTCAATTCCGAAAAGCGCAGGAGCGCCGCGCGCGGCACAAACAAAAGGATGGAGAGCGCTACGCCGATTAATATGGAGAATTCAACGCTGATGAATATCGCCGAGAAAGCCGTTACGGCCACCAGCAGCGCGTCGTATCGCGAAGCGCGCATGGCATATTTCAAGCGTTTCCAATCCACCAGCCTGGCGGCGGTGATTACCAGCAGCCCCGCCAAAGCTGCCTTGGGGATGTAACGCGCGTATGGCGCCATCGCGACGACTACTAGCGCGACCGTCCCCGCCGCGAATATGCCCGACATGCGACTTACCGCTCCTGCCTGGAAATTGATTGCTGAACGCGTGAGCGATCCCGAGCCCGGCAGGCATTGAAAAAATCCGCCAGTTAAGTTGGCTAAACCTTCTGCCATACATTGCCGGTTGTAATCGAGCCTTTGCCGCGTGGTGTTCGCGATGGATTTCGCGATGGCGAGCGCTTCGAGCAGTCCCAGGAACGCGATGGCAAGCGCGCTGCCTGACAATTGTTTTATCCACCAAAATTGTATCTGCGGAAGATGCGGCGTAGGCAAATTGCGCGGGATGCTTGCCACCGTGGTAATAATTGTTTTGCCGTCGATTCCTGGCCTGGACCAACCGAACCATGCGGCGACACCTGCGACGATAAGCAGGGACACCAGCATGTCAAATTGCGGCAAACGATATTTGCGCACCAGGTATCTGAGCGCCACGGCCAACACAATGGTGGACAGTCCGATTGCAAATGCCCGCGGATTCATGTGGCCGTCGCGTACCGTCATCCAAGTGCGGAGAAGAACGTGTTGCAATCCGGTGCCGCGATCTTGCATTCCCGTGAGATTGCCAATTTGCGTGATCGCAACCAGCGTCCCCGCGCCCGCCATAAATCCGATTACCACGGATTCTGAAATGTAGCGCGTCAAGTCACCCAGCTTGAACACTGCGATCAGAATCTGTATGCAACCAATCATGATTCCGAGAAGGAACATGGCTTGGTACGCTTCCAAGTGCGCGCCGGTGCTGAAAAATGCCAGCGCGCTGAAAACGACGAGCGAGATCGCGTTGGTCGGGCCGTTGATCAGGTGGGAAGAAGAGCCGAAAATCGAGGCCACCAGCGTAATGACGATCGCGGAGTAAAGGCCGAAACGGGGATCCACGCCCGCGATCAGGGCGTAAGCCATGGCTTGGGGCAGGGAAATGGCCGCCACGGTCACACCCGCCAGCAGGTCTTTGCGCGCTTTATCGGATGAGTAGTTAAGCTTCATTCGCGGTCCAATCCGATTACAATCGGGTGGCAAGACGCCCTAGCCCACTAAGTCTAGCGACTTACTCGACATTTGTCTTGCACGATGTGTGCCGTACTCGATCGGCGGGCGGCCGGCGGTGGTGACTTGCATAACAGACTGATACAACGCGGCTTACTGAAAATCCGATGGGATGACGTCGCCAGGGGTACCCGGGCAGTGAACTTTGACCGCCAACAAAGTGCCCAATTTTTGCATGTAAATGCTCCTTATCTTATTAATCAGACGGCTCGACGAACGGTTAGACGATTATCGAAGAGCTATACTTTGCAGTCATGGTTCGGTCAATGGCTTAGGCTCGCTGTGCAGCCATAGCGGTGGCGACGCAACCTGCAATTGAGACTCGTTCTGCGATGTAGGGCAGGGACACTCCTGCGACCAAGCAGCAGAAGCGCAGCAGGTTGTGAAATTCAGAAAAAATAAAGCGAAAGCCGTGCATAGGAGCTTCTATGAGCCCACGGTCCCTGCGTTGTGCCAACTTCATAACCGATGCCTTCTTGACTGCAAAATGCCTGCGATAGGTTTTCTTAATCGTTGGAATATTAGGTGTGGGTCAGTTTCTGATCATGCGAACTTACCAGGCAGAGGCAAAGCGGAGAATCTCTAATTGCCCGGAACACCAATTCGGATTGTAAGCCGTGCGCTACCGTCGCGACAAAGGCTTCGGCGTTCCGGAAATCTTAATTGCTCACTTTTAGGAGGCCCGCACGGCTCATAAGAGATTGGAACCGCGAATCGGAGCGCAGTACATCAAAACGCGGATCCACCTTTATCCACATGAATCCGTACGAACCTTTCTCGAAGCCGCCCTCAAGGGCCTTCAGCGCTTCGGCCTTTTCGCCGAGAGCAACAAGCGTGGCCGCTCGGTAGGCCGGTGCGCCGATAACAGCTTGCGTGTTCTGATTTATTTTGGCGAGTATATTTTTCGCCTCCCGCCGATTTCCGGAAATCGCGTAAGCATGTCCCAGGTAGTCGAGGTACGCGGCAGGCTGGCTATTGGAAAGTTGAAGAGCCTTTTGGAATTCGAGGATGGCTTTGCCGTAGTTGCCTTGCGCTTCGGACGCTAGGCCGAGAACAGCGTGTGGTACCATAAAATCCGGCTCTTTCTGCAGCGCGGCTTCCGCTTCAGCCGCAGCTTGGTCATTCTGGCGCGCAAAATACGCTACGTAGCCTGATGCGGCGGCGACGATCACCGAGAAGGGATCGAGCTCGCGTGCCTGTCGGATTTGCGCCAGGGACTCAGGGCCGCGTCCCATCGCCGCCAGGTACAACGCGTACCATTGGTATGTCGGCACGTAATTTCCATTCAATTCGATGGCGCGCTGAAACTCCCGCTCCGCCGCCGCCCAGTTCCACTCCCACATGAAATAGATATAACCGAGCGAAGCGTGCCCCTCAGCACGAGATCCATCGAGCTCCACCGCTCTGGTTGCGGCCGCCTTCGCCTTGGGAATCCCCTCCGGACCAGACACAAAACCATAAAACACCAAGGCGTTGTAGGCATCCGCAAGACCTGCATAGGCCGGCGCATAATTCGGATTCCGCTGGACGGCTTGTTCGAAAAAGCCAACGGCCATGGTTAGACCATCTCGGGACCTTTTGTTCCAGAAGAATCTGCCTTTAAGATACGCGCTATATACTTCGGGATCGACTGGCGCAACGCCGGCGAGCGTTTCCTCGACTTTAGGACTGAGTCGCACTTGAATCTCTTGCGCGACAGCCTCCGCCACTTCGCCTTGGACCTTGACCAGGTCGCCGAGCGGCCGGTCATATTCGCGCGCCCACAAATGTGTTTGATCGTCCGCCCTAATCAATTGTGCCGTCACGCGCAAGCCATCGCCCGTGTTCCGAATGCTGCCTTCAAGCACGTAATTCACGCCGAGCTCGCGCGCGATCTGATTGACCGGCTTATGGCTTCCTTTATAAGTCATCATCGAGGTTCGCGCGATCACCCGCAATTGATCGTGATTCAACCGGCCCAACTGGGTAATTATCTCTTCGGTGAAGCCGTCGCTCACGTACTCCTCTTCGGCATCTCCGGTCAAGTTTTCGAAGGGCAGCACGGCCAGCATCGCACTTGCGGGGACGAGTTGCGGCTTCGGACGAAAGTGTCTCCATGCAACATAGGTGGAAGCCACAACGACAATTGCCAATGCCGACGCCAAAACATTTACCCATCTGAACGGCTGGCGCTGTTCCGGCACTACAAATCCAAGCTGAGCCGAGGCGGTGTTCGTGTCCAGGTTTGCATCGGTCTTCAAACCGGCAGGCGGTGCGTCGAAGACTTCCTGAACAGGGACGATGAAGCGATAGCCGCGCCGCGGAACCGTCTCGATGAACTGCGGTTTCTCGGGGCGGTCGGAAAGTGTCTCGCGCAACTTTTTTACGGCAGTATTCAGCCCGTCCTCATATTCACCGAATGTCTGACCGGGCCAAAGTGCCTTGTGAAGTTCCTCGCGGCTTACTAACTTCCCGTGCCGTCCCGCCAGAACCGTCAGCAGCCGTAAGGGCTTGTCTTGGATGTGCACATTCGCGCCATTCCTTCGCAGCTGTCCTGCGGACACATCTAGCTCAAAAGGTCCAAAACGCAAGATCGGCTGAGGCGCTGGTGATTCCATTTCGATAGCTACTCGACAGTAGAAAGGCGGGACTCGGCGAAGTCTAGCACTATAGTGACCGGGTACAGTGTTAATTTTCGATGCAACCCATTACGTTTCCTGCTTTTAGCTGTTCGGCTAGAGTTCAGCGAAAATTTGGAGGCCGAACATTGATCTTATCCCCGCCTCCAGGCAGGTTCCGCCACTTTGGATTCGTCTTGGACGCAAATCCAGGCCAAACAGTCCGAAGACCCGGGTTTAGCGCCCCCCGCGAGTGAAACATGCGACTTCTCACTAAGAACAAACGAACCGGCAGAGTCACCTTGCTTCTCCATTTCCGGCGAACGCGCCGAAGCGCGAAGACGACTTGATGGTCCCGGCGCGCGACGCGGGCGTGAAACGCGCTGTGCTCACCTCGTCCTTTGCCACGATTGGTTACGGACAAAAGCCAAGAACTGAGCCGTTCACTGAGAAAGACTGGACTGACCCTAACGGCCCCGACGCAAGCGCCTCCGCAAAATCGAAAACTTTGGCGGAACTTGCGGCCTGGGAGTTCATATCGCGCGAGGGCGGAGCTCTGGAACTTTCGGTCGTCAATCCGGTCGCCGGCTTCGGTCCGGTGCTCGGTCCCGATTATTCAACTTCCGTCATGTTCGTACGGCGTTTCTTGGATGGCCCGGTCCCGGGCGCGCCTCGTATTTCTTTCGGCTTGGTGGCCGAGCGCGATGTGGCGGACTTGCACTTGCGCGCCATGATCAATCTCGCTGCGAAAGGTGAACGATTCCTGGCGGTCGCTGGCGAGTTCATAACCATCGGCGAAATCGCACGTTTGCTAAAGACGCGCAGGGGCGCGGCTGGAGCGCGCGTCCCGACTAGGGTACTGCCCGACTGAGTGCTAGGGCTGGCCGCAGTCTTCGATAAATCGATCGGACTAGTCGCCCCGGAACTAGGAAAAACGAAACGGGGCACGAACGAAAAGGCCAAGCGCGTCCTCGCATGGGCGCCGCGGTCAAACGAAGAAGCGGTCATCGCCACCGGCGAAAGCTTAGTATGCTTCGGCCTCCTCAAAAACCAAAAGAAAGCCGCGTAAGCTGAAACATCGTGCGGTTCCGCGCGTTAA
>Ga0210394_10008055_pt1 | contig 10949 bp, 11 predicted proteins | sample IncBWC12MmetaG_FD_160121 | JGI IMG/M metagenome (GOLD analysis project Ga0210394, IMG submission 160121) | Forest soil microbial communities from Barre Woods Harvard Forest LTER site, Petersham, Massachusetts, United States - Inc-BW-C-12-M | ecosystem: Environmental > Terrestrial > Soil >... | reverse complement strand
GCGGCGGCCTGCGGTACCCTCGCCCCGCGTAGCGGGGAGAGGGGGGACCCACGGTGCAGCCATGGGTGGGTGAGGGGCTTACCGGCGCAGCCATGACGAGAGGGTTTAGGCAATGACCAATGCCTCCGATGCCGCCCGGCAGAACCGTCCGCATGGAAGGATGACCGGTGGGCGAGCGCTCGCCGAGATGCTGCGCCTCAGTGGCGTCGGGCCGATGTTCGGCATGGGCGGGTTTCAGCTCTTGCCGTTCTACGACGCGCTGGGGCAACTCGGCATGCAGCATTTCCTGATCAATGACGAGCGCTGCGGCGCTTTCGCGGCCGATGCCTATGCACGGGTCACCAACCGTCCCGGGATCTGCGACGGCACGCTCGGCCCCGGCGCGACCAACCTCGTCACCGGGCTCATCGAATCGTTGAACGGCGGGATCCCGGTCGTGGCGATCGCCGGCGACACCAACCGGGCCCATTCCTGGAAGAACATGACGCAGGAATGCCGGCAAGTTGAGATCCTGCGGCCGGCCGTCAAGGAGCTGATCCGGGTCGAAGAAACCAGCCGCATCCCGGAGTTGACCCGCCGCGCTTTTGCGGTCGCCACCTCGGGCCGGCCCGGCCCGGCGCTGCTCGACGTGCCCGAGGACGTGTGTCACAGCAGCCACGATTTCACCGCTGACGATTTCGCGATCGATCCGGCGACCTTGGCCGCGCCGGCGCGGCGCATCCGTCCCGACCGCGCCGACATCGAGCGCGCCGCGCGGCTGATCGCCGCAGCCAAGCGGCCGCTCCTCTTGGTCGGCGGCGGGATTCATGTCTCAAATGCGCACGCCGCCCTCGCCGCGTTCGCCGAGGCGCAGTCGATCCCGGTCGCCCATACGATGAGCGGCAAGGGCGGGATCGCCTGCACGCATGCGTTGTCGGTCGGCCTTTTCGGCCGCTATGCGCGCATCGCCAACGACTTGATCGAAGCCTCCGACTGCCTGATCGTCGTCGGCTGCAAGCTCGGCGAGATCGCCACCAAGCGCTATGCGCTGCCGCCCTTGCACATCCCGATCGTCCATCTCGAAATCGTCGCCGAGGAGATCGGCCGGTGTCGCTCGGCCGCGGTGGCGCTATGGGGCGACGCGCGCGCCGGGCTCGAAGATCTGACCGCGGCGCTGGCCGATGGCGCCAGGGCTGCGCGCGCTGCACGGGCCGATTACCTGGCCGAACTCCCGGCGCGGATGACGGCATGGGCCGAGGACGCCGCGCCGCGGCTCAACTCATCCGACCGCCCGATCCACATGGCGCGGCTCTGCACCGAGCTGAACCGGGCCTTGCCCGCCGACTCGATCCTCGTTGCCGATGGCGGGTTTGCCGGGCATTGGACCGGGCTCCTCTACGACACCAAGGCGGCGGGCCGGCATTTCATCCCGGATCGCGGGCTCGCGTCGATCGGCTACGGGCTCCCGGGCGGGATCGGCGCGGCCTTGGCGGCGCCGGGCCGGCCGGTCGTCGCGATCACCGGCGACGGCGGGTTCAACATGGTCTTGGGCGAACTCGAAACCGCGCGCCGCGCCAAGCTGGGGCTGACCGTCGTCGTCGTCAACAACGCCGCCTCAGGCTATGTAAAGGCGCTGCAGCACGCGATGATGGGTGGGCGCTACCAGTCCGCCGATCTCTCCGAGATGGATTACGCCGCGGTCGCCCGGGCGATGGGCGTCGGCGGCATCCGGGTCGAGGATCCCGGCCGGCTCGGCGCCGCGCTCGCCGCCGGACTCGCCGAACGCGACCGCCCGACCGTCGTCGATGTCGTCGTGACCCGCGACCCCGGCCAGATGCTGCCCGCGGTCGACAACCGCACGGTCGAGATTAAACAAGGCGACCGCGTGGCGTAAGGGACCTCCCGTCTGAAAAGGCCAGCGCCCCGGTATCGGCCGCCTCGGCATTGAACCGGCTATTGGCGATCGGCTGGCCGCATTAGGTAATTTTGACCTCGCTTCGGTACTTCCGCTTTTAGCGATTGCAGCAGCATTCCGAACGCCCGTACGCCCGTACAAAATGCTCGCCGCCTGTCGGCAGGCGTATCTATAGATCCGTCGCGCCCTTCGGACGGCCGAACACGGCCTTCAGATCGGTGGTTGGCATGGCATCACGAACCCACGTAAAGGCGCCTTGGTCTTTCATCTCGCGGGCGCCCTTCATGAAAACGGCTAGCGCCAGCCGCGACAACGCCCCTCCAACGCTCAGGCGCTTGACGCCGACCACCTCCATCTCGGCGGCGGTAAGGGCGGGATCGGCGGCGCTCATCACCACGTTCAACGGCTTACCTACGGCCTCTACGACCGTGCGCATGGTCTCCAGAGCGCGCAGGCCAGGCGCGTAAAGCACGTCGGCGCCGGCCTTCTCAAACGCCTGCAGGCGTTTGATGGTATCGTCGAGGTCGGGCCGGCCGCGGATCAAATTCTCGGCCCGCGCAACAAAGGTGAACGGCACCGGCAGCCTGCGGGCCATCTCGACACAAGCCGCCACACGCTCGACCGCGTGGTGGAAATCATAGATGCGCTCGCCGCTCCAATCCTCGATAGAGCCCCCAACAACACCCATCTCCGCCGCGTCGCGCAGGATGGTTGCGGCTTCTTCGGGATCATCGGCGTAACCGTTTTCAAGATCGGCGTTGACCGGCAGGTCGGTCGCCTCCGCGATGACGCGGCAGTTCTCCAGAAGCTCGGCGCGGCTGACAGATCCCTCCCCGTCGACGCGGCCGAGCGCGTTGGACATGCCAAGGCTCGTCGTCGCCAGCGCCTCAAAACCAATCGACGCCAGCAGCTTCGCAGTGCCGGCGTCCCACGGGTTCGGCAGAATCAAAATTCCGCGACGCCGGTGCAGTTCCTGAAATAGCCGGCCCTTCTCGGTCTGGGTGCGCATGACGGTCTCTCCGGCTTAAATGCTGCTACTGTAACTCCGAGCGGTCAAAGCGAGTAGGTGGCCTACCAGCGGCCAAGCCCGACCCGGCCAAGACCCGGGAGCTTGAGCGCTGGCCGGACGGCGTCGAGCCCGAGGCACAGACCCAATAGGTTCACCTCGACCCCCTCCTTGCCGGCGATCAGGATGCCGGCAAGGCCGTACAGCGAAATTTGATAGCCCGACCCGCTGGGCGCCGCAGCAAATAACCCGCCGTCCGGCAAGAAATCTTTGCCCACCGCATTCGAGGGGAGGTGGAGCCCGAGTGCGGGCACCTGACGGGCTATGTACGCCATGAAGGTGTTGCTGTTTGGACCGGGCCAGGCACGATATGCGTGGGGATACGGGTAGCTCGCGACCGCGGCGCGAACCCCTTCTATCATCTCGTCGACGCCCGTTCCGCGGCGGTCGAGCGCGATCCTCGGCCGGGCGCCGAACCAGTAATTGTCGGGGCCCATCCGGTCGATGCGCACCGAGGGAGCGCCGTTGGCGACGCCAAACCCGACCACCTCGTACCGGGTATAGCGGGGCGCTTCGGTGGGCTTGACGGCGATCCAGGTGTGGAGCGCCAAGACGCCGCGCCACGACACGGCAGGGGCGGCAAACACTTGGATCACCGCCTCCCGGGTCTTGGCCGGGTCGGGAGCGAGGCCAGTCGGGTCGCGCCGCGCTTCGTACCACGGCACCCCGCCGCGCGGGTCGGGCAGGCAGAGGCTGACCAGCACGGGAACGACGAACAGTCCGAGTAGAAATAATGCGAAGAACCACACGCAATCGTACTTCAAATGCCGCTCGTCTGAGCTACGCGGGAGGTTGCGCCTCGAAAATCCGATCGCCCTCGGCGAACGTGATCCAGGGCTGCTTGCTGCGCGTCCATATATGCCGGGTCGGTCTAAGCCATGACGGATCGCCGAGCGTGCCCGCCCGCACGCGGACCAGCCCATCCCTCGGCGGGCCGGAAATCCAGGTAATATGTAGCATGCGCCACCACTTAGCCAGCGGCGCGAGGCCCGACCCCGACCTAAAGTGGCGGGATGCCAAAGCTCCCGCCGCCATTCCCCGCAAAACAGCCCGTCGCAGTCAACGCGCTTTGCAACAAGCGGGCGGAAATCACCGGCCTGATCGCCATGCACGAGCGCGAGGTTGATCGCCTCCGCGCCGAGCTGGTGCATGTGGACGCCACGATGCGACTGTTCGACCCCGGCACCGATCCCGCCGCCATAGAGCCGCTACGGCGCTTCCCCAGGCGCATAAAATACTTCGCCCGAGGCGAGGTGACCAAGCGAGTTTACGATGCCCTGCGGGACGCGCCCGCGATCCGGGCGCAAGAGCTGGCAGACCAGGCCATGCGCGATAAGGGCATGCCGGAAACCGACCGGGCGCAGCGCCGCGAGTTCGTCAACCGCTTCCTGAACGTCATGGGCGACATGAAGCGGCGCGGCAAGTTGGCGAAGATCGGGCGCAGGCCGGGAGTACGGTGGCGGATTGCGGCGAGGGAGCCTGGGCTTGGCTTATAAGCCGCACGATTCAGGCTAGGCTACGTCCCTTCTGTACGGACCTTGCCAGCGCCGCCGCCACCACCAGTGGCGCTAACGCCAGTTCCCCCGGAGATCTTTTTCAACTCGTCCTCGGTTAGCTCGGCCCGATCGGTCTTGGTTGATGGCTTTGGCTCTTTTTTCTGCTGATCCCTGGACATGATTATCTCCCTTCGCTCGGTTCAGTTGTGATCAACGATTGCGTAGTACGGGCGTCAAAGATTAGATCACGTTCCCGAATGGACGGCTACGGCGAAGATCCGCGGCAGCGACGCCTTGACGTGGTCCACCGTGTCATTGACGTTGGCGCCGGGCTGCTTGAAGATGATCAGGATGATGCTCGGCGTCTCACCTTCCCACGCCGCGAGCTTGGTGTTCTGCGGACCGTCGACGGCGGTGCCGACATCGCCTACCGCACCGGCGCGCCGTTGCGGTAGGCGATGATCACATCGTTCCACGGCGCCGCATTCATGATCTGGTCGTTGTCGTAAACCGCGAGATTCCGCGTGGGGCCGTCGAGATTGCCCTTGGGCGCGTCGGTCGTGGCGTTGAGGATCACGCTGCGCAAATCCTCGAGGCTGAGGCCGAGCGAGGCGAGCTTCGCCGGATCGACCTGGATGCGCACCGCCGGCTTCTGCTGGCCGCCAATCGCGACATAGGCCACGCCCGAGATTTGCGAGATCTGCTGAGCGATGATCGTCTCGGCGGCGGCGTCAATCTTGGTCAGGGGCAGCGTGTCGGAATGGACGGCGAGCACCAGAATGGGCGAGTCGGCCGGGTTGACCTTGCGGTAGGTCGGCGGCGTCGGCAGCGTCTTCGGCAACTGGCCGGCGGCGGCGTTGATCGCGGCCTGGACATCGCCCGCCGCCGCGTCGATGTTACGGTTGAGGTCGAACTGCAGGCTGATCACGGTATTGCCGAGCGCGCTCGTCGACGTCATCTGCGATAGAAACGGCCGTGGATCGACCTGTGCGAGCAGGTCTCCGGCTTTGACCATCTGGCCTTCGGTGAAGTCGACCTTTTGCAATTCTCCGTCGACCCTGACCTTGACCGTCACGGTGTTGAATGCCTGGACGTTGCCGAGCCCGGTTTCGTAGATCGGCACGTCGGCCTTGCTTGCCGTCGCGGCTTGCACAGGGATCGCCGCCGGTGCGGGGACCGGCACCGGCGCTGCGGCCGGCTCACCCAGCCAATACCAGGCGGCAAGGCCGACGCCACCAATCGCGAAAGCGCCTGCGATCAGCCCAAATCGTCGCATGTGAATTCCCCCTCATGGGACGCTGCGGCGCCAATCAGCAGGCGCGCGAGATACGCCGCGCGGCGCCACGAGCTCGGCCGGCGCGCGGTCACGCGACGGCGCGCACGTCGGGAGCGGCGGGCGGCGCCATGAATTCGGGGCCAATCGGGTCGGCGATGTTGCGCGCCAGGATGGCGTCGATCTCATGCAACGCGGCTGCGTCGAGCGACCAGCCGGCGACCTCGTCGATCGCGTCAATCTGATCGGGCCGCCGGGCGCCCCACAGCGCGATTGTCGGGCCCTGATCCAGGACCCAGCGGATGGCGAGCGCGAGAACCGTCTTGCCGTAGTTGGCTCGGGCAAACCGGTCGAGCTCCGCCACCGCCGCGAGATACTGCGCGAAGCGCGGCTGCCGGAATTTTGGGTCAGCGCGCCGCAGATCGTCGCCGGAGAACTCTGTCGTCGCCGATATCCGTCCGCTGAGGAGCCCGCGGCCTAGCGCGCCGTAGGCCAGAACGACGAGGCCCGTCTTGCGCGCATACGGCAGCACGTCCCTGTCGATCGCCCGCTCGAACAGGTTGTAGGGCGGCTGTGTCGCCTGCAACGGCGCCACCTGCCGAAAGATTTCCATCTGCGCGGGGCTGAAATTGCTGACGCCGATGGCGCGCACCTTCCCCTGGGCGAGCAGCCTCGACATCGCCGCAGCGGTTTCCTCGATCGGCACGACTGGATCCGGCCAATGCACCTGATAGAGATCGATGCGGTCGGTGCGCAGACGGCGCAGCGACTCCTCTACCTCCTGCTGGATGCGCCATGGAGCGGCATTGCGGTAGACCTTGTCCCCGTTCCACGACAGCCCGCATTTGGTGGCGATCAGCACGCTGTCGCGGTGGCGGCCGGGTTGCAGCGCTTTGCCGACGATTTCCTCGGCGCGGCCGAAGCCATAGACCGGGGCGGTATCGATCATTGTAATGCCGCGGTCGATGGCCGCCCGGATCGTGCCGAGCGCGGAGCGGATGTCAGTCCCGCCCCACATCCAGCCACCGATCGCCCAGGTGCCCAGGGCGATCCGCGAAGTCACCATGCCGGTATCGCCGATTTCAATGCTGTCCATCTCGTCTCTCCTCCTTGCGTGGGCGAAAGCCGAGCCAAAGCTGGAAACCGGCGCCGCCCCTTGCCTGTCAGCTTGTCGCCGCGCCGGCGTCTTGGGCTGCGAGCGCACCGATTGCGGTCCAGTCGAGCCTGTCGCCGCCGTGGGCCATGAGCGTCAGGAAGCGGTCGCGCAAGAGGCTGGCAATAGGCATCGGCACGCGCAAATCCTCGGCCGCCGCGAGCACGAGCCGAATATCCTTCTGCCCGAGCGGCGCGGCAAAGCCGGTTGGCTCGAACTTTCCATCGGCGAGGAGCGTGCCATAGGTCTTGTAGATGGGCGCGTCGAACAGGGTCGATGTCAGGATCTCGACATATTGGCGTGCATCCAGGCCGCCCTTGCCGACGAACGCCATCGCCTCCCCAAGAGCTTCGATAACGGAGCCGATCAGGAAATTGCCGCTGAGCTTGACCAGATAAGCAGCCTTCGGGGTTTCGGAGACGACGAACGTCTTTTGTCCGATCGCATCGAGAAGAGGGGCCACCCTTTTGACGGCCGCTTGGTCTCCTGCGGCGAGCACGTAGAGGTTCCCGGCCGCGGCAAGTTCGGGGCGGCCGAACACGGGGGCCGCCACAAAGCCCTGTCCCACCCCGGCATGAGCGGCTGCGAGCCGCTCTGCCAAGCCAACGCTGATCGTGCTTGAGGAAATATGGATGGCGCCAACAGGGAGGCTCGCGAGGATGCCCTCCTTGCCGAACACTACGGCCTCGACGACATCGTCGTTTGCGAGCATCGTGAAGACCGCATCGCCCCGACAAGCGTCCGCGATCGTCGCGGCCTCCTTTGCCCCTCCCCTCACCAGGGCTTCCGTTTTCGCCCGCGTGCGATTGTAGACGGCGACCTCATGGCCGGCCTTAAGCAGGTTCGCCGCCATGCCTGCGCCCATATGGCCAAGCCCGATGAAACCGACCTTCATGATCCCGCTCCTTCAAACGCCAGTGAATGGTGAGCACGGCTGTCGACGACGGAGCTCTGTCTAGGTCCTCAGCAGCTGCGGATCGATCGGCAGGCTCCGGACGCGCTTGCCGGTCGCGGCGTAGATTGCGTTGCAGATCGCCGGCGCTGTAGGGGGCACGCCCGGCTCGCCGGCACCCGCCGGCGGTGCATTGCTGTCGACGAGGTACACGCGGGTATCGGGGGTGATGTCGGTCCGCGCCACCAGGTAATCGTCGAAATTGCCTTGTTCGATCCGGCCTTCTTTCGCGCTGATATTGCTGTAGAGAACGTTGCTGATGGCCATGATCGCGGCGCCTTCCAGCTGGGCCCGCACCCGGTCCGGATTGACCACCAGGCCGCAATCGATCGCCATGTCGATACGGGGGATTGTCACCTGGCCGTCGTTGCCGAGCGCAACCTGCGCGACCACCGCGACATAGGTCAGGAAGCTGCGATGCACCGCAATGCCGCGGCCCTGTCCCGCCGGCAGTTTCTGACCCCAACCGCTCTTTGCCGCGACCAGGTCGAGAACGCCGCGCAGCCGGCCGGTGTCGATCGGATAGACATCGAGCGATGCGCCGTAATTCGGGTAATCGACGCCCATCGCCCGTAGATCGATATGGCGCGGCGTGCCGATCAGCTGCCGTAAATACTCGAGCGGGTCCTGGCCGGCCGCCGCGGCAAGCTCGTCCGCGAACGAACAAACGGCGAAGGCGTGCGGGATGTTGAAAACCGAGCGGTACCAGCCGATGCGGACATGGTTGACCGCCGCGCCGTTTTCGCACCGAACATTCGGAACGTCATAGGGCATGTCGGTCACGCCCTGCTGCAATTCACCGGCGGCGCCATAGGTGACGTCGGGCTGAAACGTCGCCTCGATCGGCGGAAACACGGTCCGATGGAGCCACGCCGTCGTGCGGCCTCCGGCATCCAGTGCTGCTTCGAGGTGTTGGGCGCAGATCGCGTGGTAATAATCGTGCTTGATGTCGTCAGGCCGGGTCCAGGTCACCTTGACCGGCTCGCCGAGCTTTTGCGAGAGCAGCGCTGCCTCGGCGATGTAATCGGGTTTCGACTTCCGGCCAAAACCGCCGCCCAGCAAGGTAACGTGGAGGGTCACCTGGCCCTCGTCGAAACCGAGCGCCTGGGCGACGACTGTCCTCGCGCCTTGCGGGTTTTGGGTCGGCGCCCAAACCTCGCAGTGGCCGCCGGTAACATGCGCGACCGCGGTCGGCACTTCCATCGGAGCGTGCGCGTAATGCGGCACGAAATAATCGGCGGAGACGCGGTGCGCCGCCGAATGCAGCGCGTCGGAAACGTCGCCCTGGCTGCGCACCACTCGACCGGGCAGCCTCGCCGTCGCTTCCAGTTCGGTACGGTAGGCCGTCGTGTCGTAGCTGCCGTTGCGCCCCAAGTCCCAGTCGATCTTGAGCTTTTCCCGGCCCTGCTGCGCGGCCCAGGTATTGCTCGCGACGACCGCGATACCGCCGAGCGGGTTGAAGCCCGACGGTATGGGAGTGGCTTCGATCTCGACGACCTTGTCAACGCCGGGGACTGCGAGCGCCGCCTTCGGATCGAAGGACTTGGCCCGACCGCCATAGACCGGGCAGCGCTCGATCGAGGCGTACTTCATTCCGGGCACCACCATGTCGATGCCGTAAGTCGCCCGCCCGCGCACGATGTCGGCGAGATCGACGATGGGGATGGGCTTTCCGACGTAGTGCCGCGCGCTCGCCGGCTTGAAGCGAAGCTGCAGGTGATCGGCGGATGGCAGCGGCAGGTCGGCAGCCACCTTGACAAGCTCGCCGAAGCCGAGCCGTCGCCCGGTGGGTTCGTGCACGACCGCATGGTTCTGCGCGTGGCAGCTCGCGGGATCGACGTCCCATAGGCGCGCTGCCCCCGCCTCGAGCATCTGTCGCGCCAGGGCACCCGCCTCCCGCAACGGTTGATAGAACTGCCGCATGCTGCGCGAGCCGTCGGTATTCTGGTCGCCGTATTTTACGTCGCCGTCGGCCTGGACGACCTTGACGCGGTTCCAGTCGGCTTCGAGCTCGTCGGCCAGCACCATCGGCAGACCGGTCTTGATGCCAGTGCCCATCTCGGAGCGGTGGGCAACGATTGTCACCGTCCCCGATTGTTCGATGCTGACATACACGTTCGGTGCGAATTGGGTTCCCGGCGCGGCCCAGGCGGGAAGGCTGCGGAAGCCGACGTGGAAGCCGAGCACCAGCCCGGAGCCGAGGCCCATGCCGCGGAGGATATCGCGGCGGCTGAGATTTTCGATTGTCATGCGCCTAACTCCGCTGCTGCTTTGATCGCCGTGCGGATACGCTGGTACGTGCCGCAGCGGCAAACGTTGCCGGACATCGCGTCGGTGATCTGCTGGTCGGTCGGCTTTGGCGTGTCTTTCAGCAGAGCTGCCGCCTGCATGATCTGACCGGCCTGGCAGTAGCCGCATTGCGGCACGTTATTGGCGACCCAGGCGCGCTGCACCGGATGCCCGCCTTCCGGGCTCAACCCTTCGATCGTAGTGATCTCCATGTCGCCGACGTCGCCGATCGAGGTGATGCAGGACCGCACAGCCTGACCATTCAGGTGCACCGTGCAGGCGCCGCAGGCGCCGATGCCGCAGCCGAATTTCGTCCCGGTCAGGCCGAGCAGGTCGCGCAATGCCCAGAGCAGTGGCATCGCTTGATCGGCATCGACGGTCCGGGTGCCGCCGTTCAAGCGCAGGTTTTTCATCGGGTGATCCTTGTGTTTGTGGGCTGGTCTGGCCGAGTCACTTGCTCGCAGCTGACTGGAGCGACAGTGATTTGAGGTAGGCGATGACGCGCTGTCGCGTGTCGGCGTCGGGCACTGTGACGAACATTTTCGTGCCGTGGACGAGCCCGCTGGGGCTCTCTAGGAACTTGTCGAGCGTCGGCTCGTCCCAGGTCAGGTGCGCATTTTTCAGCGGGGTGGAATAGTTGTATCCGGGGACCGAGCCGCTGGTTCGGCCGAACACGCCGGCCAGTGATGGGCCAATCTTCTTCTGGCCGGCCTCTATCGAGTGGCAACCGGCGCAGCGCGAGAAATCTGCCGGAGAGCCCGCAGGCGTCGCTGCCGAAGCGAGCCATGCCATCGACATGCCGGTGAGAAAGGCGGTTGCTCCGATC
>Ga0210394_10008054_pt1 | contig 10950 bp, 5 predicted proteins | sample IncBWC12MmetaG_FD_160121 | JGI IMG/M metagenome (GOLD analysis project Ga0210394, IMG submission 160121) | Forest soil microbial communities from Barre Woods Harvard Forest LTER site, Petersham, Massachusetts, United States - Inc-BW-C-12-M | ecosystem: Environmental > Terrestrial > Soil >... | reverse complement strand
AGTCTATGGAGGGAGTGCCGCGGGTGACCTCACCTTTGACTTGTTGGGTAAGAATGTGACCTTCAAGACCAATGCGCGACTGAATGGAGTCAATGTGGCCCAGCTCCTGGCGGCCTTTCCGAACGGCGGTGGAAAGATGACCGGGAAGATGGAAGGAGACGTAAGATTAGCGGGAGAAATCCTGCATTCGCTCCGCCCGCTGGCAGGAATACACGGGGTTGGACACGTGACGGTACGCAACGGCCAGGTGCCGAGTCTCAAGCTCAACGCGAATTTGATGAAACTGGCGCACTTCAATGATCTCGGCCCGGCCAAGAATGATCCTTCCGCGTTTAACTTGATAACCACCGACCTGGAACTGGACAATCAGCGGATTTCGAGTCGTGTCATAGACATTGACGGCTACGGAGTCGATGTGGATGGCTCGGGCAGCGTCAGCGTCTCAGGTTCTGACGAGTTGAATTATCGCGGATTGGCCGAGATTACAACCAAGGAGAGCTTCTTCACCAACACCGTCGCCCGGTTGTCTGGAGCGGCATTAAAAGACGGTAAGTTGCAGTTTCCCTTTCGGATCGTCGGGACGATCGATAACCCGATCTTCTCCAAGGGCAAAGGCGATAAGGACGTAGACGCTGTACAGAAACCTCGTTAAGAGAAGATGTTCGACCGTTCCAGACAGTGGTCTATCCGGAAGTCGGCCGAAACCGGCCTTCTGGGAGTGACCAATGCACTCGGGTCGGGAAATACCCACCGCTAGCCATAGGTGTGGCTTAGCGGCCGGCCGGCTTGGCGCCGTGCCACACCACGCGGTCGTCATAGCGACGCAGGTCACTGGTTGGAATTCCGATAAGAACCGTGAAAGACGCTGGCACCCTGCGAGCCCGGTGTTAATCGCGGCAACCGGATTGCTGGCCCCCTCAGTCAACCCCGCTCAATTCCACTCTTCGTCGTATTCTTCTCCCATGGCGTGTCCCCGGCCTAAAAACGCCGAGGCTCTACGGCTTAAGAACGGCAAGTCGCGGCGTGTCCTGCGAATGCTGGGTTATAGTGTGGAAGTCCGTCCTGAGCATTGCCAACCATGAAGACAGGGAATCAAGAAGAAGAAACGTCATCCATCGCGCAGCGATTCAAAGTCGCCGTGGTGCAAGCAGCTCCAGTCGTGTTCGACCGTGAGCGGACGCTAGAGAAAGTGCACATTCTTTCGGGTGAGGCCGCCCGCAAAGGCGCGCGCCTGGTCCTCTTTCCCGAAGCGTTCGTTTCCGCGTATCCGCGAGGGCTCGATTTCGGGGCCGTGATCGGCTCGCGCTCCGAGGAGGGCCGTGAAGACTTTCGTCGGTACTGGGAGAGCAGCGTGGATGTTCCCGGTCCTGCGGTTGACGCGCTCAGCCAAACGGCGCGAAGCCACAGAGTCTACCTTGTGGTTGGCGTCGTCGAGCGGGACCGTGGCACCCTCTATTGTTCCGTATTGTTCTTCGCACCCGACGGCAACTACCTGGGCAAGCATCGCAAGACCATGCCAACCGCTTCCGAGCGGCTGGTATGGGGGTTTGGTGACGGCTCTACGATGCCAGTGTTCGATACGCCGTTCGGGAAGATCGGCGCAGTGATCTGCTGGGAGAACTATTTGCCTTTGATGCGGGCGGCGATGTACGCGAAGGGCATCGAGATTTACTGCGCGCCAACAGCGGATGGCCGTGATTCCTGGATCGCTTCCGTGCGCCACATCGCGGTCGAGGGCCGGTGCTTTGTGCTGTCTTGCAACCAGTTCAACCTCCGGCGCGACTTCCCAGCCGATTATCGTTCGGCGTTTGGCGACGATCCCGATGCAGTTCTGACTCGCGGCGGGAGCTGCATCGTCGATCCGTTTGGCAGTTTTCTAGCGGGACCGAACACGGAAGGCGAAACGATTCTGATCGCCGAGATCGATCGTGCGCAGATCGTCCGGGGAAAATTCGATCTGGATGTTGTTGGCCATTATGCTCGGCCAGATATCTTCCAACTCCACGTGGACGAGCGGCCCAAGCGACCAGTGACCACTCACAGCCCTGAACCAAGCGGGGAGACAGGACCAACCACCCCGGCAATCACTGCCTGGCAGGCGGCGCCCGCGGAAAACAAGATGATTTGTACGCGTCTCACCGAGCGCTTTGGCATCCGGCACCCGATCATCTGCGCGCCAATGGCGTTGGTTACCGGTGGTGCGCTGGCGACCGCGGTGTCCCGTGCAGGTGGACTGGGAATCGTGGCCGGAGGCTATGCAGGGACTTTGGGCGGAGAGCCTGATTTGGAAGCTGAACTTGTTCGCGCGAAACCAGGCAAATTCGGCGTAGGATTCATCACCTGGGCGCTGGCGCGTGCGCCCAAGATGCTGACGAAAGCGTTGCAACACTCACCGTTCTGCGTATTCCTCTCATTCGGCGACCCTCGTCCGTTTGCGGCAGAGATCCGGGATGCAGGCGCCGCGCTGATCTGCCAGGTGCAGTTCTTGTCGCAGATCGATATGGCTTTGGAGGCTGACGCTGCGGCGGTCGTGGTACAGGGCACGGAAGCCGGAGGGCATGGAGGCAACCGTTCAACGTTTCCCTTTGTGCCGGAAGCTGCCGATTACTTGAGGCAGTGCTCCCCCAGAACTTTACTGATTGCCGCTGGAGGCATAGTGGACGGCAGAGGATTGGCAGCCGCCTTGATGCTGGGAGCAGACGGAGTGGTCGTCGGGACGCGTCTTTGGGCGTCTGCCGAGGCGCTCACCCCAAAGGCTCACACGGACAAGGCCATCGGCAAGACTGGCGATTCGACCATTCGGACGAAAGCCCTTGATGCGCTACGCGGAGTTCCTTGGCCGAAAGAATTCTCATTCCGGTTTTTGAAGAACAAATTGACCGACGAATGGGCTGAGCGGGAGGCCGAAGCGTTTCGCGCCTACGGCACGTTGTCTGCGAAATACGTAGAGGCGCGCGCGCAGAACGACCTCGATACGCTGGCAGTGACCTGCGGAGAAGCTGTGGGTCTGCTAAGGAACCGCCCGACCGCTGAATCCATCGTGAATTCGATGGCTGCCGAAGCTGCAAATCTCCTTCGTTCTGGTGACAAGCTCAAGTGCACGTCGCAACCTTAGAGAGTTGTGCTGCTCACCGGTCTTAGCGATTTGGCTGCGGCCGGGAGGGAATCCTTGATGCCTTGGAGTGCTTGGGGCGCCGGGATGATAATGAGACTGAACTTATTGGAAGTACTGTCCGGGCGTAGTTCCCAGCACACTCTTAAACATCAAGATAAACGCGCTCGCGGAACTGTATCCGGCTTCTGAAGCTACACTGTTGATTTTCGTTCCCTGTGCCAGGAGTCGCATGCTATGAATCAATCGCAACTGCTGCCTCCACCTCCCGAGGGTCATCCCGGTATCCTGCCGGAAGAGCCGCTCAATAGTTCTCTTACTGGCGCCAGCGCGCGTACAGATTTCCTCCGTAGGAACGGGACTTCCGGGATCGCAGTACAGAAGATCCGCGACGCACTGCGCCCTGGGATCTACCGGACGAGGCAGTTGAAGAGGAAGTGTTTGTGAGGAGCGCAGAAGGTCCAAAATCACTTCAATAAGGTGGCGTCGCGCTTCGATCCGCTTGTTCAGCGCTTCGAACTGGCAAGCGTAAAGAATCAGCTCTTTCAAGAGCGGGGAAATGTTCACGACCGTACATTCTCTTGGCAGACCGCGCACAAGTTTCGGCCGAAGATATAAGGTGCGCAACGAGACTTCGCCAGCCATCCGAACAGCGTGCGGAATCCCTGAGGGTATCCAAAGAGCGCGAGACGCAGGAAGTACCCACACCCCTTGCGAGGTTTCAACGGTCATAACGCCTTGACAGGCATAAACAATTTGATCGTGATCGTGATAGTGCTCACCGAATACAAAACCGTCCGGATAGTCACGGCGAAACGTGGTGATGAGTGCACCGGGAGCACCGACGGAATCTAATCGCGTGAGCTGTCGTTTTTTCGACATAGTTTGTCATTGTATCGAAGTAACACACATTCAACAATCCGCTCGAAGCCGTCGTCGAGGGGCTAGCTCAGCTGGTGTCACGGAGGCGTGAACCGCCCGCGCAGGGTTCATCCGAAGCAAGCGGGTGTGAAATGCGAACTCGCGATGCCTGGACATTCCGTTTCTCTCCAATTGACTAGCGGTTTTGCAGTGAGGCGGCCGGTTTCGCTGGAGACGCGAGGGAAGTTCCTCTATCCGTGGCGGGATCAAAACCAACTTACCTGCACAAAAAACGATATTGAACACAAGAAAGTTGCATTGGACAGGGGCGGAGGGGGCGGCTAGCTTTGGCGCTAAGAGCCCGCGCAACGGTCGAAAAGCAAAGGGGGGAAATCATGAGAATTGGTAGAGGTCTATTCTCCGTCAGTATTCTGGTGGTCGTGGTTGCGTTTCTTCTGCCGCTCTCGGCGCAAGCCCAGACGGCTGGAGAAGTCACTGGACAGGTTTTTGACAGCTCAAAAGCGTCGATCGCCGATGCGACCGTGACCGCAAAGAACGTGGGCACAGCTGAGACTCGGTCGATTCAGGCGGACAGCCAAGGTCACTACAGAATTACGGAACTCCGCATAGGAACCTACGACATTTCTGCGGAACATCAAGGGTTTCGGCGCGAAGTCAAGACAGGGGTGCTCCTGACGGTTGCCGCAACCGTGGAGCTGAACTTTACACTCCCGGTGGGCGCCATGAATGAAGAAGTAGTGGTCACTTCGGATGCGCCCATCATTGAGAAGGGCGACGCATCAACGGGAACCACGATGCAAACCCAGCAACTCGGCGAGCTGCCCATCAATGGCCGTGATTACGCCCGATTTGCTCTACTGACGCCGGGTGCCGTGCTGCGCAGCAACTTCATCGCGGACCTTAGTTTCAACGGCCTTCATACGGTCCACAACCAGTTTTCCATTGACGGGATCGATGCCTCGCGCGTCGATCAGCCCTACATGTCAAACGGATTCGAGCGAGGAGCGAGGTTGCTGACCGGCAGCTTGGATACGATTTCCGAATTCAAGGTTCAGACCAGTGACTATGGCGCCGAATACGGCCGCGCCGGCGGGTCGTACGTGAACATTGTAACCAAGTCCGGCACAAATGAATTCCACGGGAGCGCCTTTGAATACTTCCGGAACGATATCCTCGACGCGGAAAACTTCTTTGCAGTCAAAACTGCTGCAAAGCCGGAATTTCGCTATAACAATTTTGGTGGAAACATTGGCGGGCCGATCCGCAAGAACAAAACGTTTTTCTTTCTGAATTATGAGGGATCGCGTCAGCGCATCGGAATCACGGGTTCGGGAACCGTGCCCAGCGCTACCTTGCGCAGCGAGGTCTTGGCCACGTCACCGCAGTTGAGCGCCATCCTAGGGATGTTCCCGATTGGTACTACACCTACATCCGATCCGCTGGTTGACAATTTCACGACCACGTCCGTGTCGGCGATCCAGGAAGACACTGGATCTGTGCGCGTGGACCAAATGTTCACTAGCGCCGACTCCGCATTCGCGCGCGTTAACATCAACAATTCATACGTACACGGCCCATTGTTTGGCGTTTTCCCGGCCGCACTCGGCGTCCTGGATCATCAAATCGTGCCCGTGCGTACGACCAATATCGCAATTCACGAGGCGCACATATTCAGCCCCAGCTTTATCAATGACTTTCTTGCTGGAATGCAACGGTGGGCAAGCAATATTGATTCGCAGGAGCAATTTCCAAACACGACCGTTGTCGGTTTGTCCGTGAATCCCGGAACGGAGGGGTACTTCCTGGAAAACAACAACAGCTTTCAGATCGGTGACAACCTGAGCCTGGTAAAAGGACGCCACACCATCAAGTGGGGCACGACCATCTACCGGATTCAGATCAATGCAAACAGCTCTGCGTTCCCGTCTATGACCTTCAATTCGATCCAGGATTTCATCAATGATCGTCTCGCCGTAGTAAACATTTCTGCAGCCACGCCGGGGAATGGAGTGCGCGCGACCCAGACAGGATTATATGTGCAGGATAGCTTTCAAGTCCGCCCGACGCTGACTCTCGATTACGGCTTGCGCTACGACATCGAGACGGTTCCCCATGATTCGAATTATGCCACCCGACCGTTCGATACCAGGTGTATGTGTCTTGCGCCTGCGGGAACCCCTTATTTCCACATCAACAACAAAGATTTCGGCCCGCGCGTTGGGATAGCCTGGTCGCCGTTTTCACGCCTTGTTGTGCGCACCGGATATGGAATTTACTTCCAGGACTATCCTGTAGGATTCGGTTCCTATTATGTGCCCTCGAATACGATCACGGGCAACGTCACGTTGCTGCAACAGCAGATCCCGAATTTGACATATCCTTACGATTCTTTCCTTTCGCAAACGGCAGTATTTCCGCCAAACGTCAACGGATTTCCCTACCACAAGCCCGACATTTACGTTAACCAGTACAACTTGAGTGTAGCGACGCAGGTGGCCAGCAATTTGGCGATCCAGGTTGCTTATCTCGGTAATCACGGTGTGAACCTATGGCGCGAATACAATATCAACTACTTCGATCCCACTCTGGGTGCACGACCACTCCCACAATTCGGAAACGTTTTGCTCCAGAGCAACTCGGGATTCAGTTCCTACAACGGTCTCCAACTCTCGATTAAAAGACCCATGTACAAAGGCTTCCAGTTTGACCTGGAGTACAGCCTGGGCCATGGCATCGACGACGTCCAGGATCAGGGGCTGTTTGCTTCCGATCCGCAAAACCTTAAAAACCTCCCGGCGGAACGGGGCAACGGCAGCGGAGACATCCGCCACAACGCTGCTTTCAATACCATGTATGAGTTGCCCTTTGGCCGCGGGCAGCGCCTCTTGAGCAACACCAACGGAGCGATGGAACGGCTCGTCGGAGGCTGGAACATATCGGCTCTGGGCATTCTGAGGACCGGCGTCGCTTCTACCGTCTCCATTGGTACAAACACGTTTGGGAATGGCGACTTTACCAACCAGCGGCCTAATCGAGTGCCGGGTGTATCGCAGTACGGCACAGGATCGGGTCCAAATAATTTCCTGAATGGCGCTGCCTTCTCCCTGCCTGCTCCGGGCACGTTTGGAAATCTTGGACGGAATACGTTTTATGGCCCGTCTTATAAGCAGATTGACTTCTCGGTTCTCAAGAAGACCCGCCTTACGGAGACCAAGAACCTGGAATTCCGTGCTGAGTTCTTTAACCTGTTTAATCATCCAAACTTCGACGAACCGAACTCCACCTGGGGTACCAACCCAGATGGCACGGTCTTTACCTCCTTTGGCCAGATTTTCAACACCCTGGGTCGAACGCTCGGGGTCGGAACTTCTCGGCAGATTCAGCTAGCTCTCAGGTTCAATTACTAGCCGGCAACGCTACCCGCCCGGAGTATGCATCGCAAGGTGCCTCTCCGGGCCGGAGGTCGCTTTCCTTTTGGATGGATTGTGTTGAAGATTGCGAGCGCTCATCCGTCAACAGAGTTTCGAAGGTGTGTGCCATCGTTGCGGGCGAACACCTGGTTGAGCTGAACGGAGACGTCATTCGGTGAAACGATCAGACCGCGATCTGCGTTTAGCTTTTCGGATCATCTCGGCCCTGCTATTCATGGCAGTCCCGGGCAAAGCAGGAGTCCAATCAGAGCAGGAGAAGCGAGAAGGACACCCCGCGAAGCAGAACGGGCTGAGTCTCAAGGCGGTCCGCGAGATTGAATTCTCCACCGACGAAGGCACATGGATCTCTCTGGATGTCTCGAGTGACGGTCGGAAAATTGTGTTCGATTTGGCTGGGCATCTCTACGCTCTGAGCATCGACGGCGGAAACGCCGTTCCCATCACTTCCGGATTCTCGTTCGAAAGCCAGCCGCGCTTTTCTCCGAGCGGCAAACAGATTGTGTACGTAAGTGATCGCTCCGGCGCGGACAATGTATGGATTTCCAACGCCGACGGCTCCGCCACCAAGCAGCTGACCAACGACGTGGACACGATGTTTACCTCGCCGGCATGGACTCCCGACGGTCGATACATCTTGGTTGCCCGCCTGAAGCCTAAAGGGTACGGCAGCGCGCTCGAATTATGGATGTATGACGTCAAAGGTGGATCCGGTATTCCGGTCGTGCAGACCAAGGGAACCGAGAATGCACCCGGACAAATTGCCATGGGCGCCGTTTCGTCTCCGGACGGTCGTTACCTCTACTACGAAACCCGGCCGGCCGGCTTTTCCGAGAGTCCCAAATGGCAGATTGCCAGGCGCGACCTCGAAACCGGAGAATCGCAAACGATCACCAATTACGAGAGTGGCGCGTTTCGGCCGGCGCTTTCTCCGGACGGAACGAAGTTGGTTTACGCAACCCACTACGACTCCAGCGCTGCCCTGCGCCTTCGTGATTTGGCAACTGGCGAAGAACGTTGGCTCAAGTATCCGATGCAGCGGGACAGTCAGGACGCGTGGGTCTCAACCCGCGACCTGCTACCGGGTTTCGCCTTCACTCCGGATGGCCAGAGCCTGGTGGTCGGTTTCGGCGGCAAGATCCACAACCTGAATCTCACAACGGGAGAAGACCGTGTCATTCCGTTCCAAGCCACCGTGTCGCGCGAGCTCGGGCCAAAGCTGAACTTTCCGAGTCGAGTCGAAGATGGCCCGGTGGAAGCGCGCCTCATTCAGGGTGCCGTTGAATCGCCCGATGGATCGACAGTTGTCTTTTCTTCACTGGGGCATCTCTACGCCGTGCCGCGGAAGCCGGACGCCAAGCCCAAGCGCGTTACTTCGAGCAGTGATCGCGAGTTTGAGCCCGCCTGGTCGGCCGATGGCAAGTGGCTGGCATACGTGACATGGTCGGCAGACGGCGGGGCGGTCTGGAAAAGGGCGCCGGAGGGAAGCGGGGAGCCGATGAAACTCTCCACGGTCCTTGCTTTTTATTCTCAGCCAGTATGGTCGTCTGACGGAAAACATGTCTTTGTTCTGCGGGCACCGCGAAGCACAACCCTCGAACAGGGCGACCAATGGCTGCGCCCGGTGGATGGTCTTGATCTAGTTTCGATTCCCGCTGACGGTGGTCCCGCGACGTTCATAACCTCGGCAGCGCACTATACCTATCCGCACTTTGCTGGAACCGATGGGCGGCTCTTTGTAACCGAATTACAGAAGCCAACGCTGCAAAGCGTGAACTACTCAATCGTATCCATGCGCCCGGACGGCTCGGATCGCCGGACGCTGCTGCAACTCAACGGCAAGAATATTTGGGGATCGGATTTTGCGCCGCCTGCCAAGATCGAAGTCAGCCCCGATGGCCGCCGCGCACTGGCTGTGTTTCGAAGCCAGGTCTATCTGTTCGACCTTCCGCTGGTCGGAGGCTCGGCCCCGATGCTGGACCTCAGCGCACCTGCAGTTTCGGCGAAGCGGTTGACGGATGCCGGCGCGGATTTTGCGAGCTGGGCCGATTCGGGAAAGATTATTTCTTGGTCGCTGGGCTCAACCTACTTTCGGCTGCCTCTTCTAGAAGCCGACCTCGACCTGGCCGGGAACTTCGGACCGGGAAACCCGGAAGCGGGCGTCGCTGCGGAAAATTCGGCAGGAACGGCTGGAAAATTTCGGCCGGAGACTTTGCGCATTAGTGTCCAGGTGCCGCGCCATAAGCCGGAAGGCACCGTCGTGCTTAAGGACGCTAAAGTCGTCACCATGCACGGCGACGAAGTTTTCAGCTTCGCGGACATCGTGATCCGCGACGAACGCATTCAGTCGGTGGGACCAAGTGGATCGGTCGCCTTGCCTCCAGGAGCCAAGATTTTTGACTTGCGCGGCAACATCATTGTTCCTGGATTCATCGATACGCACGCCCATTGGTTCAACATCCGCCGGGGAGTTCTTGACCTCCAAAACTGGAACTTCCTTGCGACGCTAGCGTATGGAATCACGGCCGGACGCGATCCACAAACCTACACGAGCGACATCTTTGCATATCAGGATCTGGTCGATGCCGGAGAAATCCTCGGGCCTCGAGCCTATTCGACGGGTCCCGGTATTTTCTCGACAAATGATTTTCAGTCCGAGAAAGAAGCGGAGAAGGTCATTAGCCGCTACAAAGAGTTCTATCGCACCAATCTGGTGAAGTCCTACCTCGTCGGCGACCGAAGTCAGCGCCAGTTTGTCGTTGAAGCATGCGAGAAGTTGCATGTGATGCCCACCACCGAGGGAGGCGCCGATATGCCTCTCGATCTGACTCACGTGATTGACGGATTCAGTGGCAACGAACACCAGTTTCCCGTGGCTCCGCTCTTCAAGGACGTCGTCACCCTGGTGGCGCGATCCGGCATCTATTACACCCCCACCTTTATCATTGGTGGCTATGACGGCCCGGGATCGGAAACCCATTACTTCGAGACAGACGATATTCACGGTGATCCCAAATTGCAGCGATTCATTCCTCATGGGATTCTCGATGAAAAAACTTCCGGGCTGAGGTGGCATCGAAAGGACGAATACAACTATCCAGTCGACGCAGCATCCGCGTGGATGATCTCCAAGGCCGGCGGCAAGGTATGCGTGGGAGGCCATGGAGAGCTTCAGGGTTTGAGTTTCCACTGGCAATTGTGGTCTCTGCAATCTGGCGGAATGAGCGACCTGGAGGCCCTCCGAGCCGCGACTCTCAATGGTGCCGAAGCCATTGGACTGGCCCAGGACCTGGGAAGTATCGAGCCGGGAAAACTCGCTGATCTCGTCATTCTCAGCAAGGATCCGTTAGAGGACATTCACAATACCACCAGCATCCGCTATGTGATGAAGAACGGCGAGTTGTTCGATGGCGGAACTTTGAACCAGGTTTGGCCTAAGGAGAAGATTGCTGGCCCTTTCTGGTGGTGGCTGGATCACCCATAGCTTCGAAATTGGACCGCCAGAGTTCGGGCTTCTGGATACGGTCC
>Ga0210394_10008052_pt1 | contig 10951 bp, 7 predicted proteins | sample IncBWC12MmetaG_FD_160121 | JGI IMG/M metagenome (GOLD analysis project Ga0210394, IMG submission 160121) | Forest soil microbial communities from Barre Woods Harvard Forest LTER site, Petersham, Massachusetts, United States - Inc-BW-C-12-M | ecosystem: Environmental > Terrestrial > Soil >... | reverse complement strand
CGCTGATGGAAAGTTGCGGCTACGCCTGCGCCAACATCCTGACGGCGGCGGGGCCGGCCGCTCTGGCGCGGATGATGCGGCTGTTCCGCCGACAAGAGCACTTTGCGCTGGTGATCTCGCCGCTGTGGATCGTGGCGCTGTTTGCCGGGGCGTTACCGGGCGCCCTGCTCGGTGCGGTAACGAGGGCGAGCAATGCGAGCACGGCGTTCGTGCCGACGGACATGGGGCTATGGTTGCTGGCGGCGGTACTCACCATCGTCACCTGCGGGCCCATGGCGTTCGGCCTCATCCTCGGTTTTTCAGAACCCGGGCGCACCCCCGCGCGGGCCTGGGAAGGATGGGCCGTCTCAGCCAGCATCCTGGTGTTGTTCACCTGCTTTGCCGTCCTGCGGCGGGCCGCGGTCGATCCGCTGGTGGAATCCATGCTCTTTGCGGCCCCGCTGGTCTGGCTGGCGCTGCGCTTTTCACGCCGGGCTACGAACCTCGGGGTGGTGATCGTGGCGATCGGAGTCGTGCTCTTTGCGGGGTACGGAGTCGGAATCTTCCGAGGCCTGGCCGGCATCGACGACTGGCAACACATCGTCATCTCGATCGATGTGTTTCTCGTCATCGGCTGCGGCGGCGCTCTGCTCGTGAATCACATGACACTGAGACAGCGGGCACTCCTCGACGAGCTTGCCCATGAGCACTTGGCGCTGCGCGACTATGCGCGTGCCCTGGGCGTTGCGGAGGAGACCGCACGCCGCAAGACGGCGGCCGATCTGCACGACGGCATCGGCCAGGTGCTGGCCGGACAGAGCATGACGCTCGCCGCCATGCGCGCGCACGCGAGCGGCTCGACGCTCAGCGTACTGCTCGATGAGGCCACCCAGGCGTCCCGCGAGGCGCAGGAGGGCTTGCGCGCGATGATTCAGGATCTCACGCCCCCGGGGCTCGATCAGGCATCGCTCGAGGAGACGCTGCGCTGGCTGGCTGAGTTCTTCGAGACGCGCTTCGGCTTTCGGGTGGCGTGGCGCGTGATCGGCGAGATGGAACTTCCCCGCGAGCGGCTGCGGTTGATTTACCGCTGCGTGCGGGAGCTCTTGATGAACGCGCGCAAGCATTCCCAGCGCCGCTCCGCCGAGGTGGAGGTCGATCTATCGGCCGCCGCGGTGGAAATCATGGTGGCCGACGAGGGCATCGGTTTCGATGCAGGGCGTGGCGAGCCGCTGTCCGGCTTCGGCATTGCCCAGTTGCGAGAGCGCGTGCGTGCCGCCGGCGGTACGCTCGACTTCGACTCGGGCCAGGGCGAGGGCTGCCGCGTAACGGTGCGATTGCCGGCGCCGACACCCGTCTCCTAGGTGACGATGCCGGATTTAGACCGGATCACGGCGACTTCAGAACAGGCGCTCGATGCGCCTTTCAATGTAGGATTGGTTAACCGAAATCGACAATCCGCACGCGTTGCTTGGCGGCAACAAAAATAATGGTTCCCGAGTCGGCGAGATGAATAAACCTGTTAAGGGAAGGGATCGAGCATGAATTCAAACTGCAAATTGTCCTATGCGATCGCCGCGATTTTGAGCGGCAGCGGCGCCGCGTATGCGCAGACGGCCACGGAGGCGCCGAGCGCCGAGACGTCGGATCAGATTCAGACGATCGTCGTGACTGCTCAGCGGCGCTCGGAGAGCATCCAGGACGTGCCGATCTCGATTCAGGCGTTCACGGGACAAACCCTGAAGGAACTCAACGTCACGACGTTCGACGACTACATCAAATACCTGCCCAACGTGTCGGCGGCGAGCAACGGCCCGGGTCAGAACGAGATCTTCATGCGCGGCCTCAGCGCCGGCGTACAGCCCAGCCAGGGCAGCGGTTCGACCGGCTTGTTCCCGAACGTCGCGATCTACCTGGATGATCAATCCGGTCAGCTGCCGAACCGCAATCTTGACATTTATGCGGCCGACCTGGATCGAATCGAAGTTCTGGAAGGCCCGCAGGGCACGCTGTTCGGTGCCGGCGCGCAGGCAGGTACGGTTCGCTACATCACGAACAAGCCGAAGCTCAATGTGACCGAAGGCAACGTCGACGCCGGCTACGGAGTCACCGCTCATGGCGATCCGAACACCAATCTGACGGCGGTGCTGAACGTTCCGCTGATCGCCGATACCCTGGCCGTGCGCGCCGTGATTTATGACGACAGCCGCGGCGGCTACATCGACAATGTGCCGGGAACGTTCACGCGCCAGTCGAGCGATATCGGCATTCACTATGGGAATTACCCGACGGGCTGCGCTGCGACCGGTACATGCCAAGTGCCGCCGGGCTCCCCGGTCATCAACAACAACAGCATCGCGGCCAGGGCCATCAATCCGGTCACTTACCAGGGTATCCGTGCGGAGGCGCTGTACCAGATCAATGACGATTGGAACGTTCTGTTGACGCAGATGTACCAGGACATGGATTCGCAGGGTGTGTTCTACCAGAACCCCAAGTCCTCGGATGGCGTGCCGCTGGCGCCGCTCGAAGTCACGCTGTTCAACCCCGCCTATGACAAGGACAGATTCGAGAACACCGCGTGGACGCTCAACGGCAAACTGGGCGACTTGAAGGCGGTCTACACCGGCGGCTACCTCGTGCGTCATGTCGACCAGGTCGGCGACTACACGAACTACTCGCGCGGCACGTACGCCGACTATTATCAGTGCTACGGCCCAGGCAGCGGCGGCGATGCGACCCTCACGTCGAAGTGCTTTTCGCCGAGCGCTTCCTGGCGAACCGCGGAGCGCAATGAACACATGCAGCACGAAATTCGCGTGAGCACGCCGGATGATTGGCGTTTGCGCGGTATCGTCGGCGCGTACTACGAGGCCAACAAACTCTTCGACCGGACCGGCTGGATGTACAAGAACCTTCCAAATTGCACGTCGAACGGCGCGCCGGGCACGCCGGGCAACACCGGCTGCCTGTCGGACGTCGGCACCTTTCCCGGGACCAGCGTCGAAAGCCCCGGTATTCAGAACGACAATACCTCCTTCTATCAAGACACGCGGCGCGAAACGAAGCAGACGGCGGTCTTCGCTTCGTTCGACTTCGACCTGATCCCGAAGGTGTTGACGCTCACGGCGGGCACGCGCCATTTCCGCTTCGATAACTCTTCGCAAGGCAGCGTCTCGGCCAGTTTCGATTGCTTCGAGCAGGGCACGCCGCCGAGCGGATGCCACAATCCGCTCGTTTCCTACAACCTCGACGCGCAGCACCTATCCGACACGGAGTCGGGCTTCAAGAGCCGCGGCAACCTGACCTGGCACATGACGCCGGACATGATGCTGTACTACACCTACTCGCAGGGATTTCGTCCGGGTGGTTTCAACCAGAGCGGCGGTGCGCTGCACGCCCCGGGACCGGATGGGCAGCCGCAGTACGTTACGCCGTCCTCCTACCACTCGGACGACTTGACCAACAACGAAATCGGCTGGAAAACGGAATTCTTCAATCGCCGTCTGCAGTGGAACGGCGCGGTGTACCGGGAGAACTGGGACAACGTGCAGGTCGCGTTCTTCGACCCCGGCTTGATCGGCAACATATTCTTCAACACCAATGGCCAGAACTTTCTGGTCAAGGGCGTCGAGACCTCGCTCGTGGCCCGCGTGGTCGAAGGATTGACGCTGCAGGGCGCCGCATCGTGGAACCAGAGCAGGCAGACCAATTCGCCGGCGCTGATCGATCGCAATCCCAACAGCGTGAACTTCGGCAAGATCATCACGGAATCCTGCAGCAGTTCCGGCACCAATTGCGCGCCGATCACGAACCCGTTCGGCCCGATCGGCTCACCGAGCGCGAATTCACCGCCGATCCAGTTCAGCCTGCGCGCGCGCTACGATTGGTCGGTGGCCTCCTACGACGCTTTCGCGCAGTTCGGCGCCTCCCACACCGGCCATTCATTCACGCAGGCCGGTTCGAATCCCACGATTGCGAGCAGCGGCATCGTCAGTACGGGCAGGTTGCGGTTCGAGGATCCTGCATACACCACCTACGATGCGTCGTTGGGGGTGGCGAAAGATGCCTGGAGCGCCCATCTGTACGTGCAGAACCTGACCAATTCGAACGCCAGCTTGTTCACGAACACCGACCAATTCATAGTCTCGCAGACAGTCCTGCGGCCGAGGGTCATTGGCGCCGCGTTCGGTTACAAATTTTAGGAGTTACTTCGTCCATCGGTACACGGCGCCAGGGAACGGCGCCTTCCACGGGTCGAAAACCCCCGTGATGTACACCGTGCCGGCGCCATCCGCGCCGAAGTTCATATTGGTCACGTAGGGCGTGGCTACGGTGATGATGCGCACCAACTGCTTGGCGTCGCTCACCACCAGCACCCGGCCCGAGCCATTTTGCGCGATGTAGTAGTTGCCGTCGGGACCCAATTTGAGGCCGTCGGGTCCATTGTAGGCGTCCTCGTGAGCGGTCGGCGGGGCCAGGTCTTGCAGGCGCGCCCACACGGTGCGCGGGCCTAAGGTGCCGCCGGCCCCGATGGGAAACGAGAGGATGCGGCCGGCCAGCATTTCCGCCACCAACAAGTTCTTGCCGTCCCTGGACAGCGTCAGGCCGTTCGAATAGTGAATGAGGTTGGCCACTTCGACGAGAGTGTCCGTGCTCGGTGCGAGATAGAGGATGGTGCCGCTGATCGGTGCTTTCAGGTCATAGATGCCGGAGGCGGAGAAGTAAATCCCACCGGCGCCGTCCGCCGTGAAATCGTTGGGGCCGATGAAGGGCTTGCCCGCGCTGTCCTTGTCGATGACGCGGATTTGCTTGCCGGTCTCGTCGAGCTCGACAATGGCATTCATGTCGTAACACGCCACCAGCAGGTGATTGCGGCGGTAGCTGATGAGTCCGGACGCGCCGCAATGCTCGCCCCGCCAATAGCCCGCGGCGCGCCGGCCATCCCAAATCTTGATTCCGGGGCCGGCGTATTCCACGTACAGCAGCTTGCCGTCCCGCCACAGCGGACCCTCCGGATAGGCGGCCGCGTCGATCAGCACGGTCTTCGCCTGCGAGACGCCGGCGAGGCAGGCCGCCGCGACGATCAACCAGACGCCGAAAGCGCGCGTCGTCATGGGCGGACCTCCGGCCCGGCCGAAGGAGGCCGCGCGGCGGAGCGCGCGCGCACTTCTGCGATTGCTTGCACGCGCCGCTGATGCAGGAGTTCTGCGATCCGCGCTCCGGAATGCGCCGCAATGTCTTCGGCCGAGGGCTTGAGCGCGGCGGCGGCGTCGCGCGCGGCGTGCAAGTATTGCCCCTGCGGATAGGGCTCATTCTCCAACCCCGTGCGGCCGCGCGAGTCCGCCTCGCACGCGAGCAGCGCCTGCGCGAATCGCCCGGGACGGCGGAACGCGTCGGCGCGCTCCATGAACTCGAGAACGGTCTTGGGCTTAAGCTCGAAAGCGCGGTGCACGATGCCGTGGTAGCGCGCGACGATGATCGCGAGGTCGCGATAATCACGCGGCAGGCGCAGACGCTCGGCCAGCGCTTCGACCAGAGCCACGCTGCGCTCCTCGTGGCCACGATGGCTTGGCCACTGCCCGCGCGGCGTCGCACCCTTGCCGAGATCATGCACCAACGCCGCGAACCGAACCTGCGGTTCGCCGCTGAGTACGGCGGCTTGATCGAGCACCATCAAGGTGTGCACGCCGGTGTCGATTTCCGGGTGCCACTGCACCGGTTGCGGTACGCCAAACAGCGCGTCGATTTCCGGGTAGACCGGCTGCAACGCCGCGCACGCGCGCAGCACGGCGAAGAACTCGCTCGCCTTGGGCTCGCGCAGGGCCTTCTCGGTTTCCTGCCAGACGCGCTCGGGGACCAGTGAGTCGACCTCGCGGCGCTCCACCATGGTGCGCATCAATTCCAGGGTCTCGGGCGCGACGTGAAACCCCAGCGGCGCGAAGCGTGCGGCGAAGCGCGCCGCGCGCAGCACGCGCACCGGATCCTCGGCAAAGGCCGGGGACACATGGCGCAGCAGGCGCGCGTCGAGATCGCGTTTGCCGCCGTGGGGGTCGATCAACGTACCGTCGGACGCCATCGCCATGGCGTTGATGGTGAGGTCACGGCGTGCAAGATCCTCTTCGAGCGAGACACCCGGCCCGAATTCGACCGTAAAGCCGCGATAGCCCGGCCCCACTTTGCGCTCGAGCCGCGCCAGCGCGTATTCCTCGTGAGTTTCGGGGTGCAGAAACACGGGGAAGTCGCGCCCGACCTCGCGAAATCTAAGACGCAACAGCTCCTCGCGGGTGCCTCCGACCACAACCCAATCGCGCTCCCTAACGGCTTGCCCAAGCAAGGCGTCCCGAACGGCTCCGCCAACCAGATACACTTGCATGCGTGAATATTAGCAGCATAACGGCGCGCGCCCGCGCCGCGGTCGGCGTGGCGCTGATTGCGCTGTCCGGCGCCGGTTGCTATTTATTGCAGAGCGTCCAGGGTCAGCTGGCTCTGATGTCGAAGCGCGAACCGATCAACCGTGTGATCGACGAGCCATCGACGCCCCCGGCGCTGCGGGCCCAACTCGAGACGATCGCCGCGATTCGCGACTTCGCCAGCCGCGATCTCGGGTTGCCGGATAACGGCAGCTACCGCAGCTACGCGGATCTCGGCCGTCCCTACGTGGTTTGGAATGTGGTCGCCGCACCGGAGTTCTCGGTCGACGCCAAGCAATGGTGCTATCCCATCGTCGGCTGCGTCGCCTATCGCGGCTATTTCGCCGAACGCAAGGCACGCCGCTTTGCGCGAGCGTTGCGCGGCCGGGGATTCGACGTCACGGTCGGCGGCGTGGCGGCGTATTCAACCCTGGGTCACTTCAACGACCCCGTGCTCAACACCATGATGGGTTGGAACGACGTCGAGCTCGCGGCGATCATATTCCATGAGCTTACCCATCAGCTCTTGTACGTACCGAACGATTCATCCTTCAATGAAGCGCTCGCAACGACAATCGAGGAGGAGGGTGTTCGGCGCTGGCTGCTCGCTCAAGGCCGCGACGCGGATTTGGCGAGCCACCTGGAGCGCCAGGAGCACTATGCGCAGGTCATCGAACTGCTGAACGCGACGCGCGCCGAACTGCGTGCCGTGTACGCCTCCGCACTCGGGCCCGACCTGAAGCGCGAGAAAAAGCGCGCCGCGTTCGCCGCCATGCGCGCCTCCTTCGCGCGGCTCAAAGCCGGCTGGGGCGGCCACGCTCCGTTCGAAACCTGGTTCGACGGCGACCTCAACAATGCCCACCTGGCGTCGGTTGCCACCTATTTCGCCTGCGTGCCGGGCTTCGAGCGCGAACTTAAGACCGCGGGCGGTAACCTGACCGTCTTTTACGCCCGGGTTCGCGCGCTCGCAAAACTCTCCCAGGCCGAACGCGATGCTCTCCTCTGCGGTGCGGCTGATGCTGGGTCAAACGGCATAAATTCCGCCGCCTTCGTACAGCAGGGCCAATTCGAACGCAAGGCCGATGGCGAACACGATGGTGACGGCAAGCAGCCCTTGTGCGAGCCTTGCAACGAGATTGATCTGGTTCATGACGTACTCCGAATTGCTGTTGTCCCCGGCGACGAACACATTGCGCCATGCGAACATCCGCAACAAACGCCATCTCTGACAGCCGATTAAGGAAACCTTAAAGTGCCAGCCGCCTTCGACCGTTTGCCGTTGGGAGCCCTGCGCGTGTTCGAGGCCGTGGCCACTCACCTGAGCTTCTCGGCTGCCGCCGAGGCGCTCAACGTGACGCCCGCCGCCGTCAGCCAGCAGGTCAAGGCGTTGGAAGGGTACATTCAGGTGCCGCTGTTTCGGCGCACCGGCCGGCGCGTCGAAATCACGGACGAGGGTTTGGAATTGCTGCCCGCCGTGCGAGTCGGGCTCGAGAAGCTCGAGTCCGCCCTGCAGCAGATCAAGCATTATCGGCGCGCCGGCCCGCTGCAGATCACCACGCTGTCATCGTTTCTGCAGATATGGTTGCTGCCGCGCATCCGCTCGTTTCGGCGCAAGCATCCCAACGTCGAGTTGCGCTTCCACACCTCGCGCGAGCTGGTGGATTTCTCGCGCACGACCAACCATGTTGCCATCCGTTTCGGCCGCGGCGATTACGCCAATCTGCACAGCGAAAAGATCCTCGATGATTGGCTGGTGCCGGTGGCCAGCCCCGACCTCATCAAGCAATACGGCATGATCGAGCGCGGCTCGAGCTCGAGCAAATTCCCGCTGCTCGAAAGCGGCGATGAGCCATGGAGCGCCTGGAGCCAAACCGGCGAGGAGGCCGCGTGGCTCACGCGGGTGCCGAGCATCGAGGATTCGGCCGGGCTGTTGGCGGCGGCGGAAGAAGGCCTGGGCTACGCGCTCGCGCGCTGGACGCTGGTGACACGCGCGCTGCAGAAGGGCACGCTGCGTCTCGCCGGGCGCGGCGCGCTGCCGTACGGCCTGGCCTATTATTTCGTGTGTCCGAAGAATTTCCTGACGCTGCCCAAAGTGGCGCAGTTTCGCGAGTGGCTGTTGGCCGCCGCGCGCGATTTTCCGGGGCCCCCTGCGCCGGGCGGCCATTAGGGCCACGTGGAATGCTCAGACAGGCTGCTGGGCTTGCCGGAGGTGCTGCGATGATCGACCTCGAATGCGAGATCGATGCGCTCATGCGCGCGTACCAGGGCGCCGTCCCCGGCGCCGGTGTCGGCGTACTGCAGGGTGGCGCACCCGTCGTGCAGCGCGCCTACGGCCTCGCCGACGTCGACAGCCGGGTCGCCGCGACGACCGCGACCAACTATCGTCTGGCGTCGCTCACCAAACAATTCACGGCGGCCGCGATATTGCTGCTGGCGGAAGACCGACGGCTCTCGATCGACGACTTCATCCGGCGGTGGTTGCCGATGCCGGAGGCGGCCGATGGCATGTCGATTCGCCACCTGCTCACGCATACGTCCGGAGTGGTCGACTTCGAGGACTTGATCCCGCAGGGCGCCACCGCGCAGCTGCGCGACGCGGATGTCCTGGGGCTGCTGCAGAACCACAATCGCGGCTACTTTCCACCGGGAACGAGCTACCGCTACAGCAACAGCGGCTACGTCCTGCTGGCGCTCATCGTCGCACGCGCCGCGGGAGAGGATTTCGCAGCGTTTCTGCGCCATCGAATTTTCCTCCCCCTCGGCATGCGGGGCAGCGTCGCGTTCGAAGCGGGAGCTTCAACCGTCGCTGAGCGCGCCTTCGGCCATAGCTAGTCACCGCCGATCTGGGTGCGCACGGATCAGAGTCTGACGAGCGCGACGCTCGGCGATGGCGGGATCTACTCCTCCATCGATGATCTCGCGCAATGGGATGCTGCGCTCGGCGATGATCGGCTGCTGCGGCCCGCCTCGCTGCGCCTGGCGTTCGAGTCGGCGACGCCGACCGACGACCCGACGGTCGGCTATGGCTTTGGCTGGCGCGTCACGGGCGACACTCGCTGGCATTCGGGCGAAACGATGGGATTTCGCCATGCCATGGTGCGCAACCTGGCGGATCGCTCAACGGTCATCGTGCTGACGAATCGCGACACCCCGGAGCCCTACCGGACGGCACTGGCAATCGCCGAGCTTTGGCGGTCGGCGTGCCATACGGCGGCAAGCTCCTAGTTTTCGAGCAGCGCCGCGGCGAGCACATCTGTCCCGGTACGCACCGGATCGCACACCGGCAATCCGAGCTCCGCCGTCAGGCGCCGAAAATAGTCGTCACGTTCGGCGTCGCCGAGACTCGAGGAATTGATGCTCAAGCCCACGCAGCGTATCGCCGGATTGGTGAGGCGCCCGGCGCGCAGATAATCGTCGATCGCCGTTTGCAGATCGGGAATCGGGAAATCCGGATACTCGTCGATCGTACGCCGGGACGGGTCGTGGCATAACACGATGGCGTCGGGCTGCGACCCATGCAACAGGCCGAGGGTCACGCCGGCATAGGCCGGATGGAACAGCGATCCCTGCCCCTCGATCACATCCCAGTGATCGGGTGCATTGTCGGGGGATAACTGCTCGGCGGCGCCGGCGATGAAATCGGCGATCACCGCATCGATGGCGATGCCGGCGCCCGAAATCATGATGCCGGTTTGACCCGTGGCGCGAAACGATGCGTCCGCCCCGCGCCGCCGCAAACTCATCGCAAGAGCCAAGGCCGTGTATTTCTTGCCGAGCGCGCAGTCCGTTCCGACCGTCAAGACCCGTTTGCCGCTGCGTTTGCGGCCGGTCGCGGCACCGTAGGTCCGGTCACTGTGGCGTACATCGATGAGCCGTACGCCGCGCCGCGCCGCGGCTTGAACCAGCCCCGGAAAGGAAGTCAGGCGCGTGTGCAGACCGCTCACGACGTCGAGCCCGGCATCGGCCGCCGCCGCCAATTCGGCGACCCAATGCGGCGGCAGGTTGCCGCCGGTCGGTGCGATACCGACAATGATCGAACCCGCGCCGCGCGCAGCAGCCTGCTGGGGCGAAACGCGCTCGAGGTCGAGAGTGACGCTGCAGCCCGGTAAGCTCCATTCGCCGAGCACGTCCGCGCCGCACCAATCCTTGAGGCCGAACGCAGTCTTCGCCGTGAGCTTGTCGCGCACGTCGCCGAGAAAGAGCAGATAGGGCTTGCGCAGTCGATGCATGTTGGAGCGCCGCGCGCCGGTGGCGCTACGGCTGGACGGCTCTGTTGCGGCCGGCGCTGGCGCGATTGTGGCTGAGGCGCGCGTTGTCTTCGAAAGCACCCAAATATTGGCGCGCGGATGCCAGCATCGATTGCGGCTTGATGCCGAGCCGTGCGAGGCCGTTCTCGGTGCACACGCTGTCGACGGTCAAGGAGCGATAGTTGTCGCTGGAGAAGGGACGTCCCGGCACGAAATCCATGGCGAGCGCCTGCATGCGTGCCACCGCGTCGGGCAGTCCGACGATCCAGCGGCGCCGGCCGGTGAGCTTGGCTACAAGTGCGACGATTTCCCGCA
>Ga0210394_10008051_pt1 | contig 10951 bp, 11 predicted proteins | sample IncBWC12MmetaG_FD_160121 | JGI IMG/M metagenome (GOLD analysis project Ga0210394, IMG submission 160121) | Forest soil microbial communities from Barre Woods Harvard Forest LTER site, Petersham, Massachusetts, United States - Inc-BW-C-12-M | ecosystem: Environmental > Terrestrial > Soil >... | reverse complement strand
CAATCTGTGGCCAACTGGCAAACTTGGGGCCGTTTCGCTTCGTACGACGGCGATTATCGAAACGAAGTGGTACGCAGCGCGCTCACTCTGAAGTTGCTCAGCTATGAGCCGTCTGGGGCGATCATCGCGGCAGCCACTACTTCCCTTCCCGAACGCATCGGCGGCAGCCTTAACTGGGACTACCGTTATTGCTGGTTGCGCGATGCCTCCTTCACCATTCGCGCCTTGTTGGAACTGGATTATTGGGATGAAGCCGAAGATTTTCTTGACTGGATGCTGCAAGCTACCCGGCTCACCCAACCCGAGTTGAGAATTTTGTATTCTGTTTATGGCGATGAGGCTCCCCCCGAACGTGAACTCGAATACCTAAGTGGATATCGAGGATCGAAGCCGGTACGCATCGGCAATGCCGCCCGGGAGCAACTTCAACTCGATGTTTATGGCGAAGTGATCGACGCGGCTTCGCAGTTCGCGTTTCACGGCGGCCATCTCGACAGTGAAATGCAAAAGGCTTTAATTGGCCTGGGAAATTATGTAACCAAGAATTGGGACCAGCCCGACGAGGGTATCTGGGAACCGCGGTCGGGACGCCAGAACCACACCCATTCGCGTCTTTTATGTTGGACGGCCATGGACCGGCTCATCACTCTTTCTGAGCGTGGGATGCTTCGCGGAGCCCCGATCGACGAATACAAAGAGCACAGCAATTCCATACGTCGCCAGATCGAGCAACGCGCCTGGAACGAGCAACTGCAAAGCTACGTCAGCGTGCTCGATGGCGATCAGCTCGACGCCAGCTTGCTGTTGCTTTCCTGGTACGGCTTCGCCGAGCCCGGATCGCCCAAAATGCGCAGCACCCATCAGGCAATTCGCCAACGTCTCGGAACTCCCGACGGACTACTCTACCGCTACGAGAACGAAAATTCTGAAGGCACATTCGCCATCTGCAGTTTCTGGGAGGCAGAATATCTTGCCTTGGGCGGAGGCTCACTGGATGACGCTCGCCAACGCTTCGGCCAGTTAATGAAATATGCCAACGACCTGGGTTTGTACGGCGAAGAAATAGACGCCCGTACCGGCACCGCACTGGGCAACTTTCCGCAAGCCTTCACCCATGTGGGATTGATTGGCGCCGCACTTTCCATCAGCCAGCGAGAAAAGGGAGAGGAGCAACTCGCTCATCGTCCGCCAGCAGCTACTCCGCAGGACGCATCCAAGGTTGCGTCGTGAACTGGACAAGCTGGTTACTCTCAGGATTTGTTGCGACGTTGGCGCTTTCAACCTTGTTGGCCACCAGCCAAGGCTTAGGCCTGACCCGGATGAATCTGCCCTACCTCATAGGAACGATCGTTTCGCCGAAGCGGGAAAAGGCAAAAGTTTATGGTTTCGCCATCCATCTGGTGAACGGCCTGATCTTCTCGATTTTGTATGTCTTAATATTCGAGGATATGCGCATGGCCAACTGGTGGTTCGGCGCGTTAATCGGATTAGCACACGCGCTAATGGTCCTGACGATAGGTATGTCACTGATGCCGGGGCTGCATCCTCGAATGGCCAGCGAGCAGCATGGGCCCAACGCCAACCGCCTGCTAGAGCCACCCGGCTTCATGGCCTTGAATTACGGAATCCAAACTCCCATTTCCGTTTTTCTAGCGCACGCCGTGTTCGGAGCGATCTTGGGATCACTCTATCATTTAAGCCGGACAGTGTAGATTGCATTGATGCCCATGTGGGGACGGGCGCCTCGCCCGTCCATGCGGAGCAAAGCGCCGCAGGCCCTTTGGTGGCGAGACCAATCGAGTCTCGTAACCGCTCGTTTCCGCTTGACCCAACATTCTCATTAGGATACTATTTTATATAGTATATTATCTCTGTGATAATAGCACTTGCTCCGGCTCTTTGACAATTTGACCGCCGTGACAAACCGCCTGATGTGCCGCGATACCTTAGCGGGATATCCCTCGCGTAAGTCCTTTAGAAGGGATATTTTGCGTGGGTATCTCTAAAACACTACCTTTATTTTCATAGATCTAGCGAGAAAACACATTTTTCGCGTATATACCCGTTAGCATACGATAAACAAATCGCCATCTGGTTAGTTAGTGAGTAACTACTCGCGCCGACGCATCGGTTGCGTTAGAGCAGCGGCTTGGCAAGGATTTGCAAGTCGCCGAACTATTCGAATCCCAGGTCTTTCCACTTTTTATCTACCAACTCTTTGGTCTTTTCGTCCATGAGAATTTCATCGGGCCAGGGGCGGTTGAAGCCTTCGCTCGACCATTTGCGGGTGGCATCGATGCCCATCTTCGATCCGTAATTGGGCAGGCGAGATGCATGGTCGAGCGAATCGATGGGGCCGAGAGTGAATTGGATATCGCGCTCGGGGTCGATGTGATTGAGCACTTTGAGCGTGACCTCCCCGATATCTTGCACGTTGACATCTTCATCGACCACGATGATGCACTTGGTGAACATGGCCTGGCCGAGCGACCACACGGCGTTCATCACTTTGCGCGCCTGGCCGGGATAGGACTTTTTGATGGAGACGATCATCAGGTTGTGAAAGATACCTTCGACGGGTAGATTGATGTCGACGATCTCCGGGATAGTGAGCTTCATCAGCGGTAGAAAGATCCGTTCGACGGCTTTGCCCATCCAGCCATCTTCCATTGGGGGTTTGCCCACGATGGTCGTCGAATAAATCGGATTCTTGCGATGGGTGATACAACTTAGGTGAAAGACAGGATAAAGATCCTCGAGCGAGTAGAAGCCGGTGTGATCTCCGAAAGGACCCTCGGTTCTGAGTTCGTCGAGGTTAACGTGGCCTTCGAGCACGATTTCGGCTGAGGCTGGGACTTCGAGATCGACGGTCTCGCACTTTACCAGTTCGACTGGCTTCTGGCGGAGGAATCCGGCGATGAGATATTCCTCAACGTCGGGCGGCGCGGGAACGATGGCGGAAAAGGTGATGGCGGGATCGGTGCCGATGGCGACGGCGACGTCCATTTTACCGCTGGGACGCTCGCCATCGGGTAAGACGGAGCCGCCCGAAGAGCGCGCCATTATGTCTACTGCAGCAGCACGCGCGGGGACGCGCGCACCTACACTCGAGCGCATGCGTTCGCGATAATGTTCGGCTGCGACCTTCTGCCTTTGCCAGTGCATGCCGGTGGTTTGCGAGTCATAGACTTGCATGCGATACATGCCAACGTTGCGTTTGCCGGTTCGGGGATCGCGCGTGATCACGCACGGCAGGGTGATGAAACGTCCGGCGTCTTTAGGCCAGCATTGGAGGATGGGAAACTCATCCAGCGACAAATCGTCGCGGCGAATGACTTCTTTGCACGGTCCGGTGGAAACTGTTTTCGGAAAGAACTTGCCCATTTCAGCAAGCATGGGCAGCATCTTTACTTTGTCGAGGAAGCCTTGTGGAGATTTCACGTCCATGAATTGGCGGATGCGGTCGGCCACTTCGTCGAGCTTCTCTACTTCCAGGGCGAGATTCATGCGGCGGGCGGAGCCAAATTGATTGATCAGAACTTGGGCGCCGGGATGGTTCTTGATGTTCTGGAACAGCAGCGCCGGGCCGCCGGGCGCGGACGCCCGGCCTCCATTGTTTTTGCTGACCCGGTCGGTAATTTCGGCGATTTCCAGAATGGGGTCGACTTCGGTAGTCACCTTCTTTAGTTCGCCGGCGCGGTCGAGCGCGGCGATCCAATCACGCAGGTCGTCGTAGGCCAAGAGCTCCCTCGTTGCGAAACGCGATTATAAAGCACCGCAAGAGCCAAGGCTTTAACCGCCAGGCAAACCCTGACAAATGCTGGAGTCGTATCGGGGCTTTGCTTCAGCGATGCCCTAACCGCTGCAAAATCAGTAGCGCCCTCAGGCTGCAGGGCGCTATCTCGACTTTTTCAGCAGCCCTGTTAGATTTAGTGGTGGAGAGGTGTGGGTTTGAAACGACGAGTCGTGATTACTGGTATGGGAGTGGTGAGTCCTAACGGTGTGGGGAATGCTGCCTTTTCTGCAGGCGTACTGAGCGGACGAAGCGGGGTGCGGCGCATCTCGCGTTTTGATTCGACGGAAATTCCGGTGCAGATTGCCGGCGAGGTTCCGGATTTTGACGAATTGGCTTGGGTGGAAAAGCGCGATCGAAAACATGTTTCCCGCGTGCTGCCACTTGCTCTGGCTGCGGCTACCGAGGCTTTGAATGACGCTGGCCTGGATACGGCTTCCCTGCCCCTGGAGCAGGCCCGGCGGTTTGGCGTGATCATTGGTTCGGGTGGAGGATCACAGGAGTTCACCGAGGAGCAATATCGGCTGTTCTTCCATCAGCAGTATAAGCAGATGAGTTTGTTCTGCGTGCCGACCGGGGTGATGGGTTCGCTTTCGAGTGAATTAAATGTGCGCTTTGGGCTGCGCGGTGCAAGTCACGTGATCACGACTGGTTGTACTTCGTCCACGGATGCGTTTGGATATTCGCTACGGCAGATTCAATCGGGGCGATTGGACATGGTGTTGAGCGGCGGCGCGGATGCGCCGATTGCGCTGGGAATTATTAAGGGATTCATCCTCATGAAGATTTTGACCGACTCCTGGAACCATGCGCCGGAGCGTGGATCGCGTCCATTCTCAGTCGACCGCGATGGTTTCGTGCTGGCTGAAGGGGCGTGGATGTTCGTGCTGGAGGAGTACGAACATGCGCGGGCGCGGGGCGCGAAAATGCTGGCGGAAATCTGCGGGTACGGGTCAACCTGTGAAGCCTTTCATCGGGTGCGGCTGCAGGAGTGTGGCGAAGAGCCGGCACGCGCGATTGGCTTGGCAATAAAGGAAGCTGGTATCTCGCCAGACAATGTGGACTATGTGAATCTGCATGGGACGTCGACGCAGTTGAATGACCGCATCGAAACCCGGGCGCTGAAGCTGGTGTTGGGTGAGCGGGCACGGCAGGTTCCGATGTCAGCGTTGAAGTCGCAGATTGGGCATCCGCAGGGCGCGTGTGGCGCGGCTGGCGTGGCGGCTGCGATTGTGGCTATGCAGTGCGGGCAGATTCCGCCGACGATCAATCTGGAGACGCCTGATCCGGAATGCGATCTGGATTATGTGCCCGAGGTTGGGCGGAAGAAATCGGTTGAACACGCGGTGTGCAATTGCATTGCCTTCGGATCGAAGAACTCAGCTCTGATGTTGCGGAATTGCGCTTAAGTGCGGCCAGGGATTTGCGCGGATCATGGAAGCTGCATAGCTTACCGATTCCCCCGCACGGGCGTGGACGCCCGTGCTCCATTTGTCACGCAAGCAGGCGGCGGATGGTGTTTTCTACTGTGGACCAGGCCGTCGAGCGAGGATCGATCAGGTCGAAATGCCCAGCGGTTGAGATTTCCGTGTAATGAGCATCTTCTCCTCGCTTTTTCTTTTGTTCCGTGTATTGGCGACTGAAATACGGGGGGACTATATCGTCTCCGGCGCCGTGAATCAGCCATTGTGTCGTAGCGTGGTTGATTGCGAGCTGCATAGGGTCGGCTTCGTGATAATGCTCGGGCACTTGGGTCGGCTTGCCTCCGAGAAAATCGACAACTGCGTTGTCGCTGAGATGTTGCTCCCACGCCTGCTGCAAATCCACTACACCCGCCAACGAGATCACGCGCTTGATTGAGGATTCATGCGCGGCCAGACAAAGGGCGAGTTCCCCTCCTGCAGAATGGCCCATCACCAGAAGTTTTGTTAAGTCGAAGTCGTATCGTTTTGCAATTTGCGGCAGATAACGATAGGCATTGCGAACGTCCTCGAAGCTGCCAGGCCAGCCTCCGCCGGGGTTGCCGACGCGGCGATATTCGATGTTCCAGGTGGCGATACCTTTTGCGGTCAGGGCTGCGCAGAGGTGCCCAATGTGCAGGAGATTGTATTTCGCGCGCCAGAAGCCTCCGTGGATGTTCATCACGACGGGAAACGGGCCTTTGGTCTTGGGGAGGCGGAGGTCGGCAAATTGATTGGGGTCGGTGCCATAGGAGAGATGGGCATCCGATGGGGGCGGCGGGAGAGTGAGAATGTCGTCGGAGGGCATGGCATTCAATTTAACCACAGAGGAAACATGAAGGACCATGCCACGGATCCCGCGGATCAAGTGCTAGGAAATCGAGGTTGGCGGTATGGGCTCTAGCTCTACGATTGTGCCGTCTCCCCAGGCGTATTTCTTGGTGGAAAGATCGGCAATCGTTTGATGCAGCTCGGGCTCGATTTCGCGGTTAATCAAGCGAGCATGGACATCGAACTTCTGTCCCACGACTCGAACACCTGCCCGCGGATTGGCTCGCAGATTCTGCAGCCAGTGTGAGGTGGAATACTCGGCGATGAGGTAGAAACGTCCATCACGCTGCGTGAACCAGATTTCGATTTCGCGGGGCAGACCACTCTTGTGGCCTCGAGTGGTGAGATAGAGGTACTGCTCGCGGTTGAGATTATTGTCCTTTAAGTTTGAGTTTGGATTTGTTTTCTTCAAGGAATTCGCGCAGCTTGTCGGCCGCCTCAAGCAGGCGGGTCCACTGTTCATAATAGAGCGTGACCGGAAAGCGGCCCAGGCCGTAGACGCTGACTCCGCCTTTCTCACTGACCCGGAACTCCATGCTGGCAGCACGGCGGGGGCCTTGTTTCTCCAGTTCGGCTAAGCGAGCTTTCAGTTCTTCATAAGTTGGTTCAGCCATTTTTTCTTACCTCGAACGAGTGTAATCAATCCATGATATGGATTGAGCGGGAATTCGTCGAGAGCACCGGAGAAAATCCTGGAATGGGACGTCGGGGGTGCCGTCCTATGGGGGGCACATTAGTGCGGCCCTGGCATGGAAATTTGGCATGAAACATGACAGCGGCTCGTGACGGAGGGTTAACAGAACTATAGCCGAGATTTCGGCACTGCCGACTGCGGATGGGCAGGTGACCCGAAAGCTCAAAACGCAGGAGCGCCGGACTCATGGATTCAAACCAGTTGCATTGGCAAGGGAGAGAAGCCTTCGGTTACTCGCGTGCACAGGCAAATTCTGCTCATCACACTGGATATTCGGGAGAAATCGCATGCTTCATAAATGCGCGAATCCAAATTGCACCAGCCCCTTCCACAAGCTTAGCCAGGGAAAACTTTTTCTGGTGGACATGCCGCTCGAAAGATCCGACGAGAGGCGAACGCGATGGAGAGTGCAGTCCAGGAGCCGTATCGAGTACTACTGGCTCTGCGACCAGTGCGCGTTCGCGCTGACCCTGTCATACGAAAAAGGACGCGGCGTAGTCGCCGTCCCGCGGCCCGAGAGTGCGAAAAAGCTGCCCGCGGCGGCTTTGCAGATCGTAGAACGGCCAAACTCCGTAAGTCTCCGGAGCGAACGGTCCGCCTAAGAAGGATGTGAGCCACCATGGAAAACGTAAAGATGCAGGAGTGCACCATTTGTGGGGATGAAAAAATCCCTGGGCAAATATGGTTCCTGATTGCCGAAAGTCACTGGGAAGACAAGCTGAAGATTCTGGAATGGCACGATGAACTGGCCACGCGGCAAGGAATCTATGCGGTCTGCGGGGCCGCACACGTGGAGGAGATGGTGATTCACTGGATGACAACCGGGAGTCTCGATTATCCGTTCGCAACGGTGGGACAGAAGCGAGGGAGACTCACATTGAGGCGCGGCTCATTTCTGCCTATGGTTGACGAGCCCGATACAAGGGGAGCACGCGAGATTGGAGAATTAGCGATTGATCCGGAGTGCGTGCGGCGGGCGCTGCGGGAAGATCCGGAGTCGCTGCGAGTGATCCTGGATGAACTGGTGCGCGCGCTGGAACGGGAGACGACGGGCGTAACGGCACGGCTGGAATCAGCGGACGCGATGTCATACGGGTTTCCGCGGGAGATTTGAGGCTGGTTAAGAACGATCAGGAGTTCACGGATTTTTTCCAGGCGTGCCAATCGTGAAAGACCGCGTTTTGCATTTCTTTGGCGGCAGCGAACAGCCAATTTGGCTTAAGGCGGCTGAGGTGACGGCGGACGTACTTCTGAACGTCTACGGTGCCGAGGTGGATGTTGGCGGTTTCCCATCCCATGGCATAAAGGAGTTTTAGTTCGTCGCGGTTGGTCGGAAGAACAGTTAGCTCGATGCGGGAGCAATGCGGCGACAAGCGGCGAACGATCCAGGGTCCGAGCAAACGGACGAAAGGATCAGGGCAGCGAACCGCACGGCTGATGATGGCTTGATACAGTATCTCCGACGGACCCTCTTCGCCTTTTGCCCAGTAAACAGCAGACGGTACCAGCGCTTTAGCCTCGCGGGCGATTTTGGCGCCATTGCAGAGAGCGATAGCAACCAGGCGAATGTGGCCCAGACTTCCGAGGCCGGCAACGCGGCGGACTGTCTTGTAAGTCAGTCCCGGTTCGGGCATGAGATGCTCGAGAGCTTCTCTGGCGCTGACCGAAACGTCTCCGGTCGCTCGAGGCAGCGCGTCCATCTTTTCCCAAAAACGGACTGGATCTCGCAAGATGCCGGTCGCAATCTGCCGCAGCCAGGTGTTCTCTTCTTCGAGAACAAAGGGACGGCCACCCTGGGCGAGAGATTCTTCATAGCCTCGCAGGATCGACGCGCAGGCGTCCTTAGGCCGAAGGGTGAGATGGCCGGCCTCGATGGCAAGAACAGCGCTGGTAGCTAAACGCACCAGATCGATGGTGTATGGCAGGACGGCGCCCTCATCGAAATCGTTAACGCCCCAAACCAGGCGGCCTTCAACATCACGCCAAGTACCGAAATTCTCGACATGGAGATCGCCTACGGCAAGAACGTGGGGAGCCTTATCGAGGTCGGAGCAGATCTCGGGCCAGATTTGCATCCAGCGATAAAATGTGGCGCGAAGAAAAGGAAAGACTGCTTCCGCCATGCGCTGGTGTTTCAGTTGAAGGTCGGGCTTAACCAGCCGGGTATGGCGGCCGAGCCATTCTTCAAAGTGATGCGTTGCCTTGACGATATTCATTGCGTCCGGTGGGCAACGATAGAACTGGCTTCGCTAAATGTCAACGAGGCGGTAGCTGAGACAAGTCAGCGTGCAATCGCACGGAGCGGGCGCAGAGCGATCATTTTCTACTTTCGCTATCAGTTCACGAAGTAAGCACTATTCATATCGATAAATTTCTTCGACTCCTCGGGCAGGTCGTCGACGGAGTAGATGGAATCGGAGGTACAGACTGGGACGCAGGCTCCGCAATCGATGCAACCGGCTGGGTCGACGTATAACTGAGTGGCCGCTTCAAAACCCGGCTCGTCCTTCTTGGGATGGATGCAATCGGTCGGACATACATCGGCACACAACAGGTCTTTAATGCAGCTATCTGTAATTACATAAGCCATGGCCAGCTCCGAAAGAGAGAATTAACGCATGAGTAGATTACGCCGCGGACGCAGTTGCCCTCCGTGATGCATCTCTCATGAGGATGTGTCGGACATCACAGGCTCGCTGAATGGGCGTGCAAGAGGGAGTATCGCAAAAACTAATTAGGGCGGCCGATCCACCAAAGTATCTTGGCCACAATCCGCCATCCGTTAGTGGAAACCGCGGTCGATTCATACTCGCGGTTTTCCGGGACTAAAACCTCAGTATGGTCGAAGCGTTGCAAGCGGGAAACGATCAGCCCATATTCCTTGTGGGCGGCAACCACGATATGACCGTAAAGGTCATTGTGACTGGTTTGCGAAGTATCAATTACGACAATGTAGCCATCATGAATCAGCGGCATCATGGAACGGCCGCGAACTCGCAGGCAACTAGTAGAAGCCGGATTCGGACACCACTTGCTGGGAGCGGCCAGCATTGACTCCGGGGAGACCTGATTGAGTTTGTCCACTGGGTCTCCCGTACCCCCGTGGGTAGCGGCGACGACGGGCAGGACAGGGATGGCTATCAGTTCATCCGACCGCCGGCTGTGGCGGCGGGCTCCGGCGTGAACGAACTCGAGCTTGACTCTGCGATCCTGGCGCATGCGGGAGCGAACAGCGGGCAACACGCGCATCAAATCGTGGCTGCTCAGGCCCGCCTGTCCCCAGAAATACCAGCACTCGGGATCGCCGGTGAGGTTGCCCAATTGTATGTAAACGTTGGCCGGAGGTTCCTGAACGCCGCGTTCCCACCGCGACACCGCCATGGCGGAAGCATTCATCTGCTTGCCCAGCTCAGATTGGCTCATTTTCAGGCGCCGGCGAAGCGCCAGTATCCGTTTGGCCCACTCAAACTTTGAGTCGCTTGTGCTGCTCATTGCCCGCCTGCTACACTGATCTTAACACGGCTGGTTTAACATCCATGTTAGGCGGCAACCCCGTCGCCAGTTGATAGGAAAGGTTGTCATGTACCGTGACAATGCTAACACAAATGTGAATCCGCGAAAACAATCTCCGCAAATGCTGTACCGCGGCCTTTACGTAAGGATCGCTCGCAAATTGGGTGTAGATGCTTCGTATGTTAGCCGAGTTGCTCGCGGAGACCGGCGTTCGAGTGAAGTTGAAAGCGCTTTGCGGCAGGCACTCGCCGAGATCGACCAACAACTCGGCCGCGGTTCACTCGCGGTTTCGAACGGCGCTGAACGCAAGGCAACTGCGGCCAAACGGCTGAAGGAGCTAGTTAAGCAAAATCGCGTCTTAATCCGCAAGCAATGGCTGACACACAGCCAAGCGGATCCCAACCTCAGCAGCGTCGAAATCGGCGCGAAGAAGCGTACGGCCCCTATCATGGCCTTGATCGAAGAAACCATGAAGACAATGAAATTTAAGCCCAAGGACATGGCATCCACGCCGATGAAGGCGGCGGCACTACATGGCCGGCTGCGGCAAAGCCAAGGGTTTACCCCAATGGGCCTGGTGGAAGAGTACAACCTGATCCGGCGCTGTGTTTTCATCCTAGCCCAGGAAAATCTTCGGCAGATGGATCCGCAAGTGCTGAT
>Ga0210394_10008049_pt1 | contig 10952 bp, 9 predicted proteins | sample IncBWC12MmetaG_FD_160121 | JGI IMG/M metagenome (GOLD analysis project Ga0210394, IMG submission 160121) | Forest soil microbial communities from Barre Woods Harvard Forest LTER site, Petersham, Massachusetts, United States - Inc-BW-C-12-M | ecosystem: Environmental > Terrestrial > Soil >... | reverse complement strand
CTTCGGAGACATCAATTGGAACATCGGAACGCACAGCGAGGTCGCGTGGGAGATGTCCACCAGCGCCAATTTCTTCGATGTACTCGGCGTCAGTGCCGTGCTGGGCCGCCTGTACTCGCAAGCTGACGATGGCCGCGCGGTCGCGGTGGTTAGCTACGGTTTCTGGCGCAATCGTCTGCGGTCCGATCCAAGAATCATTGGCCGTCCTCTTCAATTCAACGGCCGGCTTTATACGATTCTCGGCGTGCTGCCGCGCGACTATCGCAGCATCAGAGGTCACGGTATTTCGCCCGAAGTCTACCCGCTAGCCGGCACGGATTCCCTGCGCTGCCATCTTTTTGGACGCTTGCGCCACGGATTCACGCGAGAACAAACTGCGCAAATCTTGGCCGCTCGTGCAGCGCAGATTGGCGGCCAGGACTTCGCAAGGCAGGTCTCGCGGGTCTGGCCTTTGGCGGGCCTCGCCGCGCATGAGAACCTCGTCGGCGAGGATAGCTACCTGGTGTTCTTCGGGGCGCTCTTTGGCACTGCGCTCCTACTCGCCATCATCGCGTGCTTCAACGTAGCCGGATTGCTACTCGCGCGCGGGGTCACCCGCCAGCGGGAACTGGCGATTCGCAAAGCGCTGGGTGCCAGCCGTTTCCAGCTGGCACGCCACCTTCTTGCGGAGGGATTCGTGCTGGTGGTTTTGGGCGCCGGTGTTGGTCTCATCGTCGACGCCTTCTTACGCAACTGGCTCAGCTACGTCCGCTGGCCATCGGCCTACAATCTACCCCTCGAATTCCATTTTCAAAATGACCGCGGCCTGTTTCTCTATGCGCTAGCCGCGGCGTTCACAGCGCTTCTAGTATCTTCGCTGCTTCCCTCCATGCGTGGCTCGAATGCCGACATCGCCCTCGCGATGAAGCAGGGCGAACCCGCGTTCTCCATCCGGCGATGGAACCTGCGCAACAGCTTCGTCGCGGTGCAATTGGCGTTGTCGATGGTGCTGTTAGCGCTCGGCGGCCTGTTCCTCCGCAGCTTCCTGCAAGTTGCGCGCGTCGATCCCGGATTCGATGCTACTCACACCGTGATCGCGGTCGTCCACTCGCCCGATCATCGAGGTCCGAACGCCTGGAACTGGCGCGACGGATTGGTTCGGCGCGTCAAAGAAGTACCCGGAGTGATTGGCGTCACTTCGATTAGAACGCTGCCGTTCATGGGAGAGCTGCCGCAACACCCGATACGAAAGAAGGGCGATCAACTTTCCATGGCCCGCGACGCATACGAAGTAGGCGCGGGCGAGCAGTTTTCGAAGGCTCTCGGAATCCCCATTCTACGTGGCCGCGACTTTGAAATCGCCGACCGCTCGCGCCAGCCGGTGCCGGCCCTCGTGAATCAAACACTCGCACGGGCGTTCTTCGGCGATGCCGATCCCATTGGCGCCCAGTTGCTCGTGGGCCTCAGTCTCGTCGATCGCAATGACGAGCGCGTTCTGGAAATTATCGGCGTCACCGCCGACGCTAAGATGCGCACACTTGGCGAGGACCGTGCGCCAGTGTTCTTCACTCCGTTTTCGGATTCACAACTGCTCGTTCGCGTTGCCGGCGACCCGGCGCAATGGATCATGCCTTTGCGGAGCGTGCTGGGCAAACTGAATACGGCCTCGGCGATTGATGTCCGGCCGTTGTCGGACGCCACTGCGGGCGCCATCTTCCCCATGCGCGTCGCAGCCGGATTTGTCGGCTCCCTCAGCGGCCTTGGCCTGCTGTTGGTGCTCGCCGGCTTGTACAGCTCGGTCTCCTATGCGACTCGCAGACGAACGCGTGAAATGGCAATCCGTGCCGCGGTAGGAGCAACTCGCTCCACCATTCTTTGGACGGCCATCAGAGACGCCTTGGCCGTTCTCGCCTGCGGAGTGGCAATGGGCCTTCCACTTGCCGTCGCGGCCATTCGACCTTTGACCGACATTCTTCCCGATGGCGTGGACCCGTGGAATCCCGCCATGTTCCTAGCTGTCGGATTCCTATTGATCGCGACCGGGGCGGGCGCGGCCTTCCTACCCGCCCGGTTCGCTGCTAACGTCGACCCATCCCTTGCCCTCAGGGAGGAATGATCGCGGCGCTAACCTTAGTTTTGACTGGCCGCGGGCCGTTGATGTGCCGCATGCCGCGCTTGCTGCAAGGCCGCCAGTTTCTGCTGTTGATCCGGCGTAAGGATCTGATAGACCTTGGCCATCGCCGCGCCGCGGATCGCCGTGAGCTGGCCCATTTCGCTACCTTGTGTCGCCGCGAGTTGCTGGATCTCGGCTGTGTTGTTGGCTTGAACCGCGGCCCGCAGTGCTTGCCGGGTTTGCTGCAATTGCTCCCGGATCGGCTGAGCCGACTGATGCGCCGTTTGGAAAATCGACTTTGCCTGCGCTTGCTGGGCATCCGTCAAACTAAGTGCTTTGAGAAATCCGCCGTGCCGGCCGTGTCTGTTACCACCGGCCGCCGAAGTCTGGGCCGCGAACAAGCTGGTGGCTCCCAGTGCTGCAATGGCAGTCCAGGCGGCAAATTTGTTACTGAAGGTTTTCATGTTACTAACTCCTACCTGTTTGGACGAGAAGCTAGCGCTAAGGTTTAGCCCTGAGCTTGTAAAGTGTGGTAAAGGCTTAAGGTCCTTGCCAATCCAGGAAACTTCGGATAGAGTGAGTCAACGGAGCGAACAAGAATGGCCTTTTGCGCAAATTGCGGTGCGGCTGTTGATGGAAGATTCTGCCAGAAATGCGGCGCGCCCGCGGGCGCACCGGGAGCTGGTCCAGCGCCCACGCCCGGAGACCCATCTTTGCCGCCGCCTGCGACTTCAGTTACTGTGTCGCCCGGCGTCGGGATGACCGACAATCTGGCCGCCGCGCTCTGCTACCTGTTTGGCTTCATCACCGGAATCCTCTTCCTGGTGCTCGCGCCCTACAACCAAAACCGGGAAATCCGATTCCATGCGTTCCAGTCCATTTTCTTGAACATCGCTTGGGTGGCCCTGTGGATCGTAATTACCATCATCCTGATTCCATTCCGGCTGATTCCCTTTCTCGGACTTTTTATCGCCGTCGTTTTGCAGAGTGTTCTGGGATTAGGCGGCTTCGTCTGTTGGCTCTACATGATGTTTAAGACCTACAACAGCGAGAAGATCGTCTTGCCGGTGATCGGGCCCATGGCGGAGAAGCAAGCCGGCGTCTGAAGCTGCCAGTTGTAGTACGATGACAAGGTGCTCGTCGAATTCGAATTCCGCGGCGACATCTGCGTCCTTCGCCTGCAGGGACGTTTTGCGACCGGTCAGGATTCTCTTTATCTGCACACCAAAGCCGAAGAGTTGAAGAACTCAGGCTACGTGAAGATTCTGGTGGATTTCGTCGGCGTGGACTATGTCGACTCGACCGGCATCGGATTTTTGATCGGAATTTATACCAGCGTTACCAAGAGTCCCAGCGGCCAATTCGCGCTGATCAATGCCAACCGGCGCGTTCGCGATGTGCTGGAACTGACGCGGCTCGCGCAGGTGATCCAGATGTATGCGAGCGAAGCCGCTGCTCTCCAGGCGCTGGGGGATAGCGGAAAATCCTCGGCCTCGCAGGCCAGCTGATTACTCGGCTGCCTTCAGCACTTCTTCGGGCATCGGTTTGCCACGCCGTGCATAACGAATCTTGCCCGACTTCCCTATCAGATATACCGTGCGCTTCACGATGAGCCCCTTGGCGCCATACAGCGCGCCCACCCGCTGCCCAGGATCGGCGAGCAGCGGAAACGGGAAGCCGTGATTCGCGCAAAATCGCGCGTGCTTGGTCTCGCTCGCGGGATTTACTCCCAGCACCACCCCGTCCTTAGACTGTACCAGTGCCCAATGGTCGCGGAACTCGCAAAGCTGTTTGGTGCAGAGCGTGGTTTCGTCCGCCGGGTAAAACACCAGTACTACGTTCTTCCCGCGCAGCGAAACCAGGGAAACCGAAGCGCCGTCCTGATCATGGAGCGTGAATTCGGGCGCGTCTTGGCCCACTTCTAGTGGTTTCGAAAACAGCCAGGAAAGCATTTCAGTGGACGCGCGATTCGATCTGGCGAAGCCAGCTATCGAAATGCGGGCATTCTTCACGAATACGGGTCAGACCAATCTCTAGCACGGCAAGGAGACCGAGCAAAGGCTTCTGGTAACCGGCCACGATAGCCTCAACGCGCTTGGAAGGGGCTGTGACCGGCGAATCGTTGATCTCTTCGGGTGTTGCAAAGTTCTCTCGAATTTCCCTAAGCCTGAACTCCAAATCGGAGCGCCCGATCCCACGGCTGAAGGCACCGCAGTCACTGAAGAGCAGTCCTTCGAACTCGTGCATTACGACGAAAGGTACGAAACGTTCTGAGTCAAAGCGATTTCCCATTTCCGTGGCCACGTCGTCCCGAACCGCATCCTCCACACATCGCGCCTTCGCTTCGGTAGTTCCCATGCTCCTGGATCGCACTCTCCCGGGCCACTCTCCGGGAGCTGTTTGAGGCAAGGCATAGTAGTCAACCATCGTCGTTGCGATGCAGCCCTGATCTTCCCGCAAATGATTGACGATGTCTTTTCTCGCGGAAGGCCACGGGCGAATACCACCGCGCTGTTGGCGGAGACGGGCATTACCCATAATTCTGGCGTCGACAGAATGGTAGCCTTTCGCAACAAGGTGATTCCGGAGAATTTCGTTCACGAAGCCTTCTTCGGTCTGGCCTTCTACATGGATCAGCAGCCGGGCCATCGTAACTAACCGGGAACGGGCCTTCCTCCAAGCTCGTTCTTCTCCCACAACTGTCCAAGACTGTAGTCCTCGAGCCATTTTGCCAGGTGTGGGGATTCCAGACGGGTGAGTTGCGTGCCGCCATCGACGCGGTCGGCGACCAAAACATCTTCCGGCTGAAAATGATCCAAGAGTAAAGACGACTGAGTGGACAAGATCACCTGAGTGGTAACCGACGCTTGGCGAACAAGTGCCGCGAGCACCTCCAGAGCATAGGGATGTAAACCTAGTTCAGGCTCATCGACTAGGATCACTGAGGGACGATATTGCTCGGGCTGAAGAAAGAGTGTTGCCAAGGCAATAAAGCGCAGAGTTCCATCCGACAATGCCGAAGCGTCGAAGTACTGGTCTGATTTCTTGTGCCGCCACTCTAGTTTGATGTCATCCGGCTTGAGCCGGAGCGGCTCTAACAGAAAATCATCGAAGAAAGGAGCCACGCGTTGAAGGGTGCGAACGATCAAGTCGTACGAATCCTTATGCTTCTCGTGAAGAAGGTAAAGAAAAGCAGGCAGGTTGGCGCCGTCCGCGCGCAGGAAGCGATTATCGTCGACCTTCGCTGTCTTCCGCATGGGTGAAACGGAGCTGGTGTCCTCAAAGTGATAGACACGCCAGCTTAGGTCCCACACGGCAGCGAACCGTCCCCCATACAGGTAAAGGCCGTCATCCGCGGTTGGGCGGAGCCTTAACTCGTAGCGGCCTTGCCTGAATGAGTAATCAAAGAGGATCTCTCTCGTAGCTTTCGAACCGAAGTGCAGAATCTTTTCGGCCCCGCCTGCGGCCGTCACGTAATCTCTCAGCCGATCCGCCGTCTTACCCTCGTAGATTTCGTAGAGGAACTCAAAAACTTCAAGAAAATTTGACTTCCCGGATCCGTTTGGGCCGATCACGACATTGATCGGTCTCAGCGCAAGCTTCTCGATGGAAGCAATGCTCTTGAAACCCCGAATAGTAATGTAGTCAAGCGCATTTGTGGGCATGTCCGAGTTAGCAACCATGATAACAATCGCCCTTGTCCGCACGCCTTCACCTGCAACCTTTGCTATGCCGCGTCAATTTAAGGGAGAATGAAGGTCTCGCATGAACAATCCCGATTTTTCCGCGGGAGGCCGAGCTATTTTGAGCGAGACGCGCGACGCCACCTTTGACTATCGCCGCCTGCTCAACGCGCTGGGATCGCGCGCCCGGCGTATGGGTTCGCGAGATCCGGAAAGCGCCGCACAGGAAGCGCTCAAGCGTTCGCTCGAAAATGCGATTTCTCAATCCGCTGTGGAGTATTATTTCAGCGAGGAACTGTCGCCGGATGCGGCCCCGCCCGCCTGGCCGCTCGATCAGCTCATGGCGTGGTTGCACGGAGTCCTGCACTTTGTCGTTCTAGAGGAGCACAATCGCGTCCGCAATCGGCGTGAGTTGGCCGGTTGGGCGCCCGGAGCGGAGGATCGGAACCGTCTGGATCCGCCCGATCCGGCGCCCGATCAACTCGACGCGCTCATCCAACGAGAACTACAGCAGATCGTGATCGACTGCCTACCTGCCCTGGACGCCGATTACCGGCGCGTGCTGAAAATGCGCGCGAACGGACTGAAATACGGCGACATCGCAGAACGCCTCGGCGTCAGCGAAAACACCGTGGCAACTTGGGTCAGCCGCGGCATCCGGACTCTGGCGCAATCCGTTCGCCGGCGGATGCATCCTCGAAGCAACCTGGCGGCCATGCCGGAGCCGCAGCGAGGTGAACAATGAAATCGGAACTTGATCGTCAAATTGACGAATTTGCCGCTCGCGACTTATCTCGCGCCGCGTCGCGCAAGCTGGCGCAACAAGCGTTGGACAATCCCGATTTGTTCGACGCGTTGGTGGCAAGTGGCGCGGCTGAGGCAAGCCTCGAAAATCCGGCTGTATCGCATCCCGCCCGGCGCGTGTCTTGGGCGGTCGCTGTTGGCGTTGCGGCAGCAGCAGTAGTTCTTGCGTTCTTCGTGTGGCGAAATTCCAGCGAGCCCGCGCGCCTCGCGGTTTCCAAGCCCCCAGTGGTTTCCAAGCCCCCAGTGGTTTCCAAGCCCCCAGTGGTTTCCAAGCCAATGACAGTTCCTTCGCTCAGCGCGGAGAATGGCGGGCCCGTTCTTTTGGCCAGTGAGCTCAGCCCCGCGAATCTTACCGCCCTCCCAGCGTTTCGCGGTGACGCCTCTCTGGACCGGCAGCCCAAGGCGACGGGAACAATCACAGCCGTCGCGGACGGCGAGGCTACCGTGAACCTCGGCTCCCTGGATGGCCTCGCGAAAGGAACCGCGCTCGGTCCCATCGTGATCACTACGGTCTTTCGTGATCATGCGCGCGGCAGAATCGCAAACGGCGCCGCGGTCCACGTAAACGATCGCGTCAAAGTTCCGCCCGCGCTGCACCTGGCTGCCGTCCTGCGCGAAGTGGATGCGCTGGCTGCCACCGGCGATGTCAAACGGGCACGTGAGCTCGCCCGAACTGCTTTGGCCGCGGGATCATCAGGCGAAACTCGGACGCTTCTCGAAACCTTGGCAGCGTTGGACTATCAGGCGGGCGCAACCGACGCCGCGCGGGAACACTATGAAGCGGCGGCGAACAGCTTCTTCGCGCCCCCTGCGGCCAGCCCCGCCGAACAAGCTGCCACGCTCAATAGCCTGGGCGCGCTCTATTTGTTGCGCGGTGATCCTCAAAGCGCGGCGAAACCGCTGAATCAGGCTGCGTCCCAGACCGCCATCGATCCCGATCTTCGGGCTCAGATCCTGAACAACCTGGGAGTCTTGTCAGAGCTAGACGGCGACTTGGTCAAGGCGCGCGATTATTACACCCGCGCTCACGCGCAAGCCAACCTGACGCGCATCGCAAACCTAAAGCAGCCATGAAGGCCGCCTCGCTTGCGCTACTACTGGCGGCGGGGTCGATGGTTCTGCTGGGACAGGCCGACTGGGACGCGCTGGATCTACAGGTCGAACAGCTCTACCTGAAAGGCGACATCGCGGGAGCGGTGCGCGCAGCCAAGCTCGCGCTCGGTGCGGCTTCCAGTCCCAAACAAAGCGGCCGCAGTCTTGACCGCCTGGGATTTCTTTACTACAACTCGGGCAACCTGAAGGATGGCGAGACGTTCCTTCGCCAGGGCCTTGAGCTGCGCCGCGAAAAGCTCGGCGCTGAGACCGCGGATTACGCCGAAAGCGCCAACGATCTCGCGCTCTTCCTCCGCGACACTCGCCGTTTTCAGGAAGCGCAGCCCCTGGCTGAAGAAGCCGTCGCGGTGCGATCGCGAGTTTTGGGCGCCAACGATCCCCTAGTTGCCGAGACCCTCGAAACTCTCGGCTCCATTTACAGCGGCCAAGGCGAATACGAGAAGTCGGCCGCTACTTTCGAAAAGGCTCGCGTCATTTATGTATCGCGCATCGATGCCAAGAATCCCGCGCCTCCCGAGTACGGAACGCTGCTGGTGAATCTCGCCGGAAACTATCAGCGCTTAGGGAAATACCGCAAGGCCGAGACCGATTTCGACACCGCTCTGGATGTCTTGCGAAAAACCATCGGCCCGAATCATCCCATTTACGCCACCAGCGTGGTGGGTTACGCCAACTTGGAGCGGGAACTTGGCAACTACTCTACTGCCGAGAAGTCGTACAGCGAAGCGGCGCCTCTGTTGAAGGCTGCATTGGGAGAAAATCACCCGATGTACGTTCAATTGTTGGACAATCGCGCGGTCCTCTACCAGGCCATGGGCAATAACGCGGGCGCCGAGTCCGACTATCGGACCGCACTCGAGTTGCGCAGGAAAATCTTCGGACAGAATCATGTACTGGTGGCCGCGACGCTGCGCAACTACGGCCGGTTCGTTTACGTGGGGAACGCTGACCAGGGCGAGAAGCTGCTGCGCGAGGCGGTGGACATTTATTCGAACGCCTCGGACCGTCCGCCGTTTGAGTACGCCAATACATTGCTCGCTCTGGGAGAAGCCGAGCGAAAACGCGGCGACCTCCCGGACGCCCGCGCGACATTGCAGAAGGCCCTGGATGTCGCATCCCAGGGGCTCGGAACGAATCATCCGGTGTATGCCAGTGTTCTAGCCAGCCTCGCGCTGGTGCAACAAGCCGCGCACGAATACGAGCAGGCCGAGCAGCGTCTGCGCCAGGCCATCGCGATCGTCACCGAGAGCCAGGGTGACGCTCATCCTGATCTGGCAGCGTATCTCAAGGACCTCGCGGCTCTCTACGAGGCTCAGGGCAGGTACGGCGAGGCGACGCCGCTCTATCGCCGTAGTTTTGAAATTAACGACCGCGTGCTGAGCGACATTCTGAACGTCGGCTCGGAGAGCACCAAGGCCGGCGTGCTTGCGAATTTGGACGACCCGCTTCCCGAGCTTCTGGAGTTCCAGCAAAAGGCCGGCGAGCGATTCCCGGAAGCCAGAGTTCTCGCGTTCGAAGCCGTCGCGCGGCGCAAAGGGCGTGTTCTCGATCATGTCCGCGATTGGCGGCAGAATCTGCGGGCGAATGCCGATGCCGTCGTCGTCCAGCGCCTGACTCAATGGCAGGACATGCTGGAGTGCCAGGCGTCGCTCACCACCGCGCTGGGCTATCGCGATTTAAAGCCGGCGGTGGCGGGCACGTGCAGTATGGAAGATGATACCGAGCTCGAAGGCCGCTACCATCGTCTGCTCACCGGCCTTCGCGCCAAATGGACCCCCGCCTTGGGTAAGCAGGCTCTGGTAGCAATACACGAGCTGAAAGAGCACACCGACGCGGTTGAAACAGTTCTGAGCCGCGATGTTCCGGGCTTCTCCGGCGCCTCGAAACCCGCGCGTTTAGACGACATGCGCTCGCGCCTCGCTCCGAATGAACTGTTGGTGGAAATCGCCGCCTATGAAAAACATTACGGGGCATTTCTGCTGGATTACTCCGGCCGCCTCCGATGGGTGGATCTCGGCCCGGCACGCCCCATTGATTCCGCGGTTCGCGATCTGATCGCTGGGGCTAACGATTGGAGCGCGTCCCTCTCGCGTCGCGAAACGCAATCGGGCGCGGCGGCGGAAGCCACGGCCCGGGAAGCGCTCGGAAAACTAGCCCAGGCACTGGCTCCGCTGCTCGCTCAACTCGATCAGGATAAGGCCGTGCGCCGCTTGCGCATCTCCCCTGACGGGTTGTTGACCCTGATTCCGTTCGCCGCGCTTTCTCTCTCGCCGGGACATTTCTTGGTGGAGCGTTACGCCATCAGCTACCTCTCCGCGGGCCGTGATTTAGCGTCCTCTTTTCAAGACACACAACCCCTCGGACCACCTATCATCGCCTTGAGTCCGGGCGGGGAATCCAGACAGCCCGCTTCCCAGCGGCCCGCATCTGCCACCGCTTTTCGCTCCGACCGTCTGGAACGTTTGGCTGGTGCCGAGGCGGAAGCACGAACGTTGCAGGCGCTCCTTCCGCGTTCCCAACTCCTCGCCGAAGGCGAAGCCACCGAACAAAAGGTCAAGGAGCTAGACCGGCCGGCCCTGCTGCACATCCTCGGTCACGGACTGGTTCGAGGAAACGAGGACTGTACGACCCGCGCTGGCGGTCCCGGCTGCGCGCTCTCCGGCTTGGACCCGGGCGCTCGCGCGATGAATCTCTCGGCCATCGTTCTCGAAGAAGCTTACGGCCGCGGGGGCGCGTCATCGCAAGACGGCCTGCTCACGGCTCTGGAGCTAGAGTCGCTCGATCTCAAAGGCTCCGAGATGCTAGTACTCTCGCAGTGCCGCATGGCGGATGGCGTGCCTTCCTCGAGCGACGGCGTATATGGTATGCGCCGAGCCGCAGCGATCGCCGGCGTGAAGACGTTCGTCGCCCCGCTGTGGGATGTCTCGGACTCTACCGAGGGCGCGCTCATGAACCGCTTCTATCAAGAGCTTCGCGCGGGCAAGGATCGCGCTGAAGCCTTGCGTCAAGCCATGCTGCAAATCATGCATGGCCCGCAAGCGAAAAGTTTCCTGGATTGGGCGCCACTGATTCTCTCCGGTGATCCGGCGCCATTGCCCAAGATGCTGTTCGCTCAATGACCCTTTTACTGCTTTACCGACAGGACCGCGCCGCTCGGTGACCGCACTCCACCGATGGTTGCGACCACCGGCCAATCGCCGTCGGCTATCGAGTTCGGCACCTGGATCGCCACTTGATACAGCCCCGCGAAGCCCGGCGCC
>Ga0210394_10008048_pt1 | contig 10953 bp, 10 predicted proteins | sample IncBWC12MmetaG_FD_160121 | JGI IMG/M metagenome (GOLD analysis project Ga0210394, IMG submission 160121) | Forest soil microbial communities from Barre Woods Harvard Forest LTER site, Petersham, Massachusetts, United States - Inc-BW-C-12-M | ecosystem: Environmental > Terrestrial > Soil >... | reverse complement strand
CCTTCTTGTCGTCCTTCTTGTCCTGGCCCTGGTCCTGATCCTGCGCGCTGAAGGAAGTCTTCAGCGAAGGAAGCAGGGTCGAAGCCTTAACTGCTGCTCCGGTTCCGGCGAACAATCCCGCGAACGCCGCACCAGCGAGCAAGGCCTTCGTTGTCTTCGTCATATGAAAAGTCTCCTGTCGATTAGAATGAGATGCGAAACACCATCCGGACACTCTTTCCTCCTCGTAGATCGCGAATCTCGCTGCCTGGTTCTACCAAACTTGGCCCTTTGCTACGATTTCGAGGCGGCCTTGAACGCCCTGACAAACGTGTTCCCTCCACTGAATGAGAGTCACGAAGCGACTAAAGGTTTCCGAGATTTTCAGCATTGATTGGACTCGAAACTCTTTAATGGAGGAGCCGTCGGTTACTGAGGGCGACAAGAGACTTGAAAATCCTAACGGCCGGGCGCGTAATAGCCCGTCTTTGAGTACGAAGTGAGAGGGGGAAGCCCCTTGGCGGTGCGCAGCTGGATCTTGATCTTCCGCCAGCGAGCGTCGTGGGCCTTATTGCTTGGGCGGTATCCCAAGATATATTGATTGCGCAGCTCCGTGCCGATCTTTGCCGCGATGTCCGGCAAGTCGTTCAGATTTTCTACGGTGAAGGAGCGCCCGCCACTTAATTCGGTCATTTCGCTGAGCAACGAGGGCCCCAAGAGTTCCTCCGGCGTTCGGCCGCGATATTCGGGCGGTTCAAAGATGCCGATCGAGTAGAGCTGAGTATCCGCCTCTCGTACCTGTCGCTTGATATCTTTTTCGTTGAACCGGCTACTATTGTCGCCGCCGTCGGAAATAATGAGCAGTGCGCGTTTGGCATACTGCGCGCCTCGCATCTGAGTGAGACCCAGATAGATGGCATCGAGTAATGCAGTGCGCCCCTTCGCAGTGGCTGAGAGCATGCGGGCCTGCAAGTCTTCGACGTTATTGGTGAACGGACTGAGGAGTTCGGGGTGCTCATTGAAACCGACGAGAAAGAACTCATCTTGCGGATTGGCAGTATTGAAAAACTGGAAGGCTGCTTCTTTGGCTTTGCCGATTTTGTGGGCCATGCTGCCGCTGAGATCCAGGATGACGCCGATCGAAATAGGCACATCTTCGGAGGAGAAACTCACAACTTCCTGCTCAATTCTGTCCTCGAAGATGCGGAAGTTATCCGGTTCTAGACCCGTGACGATGCGGTTATACGGGTCGGTGACGGTGACGTTGACGAGCGCCAGATCCACGTCAATATGAAGGAATTCTCCCGGCTTGATGACTCGGCCCGGTGTATCGTTCTTCACATTGCTGGGGACAAGGGATTGGGCTGAGACGAATGGGGCGGAGCGCAAGCTGGTGACGCTCAGGAACAGCAGGATGATGCGCCCAATGGATGAAAGCGGAGTCGTGATCGAGCGGATTTTCATGGTGCGTCCAGCTTCCTATTGCGAACAATTCCACCGAACGAGCCGTCAGCGAATTTGGCCCATTTCTTCCTGACTAGGATGGGTCGCCGAAGTGGTCGTTTGGTTCGAGAATCATCTCCCGGTGTGGATAGTCGAATATGACTTTGAATTGCCGCAGCGTCTGCGCCCCAATGGTTCCTGCTACGTAAGGAGAAGCAAAAATGCCCGAAGTGTTTTGGGAAAACTGCGTGAGTGGCATAGCTACCACGAACCCTCCGAGCCTAACAGCCGACACGTGGCCTAGACGGGCACTGACTTCGCCTCCTACGGCAACCACACTCGGTAGTTCGATCGTCTCCTGCGCCGACAGAAACTGCGGATGGGCCTCACTAAAGTCTTTCGTGAGCCAGAGCGCGGTAGTCGCGCCCGAATCAACCAAGAAGGTACCGGTGACTGCTGTCCCGTCTTGCATCACAACCTCAGCCTGGACGGTCGGTATGCCGTTCCAGATGAACTGGAGCGGCAAACGCTGACCAGAACCGGAATAGGAGTAGGCTGCCGGATCGTGGAAACGGAGCACTTGGTTTGCGTAATCAATTTCAACGACATAGTTACGGAATACATTGGAGCCGAGGAATCCATCCGTACTTCGGCCTACTTCGCGCGAGAACCACTCCAGAGGCAGGGTGGCCACTGTTTGATTGCCTAGCTCCTCCCCGCCAAACATGAGAGTAGTGTGGCTGGCGAATGCCAGCTTTTGGGAGGACCCTTGCCCGGGTCCATCAACATTGCCTCCTACAAAAAACCGAATTCCCAGCATCTTCGATACGGTTTCGTCGAAAACAGTGACACTTGAACCCGTGTCCAACATCATCCAAAGAGGATGAGATCCGTTGATGCTTGCCTGCATGTAAATGAGACTGTCCGCCAACTCAAAGTGAATTGGCGCAGCTCCAGTGTCCGAGAACGAGTGAGAGTGCGTCATCGCCTCGGAGGTGATTGGCCATGATCCGTTTGCTAAGCACTTTCGGCTGTTGGTATCGATCTCTGCTTCGGTGCTCCCGCTGGCCGGCAGCGCCGAGACAACGTTACTGATCACAACCGGCCAGCTGTTTGCATGTTGCGAACTGATTTCTTCCGCGTGCTGCACCTGCAGCGTCCGCTCCGATGCTCCGGAACTGCCACTACGATTAAAAATCGCTGCGTATTGAAGGAACGACCCTGCCTCCCCCGCTTTCACCGAAAAGGTAGGCAATGCCAGCACGAAGCCCAGAATCCAAGACACTCTGCGAAATGAAGGATTTTTCTTTCTCATGTTTCTAGTATCCTTCAGGAATTTTTTCGTCCAAACACAATGGTCACGAGGAATTGCACGGGAACGGGCTCAGTGCCCAAGATGGTCGGCTCGTACTTCCACTGGCGAAGCGCCTCCATGGCAGCTAGGGCGAGTATCGGGTGTCCGGAGACTGTCCTCATTTGAACAACGTTTCCGCGCGTGTCGATCACAGCCTCAATGACAACCGCACCGCTAATCCTGCCCTCTCGGGCCAGGATGGGATAAACGGGGTCAGGCCCAAAAACGAGTCGTGGTGCCTTCACTTTTCCGCCGACATGAATCGGGCCCTTCGGAGCCGAAGCGATTGGAGTTGGAGCAGGAGGGACAGCACCGGAGAGGCTTCCGCCGAGCACGCCGCCAAGTTGTCCTCCGGGCACCCCACCAGGCACGCCGTCACCTGAAACAATGGCAGGCGCGAAATCGCTGGCATCCGGCTCTTCACCTAGCTGAGCGACCCGGCGCGGTATGACCGTCGGCGCAAGCAACTTCCCTGCCACCACCAATGCGCTCCGTTTCGGAGCGACCGACCGTGTCGATGCGGCCGGAGGCGGTGGAGCTGAGGGAGGTGCGGGCGCAAGCAAAGTCGGGTTGAGCTGATGAACATCGAGCGCAAATGCGTCGGTGAAGTAAAGCGGAGCGACAAGCAGGACCGCCAACAAAAGCACTTGCACGGTTCCGGAAACAACAAAATCAGCTACGCGACGCGGTGACTTAGTCGGGCTATTCTCCAGCATGGCCTCCGCAAAAACCTCTTTATGAACTCCAAGACCAGCTTGCTTCGACGCACGAACGACTGGCGGAGCCTCTCGTGGTGGACCCGCCTCAAATTGTTCTTGTGCACGCGCGGCGTGGGGCGTCTTCGCGTCAACCGGTACTAGAAAGCTTGGAATCATCATTTTCTCTTCTCCTTCAATCTCAAGTGTTGCTAACCGCCAGAGGGACCACGACCGTGGATGCCTGGGACCGCAGCTTGCAGCTTGCTAAGCGCTCATGGCGGGCCTTCTCTCGCTGGACTTCGTGAAGCATTTGACGCAGCCGCATACGAGCCTTGTGCACCTGCGACTTCGAACCACCTATCGAACGGCCAACCATCTGGGCAATCTCTTTGTGTTCGTACCCCTGGACATCGTGCAAGACAAACATTGCGCGGTAGCCTGCCGGTAAGCGCTCTATGCAGCGATCGAGAGTCACTCTGTCAATCGATCCCTCAAGGAATAAGTCAGGTGCACCGATATCAATGGCCGGCGGGGTAGTCTCATCTTCCAGATCGGGAGCCGCTTCGATGGAAACAGTTGGTGGCGACTTCTTGCGCAGCCGCATAAGCACAAGGTTGACAGCCAGCCTGTGCAGCCAGGTGGAGAAGGCCGATTTGCCGCGAAAGGTATGGATCTTGCGGAATAGCAGCAAGAACACGTCCTGAACAAGGTCCTCGGCCTCGATCGGGTCCTTTAGCATGCGCAAGCAAAGGGCATATACTCGGCGGCAGTGCTGTTGATAGATAGCTTCGAATGCCCCCGCGTCGCCTTGCTGAGCCAGCTGGATCGTGACGTTCAAAGGTGAATTGTCGGGCGTGTTTGGCTTTAGTTCTCCCAACCCGTGTTCGGGGATGGACGCCCGGTTCCTATTGCGCAACAAGCGATGCGCCTTCCTTTGCGAGTGACTCTTCATGCCAAAAGTCTCGAGCTCAATTACAGCACTCGTGTGAGGTAAATTGATTGCTGTCTTCATTCGGATTTGCCTTCCCTGCGATTCCTTGAGCAAGCCATCGTGCAACGCTGCATCGCGGTCATGCCCTGACCGTTTCAGACTCCGTTGAACCTCATCGTTGCGCCCATAGTGCGATTTCGAGAGCGGCCTCAGACTCACGGAGAAAACTAATGCCTGCACTAAATAAGAGTCAGGAATCGTATAAAGGTTTCGGATTCCTTAAGGCGGATGGAAATCAAGGACAGGTGGAAGGCAACAGAGCTGATCGCGGCCACAAATTGAAGAGAGACTTTCAATTGTTCCGAACCGGGTTCAGATCGCTGTTGGCCTTCTGGCCGCGGCCTCTGAAGTCATCTCTCTAACGATGTCGGCGAGAGCGCGAGTAAATTCACTCGAGCGAAACGCGGGTGCGCCAAGGCAGCTCTCGCCGCTTCTAACAACGGGCAGCCACCAACAACCTTCTTCAACAGGGAGTCTGTGGAACATGCTCGAGCACGAGCCTGCCAAGAGAGCCGTCAATTCAGCCAGGCTTTGTTGTGTGCTTACACTGAGTACGATGTCGAGTTTGGCGTGGCCGAGAATATGAACTATTTCTTGGCGCGATTCCGCAATGTGGCATTCGCAGCCTACCTTTGCTAGAAGAGATTGGCAAAACGAAAAAGAGTAGCGAGTTTCACCGATCTGGAGAACCTTGACTGTCCGGATCCCATCCGTTTCGGAAGCCCCCACATCAGCCCCCCTGTTTCTCCGCAATGCAAGAGCGGGCCTTAGTTGAGATAGCAATTTAGTAGCCTAAGAATCGGAGGACGTGGATTGCAATCAGGAATCCCTGGGTCAGCATCGCGAAGGCGGATTGCCTTATCCCTGAGAGCGCGATGAAATAGTTGACTCGCTTCGGAACCGCTGATTCCGTTTGGGAATTCATGCTCACTCTGTTTTTGCGACCTCTCGACACAGGCCAAACACCGCGAAGGTCATCCGGGTGTTAAGTGAGAGTCACTAGCCTCACAGAAGTTTCAGAGTCTTGATGGGCGATGGAAATCAGAAGGGCCGCTCGGCACGAGCGTCCCTTTGGTTTAAGCTGTTCGGCACAACGGCTCCACAATTACAGGCCGGTCACCCGGAGTTCCGGGGTCTACTTTTGGTTGCCGTCGCTCCCTGATTCCAATGAACCTGCCTCTTGCCCGATTGCCAACTCGTACTTGCTTCCCGCAAAACGGATTTCAGTCAGTGACGTGGTTCCGTCCTCTGCCATCAGAGTCACAGATGCCGAATTACGTTCCGGACGGCTCAATTCAACCAAGCGCGCTGGCACCGTGACTACAACTTTTTTGGATTTGATGATGTTCAATTCGACGTTGGGACCTGTCCCTTCCCACTTGACCTGGTAGTCTCCCGCAGCGAGCTTTGTGCCATTGACCGTCACGGGTTGGGAAATGTTAAACGAACCTTTGTTGGCTGCCAACGCGCTCGTGGCTATCAGCAAGGTTGCCGCCAAAAGTAGGCTTTTGTAAATTCTCGACAAGTTCATACAAACTCTCTTTCTGTTAACTTTCGTCATTCGGAAGGTTGCAGAAAGCTGCGACCCTCGAGGACAGACCATTTAAGATTTTGATCCTCCAATCTGATGCAGAACTTCCGAAGAAGAGTCAGCATTGATAGTTTTTTCGCAGGGAAGAGCTGTCCGACTTGCAAATTAGGAGTTAGTTGGACGGAGATGCGGGATTCTGTCGTCCCATCAGGGGCGACATCTGAGCAAACCAGGGAGGCCATGTTGCACAAGAAGACGCAAGGAACTACTGTGCGTTACGTGCCTCCGCAGCTGTCCAAATCGATGCGCCAAGTAGGACCAGGTCCTTGATGAGAAATTGTCCTGCATCTCCCAATAGCAAAAATCCGTGTGAGAAGTGGATCGCGCCAGCCGTCGAGAAAAGGAAGCTTACCGTAAGCAAGAATGTGATTATGGCTCCGATGCTGCCGATGAAAGAGAGCCTCGCGGAAAGCGGCCGCAAGGCTATAAGCACGGCGACCGCGATCTCGATCATTCCAATCAGATTGGAAACGGCCTGAAGGCTGAAGACCTTGTACAGCCAGAACATTAACGGACTACTCGCAACAAGGGGCTGAATCCCTTGCGCTTCACCAGCAGTGAATTTGAGAGCGCCGATTAACAGAAGTGTGACTACTAATCCGTATCGTGAGACGTGCATGCCAAGTTTTTCTAGTGAAGTCCTCGCCTTGGCCTCCATCAGCTCCTTTACAAGCATCTCTTCCGTTGGCAAACTTTCACCAGCTGCATTCATATTCCTGGCTCGCTTTCCCCGGATCGCCCGTTTGAAATAATCTGCAGAGAAACCTCGGCTGAGTCGCTCGCTCGCCGCGCGTTCTGAATGAAACTTCCGGCTTCGGCGCAGTGCCGCAGCCGGAAGCGGTAACAAATGGCAAGCTTCCAGACATTAAAAGGTGATTTTGCCTGTGACCTGCACGATGCGCGCGTCCACGGCTGCTGCAGCAAACGCACCGTAAGGTGTCGTCGCTGGTGTAACCGTGCTTAGAATCTGCCCAAATTGCGAAGGGTCCGCCGTATTCGCCACCGGATTGGCGAAATTGGGGTGGTTGAGCACGTTATAAGCGTTGGCGCCGATCTGGAGGTGGAACCGTTCGTTTAGCTTGAAATTTTTCCGCAAGCTGAGGTCAGTGTTGAAATAACCTGGGCCGCGGAAAGCATTTCGCCCCAATGATCCAACAAAACTCGTCGGAGTGCCAAACTCCGCCGCGGTAAAACAAGGGGTGGCGCTGTTCACGGCAGCGATGCTGCACGGCCTTGTGATAGAAGCCCCCGAGACCGGCTGACCCAGGACTGTCGCATCGAACAGGTTGTTTGCGGCTATGGAGTTAACGAAGTTTCCATCAACCACGCTAAAGGGAAATCCGCTTCTCCGGAAGAAGGTGCCGGAAACCGTCCAACCCCCGATTGCGCCGTTCAGTAAGCGATTGCTGGGCTTCATGGGGAGTTCCCAAACGTAGCTAGCATTGAAGCTATGGCGCAAGTCGTAGTCACTGGAGGCATAGCTTGCTCTTGGGTTGAACGGGTCTATTTGATTGAGAATGCTATTTGCAAGGCTGTAAGGAAGAATGCCGCCATTTGAAGAGACATCCAGCGCGTGGCTATAGGTGTATGCTACTCGTCCGGTGAAACCGTGCCATATGTTCTCCTGCGCGGAAATAGTAACTCCATTGTAATTGGAGTACGCACCGTTGGTCAGCTGCTGAACCGTGCCAATCCGTGAATCGGGCGCCGTTGCCGGCAGTCCCAGGGTCCCGAAACCATTCAAGTCCGGATTATTGAGAAGCTCGTCATAGCCGCGGTTGCCTACATAGTTCGCCGAAACGACCGTCCGGGAGCCGACAGTATGCTGAATCTCCAGGTTCCACTCGACGTACTTCGGATTCAGGATCTTGCTGTTTGTATTCGCCAGATTTGGCACCGCGCAGCCCGCAGGAGCCGCAGACAGAAAGCTGCCGACCGTTCCACCGGAGTTGTATGCCGTGTGGAATGCAGAGTTGCACAACCCCAGAAGAGTTGCACCGCTTCCGGCTTCGTTAAAGGCAACACTCCCGGAAGGCAGATTAAAGCTTGTGACCTGCGGGAAATTCGTTGTGTAAGCGTCGAGAATTGTGCCCGGGTAGAGATCGGTGAACAGACCTACTCCAGCGCGGATTACGGTCTTCGTCCCAAGCGGCGACCAGGCGAGCCCAAAACGCGGCTGGAATACCACCTTTTCGACGCCTGGGAGAATCGAGTGCTGACCGGTAACGAAAGCCTGGTTATAAGGAATCGTTGGATCGTGTGACAATTGATCGAAAGGCGAGGACGGCAGCGTAGTGCAGTTGGATTGGCAAACGCCGGACGAATTCCGGTCCGCGCGCAACGTCAACGTCAATTTCAGCTTGTTGCTCGCGTGATACTCATCCTGGAAATACAGCCCAACGCTATAAAATGCGATGGGCTGCTCTGTATGCAGAGCGAAGTGCTCCGCAGCTGCGAAATCAATAGAATCACTCGCAAATCCCCCCAAGGAAGTGGTTATGGCGGGATACGGGAGCTCACTGGCCGTAAAATCACTGACGTCGTCGCGGCGGAAGTTAACCCCGGCCTTGAAATTGTGTTTCCCGCGGCTAATCGAGAGATCGTCTACAAGCTGCCACTGCTCCACGTTGCGCCCTTGCGGAAATAAGAAGCCGCCTGCAAAGTCCCCTGCACCCGTCCCCAAAGCGGTCAATGCCGTGTCTGACGAGACCAGATTTCCGGGGAATAGCGCGAGTGCCGCATTCTGGTTTGGGCTACCAAAGATCGCGGAGTAAGACAGGTCAGAGAAGATGAAGTTGTTGACCACGCGAGGGCTAAAGATGTGAGTATAGTTAAGCTGCCCCTCATTCTGGGGCTGAATGCTGTGCTCGTTGAACGCGCTGTTGATGGGGTCCGTATAAGTCGGCTGAGCGCCGCGATCAAACTTCACGCGGCCAAACACTTTGTTATTATCGTTGAAGTTGTAGTCCACGCGGGCAGTCAGCAGCCATTCGGTATTACCGTTTGAGACGGAGTTACGAAAGCTCTCGAGGCAAGGCGTCGTTGTAAATTCTGGGTGAAAAAGCGGATTGGGTGAGGCAGCGGTAGGAAGCTGGCCGAGGCTTCCGCAGCTATTTGCAAAAGTTGGATCCGTTGCGGGCACCCCACTGTTTTGAGTCACGGACACCGCTCGTGAGATTCCCGGCGCGCTATTGTAGAGATTGAAAGCATTCGAATAGAAGGCCTGCGCGGAGGCTGGAACGTTGGCAAGTGTAAAAGCCTCGAGTGCGGGCGTCGGCACATTCACCGTTTGACTGGTCCCGAAGATGTAACGCGTCCCCTCGGTGTCGACAAAGAAGAAAGCTTTATCTTTCTTGATCGGCCCGCCAAACGCCGCCGCCCACGCGTTGTTGTTCTCGAACGGACGCGGAACTCCGCCAGCGTTGTTAAAAAAGTCGTTGGCGCTTAATGCTCGACCGGTCCAGTTATAAATCGCATCTCCATGGAAGGCGTTTGTGCCGGACTTTGTGCTGTAGTCGATCTGGGCTCCTGCTTGCCTGCCATACTGTCCCGTATAGCCGTTAACGACTACGGCCACTTCTTCTACTTCGTTGGAACCGAGCAGAAGGTTGCTTGCGCCTGAGTTATTGAGGTTGAGGAACGGGTCATTGTAGTCGTTACCGTTCACCGTGAACAGGTTGGACGTGCCCGGTAGCCCGAATGCGCTGAAGTTACCGAACCCGCCGCCGCTGGAAGTGTTGCCCGTAATGCCCGGCGTAAGGATGGCGTTGTAGGTGATGTCGCCGCCAGGATTCGGAATGTTTGCGATTTCACGATTCGAAACGTTCGCCGTGATATTCGCATCTTCTGTTTGAAGGAGTGTTCCGCCGGCTGTTACCTCGATGTTCGCTGTGGCCTTTTCGATGTCGATCTTTAGGTTGGCTGTAACTGTTTGGCCCAGAAGCACTCGCACGCCTTCATTCAGTGGGCTGAAGCCTGTTTGTGCCACAGTCAAGGTGTACTCACCAGGCTTAAGGAATGAAAACAGATAGATTCCCGAATCGTTCGTGGTAGCGGTGTTGGTCTCGCCAGTCGCAGGGTTCCCAAGAGTCACGGTGGCTTGGGCAACGACCCCACCCGAGGGATCGGTAACGGTGCCTGTAACGCCCCCGGTCACGATGTTTTGGGCTGCCAACAAATCTGGACTGGCAATCAAGGCCAGCACCAGCGCTGCTCCAGCGATGGATAACGAAAGCCTAACTCTATCCAGGATCTCAATCCCGCTAAAATTTCGGGCTTGGGCCCGCAGGCCGACCGGAATATGAATCGCGAAGGACAACGCAGCGCGGAAAGCTTCTGTCAATTTTTTCATCTTGCACATCCCCCTAATTGTGATTTGCAGCGAGCTACAACCACACCCTTTAGAAAATCTCCGGAAAACTTCTAGGAAACGTCCAAGCGATATGACTAACGAGTGCGCTAAAAGTTTCAGAGAATCAATTTATCTTTGCGTTAGATAAAATCAGAGGAACACAAATGCCAATTGAGGACGCGTTGCGCAAACGCGAACAGGGAAACAGATGCGCATAACCAAAATGGCGGACCAGTGCGCGGAATTCTCGAGATAGTTGCGGTGGCAGCGATCACACTTCGGCAGCTCTACGCGGGTGGAACTTCGCACTTTGAGTGTGCTACTTCATGTCTTTCAACGACGCATCCAGAATGGACGAGATTGCAGACTCCTCGATTTCGCCCGCTGAGTTGTAGACTGATTTTCCCGATGCATCGAGAACGGTCACATGCGGGATATATCCCCGATAATAGGATTTCACCAACTCCTGCTGTTGGGCTGTCCGCTTGATGTCCAGATCGATCACCACGAACTGCACGCGGCCCTTATACTTTTGATAGAGGTCCA
>Ga0210394_10008046_pt1 | contig 10954 bp, 10 predicted proteins | sample IncBWC12MmetaG_FD_160121 | JGI IMG/M metagenome (GOLD analysis project Ga0210394, IMG submission 160121) | Forest soil microbial communities from Barre Woods Harvard Forest LTER site, Petersham, Massachusetts, United States - Inc-BW-C-12-M | ecosystem: Environmental > Terrestrial > Soil >... | reverse complement strand
GCTCAGCGCTGGTGGAAACTACGGAATACCCGCTACCCCGGGCTTCGAGGGCTACATCATCGCTCGCGCCAACTTCCAATACTGCCACGCGTTCGCCTTCATCAGCGACGTGGGTGCGCAGAAACTCGCCGAAGGCTATCTAGCCATTCAGCTCGACGTAGCTGGTGGAATCGAGAGGACAGGCGTCCCCGGCGAAAACCAGGGCCACTAAACCTGACGCAAGTCAGCTAAACGAGAAAAGGGGAGCTTCGGCTCCCCTTTTTCTTTTTCAGGCTCCCACCGCAGCGCACTTGCAAACTCTAGGTCCTGTGATAGTCTGTAACTTACCCCGCGTCTAGTTACTCGAACTGTGCATGCTCATGCGCTTTCGAGCCATGAAGAGGTCTTCGCAATTATGTCCCACCGGATTCTTAGTGCATCCGCAGTCTGCATTACCGTCGCTGCCTCGCAGCTACACGCTCAGCGTCTGTTTGTCGAGCCTGGAGCGAGCTCAACCAGCCAGATCGTTGAGGCCCTCGCCGTCTCTCCGGTCTTACCGGTCACCGCGTTCCAATCCGGCGCGGGTACGTTCCTCATCATCCAAAAACCAGACGGGAGCAAGTATTATGCGATTGGCAGCTCCACCAATCAAAGCATCACGTCGGTTGATCCCGCATTTCAGGTTCCCCGAAACATAGCAGCACTGCCACAACCCGCAACAGCCGCAGTATTGAGTCCAGATGGCAGCCGCCTGGCTGTAGCGGCTGGAGCTCTTCATATCTTCGATACATCGAGCGACACGGACCTGGTCCCTGCCGGAATCAGCGTTGGCGCCGGCAATAGCGTGATCGATGTCGTGTTCGGTCTGGATGGCACCACCCTCTACAGCCTGGCGGTTAGCGCGGCATCAACGCAGGTCAATGCGATTGACGTTGCATCCAATGCGATTATCGGTACCTTGGGCTTTCATGGCGTCGCTAACTCAATTTCGGTCGGCCCAAACGGTCTGATCTACGTCACTTTGACCAACGAAGTGATCGACATCAACCCGACTACCTTCGCCGAAAATCCGGCCGGTCCGATTTCCATAAACGCCACTCCTGGCCGCCCTGCCTTCACGCCGGATGGCCAGTACGCTCTCATTCCGAACCAGACACCGATCACCGGGTCGTCCTTCCTGCTCATCTCGCTCGCGAACCGCTCCGTCGTCGGCGTCTCACAGAGTTTGCAGATTGCCCTCGATACGCTGCTCGTGACCGGCACGAATACGATCCTCGGATATGCCAGTGGCACGCAGAGCGTGTTCGAAATCAGTATCGGCAGTACCGGGAGTCTTGGCGTAAGCAATTTCACCCTGACAGGAAACAACAACACGACGACCGCGCTCGCCATCTCGAACGAAGTCCCCGTTGGCGGCCGGAGTTTTGTCGGCTCGCTCTTTGCTATTGGGAACGGGAGCGTTGACCAACTGAATCCGCAGAGCGGCCAGTTGCTTTCTCAAAGTACGCTTCCGATTGGCGTGACCGCAGGCGCGCTCTCGTTCACAAGTCCCGCACTCACGGGTGCTTTGCCCGCTACCCTCATCACCTACGGCGGAGGACAGACTCTCGCCAACAATGTGACTTCAGCGCCACTTGTGGTCAGAGTTCTGGACTCCAACAGCATTCCGATCAGCGGTGTCACTGTGTCATTCGCTACCAACGGATCCGGTTCAACGGTGTCGCCCGCCCTGGCCACGACCACTTCGGCCGGCTACGCGGTCACCTACCTGACGTCAGGCTCAACCAACGGTCCACTTGAAGTAACCGCCACAGCGGGCACTCATGCCACCGTGTTCAACTTAATAATCGCCCCTACTGGCACAGCCACCGCCGGGGGTTTATCCTTCGTTTCCGGACAAGGTCAAGTATTGCCCGCCGGATATAACACCGACAGCGGAATCGCCGGATCGCATCTCGCTGTTTTGGTAACGGACACCAGCGGCAACCCGCTCCCGAACGCGCCTGTGACTTTCCAGATCACGAGCGGGAACGGAACACTGTTCCTGACATCGGAGGGAGGAAATAAACAAGTCGCCAACTCCGACACCAGCGGCGTCGCCACGGTCGATTTCCTTGCGCCGGAAGTGGCGCCGGGCTCCGACTCCACTCGCGGCTTCTCGCAAACACAGGTCACTGCAAGCGCACCCAACACCAACAACCTGACGTTTACGATCACCATCACACCACTTAACGGACCGGCTACTATCCAGCAACAGCAGCCGCCGGAGCCAGGCACAACCATCTCCGGCCAGGTCAATCAAGTAATCCCCGGGGCGTTGGTGTATCGAATCATATCGAGTAACGGCTATTACATCCCTGGCATTGGGATCAACCTCAGTACGCAAGGACTCAATCCCGCGCTCTACCCAACTGCGAAATGCAACGATCCAACTGGCAACGGCGTGCTTTCCGACGGCACCGGCACGCTTACTTGTGATCTGGTGATCGGCCCGCGCGAGGGTACCGTGAGCGTCACCGCCAACATCGGATATTCCATCAATATGACCCCGTTTCAGTTGGTGGTCGCGGCGGGCCCGCCGGCCACGGTGAAGCTGGTCCAAGGCAACAACCAAACTGGCCCTCCCGGCGCTGTCCTGAACACCACTCTGGTGGTTCAGGTGACGGACGCAGGCGGCAACCTCTTGACCGGCACGCCTGTGACATGGCAGGTCGTTACGCCGGGAACCGCCACGCTTAGCCAGGTGATTGCGGTCACCGACTCGACTGGCCGCGCCTCCGCCGTGGTAACCCTCGGTAATATCGCGGGCCCAGTGCAGGTGACGGCAACCGCCGGCAGCGCATCCGCCACGTTCAATCTGGCTGCCCTCATCCCATCCACGGGCATTCAAAAAGTCTCGGGCGACGGGCAATCGACAGTGACCAACACGGCATTTACGTCTCCGCTGGTGGTTGAAGTTACCGGCAGCGATGGCGGCGGTGTCGCAGGCGCTCCAGTCACCTTCCAAGTCACGGCGGGCAGCGCCACACTCGGCAGCTCAACTGGAACCAGCGGAGCCAACGGTCAAGTCTCCACCACTGTTCAAGCCGGCTCCAGCCCTGGCCCGGTGACGATCACGGCCACCACCGCCAGCTTCACCGTGACGTTCACCTTAACAGTTCGGCTCCCTGGGCCGACCAATTTGGCCATTGTCAACGGGGCGAGCTTCCTGCCCAGCAACGGAATTTCTCCCGGCGGGATTGCTATTGTGACCGGCGTAGGAATTCTTCCGGGGATCCAAGGGCTGGTGGCGGGCAACAATATTGTTGGCCCGCTCCCAACTACTTTGCAAGGCGTGAACATCACGTTCAACGGGGTGGCTGCGCCCATCTACTACCTCATGAATTGGGGAGGGGTGGAACAAGTCGCCGTGCAGGTCCCGTTTGAAATAATGAGCGTGCTTGTAGGTCAATCTGGGGCCCCCGCGACTACCAATGTGAACGTCATCGTCACGGCGTCCAGCGGGACGCCAGCCACTATCAGCGTGCCGGTGAAGCCGTTCGCGCCCGGCATTTTCGAAACCACCAACGGCGGCCAGACCTACGCGGTAGCGCAGCGCCCCGATGGCAGCTATGTGAGCCCGGCCAATCCGGCACAGCAGGGTGAAGACATCACCCTATACGTTACTGGGTTGGGCCAGGTATCACCTGCGGCAGCTACCGGCGACGCCGGCATCCCCGGACAGGTGGTGAATGCGCCGCTGCTCATTGGACTCAACGGTTCCGGTGTGCCGCTGATTTCTGCCAACTACGTTCAAGGGCTGACGGGCGTGTATGCGGTAACTTTCCATGTTCCCGCCAATACCGCTACTGGCGCGGCCCAACCGCTCGCGGTGGTGGCTTACGACACCGCCGGCAAGTTCTACTTCTCGCAAGGGATCAATATATCGATTGGCCCGGCCCAGTAGAATTATCCGACCAAAATTGATCCGGGGGCGCTTGACTTGAGATGCGTTGGGATCCACGGCCGCCCGGGCCAGGGTCTCGGCGAAACTCTGATTCCCGAGCTGCCTCCCGATTGTGCCTGAAATCAGGAAGTTTTGTTGAAACGCTGATCATGCCGTCCTACGCCTCCAAGGGAGCAAAAGGCACGGCGAGGGCCACGATCCCTCCTCGCCTCCTACGGCTGCGGCGCAGGAGGAGCGGGAAGCGGCTGCTTATAGGGGTGCACCGGATCGGGGGGAGCGAATGCTACCGCGATGGAAAAAGCCTGGCCAGTCGGAATCACATGCAACGCTACCACCGGCGTGCCCCTGATCTTCTTCGCACAATCCATACAGGTGATTCCCGGATCGTCCAACCGGTATTCGAATAACACCGTGGTTTCCTCGTTGGCGCCAAGTTCGCTTTTGCCCAGAGTAATCTTTAAGCCGGGCACCGCCAATTGGTCCATTTGGAGCTTGATCACCCCGGGCATTCCGTTGTGTACGCGAATGACGTCCTGCGATGATTCATCAGGACGCAGACGGACGGCCTGCTTATTGAGAGTAACTTTCGAGAGGATGGATTGCGCGGCGCCCCGAAAGTCTCTCGGTACGCCTATCTCATCCTTCGGCGCGGTTTCGGGTGGAACCGTAACAAAACCAGTTGGCGAAAAGGGGCTGGGGACCTGGGTCGGTCTCACATACGTCCAGCACCATTTGCCATCCTCGATCTTCCAGGAGCTGGTGACCGGGAACGTGGTGGGTGTGATCACGCCGTGCCACCTCCATTCACCCTTGCAACTCTCGACCACGGTAGCCTTCGTTAAATTGTCCGAATAGCGGATCTTGATTGTCTCGCAAGCCTTATACTGCTGCTTGTCGGCCTCCAAGAACGCATCTTGGGAATCGTTGGCCACCAGCAGGTACGCGTCCTTGTACTTGCCTGCCATGAAAGCGTGATAGTACTGATCGACGCGGGCCCGCAAAGCTTCGTCGACGGCTGGAGGCGCTTTGTCCAACTGATCGGTCGAGTCCTGAGCGAGGCCCAGAAAGCCGGAAACCAGCAGCAAAGAAGAGAGAGCAAGCGTCCGCATAAGTCCTTAGGTCGAAACTCCTCTTTAGGATATCAAGTTTGGGTTGGCTGGGAGGCAGGGACTCGAACCCCGATACGCAGATCCAGAGTCTGCAGTCTTACCATTAGACGACCTCCCAGCAAGGAGCCTTCAGCGCAGTTCCGCACTCAAGGGTGTCGCCACCATTCTAGCATCGGGAGCTGGAACGCCTAAACGGCCTTGCGGGCGGCGGTTTTCTTGACCGCGGCAACGCGCTTTCCGGGGGCACGGGGTTTGGAATGCTCACCAGCAAGGTAGGTTCTCCAGCGCTTGAGTTCGCCCGCTGAATCAAAGGCTCGCCACTCATGCCGGAGGTCTTTGCCCTTTCTCTTTAACGCCAAACGGATTTCGGTCTGGAGCAGCCGGTCGTCATGCACGACGCGCTGGATGGCCTGATAATCGCTGACCTTCCCGAGCGCTCCCTGCAATTCGCGCAGCGCCTTCAAGTAACGATCCAATTGCGGACCATAGGCCGGGCGGAACAACTCCAGAGTGTAACGAAAGCGTTTGGTTTGCAAACGGAATCCGTGCAGGTCATCGAGCGATCTCTTCGCACTCAGCGCATCGCGCCCAGCCTGGAAATACTTTCGCGCCATCTTGGGGAGCACCTCCCGTGCATTGGCGGCGACGCTATGTGCTGGCTTCAGTTTCATACGCTGCGGAGCGACAGTCCATTGCGCCACTTGACCGAGAAATTCTGGGCGCTCCAACGTCGCAACATTTCAGAAAATTGGCGTTGATACGCCACGCGCTCCTTTTCCAGGCGCGGCCGGTGCGTGGCATACCCGCGCTCGGCCAAGAAAACGAGCGTGATGTCCCGGTCGCGAATCTGGGAAGTGAGCCGCATCAGGGTCTTCAGCATTCTGCGAATTTTTTTGACTTCCCATTTGGGAAAGAACTCCGCGAACAGTTGCAGCCCCTGCGAAAAGCGCCGCACGCTGACGCGCAAGTCGTGAATCTCGTCCGGTCCGGGCTTCTTAGCGGCTCGGTGTACCTGATAGGCCAGCGTGGTGAGCAAACGGTTCATCTGCTCGATGGCGAAGTCGTGAATGCTGGCTTTGCTAGTCACGGCCGCACCCGCGTCAGCTGGAGCTGTGTTTGATAGGTTTCGCGAAACGTCTCAGCCACGCGTTCCGCGGCCCAGATTTCCAGGTCCGGATCTGGGTCGGAATTGAGCGCCAGCGTGACGGTTCCGTTGCGAAACTGCACCTGCAGATCGCCAATGCGCTGCTCGTGGCTGCGGTCCAGACTATCGGCGATGCGCAGCAGAGGAACCAGCAGGTTGATGGCGCGCCGCGCCTCGGGTTCAATGGTCTGGAAGGGGGAATGCCTGGGGGTGGGCATAGACTTTCTATGATAGCGGCACAGCAATGCGACCATTTGCCGCTCGGTGTCGGTAAAGCCCGGCAGGTCGGAGTGCGCCACCAGATAGTAGGAGTGCTTGTGGTGGCTAGTGTCGCTGACGAAATGTCCGATATCGTGCAGGTAGGCGGCGGCTTCCAGCAGTTTGCCCAATGCTGGGGGAAGCCGGTGCAGCGGCTGCAACGACTGGAAGAGCCGGTGCGCCAGATCCGCTACTTTGCGCGCGTGCGAGAGCTGCACTCCGTAGCGGCGCGCCATGAGTTCCACTGAGCGGCGCTGATCCCGGCTGAGCATGCTCAACTCCCGTCCCACGCCCCGGGACGCAAGGTCGGCGATGATCCCGTCGCGCACGCCGGCCGCGGAATAATGCAACGCCGGCTGCTGGAACAGCTCCAGCATGCGCCGGAAAACGGCCACGCCCGCCACGATCAGCTCCGCGCGGTTGGGCCCGATGCCTTGAATCTTGCGGCGGCTGTTCACGTCGCGGGTCGATACATCGCGATAGAATCTGCGGATCTGCGCGGCTGAGGCTTTCAGCCGGTCCGCTTCATCGCGTCTCGATCGGGCCACGCGATTTACCGCGCACACAATCGCCGCCGCGGTGGCAGAGGTGGCGATCGCACGGTCGAACGGCCCGTGCCCGATTCTCTTGAGTGGTCCGGCCAGCTTCTCATCGATGTATTCGTTCAAACGATGCAAATCGACCGGCGCCGGCGGATCGGTTCAGGAAAACATCCGTCAATCGAACCGCTCCCAAGGGCTTCGAGAAGGCCTCCGTCAAGACTCCGTGATCCGACAGAATCACTTCGGCGCTGCCGCCACCCACGTCGATCATCAACACTCGCTTGCCTACCTGCGGCCAGCGAGCTTGCACGCCCAAGTGGATGAGGCGCGCTTCTTCCTGCCCGGAAATAATTTCGATCGGCGCGCCCAGGGCTTTGGAAGCGCGTTCCAGAAACTCGTGCTGATTGCTCGCGTCCCGCACGGCGCTGGTGGCCACCGCACGCACGCCGATGACATCCAGCTTTTGATAAATCTGCGCCATGCGGGCCAGATTCGCGCAGACAAATTCAAGCGCCTCGGCGGTGATGCGCCCGTCCTGGAAAACACCCGCACCGAGGCGCGTCACTTGACGCTCGGCCGCCAGGATCTTGGTGGCCATGCCGTCTCCCGTCTCGGCGGCCAGCATGCGGATCGAGTTGCTGCCGATGTCGATGGCGGCGTAACGCGGCATGTTTCCATAGTATCCTGGCCCGTATCACACTCTGCGCAGACTCTCCGCCCAAACTCGCCCAAATTCACGAAAACGCTATAATGTTCCTTCGCCTCCCCCATGCCCCTCCTAGTTCCCAATCGTCATCGCGGCAAGCTCATTGTGGTTGAGGGAATTGACGGGTCCGGAAAATCCACCCAGCTTTCGCTAATGAGCCAGTGGCTGCAGGCGCAATGCATCGCGGTGGCGTTCAGCGAATGGAATTCTTCGCCGCTGGTGCGGGAGACCACCAAACGCGGCAAAAAGAAGAACATGTTCACGCCGGTGACGTTCAGCCTGATTCACGCCACCGATTTCGCGGACCGCCTGGAACGTTACATCGTCCCGCTGGTGAAGGCTGGAGCGGTGGTGTGCGCGGATCGCTACGCCTATACGGCTTTTGCGCGCGATGTGGTTCGTGGCGTGAGCCGGCGCTGGGTGCGTAATTTGTACCGCTTCGCTCTGCGGCCGAATCTCGCCTTCTACTTTCGCGTGCCTCTGGAAGTGGCCATCGGTCGCATTTTGGGCGGGCGGAACGCCATCAAATACTACGAAGCGGGCATGGACATGGGGCTCAGCCGGAACGTGGAAGAGAGCTTCCGGATCTTTCAGGGACGCATCCTGGACGAATACGAAGCCATGATCCATGAAGTGGGCTTTCACGTGATTGACGCCACCGGATCCATCGAAGAACAGCAACAACAGATGCGCGACATCGTAATACGGGAGTTGGGCGACAGCCTGCGCGACAGCGTGCTGCGCGCGACGCGAGGAGACTTGGATGCTGCTCAAGCAGCCCCTCGAATTCTATAGCGAATCGCTGGCCGGCGTCGATCGCGACGATCTGCAAGGCAAGCTGATCGTGATCGAGGGGCCGGATTCGGTGGGCCGGTCGACGCAGGTAGCGCGATTGCGCACTTGGCTCGAGCATAAAGGGCACGCGGTGCTGGACACGGGTCTGGCGCGGGGCGCGCTGGCGGGCAAGGGAATTTCGCAGGCCAAAGAAGGCAACACGCTGGGGCCGATCACGATGACCTTGTTCTACGCGACCGACTTCGCCGATCGTCTGGAAAATGAAATCGTTCCCGCGCTGCGGGCCGGATTTGTGGTGCTGACCGACCGCTACATTTTTTCATTGATGGCGCGCGCCATCGCACGCGGCGAGGACCGGGCCTGGATCGAACGCGTGGCCGGCTTCGCGCTGGTTCCACATGCCATTTACTACTTGCGAGCGGAAGTTCGCGACTTGGTGTCGCGCGTGGTGCTGGGGCGTGGCGCTTTCGACCATTGGGAGAGCGGCATGGACATGCGCTTCGGCGCCGACATGCACGACAGTTTCGTCAAATATCAATCACGCGTGATTCATGCACTGGACCGCATGGCCAAGCGCTACGATTTCGTGGTGATCGACGCGACCAAGACGCCCGATCAGATCTTCAAGGAACTGCAGCGCTCAATCGGCAAATTATTTTAGTGCTCGTGAATTCGAAATAACTTCTGCTTAAAATCAGGCCAAAATTCGTCGAAGACGTTGCTTCCAAAGCGGCCGAGGAATCCGAGACCGGTGCGAGCGGTCGCGCGATTGACGTCGTCGTCTCCAGGGGCGCGCCAAGCGTTGGAAAGGAAGTTACTGCCTGGAATCGCTATGAATCGGGCGTAGGCGGGCATCAGGTTGCCATTACGGTCTTCGGCCATCAAGGTCATTTTTGCCGCGTGTCCGAGCCGATTGCCAAATGAGCCACCCCCGTCGCGGAAGTAGCGCGGATCCTCTCCCCAGGCGGCGCCCAGTCCCGCTTCCATCGTGTTACTGACGGCGTTTCCGGCAACGCTCATTCCCAAGCGGTCCCCGAATCCCTGCCAGTGCGTTCCATATTGCTTAGGAGGGCTGTTGAATAACGTGTCCAATCCGGCGCCAAATAGTTCGCCAGCGAGGCCTTCCGGGCCAACCGTAGTGTTGACCGTCCATTGGACACGCTCTTTGGCGGTGATCGGTTGGCGGGCGTCGCTACTGCTGGTCGCGGCCGCGTCCAAGCTGCTGGACGATGCCCCTTCATATGAGTCAGCCTTCACGGTCGACGCGAGTGTTCCCGGCATTAGCTGCTGCGCCATCGCGATTGAAGCCAATAAGAGGATCGAGCAGCTCACTTTGCGAATCATTTCCGTGCCCCCGAGGCGGGAACCTTGCAGATCGGATTCCATGGCTTGCTAGCACCGCATTTGTAGAGGCAAGATTCTTGTTTTCATTTAGATGCGCCTAGAACTCCATTTCGCGACTCACGGCGTTCCGCCGGGTAGGAAGCTCACGAACCTTGCGCTTTTCGACAGTGGATGTCAACTGGCCGTATTCCCGCGTCAACCAGGCAATGCGAAGGCTGATTTCCTAATTGCCCAGCGGACGGTACGCCGAACCGCCCCGGTTGTGCAGCCTTTGCCGAACGTCCGGCCAAAATTCCTGGAAAGTGTTGCTGCCCAGCCGGCCCAGGAATCTGAGTCCGGTCCTGACCGAGGCGCGGCCGAGCGTAGCGTCGCTATCGGCGCGCCAGGTGTTGGAAAGGAAGTTGCTGCCAGGGAGCGCCACAAAGCGGGCATAGGCGGGCCTCAGGTTGCCGTCCCGACTCTCAGCCATATAGGTCATCTTGATGGCGTGTCCGATGCGATTCCTGAAAGGCGCTCCAGCATCGCGCACGTACCGCGGGTCTTCACCCCAGATAGCCCCAAGCCCTGCCTCCATGGTGTTACTCACTGCGAGTGTGCTGAGGCGCATGGCATAGCGTTCGCCAAAGCCCTGCCAATGCGTTCCATATTCCCTCGGGACGTCAAACAGCGTGCCCCATGCGGCGCTAAACAGCGCACCCGAGCCGATCGTCCTGCGAACAGCCCACTGGATCCGCTCTTGGCCGGTGATGGGCTGGAGCGCGTCGCTGCTGCTACTGCTGGATGACGCCAGCGTACCGGGGAGCAGCATCTGGGGAGAGGTCTGGGTCAATGCGGCCGAAGCCAACAAGAATACGGAGCAGATCGCTTTACAAATCATTTCGGGCTCCTGATCGGCAAGTTGATGCAGATCAGATTCCTATGCGAACGCCACTCGATACTGCGTCACAAATTACTTGTATTCATCCAGTTACGCGGGTAGCCCTTTCCGGACGGAGCGTTGGTTCCGGCCGGAAACTGCCCGTTGACCATATATGGTCAGTAACGAAGGGATGGGCGCAGTACGCGCTGCTCGCTGAATCCGATATCGTTAGATCAGCATGCCGGATTGGCTCAGCATCCACGAACCCACCC
>Ga0210394_10008045_pt1 | contig 10955 bp, 12 predicted proteins | sample IncBWC12MmetaG_FD_160121 | JGI IMG/M metagenome (GOLD analysis project Ga0210394, IMG submission 160121) | Forest soil microbial communities from Barre Woods Harvard Forest LTER site, Petersham, Massachusetts, United States - Inc-BW-C-12-M | ecosystem: Environmental > Terrestrial > Soil >... | reverse complement strand
CTCGCCATCAGCGAACGCGACATGCGCGGCTACCTGGCGCGGCGCGAGAGCGGGCGCCAGCCGCCGCCACGCGTCGAGTTCGTGCAGGTAGACCCGGGATCCGAGGCCTACGGCCCCGCGACCGCCAACCTGTTCAGCGATCTGGTGGGCAAGCCGCTGGACCCGGACGCGGTGGCGCGCCGCGTGACCGCGCTCTACGGCCGCGGCGGACTCGACACGCTCGACTACCACGTGATCGGCGATCCCGGCCGCTACGGTCTGTCGCTCGATGCGCGCCCCAATTCCCAGGGTCCCAATTACCTGCGCTTCGGTCTGAGCCTGCAGGATGACTTACAAGGCAACAGCACCTACGACGCCGCGCTGCGCTTCGTGGTGTCCGACATCACCCGCAACGCCGGCGAATGGGTGACGGACCTGCAGGTCGGCACCACTTCGCTGGCGTCGACCGAGCTGTTCCTGCCGCTCACCCAGAACTACGACTGGTTCGTCATGCCGCACGTGGCGGACGCGGCGCGCGATCTGTTCGTGCTCAAGGGGCAGACCCTCGAGGCGGAGTACCGCGTGCACACCTTCGACTACGGCGTGGACTTCGGCCGACAGTTCGGCAACTGGGGCGAGATCCGCACCGGCGTGCTGCGCGAGCAGGGCCACTACGTGCTGCAGATCGGCGACGCCGCGGATCCGAACCTGCCGGAGCAGAGCTTCACCCCCTTCAACATGCGTCAATACTTCCTGCGTTTCACCTACGACCGGCTCGACGACGTCAACTTCCCGCGCAGCGGCCAGCAGGCCACGCTGCAATGGAGCGCCGATCGCAACGCCACCGGTGTGGGGCAGAACGCCGACCAGGTCACCGCCAGCTATCTCGGCGCTTATTCGCTCGGGCGCGACACGCTGTCGTTCTCTGCCTCCGGCGGCATGACGCTGCAGTCGCACATCACCGATCTGAATCTGCAGTTTCCCCTCGGCGGTTTCCTCAACCTGTCGGGGCTGCGGGCTTATTCGCTGCTCGGTCCGGACTTCGGCATTGCGCGCGCGCTCTACTACCGGCAGATCGGGCGCGGCGGTCCCGGCTACTTCGACGTGCCGACCTACATCGGCATGTCGCTGGAGATCGGCAACGTCTGGCAGACCCGCAGCGCGGCGAGTTTCGGCAACACGCAGAAGGACGCGAGCGTATTTCTCGGGCTCAACACCTTTCTCGGCCCGGTTTACATCGCCACCGGCTTCGACGACCACGGTAACCAGGCGTTCTACCTGTTCCTCGGCCGGACGTTCTGAGCCGCCAGCTGTGCGCGCCTCGCCGCCGGGCCTGGCGGTTGCATCGCGTCGGCCGCGAGTCGCGTGTTTACAGCTGCCGGCGATAGACGATAAAACCCGAGCGCTCCGCAACCTGGTCGTAGAGCCGCCGGGCGGTGTGGTTGGTTTCGTGCGTCTGCCAGTAGAGGCGGCTCGCGCCGCCGTGCGCGGCGCGCTCACAGAATGCGCCGAGCAGCGCCCGCCCGACTCCGCGGCCGCGCAGCTCCGGCACGGTGTAAAGATCCTGCAGGTAACAGACCGGCTCGAGGCGGATGGTGCTGCGGTGGAACAGGTAGTGCGCCAGGCCCACCAGTCGGGCGTCGAGCTGCGCCACCAGCGCGTACACCGGCTCGTGCTCCTGGAAAAATCGCGTCCAGGTCATGCGCGTGATCTCCGCGGGCAGCGCGCTGGCACCGGCGCGGCCGTAGAACGCGTTGTAGTCGTCCCACAGCGGCAGCCATTGCGGGAAGTCCGCAGGCGAAACGGGGCGCACTGTCAGCCCCGCAGGCGCGGCGGTCACGGATCTCCCGTCGGCACGATCGCGGCGGTCTCGACCATCAGAATCACGCTGCGCTCGGGCGCGCGCGTGCGATGGACGATGCCTCGGGGAACGACAAATCCCTGCAGCGGCCACAGATCGATGCAGCGGTCCTCGAGATCGATGATGAAGTGCCCCTTGAGCACGAAGAAGAACTCATCGTCGTTGTCGTGCTTGTGCCAGTGGTACTCGCCCTGCATCACGCCGACACGGACGACCGAATCGTTCACCTGGCAGAGCGTCTGGTTGTACCAGCGATCCGTGCACTGGGCAACGAGCGCCGGCAGGTCGACGATGCTCAGGGGTGCGAACTTGACGTCGAGGTAGGTGGCATAGGGGTACTTCTCGGGTTCGGCCATGATCCTCTCCGTTGCTTACGCTGATAAGTTAGCAGGCCGCGCAGGTGCCGGTCAGATGCGCGCGCGCCCGCTGCTGCCGGCACTGTGCAGGAGCGCGGGCGGTACGCGCAGCGGGTGGGGCGCGCCACGCCACACGCCGCGGGCTACAGCCCGCGGCTCTCGGCGAGCTTCTCGATTTTCTGAAACACCAGCGCCGGCTTGTCGCCGGCGCGTGAATACTCATGCCGCCGGCTCATGTCCGCCATTGCCGCGTCGCGCTCGGCGGGCGTGGAATACCAGTGCAAGCGCTGCCACTCGGGACCGAGGAGCTTGCGGAACGGGTCCCCGCTCGGGAGGCTTACCCGTATGCCGTAGGGGCGCAGCCTCTCGATCGGCGGGGTGCGCAGATTCTGCGGTTGACTGATGCCCATGGTGAGGAGCACTTTACGGTGCGGTGCTCGGGCGGGGCAAGCTGCCGCGGTGCAAGCGCACCGTCAGCGCCGGCGGCAGGCGCTCTTGAGCCGCATGGCGATCATCCCCACACTGTTGGTGTAAACGTCGAGGAGGCTCGCGCCATGGCGCTATTCCGCAAGAAATCAACCATGCCCACCGCGGACGACGCGCTGCCGGGACGCAGCACGCCGCTGCAGGTTCCCGAGACGCACTTCGTGAACGGACGGCGCATCGTGCCGCCGTTCCCGGCGGGCATGCGCGAGGCGGTGTTCGGACTGGGCTGCTTCTGGGGCGCGGAGCGGCTGTTCTGGGAGCTGCCCGGAGTGTATTCGACGGCCGTCGGCTATGCCGGCGGCTTCACGCCCAATCCGACCTACGAAGAGGTCTGCACCGGGGAGACCGGTCATACGGAGGTCGTGCGCGTCATCTACGACCCGACGAAGATCGGCTACGAGCAGCTGCTGAAGACGTTCTGGGAATCGCACGATCCCACCCAGGGAATGCGCCAGGGTAACGATGTCGGCACGCAGTACCGCTCGGCCATCTACGTTGCCGACCGGGAGCAGCGTGAGGCCGCGGAAGCTTCCAAGCGCGCCTACCAGGCGCGCCTCAAGGCGGCCGGCTACGGCACCATCACGACCGAGATCCGCGACGCACCGGAATTCTTCAACGCCGAGGACTATCACCAGCAGTACCTGGCGAAGAACCCCGGGGGCTACTGCGGCATCGGCGGATGCGGGGTGCCGTTCAATTCCGCGGAAGTAAAGGTCGGGGAGAAGGCGTGATGACCCGGGTCGACCGTGCGTAGCGGATACTCTACTCGGGCAGCTCCGGAAGGGGCCGCTCTCGCAGTGCTGCCGATACCCTGTTGAGATTGACCTGGTGCGGCTCGCGATAGGCCCACCAGATGGATACCCAACCGTTCCTGACGGAGTCTGCGACGTACTCCTCCAGCGTCCCGTGCAGGTAGTCCGCGTCGTGCGAGCGCAGGATTACCTTGCGCAGGTAATTTGAGGTCGCATCGATCAGGGTCTTCTGGTAACCGCCGTGCGCGATGACGTCCGGGTTGCCATGGTTGGGGAAAATCCGCTCGATGTTCCACTCCCGAAACTGCTGCAGGTTCGTGTAGTGCGTCACGACATGCTCCGGCTCGGCGATGAACGTCACCGTATCCTCGAGCGTATCGCCCGCCAGCAGAATGCGCTCCTGCGGCAGGTAAATGACCAAGCCATCCTCGGAATGGATGTTCACCGGCCGCAACTCGATCTTGACGTCCCCGACGTAGAAGTTGGTGTCGGCGGAGATTCCGATATTGGGTACGACGAGTGGCTTGATCGCCGGTGGTCCCCATTCTGTGCCGGCTTCGATGGCGGTTTTCCTGCTCCTCAACAGGCGAATGGTCATGTCGGTCGCTATCCGGTCGACATCGGCGTACACAGCGTTGCCACCGACATGGTCGAGATGCCAATGACTGTTGACGACGGTGAAACGCCTGACGCCGGCCCTCGCCAGGTAGTCCCTTACCCATCTTGCTTCCGGCACGGTCGGAAACGTGTCGTAGACCAGTGCCTGATCGCCGCTGCGAATTACATAGGTCGCAACGCCGACGTCCAATGCACCGTAGTCCGCCCAATTGTGGGCGCTCGGCGGGCGCGGCTGCTGCGCGGGCCGGCCGTCGTAGAAACTGAGGAGATGATCGTTGATCTGCAACACACGCATGTTCATCTCACGAGCAGTTGCGTGACTGATCACCAGGTAGAGCCCGACAGTCACCAGGCCGCACGTGGCGCGGGCGACTGCGAGTGCGGACCTGGACATGAATACTCCCCCGGAAATCGTGATGGTCGACGCGTGGCTGCCGCGCACCCGGCATCGTCTTGTTTTGCGAACAGCATATCACCGCGACGCACGTGGCCACAGCGCGCTGGAACGATTGTGCGCACCAGCGTGGCGTGGGACGATTCGCCGCACACGAATACAGGAGCTGCGACATGAGCGGACGTGTGGCGCTGGTCACGGGCGGTGGCCGCGGGATCGGGCGCGAGGCGGCGCTGCTGCTGTCGGCAGCGGGAGCGCGCGTGATGATCGTGTCGCGCACTGTGACGGAACTGGCGGCCGTCGGGCTCGCATACGTCGCGGCCGATCTGGGTACTCCGGCAGGCTGTGCCCTGGCGGTTGCCGAGACCGAGCGACGACTGGGGCCGATTGATCTGTTGGTTGTGAATCACGGTATCGGCTCGGCCCACGAGCGGGTCGTGTGGGAGCAGGATCCGGAGCTTTGGCGCGAGACCATGCGCGTCAACCTCGACGGCCCATTCGAGCTCGCGCGGCTGACGGTTGGCGGTATGTGCAAGCGCGGCTTCGGCCGGCTGGTGTTCACCAGCTCGACCGCCGGCGAGAAAGCGGAACGCGCCGGCAGCGCGTACAGCGCTTCCAAGCATGGGGTTATCGGCCTGGCGCGCTCGGTCGCCCAGGACGCGGGACCCTTCGGCGTCACCTCTAATGCGGTGCTGCCTGGCTGGGTGCGCACGGCGATGGCCGAGCGCTCGGCGGAGGCGGAGGCCGAACGGCGCGGCATCAGCGTCGAGCAGGTGTGGCGCGAACGCGCCGCCATCTACCCGCAGAACCGGGTGTTGGAACCGCGCGAGGTCGCGCAGGTGATCGCGTTTCTGTGCAGCGATGCCGCCGGGGCCGTAAACGGCGAGGCGATCACCGTGGCTCTTGGCGGCATCTGGTAGGCGTGCGGAGGATTTCGCATCGCCGAGGCGGCGCCCACCATGATTGAACTCGATCCGCAGTCCACCGCGCTCGTGCTGATCGACCTGCAGAAGGGCATCCTGGGCAACCCGCTCGCGCCCATCTCCGGCGGGGAGCTGCTGACACGCGCCCAGGCGCTGGCCGAGCGCTTTCGAGCCGCCCGGGCAACGGTGGTGCTGGTGCACGTCGCTTTCTCCGCGGACGGCGCGGACATGCTGCGTCAGCGCGTCGATCAACCGCCGGCAATTCCGCCGCGCGGTTTTCCCGCCGGATGGAACGAGTTCCCTCCCGGTCTGATGCAGCCAGGCGATCTGGTGATCACCAAGCGACAGTGGGGCGCGTTCTACGGCACCGAGTTGGACCTGCAGCTGCGCCGGCGTGGCGTCCGCACCCTCGCGCTCGGCGGCGTTGCCACTCACATTGGCGTGGAATCGACCGCGCGTCAGGCGTATGAGCACGGCTACGAGCTGCTGATCGTCAAGGACGCAACCACCAGCTCCTTCGCCGAGGGTCACGACATGTCGATGAAGCACGTTCTGCCCCGAGTCGGCCGGCTGGTTCAAAGCGCCGACCTCACGCTGAGCCGCCGCTAGCGTCGCCGAACCCGGGAGCGGCACAGGATCATGCGTCAGCCCGCGGCGCGCAGCGCACGGACGTTGCGCGCGACGCCGAGCGTGCTGCGGTGGGGAGTGCTGCTGGCGGCATCGCTCGCTTTCATCGTGCCGTTGCAGCTGATCCACCTGCCGGCCGCGTTGCTGCTGGGCGCGATGGCTGCCGCGATCCTGTTAGCGCTGTTTGAAGGTCAGCTGGCCGTGCCGCGCTGGCCCTTCGTCCTCGCGCAAGGTCTCATCGGCTGCCTGGTGGCGCGCAGCATCGGCCCGGCGATTCTCATGACCGTGGTCCGGCAATGGCCGCTGTTTCTCGCGGCTGTTTGCGCGGTGCTGGTCATCAGCACATCGCTCGGCGTGGTGCTGGCGCGCCTGAAGGTATTGCCGGGAGCGACGGCGGTGTGGGGCTCCGCACCTGGCGCCGCCACCGTGATGGTGTTGATGTCCGAAGGCTTCGGCGGCGACCCGCGGCTGGTCGCCTTCATGCAGTTCCTGCGCGTGATGCTGGTAGCGCTGCTGGCCTCGCTCGTCGCGCGGCTGTGGGTTGCCCCCGACGCCGCTGCCACGCCTGCCGTGGAGTGGTTTCCCGCTCTTGCCACGGTGCCGTTGTGGGAGACGATGCTTGTGGCCGTAGTCGGTGCCGTCATCGGCGCCCGCGCCAGGATTCCCGCCGGTCCCTTGCTCATTCCGCTGCTCGCCGGCATAGCGCTCTCCTGCACCGGCCTGCTCACCATTACGCTGCCGCCCTGGCTGATGGCCGGCTGCTACGCCCTGGTCGGTTGGTCCATCGGACTGAGATTCACACGCGAGATCGTGCTGTACGCCGCGCACGCTTTTCTGAAGATCGCCACCGCTACCCTCATTCTGATCGCGCTCTGCGGCGCTCTGGGATGGCTGCTGCACTTCACGGTGGGTACCGACCCGCTCACCGCCTACCTCGCCACCAGCCCGGGTGGCGCCGATTCGGTGGCGATCATTGCGGCCTCCGCCAAAGTGGACCTGCCCTTCGTCATGGCCATGCAGGTGGCGCGGTTCATCCTCGTGATGCTGCTGGGCCCGGCATTGGCCAGGATGGTGACGCGGTGGGTGGGAAGCTGAGCCGCGGGCCGCGCTAAGCGGCGACCCGCAGCTCCACCGCACGCGCTTCGCGGCCGAGGGAGGTGACCACGATAACCGCGATCGCGACCACCGCCATCGTCCAGGCGAGAATGTAGGCGTAGTCGCCGCCGTGCGCCTCGGCGATGCCGGCCTGGAAGGGTGCCATTCTCGACGCCGCCAGGTTGCCCAGCTGGTAAGCGAAGCCCGGCAGGATCGCGCGCACCGAAGGCGGCGAGAGCTCGTTGAGATGCGCCGGCACGATGCCCCAGGCGCCCTGCACCATGAACTGCATAAGAAAGCCGCCGAGCGCCAGCAGCACGACGGTCTGCGCATAAGCCCACAGCGGGATCATGGGCAGCGCCAGCAGGGCAGCCAGCACGATGGTCCGTCGGCGACCCAGCCGCTCTGACAAGGTACCGAAGAAGATTCCGCCGGCCAGCGCGCCGAGGTTCATGACGATCGCGATATTGCCGGCGGTCTTGGCGGACAGACCGTGCTGGCTCTGCAGGAACGTCGGATACAGGTCCTGCGAGCCGTGCGAGAACGCGTTGAAGCAGGCCATGAGCAGCACCAGGTACAAAAGCGTTGGCAGATGGGTCTTTGCAGCACTCCACACCGCTGCCAACGAGGCCCGCCTGGCGGTCGCCCCCGCTACCCACGCTGGAGATTCCGTGACGTAGAAGCGTATGTACAGCACCAGCAGTGCGGGACTTGCGCCAATGATGAACATGCCGCGCCAGCCGACGTGCACGAAGGCATAGGCGAACACCACCGACGCCAGCAGGTAGCCGATGACGTAGCCCTCTTGCAGCAGCCCGGAGAAGAAGCCGCGTCCCCTCGCGGGCAGCGTCTCGAGGGCCAGCGCTGCGCCCACGCCCCACTCGCCGCCCATGGCGAAGCCGAACACGGCGCGCAGCACCAACAGCGTTGCCAGATTGGGAGCGAAGGCCGTGGCGAGCTGCGCCGCGGCGTAGCTGACGACGTTCAGCATCAGGATGGGGCGGCGGCCGTACTTTTCCGCGAGCCAGCCGAATAGCAGCGCACCGAGCGGACGGAACGCAAGCGTGAGGAAGATCCCTTCGGCCACCGACTTGATGTCGGTATGGAATTCGCTGCTGATCGCCCGCAGGCAGAAGACGAAGATGAAGAAATCGAAAGCGTCGAGCGACCAGCCGAGGAGTGAGGCCACGAAGGCAGTGAGTTGTGCGCGAGTCAGTTCTCGCAGAATGCTGGGCACGCAGGCTCCCCCGGCGGCTGAAGCACAAGCCTAACACGGGGCATTCGCCTGAACCCATTGCAATCGCCGCCTCTTGCGCCAGAATGTCGGGATGCTGCAGCGGAGCCCTGGCCGCATTACCGGTGTGGGAGTTGGAGTGCTCAGCGCTGTGCGCCTGGATGGCAGGCCGGGGAGCGCGGTGCACTCGGACGACGAACGCCAGCTGACGACGCTCACGCTCGCCCACGCACTGCGGCCGGGCGTGCATACGCTCACCTTTTCCGTGGTGAGCGAAGCCGATGCCTACCTCGCCGCTGCACCGCCGCAAGCGCGCTCCGGCGGGGGTTGACCGCTGCCGCGCTTGCCAAGCCCACCGCACAACCGGACCTTCGACCGCATCATCGAGCGCGAACGCGGCTTGCAGCGCACGCTCAGCGCGCGCCGCATGACCATGATCGCGATCGGCGGCGCGATCGGCACCGGCCTGTTCCTCGGCAGCGGGCTTGCCATCAGCCTGGCCGGGCCGGGCGTCCTGTTGAGTTACGTCGTCGGCGCACTGATCGCACTGCTGCTCATGGGCTGTCTCGCCGAAATGACCGTGGCGCACCCGACCAGCGGCTCCTTTGGTGCCTACGCGGAGTACTACGTCGGTCCGCTGTCCGGTTTTCTGGTGCGTTATTGCTACTGGACCGGCAACGTGCTGGCGGTCGGCACCGAAGTCACCGCGATCGCGCTCTACATGCACTTCTGGTTTCCGGCACTGCCTGGCTGGCTGTGGATCGTGGCATTCTCTGCTCTGCTGATCGCGGTGAACGCCCGCAGCGTCAATGTCTTCGGCGCCATCGAATACTGGTTCTCCGCCATCAAGGTCACCGCCATCGTGCTGTTCATCGTGCTGGCGGCCTACATCGTCGGCCCGGGCGCCGCGGTGCCCGGCGCGGGCTTCCGCAACTACCTCGACCACGGCGGCTTCCTGCCGCACGGCCTGTGGGGCGCATGGGTGGCCGTGATCATGGCGCTCTTCAGCTACTTCAGCATCGAGATGATCGCCGTGGCCGCGGGCGAGGCCGCTCACCCCGAGATCGCCGTGGCGCGGGCGTTTCGTGCGACGCTGCTGCGACTGCTGCTGTTCTACCTGCTCACCCTCGCGCTGGTGCTGGCGATCGTCCCCTGGCCGTTGGCAGGGATCGAGGAGAGTCCGTTCGTCAAGGTCATGGGGGCGCTGGGCTTGCCGGGCGCCGCCGGCATCTTCAACTTCGTCATTCTGATTGCGGCGCTGTCGGCGATGAATAGCCAGCTCTACATCACCACGCGCATGATGTTCAGCCTGTCGCGGGCCGGCTATGCGCTGCGGCGCTTCGGGGACCTCAGCCGCCGCGGCGTGCCGGTGCAGGCGTTGCTGCTGTCGACTATCGGCATCGGGCTCGCGGCGGTGTTGAGCGTGCTGGCGCCGAAATCGGCGTTCATCCTGATGGTATCGATCTCGGCGTTCGGCACGCTGTTCGCCTGGATGATGATCTTTGTCACGCACTATCGCTTCCGTCGCGCGCAGCCGGGTGCGGGGGCAGCACTGCGCTTTCGCATGCGTGGGTTTCCGGCGACCACGCTGCTCGGCGCCGCGCTCATGGTCGCGGTTCTGGTCACGACCGCCTTCACGGACGCCTTCCGCATGACGCTGGTCTGCGGGTTGCCGTTTCTTGCCGTGCTGTGCGCCGTGTACGGACTCTGGTATCGCCGCGGAACGCGGGAGTAAGCTGGCCACTCGGTTGAGGCAATACGCCAGGAGCTCAGACATGGCTGTAACCCCGGTTCCGCAAGGGTATCGCACCGCGACGCCGTATCTGATCGTCAAGGGCGCGGCGCAGGCGATCGATTTCTACAAGCGCGTTTTCGGCGCCACCGAGCTGCTGCGTATGGCCGACCCGCAGGGCAGGGTGGGGCACGCGGAAGTTCGCATCGGCGACTCGGTCATCATGCTGGCTGACGAGCATCCGGCGATGGGCTATCGCAGTCCGCGCTCACTCGGCGGCTCGAGCGTCAGCATCCTTCTATATCTGCCGGAGGTCGATGCCGTGTTCGAACGCGCGGTGCAGGCCGGCGGGCGCGCGCTGCGCCCGGTGATGAACCAGTTCTACGGCGATCGCTCGGGTACTCTCGAGGATCCGTTTGGTCACCTGTGGACCGTGGCGACCCACATCGAGGATGTGACACCGGAGGAGATGCAGCGTCGCGCGCAGGCTGCCATGAAAGCGGGCGCGGCACCTGCAACCACCGCCTGACGGGCGCGGGCGGGTATTGCCTGCCCGGGTGGTTTTGTTCATGATGCGAAACGAGCGCCCCCACAAGGCGCACGGGGAGCATCCGCCGTACCCGCGATCACGCGGGCGGTGGCAGCGGCTTTGGTATTCAACTCAATCACGTTCGTCGTGTTCTTCGCGTGCGTGCTCGGCCTGCACTCGCTGCCGCTGTCGTGGACCACGAAAAAGATCAACCTGCTGATCGCCAGCTACCTGTTCTACGCGGCGTGGAACCCGCCGTTCGTAATCCTGCTGTGGGTCTCGACCGTCGTCGACTGGTACGCCGCGCAGGGGCTGGTCAAGGCGCGGCGCCAGAGCGCGCGACACGCCTGGATGCTGCTGTCGGTGGTC
>Ga0210394_10008044_pt1 | contig 10958 bp, 9 predicted proteins | sample IncBWC12MmetaG_FD_160121 | JGI IMG/M metagenome (GOLD analysis project Ga0210394, IMG submission 160121) | Forest soil microbial communities from Barre Woods Harvard Forest LTER site, Petersham, Massachusetts, United States - Inc-BW-C-12-M | ecosystem: Environmental > Terrestrial > Soil >... | reverse complement strand
GAGCACTTCGCGTACACCTGGTCCAGCGCCTTTATCAGTTGGCTTTTTGGCGATTCGCCGGAGCGGTCGAATTTCGCGGGCATCGCGCATGCTACGTTCCAGCTCCCCGAAACTTTTGTATCCCGCGCACGCGCTCGTCAGCTTGCCGTGATTTCCGATACGCAAGCGTTTCGGCGTCCGCTGGGCGGGCACTTTCGCGACTCGTTCGGACGCATGCAGGAGGACAAACTAAGAGTCCTCTTCGTATCGCCCTATCCGATCTGCCCGCCGGTGCATGGCGGCGCGGTGTTCATGTATCAAACCGTGCGCGAGCTCGCGCGGTTGTGCGAACTGCACGTTATCGTGCTGCTTGATTACGCGCATCAGCGGGAGGCGCACAACGAGCTGGACGCTCTCTGCGCTTCTTCTGAATATATCGTGCGTATGGAGGGACGGCAGAAAGCGTTTGGGTCCACCGAGCCTCACGCGGTCCGGGAATTTCGCAATGCCGACCTCGCATGGCTCATTCACCGCCAGATTTTCACCCGCCAGATCGACGTCCTGCAACTCGAATACGCGGTGCTGGGACAATACGCCGGGAGATTCAAACGCATCCCCAGCATTCTGTTCGAACACGACATTTATTTCCAGTCCATCGCGCGGCGACTGCCGTTTATCACCAACACGGTCGAGAAATTACAGGCCCGGTGGGAGTATCTGCGCGCGTTGCGGTACGAATTGCGTATGCTTCCGGCGCCGGATCGCATCCAGGTGTGCAGCCGCGATAATCGGGATTACATTGCGTCGTTTCTCCCGGCGCTGAGGGACCGGATCGATGACGGGTATCGAGCGGGGATCGAGACGTCGCACTACGATTTTCAGCCTCGCCAGCGAGAGCCATTTACGCTCCTGTTCCTCGGGAGTTTTCGGCATCTGCCAAATCAGGAGGCGCTGACCTGGTTCCTGCGCGAAGTTTTTCCGAAGGTCCGTGCGGAGGAGCCGCGGGCGCGCGTTGTGGTCATCGGCTCCGATCCTCCGCCGCGACATTCTTTGCCTGAAGCGGAAGCGATCGACTTGATCGGCTTCGTCGAAGACGTTCGCGAGCCACTCAAACGGTATTCGTTGTTTGTGTGCCCAATTCTCAGCGGGTCTGGTGTGCGCGTGAAATTGCTCGAAGCGTTTGCCGCGGGGATTCCGGTGGTGTCGACGCGGTTGGGCGCGGAAGGATTGGCCGATAAAGATGGCGAGTTCTGCGCCCTGGCGGACGACGCGGCTTCTTTCGCAGCGCATATCGTGAAACTGCTGCGCGATCCGGAAGGCGCTGCGCTGATGGCGGAGAGGGCTCGGGCTGAGGTTGTCGCCAAGAGGGACATGCGGGTTATGACGGAGCGGCTGGTGGAGTGCTATCAGGCTACGGTTGAAAAAATGCGTAAGACCGGCTGGTAGCCGCCCACTAACCTGTCCCAGCGATATCGTTAGTGCTAGTCAAAACTTTTTCGCCTGTCCGCATGCTCACGCATGGCGGTTCGGTACCGGCGCTGAGCCGCCATGCGTGAGCATGCGGACATCAGGTGGTGCTGAGTGACAGGGTTTCCAGTTCGGTCACCACGCGGTCCAATTCCTGTACTACTGGCGATTCTTCGGCGATGCGGAGGGCGGTCACCATGGCGCGGTAGTACCACAGCGTTCCGCGCCGGCCGCCGGTGAATCTTCCCCATAACTGCTCGCCGCAGATTCGATAATCCATCACCAGCGACCGCGCGTTGTGAATTTTGTCGCACGCCGAAACCAGACGCACCGATGGCGATGCCTCGGCTACGTGGCGCACGTACGCTTCCTTGCGCGCGCGCCAGGGAGGCTTGGGCGATTCATCGGTATCGGTGCAGCCTTCCACGATTTCCGTGACGCGCGGCCCAAACTGGCGAAGAATCTCGACGCGCGCGGTTTCGCCGCCCTGATCCTCAATCGCGTCGTGTAGCAGCGCCGCGATCGCTTCATCCTCGTCGCCGCCGTACTCGATAGTCAGCGCGCACACTGCCAGCAAGTGAGAGATGTACGGCACACCGGAGCCCTTGCGCCTCTGGTCGCCATGCAGGCGGGTCGCGTAGATCAGCGCGCGCTCAAAGCGCTCCGTCAACACTCATTTGCCCTTTTTATCTTTTTCGAACTGCGCCGCGATCTTGTCGGCCACGTGACTCAACTCGTCCGGCTGCGCGCTTTTGGGACGCACATAATCGCTCCACAACACGTTGCGTGTTTTGCGATCCACCAGGAAAACCGCGCCTTTGCTGCGCGTGCCGCCCGCCATGGGAGCGTTGCCGTACGCGGTCTTGTCCTTATCCTTGTCTTTGTCATCTACAGCTACTACGGCCTTCTGCTCGCCGTACAGGGTGTTCATTTTTTCTTCCAGGCTCGTTCCGATGTGGTCGCTGAGAATCGCGTCGGCCTTTTTCGGGTCCGTCACCACTTGCACGACGCCGCCCTTGGTCAAACGGATCGCCAGAAACTGATCGAGCGAGTAGCTCATCGGGAGCAGGTATACGGTCTTGATTTCGGCCAGCTCAGGACGCGGCTCCCCGGCTTCGGCCAGGCTCAAAGCGGTCAAGAACAAAAACAATTTCATAGATCAATCATACGCTTGCACGCTATTCTGGTGGTTCGAAGAATGTACAAGCAACAGTCGATCACGGTGATCATTCCGTGTCTCAACGAAGAGCAGGGCATCGAAGGAGTCATGAAGCGCATGCCGGAGTTCGTCGACGAGGTGATCGTCGTCGACAATGGTTCCACGGATGGCACGGCCGATGTGGCGCAGCGGTACGGCGCCAAAGTTATTCAGGAAGACGCCCGCGGCTATGGACGCGCTTACAAGACCGGATTCGCCGCCGCGACGTCCGATTTAATCGTCACGCTGGACGGCGATCAAAGCTATCCGCCGGATGCTATTTCGTATCTGATCGAGGCGTTCCTGCATCTGGATGTCGATTTTCTCAACGCTTCGCGCTTCCCGGTGCGCGACCGGCAGGCGATGAGCTTCAAACATAAGATGGGGAATTTGATTTTATCCCTGGCGATGTCGATTCTCTATCTGCGGTGGATGCGCGACTCGCAATCCGGCATGTGGATTTTCCGCCGCGCGATTCTGAAGGACATGAAGCTGGAATCCGACGGCATGGCTTTTTCGGAAGAGATCAAGATTGAGGCGCTGAAACGCAACCGGCATCGTTTTGCCGAGTTGTCGATCATGTACACGTCGCGGCTGGGGGAAATTAAGCTGAATCCGTGGCGGGATGGGTTTTATAACTTGTGGTTCCTGCTGAAAAAGCGCTTCTCATGATGCGCCCGAACTCAACCCTCTTCAAGATGCTTCAGCCGGGCGTCGATCACTTCTTCGACACGGTGCAGTTCGGCGCGCCACATGTCTTTCGCGTCGTCGAACCGTTTATTGACCGCGTCGAATCGCGAATCCATGTGAGAGCGCAGATCGGTCAGGCGGGAGTTGTTAATGAGTATCCCCACGAGTACGACGACCGTGGGAACACCAGTGGAAAGGGTGACCTGGACGGCTTGATCGTTCATCGCTGCCTCCAGAATACGCCATCTGAGCCGCGGACGCGGGGAGATGTCCGTTGCTAACCGTCGCCGCTGTTATCCCTCACTGGAATCGCCGCGATCTGCTGGAGTCTCTCTTTTCAAGCCTCGGCTCGCAGACGCGGGCCTTTGACGAGATTATCCTGGTCGACAACGGCTCGACCGACGACTCCGCCGAGCTAGCCGAGAGGCATGCAACCGTAATCCGCCTCGATAAAAACCTCGGCTTTGCCGCCGCTGTCAATCGCGGTATCGCATCCACGAACGCGGACTGGATCGCGATCCTCAACAACGACGTCACGCTCGCCCCGGATTGGCTGGAGCAGATCCTCTCGACCGACGCCCAGTTTGCCACCGGAAAGATTCTCAACGCGGCTGACCACTCCCTGATCGACGGGACCTTCGACGAAATCTCCCGCGCCGGATGCCCCTGGCGCTGCGGCCAGGGCCGGCCCGACGCGCCGGTCTGGAACCAGCCGCGGCCGATTCGCATGGCGCCGATGACGGCGGCCCTTTTCCGTCGTTCCCTGTTTAGCGAGCTTGGTCCACTGGACGAGAACTTCGGGTCCTATTTAGAGGATGTCGATTTCGGGATCCGCTGCGCCCTGGCTGGGTTCGAGGGCAGGTATATTCCCTCGGCCGTGGCCCGGCACCGAGGCAGCGCAACGAGGGGCGCGTGGAATAAAGACACAGTGAAACAAATCGCGCGCAACCAGATCCTACTTACTTACAAGTACTTCCAGGGCCAACCGCGCTGGCCGCTAGTGGCTGGACAAATGCTCTGGGGATTGGTGGCGCTTCGCCATTTCCGGGGCGTGTCCTATCTGCGCGGCAAGTTTTCTGGGTGGAATGCTGCTCGTGCTCTTTATCGTGAGAAAATTAACATCCCGGAGGACCGCTTCTCCCGCTTCGCGACCGCCAGCGAACAACAGATTTTCGCGCTTCAGAAACAGACCGGCTTCGACCGGTATTGGAGGGTCTACTTCTGGCTGTCGCCGCCATCATTGTGACCTTCAATTCGGAAGCTGTAATCGGATCCTGCCTGGATTCTCTTGCTAAGATGGCTCCTAACGTGACACCCATCGTCGTGGACAACGCTTCGAGCGATCGAACGGTGGAGCTGGCCCGCGAGCGGGCACACGTCCACATCATCCTGAATCGCGAAAATCGCGGATTCGCTGCCGCCGTCAATCAAGGCATTTCCGCCTGCGAAGCAGACTTTCTGCTTCTGCTGAATCCAGACGCGAATCTGCTCACCGCGGTTGACGCTCTGGTTGACGCCAGCCAGCAATACGGACTGGCTGCCGGAAAGCTTGTCGGGATTGATAGGAAAGCTGAATCCGGATTCACCATCCGACGCCTGCCGACGCCCGCCTCGCTGATCTTCGAACTGTTCGGCATCAATCGGTTATGGCCGTCCAATCCGGTCAACCGCCGATACCGGTATCTCGATCGCGACCTCGACGAAAAGGGTCCCGTGGAACAGCCTGCCGGTGCGTTCCTGATGACTCGCCGCAAGGTGTGGAAAACTCTTGACGGATTTGACGAAAGTTTTCATCCGGTGTGGTTTGAGGATGTCGATTATTGCAAACGGGCGCTGGATTCCGGTTATCGCATCGAATATGTGCCATCGGTCCAGGCTGCCCACCAGGGCGGACATTCTGTCAGCAAGATTCCCGAGGGCTGCCGTGCCCTCTATTGGTGTGTTAGCCTTACAAGGTATGCAGCGAAGCACTTCCACTCAGCCGGGTACCGCGCCGTTTGCCTGGCGGTTGTGCTCAGTTCCTTCCCGCGGATGGTCGCGCGGATGATTCAAGACCGAAGCCTTCAGTCGGTTGCCACTTATCGAAAGATTGTCCGGTTTGCAGGCCTGTGCCTCGTCTCTCCCGGGAGATCCGCGGCGCGGGGCGGTAGAAATTCTTAAATCTCTGATATCGCATGGCCTACAACGACTTAGTCTCCGTCACCCTGGTGACCTACAATAGCGGCCGATTCATCAAGCGCTGCCTCGAATCCGTACTCGAACAGAAGTACCCGAATCTCGAGGTTATCGTCATCGATAACGCCTCGACCGACGGTACAGTGGATCTTTTGGAGCAGTTCGCCGACTCCTGCCAGATCCATTACAACGACGAGAACATCGGGTTTGCCGCCGCGCAGAACCAGGCTATCGGCCTCGCGAGCGGCGAATGGGTGCTGACGCTGAATCCCGACGTCCTGCTGCTGCCGAATTTTATTCAGGCACTGGTCGATGCCGGGCAAATCGATCCCAAGGTCGGCACAGTGTGCGGGAAGTTGCTCACTATCCGCGCCACGTTCGATCTTCCCGACAAGCAGCTGGTCGATTCCACCGGAATTTATTTCACTCCGATGCTGCGCCACCTCGACCGCGGCAGCCAGGAAGTGGACAACGGCCACTACCTGAATTTCGAATACGTGTTTGGAGCCACCGCGGCGGCCGCGCTTTATCGCCGCGAAATGATCGGCGATATTTCCATCCTGGGCGAATTCTTCGACCCGGATTTTTTTGTGTACCGCGAAGACGCCGACGTCGCGTGGCGCGCGCAGTTGATGAACTGGCGCTGCCTCTATACGCCGCTCGCTCGCGGGTATCATGTGCGAGCCGTATTGCCCGGAAACCGTCGGGCGCTGCCGCCGGAAATCAACATGCATTCGGTGAAGAACCGGTTTCTCATGCGTATTAAAAACATGACGCCGGATCTGTATCGCCGCAACTGGGTTTCCATTACGTCGCGCGATTTGGTGGTAATTTGCGCCTGCCTGGTGCGGGAACATTCTTCGCTCCGCGCGTTCTGGTACTTGGCCAAGCATTTTAAGAGCGTGATGGCCAAGCGCAAGGAAATCATGCGGCGGCGGCGCGCGAAAGACGATTATATTTCCAGTTGGTTTTCCTACGAACCGGTCAGCCGTCCGGCGCCCAAGCCCACGGCGCGTGGTTTGGCCAAGGCATCCCGCAGCGGCCGGGGATAATGGTCTTTCCTGTGGGGCAGGTTGGCAACCTGCGGCGGGTTGGTAACCCGCCTGGACGGAAAAGGCCGATTGCCAATCGGCCGCAGGCTGCCAGCCTGCCCCACATCGAGAGACCGGCGTGAAGTTCGCCATTGTAGGCACCCGAGGCATTCCGGCCCGCTACGGCGGTTTTGAAACCTTCGCCGAAGAGTTGTCGACAAGGCTGGCCGCGCGAGGGCATCGGGTCACGGTTTATTGCCGGCAGAAATCGCCGTCGCCGTACCGCGGTGTTTTTCTTGTCGCTCTTCCCACCATCCGGCACAAGTATTTCGACACCATCGCGCACACTTTTCTCTCAACGCTGCATCTGCTGCTTCATCGTCAGGACGCGGTGCTCTACTGCAATGCGGCCAACGCGGTGTTCACCTGGATGCCGCGCGTATTGGGCATGCCCACGGCTCTCAACGTCGATGGGCTGGAGCGGAATCGCAAGAAGTGGAACGCCGTTGCCAAGGCCTGGTATCGGGTCTCCGAATGGCTGGCGACGTGGATGCCCACCGCGGTGATCACCGATGCGATTGCGATCGCCGAATATTACCAGCGGCGCTATCATCGGTCTTCGAACATGATTCCTTATGGCGCGGAGATAGGTCCTGTCGCGACGAGCGCCGCGCTCGATAAACTGGGGTTGCGGCGCCAACAATATTTTCTCTACGTCAGCCGCATGGAGCCGGAAAACAACGGGTTGCTGGTGCGCGAAGCGTTTGAGAAAGTTGAAACGCCGCTGAAGCTCGCGTTGATCGGTGACGCGCCGTACGCGGCCGAATACATCGAAAAAGTTCGCGGCACTCGCGATTCTCGCGTCGTGATGCCGGGCGCGATTTATGGCGAAGGATACAAGGAGCTGGGTTCGCACTGTTTCGCATACATTCACGCGACGGAGGTCGGCGGGACACATCCGGCGTTGATTGAGGCGATGGGGCGAGGGGCGCTCACGTTGTACCTGGATACGCCCGAAAACGCCGAAGTTGCCGGCGGCGCGGGGATTGCGTTTACGCACGAGAACCTGCGCGAGGTGATCGAATCGGTCCTGACCATGCCGGCGGAGGAGCGCGAAACCTGGCGATTCCGAGCGATGAAGCGAGTCGAAGAACGGTATAGTTGGGATCGCGTGACCATCGACTACGAAAATCTGCTCATTAGGCTGGCCCGTGCGTAGCTGGATCGAGATCTCGCGGTCGGCGATACGGGACAATTTCCGGGCCGTGAAGGCGGCGGTGGGATCGGTCGAAGTGATGCCGGTGGTGAAGGCCGATGCTTACCGCCACGGAGCGGTCGAGGTTTCTAAAATTCTGGAGGCCGAGGGCGTCTCGTGGCTGGCGGTGTCGAACGTGGACGAGGGAATCGCGCTGCGCGAGGCCGGGATCGCGGCGCGGATTCTGGTGATGGCCGATTATCTCCCGGAGAACCGGCCTTTTTTTAAGGAGTTCCAGCTTACGCCGGTGATTCATTCGCTGGCCGACGCCGCGACCACCGAGGTGCCTTATCATCTGAAGGTCGATTCGGGCATGGGGCGGTTGGGGGCGCGCGAAAGTCCCGAAGAGATCGCACGAGCCGTGGGGACGACGCCGTTGGAGGGTCTCATGACGCATTTCGCGTCGTCGGCCAATTACCAGAGCGCGCAGACCGACCTGCAAATTGCCCGCTTCGAATCGGTAATAAAAGCGGCGGGCCGCCCGCGGTACGTGCATCTTTCGAGCACGATTCCGGTTGCTTATCGGCGGACCGAAGCCTGGGGCAACCTGGTGCGGCCGGGTCATGCGATTTACGGGTATATTTCGCCCTCGCGCGGCGGTCCGGCGAGCGAACTGCGCGTGAAACCGGCGCTGACTTGGAAGGCGACTGTACTGTCTGTTAAGGATATAGAGGCGGGGGCGCTGGTCGGCTACGGAGGGATCTATAAAACCTCGAAGCCCACGCGCATCGCGATTCTGGCGGCTGGATATGCGGACGGGATTCCGCATCGGTTGTCGAATCGGGGGAAAGTGATCGCGAATGGGACGCTCGTTCCCATTTTAGGCGCTGTATCGATGGACCTGACCACGATTGAGGCTGCGGATTTGCGGGTGGGCGACGCAGTGACGATTTTAGGGCCGGGTAATGACGCGCAGGAAATCGCGCGGGTGGCGGGGACGATCTCTTATAGCGTTCTATGCGGGATCAGCGGGCGGGTGAAGCGCGTTTATGTGGATTGACGTTATCCCCTCCATCACTGTCAAATGTGGGGCGGGCTATCAGCCGGCAGCCGCCCTCCGGGCGGCTTTTTTCTAGTAACCAAACAGCCTGCAGGAAGCCGGCTGCCGGCTCGAAGCTAAACGTCCAGGTTGCGGACGTCCAGCGCGTTTTCTTCAATAAATTTGCGGCGGCTTTCGACGTCTTCGCCCATCAGCGTGGTGAAGATCAGGTCGGCTTGCACCAGGTCCTCGAGCGACACTTTTAACAAGGTGCGCGTTTCGATGTTCATGGTGGTGGACCAGAGCTGCTCGGCGTTCATTTCGCCTAAACCTTTGTAGCGCTGGACGTTGACTTCGCGCGTGCCTTCGTTTTTGATATAGGCAAGCAGCTCGCGCCATCCGGGCAGCGTTTCGCGATGCGTGTCCTTCACCACCACGAACGGAGGACGATTGAACTTGGCCGCGGCGCGGGCGCCGGCGCGGAGGCGCTTATATTCCGGCTGCGTGGCGAGATCGATATCGATGGAGCGCTCGGCGTTGGTCGGGTCTTTGAACGTGACCTTCCATGACGAGTGCTCTTCCTCGCGCGCGATGGTCGCTTCCAGCTTTTCGGCTTTGAGGGCTTCGTACAACGCGCGGAGATTCTTCTCCTCCTGAAAGTCGGCCTTGGTGTCGATGGCGATATCGGTGCGCGAGAGGGCGCCGACGACGCGCGGGTCACGCAGACGGCGCTCCAGGCGACGCCAAGTGAGCTGGAAATCGTCGAGAGACATCAGGAAATTGCGCAGCTCCGTGCCTTCGAGCATGGCTTTATCGCCCAATTCGACTTTGACGTTCTCGGTCGCCCGGCGCAGGATCTCGCGGGTGAATTCCTTGTCGTCCTTGATGTACTTTTCGCTCTTGCCTTTCTTGATGCGATAAAGAGGAGGCTGCGCGACGAAGATATTACCGCGCTTGATCAGCTCCTGCATGTGGCGGAAGAAGAAGGTCAGCAGTAATGTCCGGATATGCGAGCCGTCGACGTCAGCGTCGGTCATGATGATGATTTTGCCGTAGCGCAGCCGGGTGACGTCGAAATCGTCTTTGCCGATGCCTGTGCCGATGGCGGTAATCATCGCGCGAATTTCCTCGTGGCCCAGCATTTTGTCGTAGCGGGCTTTTTCGACGTTGAGGATTTTTCCGCGCAGAGGAAGAATCGCCTGATAGCGGCGGTCGCGTCCGCCTTTTGCCGTGCCACCGGCCGATTCTCCTTCCACCAGGAACAGCTCGCAGCGCTCGGGATCTTTTTCCTGGCAATCGGCGAGCTTGCCGGGCAGGCCCCCGGAATCGAGAGCGCCTTTGCGGCGGGTCAGATCGCGAGCCTTGCGGGCGGCTTCCCGCGCGCGGGCGGCGTCGATGGCCTTCGAGACGATCTTCTTCATCACCCCCGGATTCTTGTCGAAGAACTCGCTGAGTTTTTCGTTGACAAGCTGGACGACGTAGCCCTGAATGTCGGAGTTGAGCTTGCCCTTGGTCTGGCCTTCGAACTGGGGTTGAGGCAACTTCACACTGATGACGGCGGTGAGGCCTTCGCGAACGTCATCGCCAGTGAGATTTTCCTTGACGTCTTTAAAAAGGCCGCCCGCCTGGCCGGCGGCGTTGATGGTGCGGGTGAGCGCGCTGCGTAAGCCGCTCAAATGCGATCCACCGTCAACGGTGTTGATGTTGTTGGCGAAGCTAAATACAGTGTCCCCGTAGGTGTCGTTGTATTGCAGCCCGACCTCGATGGTGAGCGTGCCGCCGCTGGGCAGTTCCCGGTCGCCTTCGAAGTGAATCGGCTTGTCGTGCAGAACGCTTTTGCCTTTGTTCAGCAGCTTGATGAACTCGGCGATGCCTCCTTCGAAGTGGAAGGTTTCGACGCGGGCGGGTTCCTGGCGCTCGTCGGTTAGAATGATGCGCAGTCCTTTGTTCAGGAATGCGAGCTGGCGCAGGCGCTGGGCCAAGGTGTCGAAATTGAACTTGGTCGCGTCCATGATGGACGTGTCGGGCTTGAAGGTAATTTTGGTGCCCGTTTTGCGGCCCGCTTTGCCGGTTTTTTCGAGGCGGCCTTTGGGAATGCCCTTGGCGTAATCCTGCTCAAACGTGCCTCCTTCACGCCAGATTTCGAGGTGCAGAGCTTCGGAGAGCGCGTTGACGCAACTGACG
>Ga0210394_10008043_pt1 | contig 10958 bp, 9 predicted proteins | sample IncBWC12MmetaG_FD_160121 | JGI IMG/M metagenome (GOLD analysis project Ga0210394, IMG submission 160121) | Forest soil microbial communities from Barre Woods Harvard Forest LTER site, Petersham, Massachusetts, United States - Inc-BW-C-12-M | ecosystem: Environmental > Terrestrial > Soil >... | reverse complement strand
CCGTTCGCACTCAGAATTTGGAGGCCCCGGTCGAAATACCCGATCCACAGCCGTCCTGTGGAATCAATTTTCAGCGCCGCGATGTTGCGGTCGGCCAGCAGCGCGTCTTCGCGCCGAATGAGAGCTTCGTTTCCATGCCATAGCGAATCTTCGGCCAAAGCGTAAACCTCTCCGTCAATCGATAGGATCTTGCGAATCGAACACCCGGGGCACACGCTCGCCACGCCGAGCTGCGCTAAACGTCCGGGATGGGCGTCGAGAGGCACCGCGAACATGCCCTCTTCTAAGGTCCCCATAAATAATTTGTCGTTCGACGCGAGCAGCGTCTGCGCAAAGTATCCGGGAGCGAGCACCCGCGCGAGCTTCCCACCCCGAATCTCCGCAATGCCCACTCCGGTGCCCGCGTAGAGTGTTTCGCCCGTTAACGCGAGCGACAGGATCTGCTTGTCGGGCAGAACTTCGTCGAGCGTTTCGAGCGCGCCCGCCTTCCAGTGCAACAGGCCCCGGTCAAGCGTGCCGATCCACAGGTCGGCATCGTTGCCGGCGAGCGCGGTCACCGGCAGATCGGCGACCGAGGAATGGAACGACGCCAGAACATGGCCATCATAGACCAGCACGCCTGCCTTCTCCGTGCCAATGAGAATACGGCCTGTGTCGACGGGTAGAATCGTGGTGATTTTCCGCAGCCGCGCATCGTCGGGACGAATCTGCCGGAACGATCTGCCATCGAAGGCAGCGAGCCCTTCGCCAAGCGTTCCGACCCAGAGCTCGGGCGCCGGCGAATCGCCTGCCAGCCCGGTGGCGAGCGACGTCACCGGTGCGGCCGGCAACTCCGCGCCTACGCGGTAACGAGCGGCGACCGCGCCCGACGTACCGTCGTACTTCGTCACGCCGGCCGGCCCGGCGATGTAAAGATGTCCCTCGAAAACGGTCGCGTCGTTGAAAACAGCCGGCGCGCCTATCGACTCCAGACCGGCGGGGATCACAGGCACGATCGGCCGGACGGAGAACCGGAAGGATGCACCCGCCGACACGTGCTCCCGCGCTTCGCGCAGTACGCTCCGCGCGCGCCAGAGTGCAGATCCCCCGAAGATCATGGCCCCAGCCGTCACTACTAAGGCGGCGAGCCACACCCATCTACGCGACATTTCTCTTCAATCATACTCGTACAATAGGGGCGTGTCCCGGTACGATGCATTATTAGTGCTTTCCTTCGGAGGCCCCGAAAAACATGAAGACGTCCTTCCGTTTTTAGAAAATGTCCTGCGCGGGCGCAACGTTCCGCGCGAACGGATGCTCGAAGTGGCCGAACATTATTACCATTTCAACGGCCGCAGCCCGATTAACGATCAGAACCGGGCTCTCATCGCAGCACTGAAAGAAGTGGTCAAGATCCCGGTTTATTGGGGCAATCGCAACTGGCATCCCATGCTCACCGATACTGTCCGCCAGATGCGCGACGACGGGATTCGCCGGGCCATCGCGTTCGTCACCTCGGCGTTCGGTTCCTACTCCGGCTGCCGCCAGTATGCCGAGGACGTCGATCGCGCCCGTGCCGCCGTCGAAGGCGCGCCGGAAATCGCGAGAATCCGCCCGTTTTCCGCCCATCCGGCATTTATCGAGGCGATGACCGACCGCGTCCGCGCCGCCATCGCCGAAGTGCCGCAAGGCCAATTGATCTTCACCGCGCACAGCATCCCCATCGCCATGACTCAGTCAAGCCCCTATGTGGACGAACTGAATCGCGCCTGCGCCGCGGTAGCAGCGGGCGTCGACCGCCCCGACTGGAAGTTGGTCTATCAGAGCCGCAGCGGCCCTCCCGGCCAGCCCTGGCTCGAGCCCGACATCTGCGATTATCTTCGCGAGGTACGCACCGACGCCGTGATCGCGCCCATCGGCTTTCTGTCGGATCACATGGAAGTACTTTACGACCTGGATACCGAAGCGCGCGCCGTCTGCGATGGGTTAGGCCTGAAAATGGTCCGCGCCGGAACGGTGGAAACCCATCCCGCGATGATCCGCATGATCGCCGAGCTTATCGAACAGGAACCAGCCCTCTGCCCCGCCGCCTGCTGCGCCCCGCCTGTGGGGCAGGGCCATGCCCTGCCAAGAAAAACTTGACCTAGCTCGCGACCAGCCCTCCCATTCCCTCGGCCCCACATCACGCACGTGCTGCGAAAACTCCCAGGGATGACCCTCCAGGTCCTCGACGTTGTACAGTCTCTCTCCGTAAATCGTCTCACGCAGGCCATCCGTAATCTGGGTGCCCGCCGCTTTCGATCTCTCGCAATGCGCATCCACATCGTCGACGTAGACCGTCAGCGACTGCGTCCAAGCCCCAACCTGTGCCGGCGTCGCTCGACCAGCCCTCGCGCTCGAGCGCATGATCCACGCGTCGCCGAAACGCAACTGAGCACCTTGCGCCGGGTCGCCGTAACGATAATGCTCGACGAAGCCGAACGTCGCACTCAGCCACGCGATCGCCCCAGCGACATCCTGATAAACGACGTGCGGCAGAATGGTGTCCACCGGCACCGACCGGTTCTTCATAACGTCAGTTTATAAACTTCGCGCTTCGAAAGTCCCCTCGCCTTGGCGACGTTCTTTATTGCATCCATGCGCGACAACCCACCGGTTTCCAGCGCTCGAATTGCCTCTTCAACCGGCGTGTCGTCCACATCCGCGTGCTCTCCTTTGCCGATCAACAAAGTGATCTCGCCCTTCACCGAAGGCCGCGCCGCCAACGCCGCGTGCAACTCCGCCGCCGTCCCGCGCAGGAATTCTTCGTGCAGTTTCGTCAGCTCCCTCGCGATCACCACCGGACGCCCGCGCATCACCGCCGCGACGTCTTCGAGCGCCTCTAAGATCCGGTGCGGAGCCTCATAAAACACCAGCGTGCAGTCTTCGTTTTTCAACTCTTCGAAAATCTTCTGCCGTTGCGACGTTTTGGGCGGGAGAAATCCGCAGAACCGGAACGCGTCGGTCCCCAGGCCTGCCGCCGCAAGGGCGCCCGTCACTGCTGAAGCTCCGGGAATCGGTACTACAGTGATGCCCGCCGCGATGGCCGCCCGAACCAGCCGGTAGCCGGGATCGGAAATCAGAGGCGTGCCGGCGTCCGACACCAGCGCGATACTCTCGCCCCGTTTCAGCCTCTCGATCAGTTCCGCTGTGCGCTCCTGTTCGTTGTGATCGTGATAACTGGTCACCGGTTTCGCGATTCCGTAATGATCCAGCAGCTTGCGCGTCTGCCGCGTGTCCTCGCAGGCGATCAGGTCGGCCTCGCGCAGTATGCGCAGCGCGCGCAGAGTGATGTCCTCCAGGTTGCCGATCGGCGTTGCGACGATGTAGAGCTCTTTGCTCACCGTAGTACGATGAAACGGTACCTGAAATGGACCCAAGCTTACAAGCTGTGCCCGGATATTACGTCTGGGAACTGCCCGGAAAACCCATCGTGGTTCATCTTCATTTGAGCGTCATCGATCGCATGTCGGCTGAAGTCATGCGCGGATTCGGCGCCGTTCCGAAGCGCGGAGCCGAGGTCGGCGGAGTGCTACTCGGCACCATCGAACAGGGCGAACCAACCATCGTGAAGGTGGAGGATTTCGCACCCGTCGCGTGCGATTACAAGCGGGGCCCTTCCTATCTTTTCACCGCTGACGACGGAGCCGCCTTCGACGACGCCCGCGTGCGCTCGGAGCCCGATCCCTCCCGCCCCACCTATGCCATCGGCTATTTTCGCAGCCACACGCGTGACGGTCTGTCGCTCGCGCCCGAAGATATCGGGCTGATGGAGCACTATTTTCCGTCGCCTTCGCAAGTCGCGCTGCTGGTCAAACCATTCGCGACGAAAGTGAGCGTTGCCAGCTTCTTCTTCCGCGACGACGGCCTGTTCCCGTCCGTGGCGCCGCGCGAATTCCCATTCCGCCGCCGCGAATTGACCGGTGAAGAAGCGCCTCCGCGCCGCACCATGCTGGAGCGCGTTCCGCGCAGGCGGGAAATGAGAAATGTCGTTGGGGAAGAAATCCCGGACCCGGCTCCCAACGCGCCAGACCCCGCCTATGCCTACAGGCCTCCATTGAAATCGCGAGCGCGCGGCGGATGGGTTTGGATTCCCCTCTCGTTCGTATTCCTGCTGCTGGGCGTCGTGCTCGGATTTCAAGCCGCGCTCACCATGGGAGGAAAGTCCGCCGGAGCCGGAACCATAGACTACGCGCTGGGACTCACGGTGAACAAGGAAGGCAGGAACCTAAGCGTGAAATGGGATCGCGATGCGCCGGCCATCAAAGCGGCGCAAAAGGGCGTGCTCGAAATCGAGGACGCCGGCTATAGCAAGCCCGTCGATCTGGACGCCGCGCAACTCCGGAACGGCAGCATTCTGTTCACGAATTCGTCAAGGACCGTGCGCTTCCGCCTGATCGTCTACCCGCAGGATCGAGTAACGGTGATGCAGACGATGGAGTGGAAGGAGCCGGGGAAGGAGCCAGGAGCCAGGAGCCAGAAGCCAGAATGAGAGATTTGGTGGGTGTGCCGCACCACTTGTTGTGACCTTCGCAAGAACGTTTCGCGATCTCTTAATTTGGCAGAGAGCCCACCAATTTGTCCTCTGCGTGTACCGGGAGACGCAGAAATTTCCTCCCGACGAAAGATTCGGCCTAACGCGCCAATTACGTCGCTCAGCGGTTTCAATTCCGGCCAACATCGCGGGAGGTTTCGTTAAACGCGGCATCGCAGATAAATTGCGCTACCTGAACATCGCCCAAGGCTCACTTGAAGAAAGCCGATACTACTTGATCCTCGCATCGGACCTCGGCATAGCCGATCTGACCGTGCTCGAAGCGCAACTCGACGAATGCAGCCGCATGATCGAGGCGTACTGCCAATCCGCGCGACGCTCAAGCGCCTGAATTCTGGCTCCTGGCTCCTGGCTCCTGGCTCCTTTTTTTCTTCGCTAATCGCGAGAGGACCGCCATCTGTTCCAAACACTCTTTCAACGGCCTCGCCGGCGTGCCCCACATGACCTGACCCGCCCGCACGATCTTCGACGTCAGCACTCCACTGCCTGACCCGAGCACCGCCCGCGACTCAATCCGCGCCTTATCGCCGATGCCGACCTGCCCGCCGATCACCGCGTAATCCTCCACCACCACGCCGCCCGAAAATCCCGTCTGCGCCGCGATCACCACGTGGCGTCCGATGCGGCAGTTGTGGCCGACATGCACCAGGTTGTCGATCTTGGTTCCGTCCCCGATCGAAGTCACCCCCAGCGCCGCGCGGTCGACACAGGAATTCGCACCGATCTCCACCCGATTCCCGATCTCGACCCGCCCCACCTGCGGAAATTTCTCGTAGATGCCGTCCGTCAGCACGAACCCGAAGCCGTCCGCGCCGATCACGCAGCCGGAATGCAGCACCACTTCGTTGCCCAGCGTCACCTCCCGATAAATCGTGACCCGCGGATGAATCGTGCAGCCCGTTCCGATATACACGTAGTCGCCGATCACGCTGCCCGCGCCGATCACACTCCCCGCGTCGATTTTCACCCCCGCGCCGACCGTCACTAACGGTCCGATCGACACCCCGTAGCCGACAATCGTGCCCGGACCCAAAATCGCGGTCGGATGTATGCCGGGCGGCGGCTCGATTTTAGGATGGATTTTCGGAATGGCGCGCGCCGCGGCGCGCCGGGGATCGGAAGTGCGAATGATGGTTCGCGGCGGCTCGTTGCCGTAGTCGGCCGGGACCAGCAAGCATCCCGCCTTGGATTCGCCCGCCTGTTTCAGCGCCCGGCCACGAGAAACAAAGGACAAATCCTCCGGTCCCGCGTCCTCCAGGGGGGATACGCGTCGGATTTCCCGGTCTCCATCGCCCTCGAAACTACCCTCCAGCCATGCCGCTAATTCTCTGACGCGCACAACCTAAAGGTACGCCATTTTCAGGCAAATGAGGTGGGCGGGCTGCGGAAAACCCGTGCAGATCGCTTCCTCCGGTCGCGGCTCGGTATCGGCTTCAGGTGAAATCAACTGCTTGCCGAGCCGCGACCGCAGGAAGCGATCGTCCTGAATACTTTGCGCCGTGGCGTCTTCTAAGTGGAGGTTGATCCTGCCGCGAACGTCAAATAATAAAATAAGCGTTCCACCCGAGGATACAGGCGGAACGCTTATCACACGGTTCGGAGGACATTTCTGTCTTTGGTTAATGAGTGCTTTCGGGGAGCGAAAATTCTCAGAAAATTATCTCAGATGCGCCCGGAGACGCCACGCAGACGTGAATTTCCGGCGTCAAACCGTGGTACCTTCGATATTCCGCCGCTAAGGTGGCTCCTAACCGGTCCACGGCCTCCGGACGCACCAGATTCACCGTCGAGCCCCCGAATCCGCCGCCCGTCATCCTCGCCCCCAGTACTCCGTCCACCCGCAGCGCCGCCTCCACCAGGAAATCGAGCTCCGTGCAGCTTACCTCATAATCGTCCCGAAGGCTGAGATGGGATTCGGTCACAATCCGTCCCATTTCAGCCGCGTCACCGTGCTCCGCAGCCGCCACGAACCACGTAACTCGTTCATTTTCAGTAATAATGTGGCGGGCGCGTTTCAATAAGGCGTCGTCCAGTGCGGCCAAAGCGCCCAGTTCCGCGTCGCGCAGACTGGCTATCCCCAACCTTCGCGCTGCCTCCGAACACTCTTCCACCCTGATTCGATACGCCGAAGCCCCCAGTTCATGCTTCACCGTCGAATTGGCCGACACAATCGCCACGTCCGCGGGCAGCTTCACCCGCGTCCAAGAAAGCGATCGGCAGTCGAGCAGCACAGCCGAGCCCTCCGCTGAAATGAACTGGTCCATAATGCCGCACGGCACACCAACGAAATCCATCTCCGCCGCCCGCGCCAGCCTGGCGACCTCCAAGGGCTCCCTCAGACCGCCGAGCGCGAGCGCCAACGAGACTCCCAGCGCCGCCGACGAGCTCAGCCCTCCGCCCAATGGCACCTGCGAATCGATCAGCACGTTGGCTCCATGCAGTTCGACTCCCCGGCGTGACAACTCCCGCGCGATCCCAACGATTCTGTCCGTCCAATCGCCCACCGGCAGAGCGTTCGGAATATCGGCGATGCACCACTGCGATCCCGCGCCCAACTGCTCCGAATACACGCGCAGCCAAGAGTCGTTGGAGGGAGCGACCGCGACCCGGCAAGCGAGGTCGATGGCCATAGGCAGCACCAGCCCGAGGTTGTAGTCGGTATGCTCGCCGATCAGGTTTACGCGGCCCGGCGCGCGCCATATGCGCGGAGCCTGCGAACCCGGATACCGCACCTGAAATTTTCTTACGATCTCCGCCGCGCCAGCCAAGCCATCACTCCCGCAAACAGCACCATCGAGACGCCCGCATACAGGTTCACCGGCGCGTCCGTCAGCGGCGCGTGGTTGCCCGTCACCGTCAGCAGAATCATGCCGACGATGCCGAAGAATAAAGCGATCGGAATTCGCAGGTCCGTCATGTCGATTTACCAGAAAACCGCATTCAAAATCACCAGCGCCACGCACACGATCGCAGCAAGAACCAAGGGCCGCCGATACCACGGCTCCAACGCATCACTTGGAAGATCGGTCAACCCATAGACGAGCCCCCGCAGCTCTTCTTCCGGTTTCGGCGGCGTCATTAGACTGACGACAATCGTCGCCACGAAACACACCGACCACGCGAAAATCGCCATCCAGAAGTTCTGCGCCATGGTCGACAGAAACGTGTGCGCCACGGAAATCCAGCCGCCCTTTCCTTCCGCCACCGTCAATCCGTGGGTCACCGCCGCGGCAGTGGTTCCGGCCAGCAATCCCGTGAACGCGCCATGCCCCGTGGTTCTCTTCCAGAACATCCCCAGCAGGAACGTCGCGAACAAGGGTGCATTCACGAAGGAAAACACCAACTGCAACAAATCCATGATGTTGTTAAAAAGAGCGGCCAGGTAAGCCGTCGCGACCGACAGCGCCACGCCGCCAATAGTCGTCAGCCTTGCCACGCGCAGATAGTGCGCATCCGGAGCGCCCCGGCGAATGTAGCCCTGGTACAAATCGTAAGTAAATACGGTGTTGAACGCCGTCACGTTCCCGGCCATCCCGCTCATGAACGAGGCCATTAACGCCGTCAGCCCAACGCCCAGCATTCCCGACGGATAGAACTTTGCCATCAAAGTCGTCAGCGCCAGATCGTAATCCGGCCCACCACCGCCCTCTTTGAGAGGAAACGAATAACCCGAGTTCATCTGGCCCAGCGCCAGCGCCGCCAGTCCCGGCAGGATCACGATAAACGGCATGATCATCTTCGGAAACGCGGCAATTAACGGCGTGCGGCGCGCCGCCGACATCGAATCGGCCGCCATGGCGCGCTGCACCACCAGAAAATCCGTGCACCAATATCCGAACGAGAGCACGAAGCCCAGTCCCGCCACCAACCCGAACGCTTCCACACCCATCGGATTTTCGGACGCGTGACCCACATAGCTCCACATGTGCGTCATCTCCGGCGCGAGGCGCGATTGCAAGCCGCTCCATCCGCCCGCCTTCATGACGGCAAGAATCGAAAGAGGCGCGAACCCCAGCACGATCAGGAAAAATTGCAGGACTTCGTTATAAATGGCGCTGGTCAGCCCGCCGAGGAACGTGTAGACGAGCACGATCGCCGCCGAGAGCATCACACTGGCCGTGAAATCCCAACCCAGCACCAGTTGAAACAGCTTCCCCAGCGCATACATCGAAATGCCCGACGAAAACACCGTCATCACGGCGAACGAAGCCGCATTCAGCGCCCGGGTCTTCTCGTCAAACCGCATGCGCAAATATTCCGGCACGCTGCGCGCCTTGCTGCCGTAATAAAAAGGCATCATGAAGACGCCGATAAACAGCATTGCGGGCACCGCTCCGACCCAATAAAAATGTGCCGTCATCCAGCCATATTTCGCACCGGATGCGCACATCCCCACCACCTCCTGCGCTCCGAGATTCGCCGCGATGAACGCCAGGCTGGTGATCCACACCGGAACCGACCGGTGCGAAGTGAGAAAATCCGCACTGGTCTCCACCTTGCGCCGCATCAGGAATCCGATGCCGAGCACGAAAACGAAGTACAAAGCCAGGACTACATAGTCGATGGGCCCAAGCGACATGCCTTTATACTGTACCCCAGTCCGGGACGTACGTAAACGCTTAACTCTATCTCGATAGCCTTCGCTCCCTGCGGTCGCTCGGAATCGGCACTACCTGTTATCAACGATCTACCGAGCCGCGACCGCAGGGAGCGGTGTTTGTGACGTTTCCGCGACCCCTTCACCTCCCCGCCGGCGCCCTCCGCCGCAGCTCGTCGAAGAAATTCAGTAGAAACGTCAGGTGCGTGGGCGGTTTCTCGCCCTCAACATGCTCCGCCAGCAAGGCAGCGAGGCGCTTGCCGTCCGGCGCCAGATCGTAGTTGGAAAGGACACCAGCACCCAGCAAGCGCGTCTCCGCCCACAACCGAGGCTTCCCATTCGCGAACGAATCGCCCTTGGCGGTGTAACTCACTGCCATCACACGCCGGTCCGGGGTCTCAAAAAGCAGCTCGCGTCCGTCGTGGGACCAGACCGGGAACGAGCCCTCGTCCGTCGAAATCTGCCATCGCCCCCCAGGCCCAGGGAACGGCCGCACGTACACTTGCATCGTCCCCGACTCGTTCGACGCGTACGCCAGCCACCGCCCGTCGGGCGAAAACACCGGGCAGACTTCGTTGAACGGCGTTCCCAGGAACAGCTCCACCGTCCCGAGCTTTGGGTGGCCGGCATCGGCTTCTACAGGCGCTGTGAAAATGTCCATCCGGCCGGCGTTTCCGGTGCGGAAAAAAGCCAGGCGCTTTCCATCCGGCGAAAAGGAATACGGCACCTCGGTGAGATTCCAGTCAGGCAGACGCTGCGCCTCGCCCGATCCGTCCGAGCGGACCCAGTGCAATCCGGGGGCAGCCCGATTGTCGGATCGAAACACGATGTTCTTGCCGTCGGGAGTCCATACCGGGTAGCGATTCTGGCCCGCAAGGAAGGTCAGTCGCGACGGAGCGTCCCGGTCCAGATCCTTCACCCAGATGTCGGCCCCCTGGCTGCCGCTCACCGAAAACGCCAGCCGCTTTCCGTCCGGCGAGAAGCGCGGCGTCTGGTAATCGGCAGGCAGAGCTTCGAGCGGCTCTGTCCTGCCGGAGCGATCCACCCAGGAAATCGACCACCCCAGTTGTTCCTTCCCGGCGAGGTAGACGAACGCTCCGTTTTGTGCAAAGGCAAAATTTCCACCTGCTCCCGGAGTGCTGCTGACATCTTGCAAAATGGGCGCCGGCGAGCCGGAGGCGGCCAAGTGGCCGAGGTCGACGGGCACCGCGAACAGCGCGCCCTGGTGCAAGTAAAGCAAATGGCCCCTGGCGGCTGAAGTGGCCAGATAGCGTCCGAAGAAGCCCCCGTGCAAGACCGTCCTTCGCTCGCCGGTTTCGAGCGAAACAATGTCGACGTTTCCCTCGTCGTAGGTCGCTGTGCGGTTGGAAGCAGTGAACAGCACCGTATGGCTGCCCGGCAGAACCTGCGGCCAGCGGTGGGTCAGTTCGCCGGAGTTCAGCTTCGTCACCGGCGCGGGAGTCCCGCCGGCGGATGGGACCCGCGAGAGGACATCATTCGTAGTCAGCGCCGCGATGATGTTGCCATCGTCGCCCCAGCTCCCGCCCCGCGCGCTGGGCGCGTCGCACAGCGTGACCGCTGCACCGCCTTCCACCGAAATCTTTTTCAGCTTACCATCGGCGAAGAACCCGATCCAGTCGCCGTCAGGTGAAAAAAATGGGTAAGTGGCAGTAGTGTCCCAACGTTAACTGAATAGATTCATCTGGTTGGCTGGATCAGCGATAAGACTGGGATGGGATGGCCGAGGAAAGGCTTGTAAAATGGGCTGTTTTTCGAAAAGTGTCAGCC
>Ga0210394_10008042_pt1 | contig 10959 bp, 16 predicted proteins | sample IncBWC12MmetaG_FD_160121 | JGI IMG/M metagenome (GOLD analysis project Ga0210394, IMG submission 160121) | Forest soil microbial communities from Barre Woods Harvard Forest LTER site, Petersham, Massachusetts, United States - Inc-BW-C-12-M | ecosystem: Environmental > Terrestrial > Soil >... | reverse complement strand
TGGGGAAATGCGGATTCCTAGCCGCAAAACCTCCTGTCCCGAGAGCTGCTTAGCCACAAGCTGCACCTGATCTCGCGTGGTTGGGGCCACCGCAGAAAAACTCGCATCTAAGGCCGTTAGCGCTTCGCCAACGAAGCCTTGTCCCATTTGGGTAGCCTGCGCACGTGCGCGCTCTAAGATGAACCTCCACATGGGGGGCTCCTGAACCAGCGCCCGACTCACGACCCTAAGCAGGCTGAGGCCCGCGTTATCCACAAACTTGCCACTAGTGTCTGCAGTCTTGGCCCGCAGTGTATGTGTGTACTCGGGGCTGCCTAATCGACTGCGTCTACGCATGGTTATTAGCATATCATAGGATCGCTAGAGCGATCACTAGTCACTTTCGTGTACGCGATCTAGTTCGTTTATACCCTAACCCGGAATCAACAGAGCGACAAAAGGATATGCCACGTTCACGACTGACCGTTGCTTCGAAATCCTTGACCATTTCAGGTGACAGCGTACGAGCCCCTGACTTATTTGCTGTGTAGCGCCACCCTGCCCGTCCTTTGGTTTCTGCTACACTCGTAACATATGCCGGACGATGGCTACCGAGGTCTACTCGCCAGCATATGAATCTGGGACCTGCAGCACGCTTCATTGAAGATTACTTGAAAGAGTCACGGCCAGTAAGGTACTTAATGACTGTCAACGTCGCTACAATCGCAATTGAAGCCGCTGAGATTGTCTGGAGAAATGTTTGGGTACGCTCTATTTTATTTAATCGATGCAGCTCTTCAGTGCTTGATCGATCGTGCCTGCTATAGCCCCCGCCTCCGCCACATCCTCCACTACAACCTAATTGGCTGCCGTAGTACCAACCTTCACGCACTGGTGTATATTGTAAATCTACGCTTGCCTCAAAATCGTTTGGCACATCTCCAAAACAACCGCCCAAGATCTGAGGTTTGATTGGTGGAACAGCAGGAAGGGTATTTCTTGGATACGGCATGTACATACCGTACGGGACTATTTCATGTTCATAGTCCGCGCCGTTGAGACTCCGTTGTGCTTCGTTTACTGTAATGCCTAGCATATTAGTAGCCCTTCCGACGATTAGCTACACCAGCGACAATCGCTGCAGCAACTGTACCGACAGTCAGCCCTCCTAACAGCGATGTCCAGAACGCAATTCTGTGCAACGACTTTTGGGCAGCCCTTTGGCTGCCGGCAAGCATCCATAGTGCAGCCGTAGCGTCATCATCAGACGGCATAGCACCGTTGGAGCCGTCTGGGCCTCGTAGGGTAGCGTTATATTTGCCATTGGCGCCTTGAGTAAGTCTTACAGTAGCTGTACCAGGTAGACCGTAAGGTCTGCCTGTCATCCAAGCATCGCCTTCATGGATCAAACCTAATCCTGATCCCTTTAGATTGGACGGTGTTGCATAAGGATCATAGTGCGTACCTAAGTGCTTACCCAAAATATTGGGAGGTCCGCCACCTGGCCCGGGAATATTGATAGTCATAGTACCAGGCGCGACACCGACTTTTTCTGCGAACCGGACAGCCGGTGTGCGAGTGGCTTGCAACATGTCACTAGCATATCATGCTAGTGAGGCGATAAGACACTCAATTAATAACTGCGGCGACGCCCAAATGCAGCTGTAGGCTTCTTACGCATCAAGAAATAGCCGCCGATGACAACCACACCTGCTGCAGCAATCAGGATCGTTTTGTTTTGATACCACGGAACCGTAGTTACTACAGGAGTAGCGATTGCGGGCGGGTAATAAGGCAGTTGTGGAGCATACGTTGGAGGGTTATATGCTGAAGGATTATATGTTGGCGGAGCGATGATTGTATTGGTTGAGTATGGAGGTGGAGATGGTGAAGACGGTGGAGTAGGTGCAATTATGGTGTTAGTGGAATAGGCTGCACCGCTTGAGTCTGTAGCACTCGAACCGTCATCGGTAGTAGAACCATCGCTTGTTGAACCATCACTTGTTGAACCATCACTGGATCCATCACTGCTTGTAGTTGTGGTTGAGCCGTTGCTTGTATTAATCGGTGCAGGCGGAGACGTAACAGGTCCAGTAGACGGCCCCGATTGAACTGGTATGCTGACAATGGGTGTCCATGTCGCTGGCGCTGGCGCGGGTGAGGACGGTGGACCGTATTGTGTGGTATAGCCACTGGGTGCTGGCACCGGGTTGTATTGTGCAGTATACCCAGATGACGGTGCTGGATTGTATTGTGCGGTATAACCTGCAGAATTAGTACGTGCGATCAACGATCCACTTGCAGGCGTGGTGCTGAAACTTGTCGATCCAGGCAATAATGTAGCGCCAAAGTTGGCGCCGAAGTTGGAGAGATTAGACCACATTGGCTGAATGAACGCAGGCGTCACATTTACTGGCGTTCGAGATAGTGGACTAGGGCTGTATGGATTTTGAATGGCTACAGGCGAAGTAGAAACCGCCGGTATAGTTCCACCTGCACGTGTAGCGAAAATCATAGCTTATTGTATCAGTACTTGAATGCTACTGCAATAACGGGCTTATTTCTTCATGAGTAGATACGCTGCACCTATTCCAACAACGGCAATGCCAATCAGATAGGTCGTGTTCTGATACCAAGGAACTGTTACCGGCAACAATGGTGGTGTATATAATGGTGCTGGCGGATATAACGATGGTGCAGGGAAAGGTGACGACGGGAATGTTGCCGGTAATGGTGCTGGTGGATACACGGGCGGTGGTAGCACTGGCGGTGTATAGGGCGATGGAATAACAGTCTGATTGGTACTACCAGGTGGTGTGGTTTGTACCGATATACCGGTGTTAGCGCCGTATGTATAGCCGGTACTAGTATTGTACTGCGCCGTGTCGTTAGTCGGTATATACATCATGATTGAACTATCTTAACATCGTCACGGTCTACTTACGTTGTCTATTTTTTCGTATGATGACAATCACAGCGGCACCAAAAACACCGAGACCAAGCAAGACAAGGGAGTTGATGGAAGTTGCCGCTACGGGTGTAGTTGGAGGGGGAAACGGTAAAGACGGATATGGTAAAGGTGAAGGTAAATATGGCGGCGGTTGTGTTGTGGCGTCATATACCTGTGCACCTGTTTGAAATATTTGACTATTAATCGGTAAAGTTGTGGGTTGCGCAGCCTTTGGAACTAGCAAAACATCAGCTAAACAAGTTAGCGCCAATACAACACCGGCTATCTGTGCTCCAGGAATTAACGCCATGATTGGTCCAGCGCCGCATGCAAGTTTGGCTATAAAGTCAAAAGCGCCTAAAAGAGAGTCTCCAACACGTTGCCACCATGTGGGGTCTTCATGGTTTAATTGAAGGTATATTAAGGAGCCGTCAGTGCTAACGGCAGCCTTAGCGTCCCACCAACTATTGGTAGTGCTACCGCCTACTTGTACACCTGTATCAGTTAGCAATCCCATAATCTTTCCAATATAACCGTTGCCACAGTCGCACGGCATAATGGTGTTGACCGAAATATACCCACCGCCAATGGATACCCCGCCAGCGGCAGCTTGCTCGGAGATAGGAAAACCGCCACGAGCAAGCCAGGCATTATAGCCGCCACTATTCGTCAACTCGGCTGCGGTCGGCTGAATAGGTAGATTATGAAATCCAGGGCGATTATACTGGAAGTCAGGTACTAATTTCTGAGCGTCTTGAATAGACAGTTGAGTAATAATCGAGTTGACGGTCTGTCGACCTATTGTACTAGCAACACCCGTTGACACTGAACCTGCGCTAGACATTGCTGTAGCCGCATTGGTTATAGCGTCATTGATACTCTTCGCTGATGTTTGAATAATAGCGTATTCAATAAATATTCGTTGATCGTCTGATGGTGTAAAATTACGTGCAAATTCTCCGTTGTTGATAACCTCACCGACAAAGAATGGGACATTGTAAAAGGTAAATATGCCTGGAATAGCCGTGGCATCCAAAAGATATCCGCCTGAACCGCACGCATTGGAAGGGATATTTGGAGAAGTACAGCTAGGAAGACTGCCAGGTGTTATTTTAACTGGACACGCCATCGTAGCCATACCTGCGGATGTACCGCAGACTGCAGCGCCTGGGGCCATTGTGAGATTAACTGCAAGAGTAGGTGCTAGATTTGAACCCGTCCATGGCACAAGCGGGCCGTCAAGCACCTTCCACGGAAACATGAACGCGTCTAGATTAGACAGCGTCCAGTAAATCGTGGCGTTAGTCGAAACCGAAGCATTATATACAGCTGTAGTGGGTGCATTCGGTCTATACATAACACTACCGTATCACGCCCGTAGGCGAGTTAGCTTTAGCTTTTCTTAGTAGCTAGATAGATAGCGCCACCAACTAGCAAACCGCCAAACAATAAATAAGTCGGGTTCGAATACCACGCTGCCGCTACCGGTGCAATATAGCCCGGAGTGCCTGGTAGTGCTCCTGGGAGTGCTCCTGGAATCGCGCCTGGGGCTGCTGCACACTGGCCGGTGACAGGATTTACTGTCAGGCCGACAGCACACGCTCGGTTACCGATAGGGCTGATTGGTTGGTTTACCGCGCCTGGATAACCTGCAGGAGGAACAGCTTGAGACGCTGCATAGGCATTGATGCCTGCCGTAATTGCGCTATAGGCATTAGCAGTACCTGCACCTGGAGGCGGCGGATAACCGCCACCTGCGCCATAACTCGGTGGATAGTAGTTTGAATAGCTAGATGGAGGATAGGTGCCGCTAGAATAAGAGCTGCTGCCTGCAGAACTGGTCGTTGGATCAGGCGGCATACTGTTGATTGCCGACATTGTAGCGTAGTAGTCATTTACTTCGCCAATGCAGGTTGCATCACCGTTACAAGCCGCAATCTCTGATGTCTGATCGCCGAAGGAGCCGAGCATGGTCGGCATACGTCGTGGCCCACCCAGTAACGAGGGCGAGATCATGTGTGCTTGTAGCATTGGTGTTTTGCCTTGTTTCTTGGTGGGGTTTGATCTGTTGATCGCTGCTGCGATCTAGGTCCTATATCAAGAGTGTACTGAAGTTTTAGGGTTATGTCTAGGTATAGTCGTGATACGCTATTATTTATGAGCGGCGATATGATTCTGTTCGGTGACTCGTTTAATGGCTGGTCGCAGGATAGGAAATGGGCTGTTGGTCTTGCTACAGTAGGTGGAATCCTGCTTGCTGCGGGTGCCTTGACGTACGTTATGGCGAAAAGACAGGAACAGCAGAACGGTTTTGGCCGAGGCAAGTTGCCTAAGTCAACGTCAAGGACGCGCATTGGTGGAATGACACTGACACACCATTATGACCCGGACATGCCGGTAGAGAAGCGAGTAGCATTACTCCAAGGCTTAGTTTGGAAGGGCGTGCAGAACCCTCAAATGCGCCATCTAGCTTTGGCTATTACAGGCAAGGGTACACGAAAGGTCAAAGTTGGCAGTCAGACTTTTGTAGTAGAAGGTGCAAACTGCCCTGCTCGTGATGGCCTTTGTGAAACTCAAGCTATCTATGATTGGGTTAGAGAAAATATTCGTTACTCCGGGGACGTGGCACCGATAAAACTTCCTAACGGAAATGTTGAAGGTGTAGATTTATTTCAAAGCGCGAAGCGTTCGAGTGAATTCGGCGCAGGCGACTGTGATGACCATTCTGTATTAAGTGCAACCTTGTTATCGTTAAACGGTATCCAAGGACGGTTCAGGGTAACTGCACCAGATAAAAACAGCGATTGGCAACATATATACACGACAGCTTTACTACCGAAAAATAATCCATCGCGTGCAGTAGCCCTAGATACTACACTACCAGGCAATTTCTTTTCGCGAGAGGCGCCGTTCGCCAAAAAACTTGACTTTGATGTTTAGTTAAATAATGTTACGGGAGAAATGAAACCAAAAGGACGTAGGATCACCGACGATAAATTTCCAATGATTGAAAATGTGATCTATCGGCTTTGTACATCAACCGGGCCGATGAAGCAATTAAGGTTGCCTGGACTGTGATCAGATTGAAGAAAACCGATCGCGGTTACTTGGTCTACTACAATCCTAAAGACCAGACTCACCCTGTTCGTGTTTGGGAGGAAGATGTAGAGGCGATAGGCGAGGTCTGTAAACTGTTCGGTAAGTGCAAGCCTTTAGCGTCAGGCGATTACAGTCACGAGAATCTGCATCGTGCATTGATTGCATTGACTGGTGTCAAAGAAAAATTGGATCATGGCCCTCGATATGAAGACGAAGATGAAGACGCCCAAGACGATTATGTCGATCTGTTGACTGCAATCGACGACTTAACGGGTATCATTAGACGAATAGAAGAGATAGAATAAGCCTATGTCATGTCATCCAGTGATAGGAACAACATTAGGTGCAGCCCTTGGTTTCTACATTGGTGGCATAATAGCCTCTGAAGCGTTGATAAAGTCCAGTTCTGGAATCACAGGCTTTATAGCCAACAAAGTGTTCTCGCAGTCTGATGTCTTTAAGCCGTCGACAGCGATGGTTGCTTTAACACTTCCACCTGCGAGTTGGGTGCGTCCTACTGTTGCGATTCTGATCGTGGCTGGTGCTTTGACTGGACATCATCTGACACGTTGCTGATAAAAAAGCCCCACAATCAATCAGACTAGTTATATACTAGTCTGCATGAGATATCGCAGATCGCTTGGACGCTTTTCTGATGCCGGTGATAACAAGGGTCGTAATAAAGGCGCTCTCATCGGCGCAGCAGCGGGCCTTGGCGTCGGGTATCTAACAGGGTCGTTGAGCCTGGGAGTGATGCAGACGTGGCTATATGGCCACGGCTTCCCATCAACAACTACGTTTGCATGGCAATGGCCGTGGGCATCTACAACGACGCCGGTTGCTATTGGTCAGCCAATTCCTATCGGCATCAACTGGGGAACTTTCTTGTTGATGGGCATTGGTGCTGGCGTTGGTGCGTGGGCGGGTTCTGTGAAGGACAAGTGTAAGGTTTAATTATGAATTCTCTTAAAGATGAGATGAGAGAGCTTGTATCACGAGTACGTAAGCTCAACAGTCTAGTAGAAGAAGACACTCATTCGTCCTTGCAACGTGCATTGCGACAAGCGAAAGAGATAGCCGAGATAGCGTCATTGTTATCATCTATGCTGACGACTGAACTCCGCGACTGGCGCGCGATGCAGTGGGATGATTAAGGTATGAACAAGCGATCTCTCTCCTCTGTAGACGATCAAGAGAGTAACTACCATTGCTCTACTTGGAGTCGTACTTGGCGAGGCATTGGAGGTTTTCTTCTCTTTGGTCTCATAGGTAGGTGACGGGATAAACGCTGCCATAGGTAATCCCTCTGTAGGAGAGTCTATTTTAACGTCAGTTACTGACACTTCTGCAACACCGTCAGTACAAAGCGGCGTAAATTTAGCGCCAATTGCTGGCCTTCTAGGGGCAGGCTTTGGGGTATGGCTGTTTACACGTAAACCAACGTGTAATGTTATGCCTAGCTATTACAAAGTACCGAAGAAACGAAAAGATAAATCGTCAGATTCGGAACCAGCCCGAGGCGAAGTAGATAAAGTGCCAGTAAGTAATCAGTTATTGCTCACTGAAAAATCTAGCGTTAGCGGTCGTAGGCGACGGCGTCGTTAATCAGGGCTTCTTTCCGTACTTGCCACGAAAGTGTTCGAGCACGTCTTTAGGTAGAAAACGAATCCGCTTCCCTACCGTGAAGTGCGGAATGTCGGTTAGGTTACGTCTAATCGTAGCCGGACTGACACGCAAGAAATTAGCGATCTCCTTTGGAGACATTGGACGATCGACAGTAACAGGTGGAGTAGCGACCGGCGGCACAGCAATTGGCTTAATTGCCGAAACAGCCGCTTCACCAAGGCCAGTTTTCTTAGGAGGAACCCGAGGAGGCATTTATTACTTCCTACAATCATGCCTCGTTTTCCATCAAAGTGCAATTAATGATCTAGTCTGTCACGATTTGGTGAATTCATGATTGGTTCTAAAAAATGTCAATAGCTTAGCTAACTATTTTTGTTGTGATCGCTACAGCGATCATATAGAGTAATGCTCATGATGTCTTCGTGGATAACCCCGGGCATACACAGCATGATGCACTTGCCTCGCCCGGATAGCGTTATTCGCACGTCGGTTATACAGCCGATGTGGACACGTTTTATCTCCCCGGTCGACATTGCACGACACACTATTGATCCATTCATCGCAAGCGTCCGTGGTCCAGGTCCTCAGGTAGTTCCTACGCCTGATCCAAATAGTATCGCCGCTGCTGCACAGCAGGTAGCTAGTCATTTCACGAACGGTCAAAGCGCAACTATCAACGTTGGCAGTCAGTCTGTAACTGTCTCGATGACTACACCTGCTTCAGGTGGCCTCATCGGCGTCATCACGCAAGCAGCTCAACAGCTAGCCAGTGGTCAGGCTGTTGCTATTCAGGTTGGTCCGTACAAAGTCATTGTCCTGCCCAGCGACGATTCAACTACAGATGGCACGTCTAGTACTACCGACGCGGCCAGTGGTGTATCGACGGACTCTAATGTCACGGCTACAACAGCTACGCCGTCGCCGAGTAGCAGCGGTTTTGGCGCTCCGATGGCCAATGAGGCTACGTTGCCAGCCATTCCAGCGCCAATTGGCACACGCCCACTTCCTTGGCCAGCGCAGGGCGTTCAGTGGCGTCAGCAGAACTATACGGATAATCCGATGGCATGGAGCATGATGCAGGCAGGTAACGCTGCTGCATATGCGCCGTTCGCTGTCCAGCGTGTAGCTGATCTCGATGAAACTGCGATTCGGTGGGCTCAACAGCAGTCTGCACCTGCACTGATGTCGCGGACGATTCCTGCAACACAAGCAAACGTCAATACCAATCCATTCGTTCCGACACTTCCAGTGTCACCGCGTCAGACTCCTCAACCGTCGCAATCGAGTAGCGGGTTTGGTGCTGCTCAATTCGGTATTCGTGGGATTACACAAGTCTGATTACACAAGTCTAATTACACAAGTCTAATAAAAAATGCCTAGCGTAATAACAATAGACGGTCCAGCACGGCTCCCTAAAGGGACCAAGCGGCCAGCTATCGGTACGTGCAAGCGGACCAAGAAAGGCCGTCTGCTTTGCTACGTAGGTAAGAGCAAAAAAGCACCAACTGGCTGGTCCTTCAAAAAAGGTTAGATCAACATTTTTCTTAACGCCGAATAAGGCGGTCACTCACAATCACAATGATCAAAGGAAAGAAACAAATGAAGAAGCAAGCGACCCTGGGTGACGCCGACGGGCAGTTCGGCGAAACCGATTTTTTCGGACTCGATGAGTTCGGCCTACCAACCTCACGTGAGGCTCACGGTGCCCTTATCGGCGCTGGCGTTGGTGCCATTGGCACCATCGCTGTCCAGAAGTACAGTGCTCCGGGCAGCAAGCTGCGTCGGTACGCTGAAGGCGTTGGCATGATTGCTGGCGTAGCGGTCGGTGGCGCCATGATGCTCAAGGAGTCGACTAAGTCGATGGGCTATGCGGCTGCGATGACAGCGCTGGTCGCTAACGGACTTCGTCAAGTCAATAACATGCTTTTCCCGCAGAAGTATGCCGTTGCTGACCTTCAGAATATGATGGCTTATGCAACGTCGGCTGGTGGTGGATATGTTGACCCGCTCAACTATGCTGCACCTGCTTACGCAGCACCAATGCCAGTAACGGTTGCCCCAGCGTACACCGCTCCGGCACCGGCACCGGCTGGATACACCACTCAGGCTGCATTGCCGGCTGCTACTGGCGCAAGCGCAAGCGCGGGTACAGCGTCGAGCACGACTTCGACCGGTACCAACCAGACCGTGACCACGACTTCTCCAGCAACTTCGGGTTGGGGCGGCACCGTGATCAACCCAGCGTACCGCGCTGGTCGTGGCGGCTTTGGTATCCACGCGATCGAGCCTGGCTACAATGTTCCAGGTGGCGGCTTCGGCACCCCAGTGATCCAAAAGGCATTCCCTGTTGCGTCTCCTGGATTCGGCGCTGCAATGAAGCGTAGCGGTCCCCCAACGTTGGTTGGCGCTGGTGACTACGGCCTCGGCCGTAATCCAGGTGTGAGCCAGCTTGGTCGTCTTGGTGGCCCAGCCATCAGTGCGATGGGCGCTCACTTCGGTAGCACCCTATTTGGAGCCAATGGTTAATCGTTAAATGAATATCTGCAGTGATTAATTCTAATCGCTGCAGTAATCAAACTAGGTCGCGTTGAGCGGCTGAGACTCAAAACAAGTCAAGGAAAAGGAAAAAGACAATGGGAGCAGTAGGCGTAGCACCATCAACCACAACCCTCACCCTGCCGGACGGTTCCACGATCGCCCTGGCAGACTGGATCGACGACAAGCTTTACGGTTGCGTCCAGTTCACCAACGGCCAGACCACGCCTCTCCAGGCGTACAGCTCGGGTCGTAGCCAGTCGATTCCTGGCGGTACTCGTGTACAGACTCGCGTTGATACGAACATCCCGCGTAACGGCGACTCCGGTCTCCCCAAGGACTGGGAAATGCTAGTTTACGGCTGGGGTATCCAGATCGTTCGCATCATGCGTGGTCCTGACACCTCGAACACAGCCCCAACCTTGGTCGACTCGTTCGCGACCGGTTTGACTGCGCCTCTCGTCACCAACGGTCAGGTGACTCCGTGGGCACTGTCTGACCCGCCGCTGTTGGCCACCCTGTTCCAGATGGACCGTGTTGTATTCTTCCAGTATGAATACAATGCCAAGTTCTACACCCAGGGCGTCCTTCAGGACTTCCCCCAGGGACACGGCTACTATGTTGGTTCGACCAACACGTCGTTCGAGTACGCGCAGCTTGGTCTGCCATCGCCGCGTGACCGCGTAGCCCTCGTGCTACCTGTACACGAACGTGAAAATCTCGGGTATACCGGCACTTTCCAGCCTGAGGCCGCTGTAAAGATCATCCAG
>Ga0210394_10008041_pt1 | contig 10961 bp, 11 predicted proteins | sample IncBWC12MmetaG_FD_160121 | JGI IMG/M metagenome (GOLD analysis project Ga0210394, IMG submission 160121) | Forest soil microbial communities from Barre Woods Harvard Forest LTER site, Petersham, Massachusetts, United States - Inc-BW-C-12-M | ecosystem: Environmental > Terrestrial > Soil >... | reverse complement strand
CTTCGATCGGAATTTGATGATGGATATCGGCCATGATCACTTCCCTTTCATTCAGGCAGGATTGACGAGTTGTGAGAGTCCGCCCTCGACCATCAACTCCGCACCGAGGCAGTAGCTGGAATCATCGGACGCCATGAACAGGATCGCCTTGGCGACCTCCTCGGGCCTGCCGCGGCGCTTGAGCGGAATCGTCTTGGTGATCAGGGCCGCGATTTCCTCCGGTGCCATCCCCGGCATGCCGCCTTCGCGGGTGATGATCGGTGTGTCGGTCATGCCGGGGCTAACGACATTGACACGGATGCGCCGTGGCAGGAGTTCGACCGAGAGGGATCGCGCCAGCGCGCGCACCGCCGACTTCGCAGCGGTGTAGATCGATGTCATCATCCGGCCCTGCTTGTCGGCGTCGCTTGCGCCGGTCAGCACAATGGAGGCGCCATCCCGCAGATAGGGCAGGGCTCTCTGGACGGTGAAGAATACGCCCTTGAAGAGAATGCCGCTGAGTTCATCAAACAATTCTTCAGACAGACTTTCCACCGGCGCAAATTTGGCAATACCCGCGTTGGCCACCAGCACGTCGATCCGGCCAAACCGTTTGTTGGTCTCGACAAAGAGCCGGTCCAGATCGGCCAGCTTGCGCACATCGCCCTGAATCGCCATCACATGGCCGCCGAGCGTGTCGGCGGCTTGTGCAAGGGTCGCGGGATTTCGTCCGAAAATTGTGACCCTGGCGCCGTTTGCGATAAACTCGCGCGCCGTGGCTAGCCCAATTCCGCTGTTCCCGCCCGTGATGACTGCAACTTTATCCCTGAGTTTCACGAGTGTCCTCCCGGAGCGACCACGCAAGGACCCCCCATGTGCCGATACCAAACAATGCATATGGTGAACTCGTCCGGCCGCGCCGCGCGTCGCATCGTCGGCCGGCTGCCAAAAGTCCCATCGCACCGCGGCTAGTATCGCAGTCGGCGGGAGTGGTTCAATTCGGGTTGACCCACACCGGCCCCTCTCCTTGATTGTGAGACTTCACAATCAAAGGACGTGGAGGCGCCGCGCGCTGCCCGGAAGCAGACGCCGGGCCGCAGCGGTTAGGAGGCTTTGGGGCCGGCCTGAATTTCCAGAAGGCGCAGCGCCGTCAGAATCGCCGACGTGCCGGCATAGGAGCGCGGGTCGAGGTCGGAGATTTTCTTCAAGCGATTTAGTCTGAAGTAGACGGTGTTGGTATGGACACCGAGCACCTGGGCCGTCGACTTCACATTGAAGTTGCAATCGGCAAAGACACGGATGGTGTGAATCAGCTCGCGCGAGCGATTATGTTCGGCCGAGTGCAGCTGCCGCGCCCATGCCGGAATCAGCCGAACCGCTACTTGGTCGGCGCGCCTGACCAGGAGGTCGGGGAGGTGAATATCCGAAAAATGCATCAGCGGCTGCTTGGGGCTGGTGTATTCGATGGCAATCAGGGCTTCCTCCAGCGCCCCGGGAAGCAGTTCGATTGCCGCGACATCAGCGCTGACGCCGACGCCGGCGGACTGACCGTTTGCCGTACGCTTGGCAAATCCGCCGCGACGCAGCGCCTGCAGCAGATTGCGTCCGGTATTGCCATCGCTGCAGACGATCGCCGTGACCTGGTTGTCTCGAACGTCGACGAGGGTGCCGAACATGGTCGGCTGGAGCGCTTGCTCGAGACGCCGGGCGAGGGAGCGGAGCGTTACTTCGCGATCGGCATGGTGACCGGGCACCAACAACGGCCTCGCCACTGTGACCGCCAGTTGTGCACCGGGCTGAATGCCCCGCAGCGCGCAAAGACGCCGCAGCTCCTGCTCGGCGGGCGCGACGCCGCGCAAAAGTTCGTTAACGAGATGGACAAAGCTGCGCGTCTGCTGCGCAACAATGAGCGCATCCTCGGCGGTGTGAGCGTCAGCCAATACGTGATCGACGTGGTTGAATAACTCCAGCCAGAATTCGGACAGCATGCGCTGGGCTCCAACGATCTCCTTTGGAGCGCCATGCTTTGCCAATGCATCCTGCGAGATCTCCGAATAGGTTCTATGGGCGATCCGATAGGCGTGCAGCGAAGCGACCAGGGGCACGTGGTGGCGCGCCCGCCATCGCGCGTGGCTGCGCACGAAGTCGAACGGGTCCAGTCGGGTTTTCCTCATCTCGCCGGCAGCAATGGCGATGATCGTCTGAAGAAGTTCATTGCAGTGGGCTTTGGATTCTCGCGCGAACTCGTCATCGACGGAATTGCGGTACTCCGGACTCTCTCGCTGCAGGAGCACGAAGGCGTGCTGCCAAATCTCGTCGGCCCGGGAACGCAGGCCGATGATCGCCGATCTTGCAAGTGGGTCGCTCCGGAGCCGATCGCACCAGCGCCGGATCAGCGTGTAGGATGGCGCCTCGGGCATTGATTGTGGAACTCCACAAGCCGTGCCCAATGGTATATGGACGGGACCGGGGTGATCAATCTCCAATTGTCACTTCTGAGGCAGGGCGGTCTCGTGATTTTTGCGTGGTCGCGGGGCAACAGGATTCCCGAGTTGCGATCAATTCATATCTCATATCGATCGGCTCAATATGCCTGTCGATATGTTGGCATCATGATTTGCCTGACGGTCAATCGGGGGCAATATTGTCGGCATAACCGGGTGCCTTGCGCCGTGGGAATCGGACCTGCATAGATGGTCGACGGGTTCGAAAACTGCACGATGCGATGACACAGCTTCTGCGCCTCCTGCCGCTCGCCGGCATTCTCTCGATATTTTTCATCGGGGTGCTTGGACGCGCTTTGCTGCAGCGGGCGCGGTTTGGCACATGGGGGGTCGTCCGCTCCGGTTTGAACGAGCCAGCCCAGGTCGCGCGGGCAGGGGGATTTGGTCTCGTGTTTGTCTTGCTGGGCGTTCAAGGTTTCCGAGCAGTCCATTCGCCGGCCCTTGCCGGCGAGGCACGGTTGTCGCCGCTTGCGGCGCTGATGCTGGCAGCGGCCGGCGCCATTGTTCTCCTCGGTGGACTGGTGCTGTTCGTGACGGCGCAGTGGCAGATGGGAGCATCCTGGCGGATCGGAATCGACGAGGCTGTCAAGCCCGGCCTGGTCGATACCGGGCTTTTTCGCCTGAGCCGGAATCCGATCTATCTGGCGCTTCTGGTGATCATAACCGGATATTTCGCGCTGCTGCCGACGCTGTGGTCGTTGATGCTTTGGTGTGCTGCCTATCTTTTCGTTCGGCTACAAATTACCGCGGAGGAAACGTATCTTCGGTCGAGCTATGGCGAGGCATACGAGGTCTATGCGCGCCGCGTCGGCCGGCTGATACCTTGTTTTGGATTGTCCGAAAAATAAGGAGACGCTGGGTTATGAAGCGAATTGCCGAGAAATCCATCACCATCTACGGCATCAAGAACTGCGATACCATGAAGAAGGCACGCACCTGGCTCGACGGCCACGGCGTGGTTTACGAATTTCACGACTACAAGGCCGCGGGCGCGCCGAAGGAAAAGCTCAGGGCCTGGTGCGACGAACTCGGATGGGAAACCCTGCTCAACCGCGCCGGCACCACGTTTCGCAAGCTGCCCGATGCCGACAAGGAAGGATTGAACGAACGCAAGGCGCTGGCGCTGATGCTGGCGCAGCCGTCGATCATCAAGCGGCCGGTGCTCGATATCGGCGGAAAATTGCTCGTGGGTTTCAAGCCGGAAATCTATGCCAGCGAAGTGAAGGGGTCCGCGGCGTCTCGTCGCGCCAAGGCGTGAGGCGAGAAATGGTTTTGCTAGTTGAATTCGATCTGGTCGGCGGACGGAATGCGGCCGGGTGTGCGGTGGAATAGCTCGCGGTCGATCACCGCGCGGAGTTTGGGCGTCGGTAACGTGTCGCTGCCGCGCATCAGGTTGCGGATATCGAAACCACCGTCTTCGCTGATCGTCTTCAGTGACGCGACGACATGCGTGACGCCTTCACCTTCCGAAAACGGCAGCAGCAAGCGTTCATAGGCGACGATGCGGCCGCAGGAGTCGTCGACATTGGCGATGGTAAAGACGGGAAGAGCGCGGTCCAGGCAATGCTGGTAGACGGGCATGACGAGCGGCGCCAGTCGGGCACCGAGATATTCGTCGAGATACCGGCCCTTGCCGGTGTGGCCATAGGCGATCGACATGCGGGTGCCGTCGCTGTCGATGATCAATCGCGCCGGCTTGGCCTTCTCGACCGTCAAAAATACCAGGTCGGGGAGTTCGTCCTCGATCCTTGCGGGCTGAAATTCCCCGATGCGCGGCAAGCGCTGCGCGGGGGCATAAAGCCGCAGCCACGTGTTCAGAAGGTCGCGCTGCTTGATCGACCTGATAACCGTCGGATTGGCGCTTTCGAAGTCCAAGGTCGTAAGATCCGATCTCGATGAAGACACCGAACCATCGGCTGAAGGCTAAAATATTTGGTGAAGGGCGCTTGCTGCGGCGAAACACCGTTAACGACTGCTTTCCAAGGGTGCCCGCCTGAGGCGCTCTCAGCCTTCGTCGCCTGGCCGAAAATACCATTCGACTAATGGCTGAGCACGCCGATGGCCTGCTTTCCGCCTTGCACAAAGAGGGGCGTTGACGGCATATTCCGGCCCGGAGGCGGTGGGTCCCGGGACGAATACAAGGCGCGAATTCCAAGACGCGAAACCTTTCAGGCCCCGGGGGAACCTGTCGTTAGGAAACATCGACCAAGCGCGACGCGACGTCGCGGCGATGGCTTGTGGGGGAATTTGATTGACTGATGAGTTCATTCTCGAAACCCATGGATTGACCAAGGAATTCGCGGGTTTCTTCGCGGTTCGGGACGTTGGCCTCAGGGTACGTCGTGGCAGCATTCATGCGTTGATCGGCCCGAACGGCGCCGGTAAAACCACCTGTTTCAATCTGTTGACGAAATTCCTCAAGCCGTCGGCGGGGCAGATCCTTTACAAGGGGCGAGACATCACGGCGATGGCGCCGGCGGACGTCGCGCGTCTTGGTCTTGTCCGCTCGTTTCAGATTTCGGCGGTGTTTCCCCACCTGACCGCGCTGGAGAATGTTCGGGTGGCGCTGCAGCGCCAGCACGGGCACTCCTTCGATTTCTGGCGTTCCAAGACTGTGCTCGACTGCTTCAATGCCCGCGCGCATGAACTGCTCGACGATGTGGGCCTCAGCGAGTTTGCAAAGACGCCCGCCGTCGAGATGCCCTATGGCCGCAAGCGTGCGCTCGAAATTGCAACGACGCTGGCGCTCGATCCGGAAATGATGCTGCTCGATGAACCGATGGCGGGGATGGGGCACGAGGACATCGACAAGATCGCAGCGCTGATCAAGCGCATCTCCGCCAAACACACGATCCTGATGGTCGAACATAATCTTTCCGTCGTTGCCAACCTGTCCGACATCATCACCGTGTTGACGCGCGGCCACGTGCTGGCAGAGGGCAACTATGCCGATCTGTCCAAGGACGCGCGCGTGAAGGAAGCGTACCTGGGGGCGGGCCATGGTTGATACGAAAATGGCCGATGCCGCCGCGGCGCAATCGGCGTCCGGTGCGCCCATATTGTCGGTCCAGAATCTCGAAGCGTGGTATGGCGAGTCCCATATCCTTCATGGCGTCAATTTCCACGTGAATCCGGGCGAGGTCGTAACCCTGCTCGGCCGTAACGGTGCCGGCAAGACGAGCACGCTGAAATCGGTGATGGGAATTATCGGCAAGCGCACCGGCTCGGTCCGCTTCGACGGGCGGGATATTATCCGCGCTTCGTCAGACAAGATCGCGCGCCTCGGCGTTGCCTTCTGTCCGGAGGAGCGTGGAATTTTTGCAAGCCTGGACGTCCGCGAAAACCTTTTGTTGCCGCCGACGGTGCTCAGTGGCGGTCTGTCGCTCGATCAGATCTTCGAACTGTTCCCCAATCTCAAGGAGCGCTTGAACAGCCAGGGCACCAAGTTGTCGGGCGGCGAGCAGCAGATGCTGGCGATTGGACGAATCCTGCGTACCGGCGCGCGCTTTCTGATGCTGGATGAGCCGACCGAGGGGCTCGCTCCCGTCATCATCCAGCAGATCGGCCAAACCATCAAACGCCTCAAGAACGAGGGTTTCACGATACTGCTGGTTGAGCAGAACTTCCGGTTCGCCGCCACCGTTGCGGATCGCTACTATATCGTCGAACACGGCAAGATTATCGACGGCTTCGCAACCGCGGAGCTGCAAGCCAATATGGACAAGCTTCACACCTATCTCGGCGTCTGAAAACAACGGGAATATCCAAAGAGGGATCGCCATGAAGAGCAGAATTTTAACCGCACTGTTGCTGGGCGCGGCGCTGAATCTTTCGGCCGCAAGCTTCGCAAACGCGCAGGACAAGACCGTCAAGATCGGTGCATTGTCCGACCAATCGGGGCTCTACGCCGATCTCGGCGGCCCCGGCTCGACGCTCGCCGCCCAGATGGCGATCGAGGATTCCGGCCTGCTCGCCAAGGGCTGGAAGATCGACGTCCTCTCCGGCGATCACCAAAACAAGCCGGATATCGGCACCGCGATCGCGCGGCAATGGTTCGACGTCGAGAAGATCGACGTCATCGTCGATGTTCCCAATTCCGGCGTCGCACTCGCGGTCAATAACATCGTCAAGGAAAAGAACGGCGTCTACATCAACTCGGGTGCCGCGACCTCTGACCTCACCAATGCGCAGTGTTCGCCCAATACGGTGCACTGGACCTACGACACCTACATGCTCGCCCACACCACCGGCCAGGCGCTGGTGAAGGCCGGCGGCGACACCTGGTTTTTCCTCACGGCCGACTACGCTTTCGGCGCAGCGCTTGAGCGCGATACCACGGCCGTCGTTGTGGCCAACGGCGGCAAGGTCGTCGGGGGCGTCAAGCACCCCTTGAACACCGCGGACTTCTCCTCGTTCCTGCTGCAAGCGCAGGCCTCGAAGGCCAAGATCATCGGTCTTGCCAATGCGGGCGGGGACACCACGAACACCATCAAGCAGGCGGCCGAATTCGGCATCGTCAAGGGAGGCCAAAAGCTCGCGGCACTGCTTTTGTTCATCACCGACGTCAAGGCCATCGGTCTGGAGACGGCGCAGGGGCTCAACTTCACCGAGACGTTCTATTGGGACATGAACGACAAGACCCGCGAATTCTCCAAGAAGTTTGCGGCGCGGATGAAAAACGGCGCGCCGCCGAGCATGGTGCAGGCCGGCGTTTATTCGGGTCTGCTGCATTACTTCAAGGCGCTCGACGCGCTTGGCGGCAATCCGCATGACGGCGTGAAGATTGTCGAGAAAATGAAGTCGATGCCGACCGACGATCCATTGTTCGGAAAAGGCGAGGTCCAGCCCAACGGCCGCACCATCCATTCGGCGTATCTGTTCGAGGTGAAGAAGCCATCGGAATCGAAAGCGCCTTGGGATTTCTACAAGCTGGTCGGCACGGTTCCGGGCGACCAGGCGTTTACGCCGCTTTCCGAAAGCAAGTGCGCGCTCTTGAAGAAATAATGGTTGAAATTCGGCGGCTTCGCTCGAGGCGAGGCCGCCGCCCGGTGACATCAACGGTTTGAGTTGAAAGATCGATATGCAAGCCCTCTACGCACAGCTCCTCGTTGGATTGATCAACGGTTCATTCTACGCGCTGCTCAGCCTTGGGCTCGCCGTGATCTTCGGCATGCTCAACATCATCAATTTCGCGCACGGCGCGCTCTACATGATGGGCGCGTTCTGCGCCTATTTCCTGCTCAACCTGACCGGCCTTGGATATTGGTGGGCGCTGATTATCGCACCGATCGTCGTCGGCATTTTCGGGATGATTCTGGAGCGGACCATGCTGCAGTGGCTTTCCGGCCTCGATCATCTCTACGGGTTATTGCTGACCTTCGGAATCGCGCTGATTGTGCAGGGCGTCTTCCAGAATTATTTCGGCTCTTCGGGACTGCCTTATGCGATCCCCGATTATCCGAAAATCGGGGAATTCAACGGTCTGCAGGGCGGCATGAATCTCGGCTTCATGTTCCTGCCGATTTACCGAGGCTGGGTGGTGGTCTTCTCGCTCGTGGTATGTCTGCTCACCTGGTATCTCATCGAACGAACCCGGCTTGGCGCTTACCTGCGCGCGGCCACCGAAAATCCGACGCTGGTGCGGGCTTTCGGCATCAACGTGCCGCGGATGATCACGCTGACCTACGGCCTCGGCGTCGGTCTTGCCGCGCTCGCCGGCGTGCTGTCGGCGCCAATCAACCAGGTCCGCCCGCTGATGGGCGAGAATATCATCATCGTCGTATTTGCGGTCGTGGTGATCGGCGGCATGGGCTCGATCATGGGATCGATCATCACCGGTTTTGCATTGGGCGTGATCGAAGGGCTGACGAAGTATTTCTATCCGGAAGCCTCCAACACCGTCGTATTTGTCCTGATGGTGCTGGTATTGCTGGTGAAGCCAACGGGACTGACGGGGCGGGCGGCTTAATATGACGGCAATGACCGACGATACTCTACCGGTAACCCCGCGAGCCATCCGCGACGAAATGATTGCGCTCGCAATCTTGACCGTGCTGCTGCTGATCGTGCCATTGACCGGCCTCTATCCTTTCTTCGTGATGCAGGGCCTTTGCTTTGCGTTGCTCGCCTGCGCTTTCAACCTCCTGATCGGCTATGGCGGTTTGCTGTCGTTCGGGCACGCAATGTTCCTTGGGACCGGCGGCTACGTAACGGCGCATGCCTTGAAGGTATGGGGCATGCCGCCTGAACTCGGGATTCTCGCCGGCATCGCGGCGTCCGCGATGCTCGGTATCATCACCGGCGCGGTGGCGATCCGCCGCCAGGGCATTTATTTCGCCATGATTACATTGGCGCTGTCGCAGCTTCTCTTTTTCATCTATCTGCAAGCGCCGTTCACGCACGGCGAGGATGGTATTCAGGGTATTCCGCAAGGTTATCTGTTCGGCGTTCTCAATCTAGCCAAGCCGACGGTGCTTTATTACGTCATCGTCGCAGGCTTCCTGTTCGGCTTCCTCGTCATATTTCGCGCCATCAACTCGCCGTTCGGCGAGGTGCTGAAATCGATCCGCGAAAACGAGCAGCGCGCCATTTCGCTCGGCTACAAGACCGATCAATACAAGCTGCTCGCGTTTATCCTGTCGGGAACGCTCGCCGGATTTGCCGGCTCGCTGAAGGTGTTCGTGGTCCAGAACGCCTCGTTGTCCGACGTCGAAGTGGCGATGTCCGGGCTTATCGTCTTGATGACGCTGGTCGGTGGGCTCGGTACGGTCTTCGGCCCGGTGATCGGCGCGTTCATTATCGTCGCGACGCAACAGTATCTGGCCGGATTCGGCTCGTGGGTCACGGTGATCCAGGGCTCGATTTTTGTGGTCTGCGTGCTGACGTTCCGCCGTGGCATCGTCGGCGAAATCGCCCATTACTTCCGGCGCTCGCTGTAGAATTGGACCACCGGAAGCGGCGGTTTTCCGAGCCTTCGGCGCCACAAAGCGGTGGATGACCGGGTTCGGTCGCGCGACTTCCTCGAAAATGCTATATGACGGAATTGTGACAGCCGCTTTGGCCGGCCAATTCTGCGATAGTGAGCACGCTGATGTTGATGCGTTGGTTTCGCGTTTTCCTTCCCAAGGAAGAGCGGTTTTTCGATCTGTTCGCCAAGCATTCGCAGGTCGTCGTGCAGGGAGCGCTTGCGCTGCAGGACATGCTGCGAGGAGGCGAGGAGACCCCGGTTTTCTGCCAGCGCGTCAATCAGTTTGAGAACGATGCCGACAACATCACGCGCGAGGTGCTGACCGCGGTGCGGCGGACATTCATCACGCCGTTCGATCGGGGCGACATCAAGAATCTGATCACATCGATGGACGACGCCATCGACCAGATGCAACAGACCGCGAAAGCGGTCGTGCTGTTCGAGGTGCGCACGTTCGAGCCCCCGATGCGCGAGATGGGGACGCTGATTGTCGAGTGCGCCAATCTTGTCGGCCGCGCGTTGCCCCTGCTGCAATCGATCGGCAGCAATGTCTCGATGCTGACGGCGATCACCGAGGAGCTGACCAAGCTCGAGGGTCGCGTCGACGATCTGCAGGATATCGGGCTGAAGGAACTCTTTCTCAAGCACCGCGACGCCAATGCGATGGACTTCATTGTAGGCGCCGAAATCTACGACCATCTGGAAAAGGTCGCCGATCGCTTCGACGACGTCGCCAACGAAATCAACAGCATCGTGATCGAACAGGTATAGGGCAGGGCCTAGAAGTGGATGCCACGCTTGGTTTTCCGATCCTGGCCGGATTGATCGCGGTCGCGCTCCTGTTCGATTTTCTCAACGGACTGCATGACGCCGCCAACTCGATCGCGACGATCGTATCGACGCGCGTGCTGCGGCCGCAATATGCGGTGTTCTGGGCCGCGTTCTTCAATTTCGTGGCGTTCATGGTATTTGGGCTCAATGTTGCCCAGACCATCGGGACCGGGATCATCGACCCGAATGTGATCGACGTGCAGGTGATCTTTGCCGCCCTCGTCGGCGCGATCGTCTGGAACCTGATTACCTGGGGCCTGGGCATTCCCTCCTCGAGTTCGCACGCGCTGATCGGCGGATTGGTCGGGGGCGGCATGGCAAAGGCCGGCCTGTCGGCCGCGGTCTGGGGCGGATTGTCCAAGACGTTGCTGGCCATCGTGCTGTCGCCCTTGGTCGGATTTTTGCTGGCGCTTGCGCTGGTCGCGATTGTGTCATGGGCCTCGGTCCGCTCGACGCCGTTCGCGGTCGACCGAGCCTTCCGGATCTTGCAGTTTGCCTCCGCCTCCCTTTATTCGCTTGGCCATGGCGGCAACGACGCGCAAAAGACCATGGGCATCATTGCGGTCCTGTTGTTTTCGCAAGGCAAGCTCGGCACCGAATTCTTCGTACCCTTTTGGGTGGTGCTGTCCTGCCAGGCGGCGATGGCGTTCGGCACTCTGATGGGCGGCTGGCGGATCGTC
>Ga0210394_10008040_pt1 | contig 10962 bp, 10 predicted proteins | sample IncBWC12MmetaG_FD_160121 | JGI IMG/M metagenome (GOLD analysis project Ga0210394, IMG submission 160121) | Forest soil microbial communities from Barre Woods Harvard Forest LTER site, Petersham, Massachusetts, United States - Inc-BW-C-12-M | ecosystem: Environmental > Terrestrial > Soil >... | reverse complement strand
AGCGCCGTCGCAATCAGCAGGTGTAAGAGAAGCGGAGTGTACGCTTGTAAGCCTGAATCTGTCATAAGCGAAGGGCTATAATATCCATTCAGCCGCCAGTCGGTCAAATGGCGTGAGAAAAATCCTGTGGCGCGCGCCGGCGGTAAAATTATCGACGAGCGGCCGGCGAGGAAGCGGACGAAATCGATGCTCTTTGGGCATAACACGGATGTAAAAGTAGGAGAGTCGGTCTTTCACGTACAGACCGAGGACCGGGGCACTGCGAATGCCTTGATCGATACAACGGTCTATTGCCGTGGCCGCGTTCTGCATCGCCGCACGAATAATTATATTGATTTGTTGCCGCTCGACACGGGGCGCGAAGAGTTACTTAGAAAACGCATCGACGACCAGCATCGGGCCGTGACAGAAGAGATTCGCAGCGGCGCGTTGCACCTCGTGCCACCTCCGCTGCCGGTCCAGGAAAAGGCTGCCTCGAAGAACACTGATTCCGTGGTGCATTCGAGCGCGTCGCCTGCGCCACCGCTGGCATTGGAGCTTATCAACGCGAAAAACTGGCTGGCAGGAAAGCGCGCAAATTTGCATGTTGCCGTGCGAAAAAAGCAAAATGGAGAGGCTATCGCTGGCGCGCTGGTAACCGCGCGCATCGATGGCGCGGCGGACGTAACGGAATTTTCCACGGAGACCGCAGCCGATGGCCAGGCGCGGTTGGAATTTGACATGCCCAAGCTTGCCGGAGCCGAGCCCGCGCTCGTCATTGAGGCTTCGCAAGCGGATTCGAAAGGCCAGTTGAAGTTTCAGCTGAAGGCGCGGCCACGCGTACCTACCGCGTAGAAAAAAACGTTCGAGTTGGCGTCCGAATTAAATATGGCGATGGAAACGGCAATCTCGATTGTGGTGAATGGAGAAAAGCGCGAAGCGCATCCAGGCGCGAAGGTTACCGATTTGCTGGTCTTGCTTGGCCTGGACTCGGGCCGCGTGGCCATCGAACGAAATCTGGAAATACTCCCACGCCCCGCCTGGGAGCAAACCTCCGTGGAACCGGGTGACCGCTACGAAATCGTTCAATTCGTCGGCGGCGGTTAAGACCGAACCGCTATTTCTTCTTTTGCGCGTTCAGATATTTCTTCCAGTGCTTCCAGTAGTACTTAGGCCAGCCGTTGCGCACACCCTTCTGGTCGTGTTGCGGCACGCCAACGTGAACTATCTCCACGACCGCGACGCCCGGCGCTTTTTCAAATGTCATGATCAGGACGGATAGTTCATCCTTTTTCCAAAATGTGGCGCGCCACGCCTGCACAATCTGCTTTCCGGGAATAATGTGTAGGTTCTTACCGCCGATGGCCCCGCCGTGCGCTTGCCATGCGCCGCCGACTTTGCGGCTCAACTTCGCCGGCGCTCCCGTCGAAGCAGCGTGCTTTTTGGAGTCCATATACATCTCGAAAAGTGTTTCCGGCGAAGTGGAAAATTTCACGCGCTGCGAAATAGTCGGTGTCATGGGATTGGTTCCTGAGTGCCTCTCGAAATTACTTAAGTCTTTCGAGAAGGTGGCCCATTTTATTTTTTTTCGTCTGAAGATAGGCACGGGAAATCTTCGAGATGCGCGGCTGGCAGGGAACGCGTTGAGTAACGCGAATGCCCGACTGCTCGAGTTGACGGACTTTTTCCGGGTTGTTGGAAAGTAAGCGAATTCTTGTGGCCCCGAGGCTTTTTAGGATTTGTGCGGAAAAATCATAGTCTCTCGCGTCGGCGGCGAATCCCAGCTTTTCGTTGGCCTCTACTGTATCCATCCCTCCATCCTGCAACTGATACGCGCGCAGCTTGTTCATCAACCCAATGCCGCGTCCCTCCTGCGGCAAGTAGAGGAGAATTCCGGAACCGGCCTGGCCGATTTTCTTGAGGGAGAGTTCTAGCTGCGCACGGCAATCGCAGCGCAGCGATGCGAGCACGTCGCCGGTCAGGCATTGCGAATGCACGCGCACGAGCGGCGCGCTTTTTCCGTTGAGTTTGCCGCGCACCAAGGCAATGGCTTCATCCAGCGGACCGCGGCCCTTGAATCCGTAAATCGTGAAGCGGCCGTGCCGCGTGGGAAGAGCCGCCTGGGCGATGAGTTTAACTTCCGACTCTGTTTTTTTCGCGTACTTTCGTTTTTGCGAATTCTTATTCATGTTCGACCAGAAGTATAACAGGTACGCCACGCGAGGCTTTACATCGCCCCTCCGATTGGCTAGCGTTATCGAAGAAGCTGGCGCATACCCACGATGGATAATGCCACGGCAGTACGCGACCTCCTCTTCACCTTGTTGTTAAAGGTGGGTGTGGCGTCCTCGATCGCCGCGTTGCTCGCGCGCTGGAACACTTTCCGCCGCGTGCTCTTTACCGAAGAGCGCGACCCCGACCAAAAACTGAAGTTGATGCTGTTTATGACGCCCGCCCTGATCGTGGGTGTGACACTGCGACTCGTGGGGGGGCCTGCCTACGCTTTTGCGGACTTGTCGTTGGAAGGCGCGTTTCTGATGGGGCTGCTCGGCGGGCGCGTGGTCGGGCCGATCGGTGGCGCGATCATCACGATTCCGGCGCTGGTCTGGCACGAGTGGCTGGCGATGCCCGCGGCTTCAACCGCGGGATTGCTGGGCGGCCTGATCCGCCAAGCCATTCCCAACAAAGAAGATCTCTGGGACTTCGGCCCATTCACGTTTCTAAACATTCCGAAAGCCGTCGTGCGCCTGCTGAAAAAAGGCCAATTGTCTTGGGAAATGGCGCCGCTGGCCGTGTGCGTCGGATTGGAGTTAGGCCGTGTAGCCCTGGTCCAGGCCACCAAGCCCAAGTGGCTTTTTGCGATTCATCCGCAGTGGGATTGGTGGCTCGTCCTGACGGTAATCGCGACGCTTATGTCCGTCGCTGCGCCGCTGAAAATCTGGAACAACACGCGCATCGAGATGAACCTCGAGCGCCACCAGCAACTGCTGCTTAAAGCCCGCATGGACGCGCTCTCCCGCCAAATCAACCCACATTTTCTTTTCAACACGCTGAACACCGTCTCCGCCCTCATCCGCTTCGACCCCGACAACGCCCGCGAGGTGGTCCTCAAGCTCAGCAACATTCTGCGGCGCCTCCTTCGCAAGCACGAGACCTTCGTGCCTCTCCGCGAAGAGCTCGAATTCATCGACGACTACCTCGACATCGAAGTCGCCCGCTTCGGCCGCGACAACCTCGACATCATCAAGCACATCGATGACGAAACCCTCGAAGCCTTCGTCCCCAGCATGCTTCTCCAACCCATTGTCGAAAATTGCCTGAAGCACGGCCTCGCCCCAAAACTCGACGGCGGCAAAATCCAGCTGCGCACAACAAATACCGATGGCCGCCTGCACATCGAAATCGAGGACAACGGCGTAGGCATCTCCGAAGAAAAAATGCCCCACGTCTACGTCGAAGGCATCGGCTTGAGCAACGTCCGCGAGCGCCTCCGCGTCCTCTACGGCGCCGACTTCCATCTGCAAATCGAAAGCCGCCCCGGCCAGGGCACCCTAATCAAAATTGACATCCCAGAATTAGTTTCCGCCATGCAAACAGTTGGTTGAGAGGGATGCCAACAGATATAATAGCCTTACGCGCCCGTAGCTCAGTTGGATCAGAGCATCTGGCTTCGAACTAGCAGATGCTAACCTACTAAGTGCTGCGTCTGGTGTCGCTTACGCGGAAACGCCCGGAGCAATCAGCCTCTTTAGTTGGACCGACGTTGGACTGAAATAGCCCGAAGTTGAAGCTCCGGCTTTCGGAGTTGAGTTGCAAGGAAGCGCCTGTCGTCTAACAAAGATGGCAAATCTTGCAAAGGTTTTGCTGAGCGTCGCTTACAGGCTCCCTCTCCCGAAATCTCGCCCTTAGTTGTACCGAAACCGCTGATTTGCCAATCAACTAAGCGCGCAGATGCCAGATGGTACCGAGGTGTCGTTAGTTAAAAGGCTAGGGGCTGCAATGCACCGAAGACGCCTTTGTCCTTCCGTTCCGTTATGAGCTGACGTCGCAGGTCGCGGCCTGACAACGGCGTGTCAAAAACAGGGCTGTATGGTCTGTCTGCCATGTAGTAGCCGCCAGTCGGAATGCCGTGTCAAATTGATGGAATAACCCTCTAAAGTTCGGGACTGGATGCAATGTTAACAAAGCCTTGAGACTGTAGATGGGAGCGTACCGTCCACGTACGTCGCGTACTCTACCGCGTACGCGACAAGTACTGTACGGTGCAGGCTGCCATGACCCGAGAGTGGTGGGAGGCAGCTGTCCGGTAACCGCGTCACTCAGGCATGTGGATTACTTCCGGTAGTTCGTCATACCGGCAGAATAAGGCCGAAACCTAGCTGCAGAGGCGTGAGCGCGATCGTCCGATTTCATCGACAACGAATGTGTGGGTCCATAGGCTTGCCCCCACTCGCGCTTCTCATACTATCCTCGAACACCTGTGACCGCGACTGACGAAATCTGGGGCACGCATTCGCTCCCTAAAATGGATAGATATTCCGGGCGCATATCCGTGAGAATGTTGACATGGATCAGAGATCGTTGTTTTCTTTGTTGGCAAGCTGCGTCCTTCTCACCGTAAACGTTCTGGCTCATACGCACCAGACAGCCACGAATCCTAGCTCCGATCCACCAGCTAACCTCGCAAGGACTGACTATCCGGATTGGCCTTACCCGAAGGGTGTGCACGAGTCGCCGAAACCGGACGATGGCCAGCTGTTCCGTATTCCCGGGAGCAGGAAGAGCTACACGGACACACAGATTAATAGGAGCACCAGCACGGTCGATTGGTTTCCGGAGCTGCACCCTGCGCCTCCTGCTGCGGTAATTTCGGGTAAGCACGGCGCCTACACCGCGTGCGGGCAATGTCACCTCATAGACGGACGAGGAAAGCCCGATACGGCCGATCTTCAGGGGCTGCCGGTCGCCTACTTTCTTCAGCAGCTCGCCGACATGAAGGACGATAAGCGGCATGGTTCCGTGCCCCGCGCAACCGTTAACGACATGATCCCTGTTGCGAAAGCGCTTGACGACGCCGACGCCGAGCTTGCAGCTGAGTACTTTCACTCCGTGCCGGCGGTTAGAAGCGCGCGCGTGGTTGAGACCGATACTGTTCCTGTCACACATCCTGGCCCGCATAACGTACAGCTGGTGGATTCCAGTGGAGCTACAGAGCCAATCGGGCTCCGTATCATCGAGGTGCCCGAGGACGTGACGCGGACGTTGTTGCGCGATGCCACGTCTGGGTTTATCGCATACGTGCCGAGCGGAAGTGGAAAGAGGGGCGAGTTGCTGGCGAAGACGGGTGATGCTGGCAAGACTCTTCCTTGTGCTTTTTGTCACGGAGACGGCTTGAAGGGAAAGGGAGACCTGTTCCCGCCGTTGGCGGGACGTTCTGCTACTGCTACAGCGCGGCAACTTTACGACTTCAAGAGCGGCACTCGCGATGGCCGTAATGCCGCTGCTATGAAACCCGTTGTCGCCAATCTTACAGACCAAGACATCGTTGACCTCACTGCTTATATCGCTTCACTGCAGCCGTGAATTCGTCCTTCGCGAATCGTGAATCCCGGGATCCTTATTGTTGCAGACTTGTCCGGTTACCGCTGCGTTTATCGTCCAAGTGCCCTGACAGTTTGCACCCAGACTTCTACCGCGTCCACGGATCGAGACGGGCCCACGTTTAGGTAGCCCGGCTACGCTTTCAGATGGGCTCGAAGCAGAATTAGTCCGGCCGTCAGACAGCCTTGTCCCACAACCGGACAGGGTCAGGCGACGCCAGTGAACTTTAATGCCTGCTTTCAATAACTTACGATGGTAAGCGGCTTGCACCATTCACAGCAGCCATGAATACATTACTGCGCGACCTTCGTTACGGCTTGCGAACACTGACGCGAAATCCTGGCTTTACTGCGGTAGCGGTCCTGACCATTGGGATTGGAATCGGGGCCAGCACCACCATCTTCAGCTGGATGCGCCCAATGCTGCTGAATCCGCTGCCTGGCGCCACGCAGGCGGAGCGCATCGTCGCGATCGAGAACATGGCGCCAGACGGCGAGCCGATCACTACATCTTATCTGGACTTCCGGGATTTCCGCGACAATCTGAAGCTTGTGAATCTGGTGACGGCGCGGGTGGGAGTGGGAAATGTGTTCTCGGTGGGCGACGCCCCGCGTACAACTCAAGTCTGGGGTGAGATGGTTTCCGGGGGCTTTTTCGACATGCTGGGCATACAGCCCGAAGCCGGGCGTTTCTTCTCCGACGCGGAGCGCGATGACGCGCAGAACGCGCATGCGGTGGTGGTGATCAGCCACAGCTATTGGAAGAATCAGTACCACTCGGATCGGTCGGCTATCGGGGCGAGCCTGCACATCAACCGTACGCCGTTCACGATTATCGGTGTGGCACCGGAAGGTTTTCACGGCACAAGCTCGGGACTGGATTACGAGATATGGATGCCGCTCACGATGTACGGGCAGTTGACCCATACGGGGACTTGGATGTTGCGCGACCGAAATGCGCGCTACTTCATGATGTACGCGCGGCTTGCGCCAAGCGTAACCATGGAACAAGCGCGTGCGGAAGTGCAAGCGCTGGCAAATCGTATGGCGGTGGCCGACGCGGACTCGAACCAAGGAATTGGTGCGACGGTGTTGCCGGTTTGGCAGTCGCACTTCGGGACCCAGTCGATTCTCCTGACGCCGATTACCATCCTGATGGGAGCCAGCGGCGTCGTGCTGCTGATTGTTTGCGCTAACCTGGCAAACCTGCTGCTGGCGCGCGCGACTGGGCGGCTGAAAGAGTTTAGCGTGCGGCTGGCGATGGGCGCGTGGCCGATGCGACTGATCCGGCAGCTTCTCACCGAAACACTGCTGATGGCGGTGGCCGGCTCGGTGTGCGGCTTGATGCTGGCAAACTTGCTGGGCGGCGCGCTGCGCTGGCTGCTTCCCGCAGTCGCGACGCCGGCAATGTTGCAACCGCCGCTCGACGGGCAGGTCCTGGCATTCACCATGACGCTGGCATTTGGCGTGGCGATTCTTGCGGGACTGGCTCCGGCGCTGCACGCGTCGCGAGCCAACGTCAACGAGATGCTGAAGGAAGGCGGGCGCAGCGGGAGTTCGGGTGGGCATTCGCACCGATTGCGTGGGCTGCTGGTGACCTCCGAGGTGGCTCTGGCGGTGGTGGCGCTAGTGGGTGCGGGATTATTTCTGAAGAGTTTCCAGACCGCACGGTCCATGGATCCGGGCTTCAAGCCGGAAGGTGTGGCACTGGCGCGCTTCGATTTCTCCACCGCGGGTTATGATGCGCGGCAGACCGACAGTTTCTGCCGGCGTCTGCGGGAGGAGCTTGAGCGGCAGCCTGGAGTGATCGCGGTCAGTTACGATGATTCCGCACCTTTGGGATTTGGCGGGGGAAATTGGGAAACGCTGGAGGTGGAGGGCTACGTTCCGGGATCCAACGAGAATATGAAGATCTACCGCGACCTTGTATCGCCTGGGTACTTCGAGACGATGAAGATACCGCTGGTGGACGGGCGTGACTTCGATTTGCGCGATGACGCTACGTCGCTGAAGGTGATGATCGTCAACCAGGAGTTTGTGAGGGGCTTCCTGGCCAATCGCAGCGTGATCGGACGCAGGGTGCATGGGTGGGGTGAATGGTTCACCATCGTGGGGGTGGCGAAGGACAGCAAGTATCACCGGGTTACGGAGAGTCCGCAGCCGTATTTCTACATTCCCATCCGGCAGATTTTCCGGCCAGAGTATGGTTTGACGTTCGATGTGCGCACCTCCGGATCGGTGAATGAAGCGATTGCGGCGCTGCGCCGCGGGGCGGCGGCGATCGATCCGGCGCTGACCATCTTCGATGCCGAGCCGATGACGGAATACGTTGCCGCGTCGCTGTTCGGGGCGAAAATCGCGGCGAGTCTTTTGAGCGTGCTGAGCGGGCTGGGATTGCTGCTGGCAGCAATCGGTCTGTACAGCGTGATGGCTTACGCGGTGGCGCAGCGGACGGGGGAGATTGGGATTCGCGTGACGTTGGGCGCGCAGCCGCGGGACATTATGCGGCTGGTGGTCCGGCAAGGGATCGCGTTCGCGGCGGCGGGCTTGGTTGTGGGCTCGCTGGCGGCTGCGGTGCTGGCGCGCGTGGTGGCGGCGATGCTGGTGGGGGTGGGCCCGGCTGATCCGCTGGTATATGCCGCGGCGACCGCGTTCACGGTGTTCGTCACGCTGGCATCCGCAGCGATCCCCGCCTGGCGGGCGCTGCGGGTCGACCCAGCGGTAGCGCTCCGCTGGCAGTAGAGTTGCTTGGAAATGGCCTTACTGTGTAGGCCTTTGGGCTGTCCGGGCTGATTCCGTTGTCTCGCTGCGGTGTTTCCTGATCTGCGACTCGGCAATCCTGAGCGAGGCTTTTTTGACCTCCACTACGATCAAAGTTCACGTCGTGGTCCCATTCTGGGAAGTCGAGTGGGCCTAACTATCTTCACTTGGATGTGTAGTCGCGTTACCGGTAACTTGAAAATCCTTTACCGATTACGGCGTTTCCAGACCTATCGCGAATCTCTAAGGTAGATTTGGAATTGCACGGCTGGGTGTTCTCAGGGTAGGCGTTTTCAGCCCCTCAGATTTTTGAGCACGCAGGCGCTCCAGGGATGCATCGAATTCCGACGTGGAGACTGTTGCCCTGTCTCGCGGCAGCAAAATCTTGGAAATTTCACTCTGCAAAGTGGCGAGTCGTTCGTCCAAGGGTGGGTACGTGTTAAACACCTTCGCTGTCTTCGTAGTCGGTGCGATCCCGGAGCCCCAGGTCCGTTGAACAAAACTGACGAAGCACTTAGGGTCGTAGCCCGTCTTGTAGAGGTATTGGACTCCGAAATAGTCCGCATCGGATTCGGCGTCCCGTCTCGCTTTTAGTTGGGCCACGGGAACGGTGAGGGGGACGCCGTTGGAGGATGAGCCAACTGGGCCCAACAGGATGAGCGGAATCGTCGAAAGTTGCATCAATTCACCCTTCGTAGCCTCGTTCGTCGCGGAACGTAACGCCGTGTGAGCAATACCGCGAGCCAGAGCGCTCGCCAGCTCTGCCTCATTTTCCAGACGGAGCAAGAGCCCACGATTGATGTATTGGTATCCACCGGGCAGCGTGAATGAATTCGCGACATCACTGTCGATCACCCGGACTACAATCGGCAGCCGAGCGTCCGAGTTTTTTGCGACATTCTGCGCCACCTTGTCTATGTATTCCGTTATTGCAGGGTCGTTCAGCAGTCTCGATGATCGCTCAACTTCCTCCGCCAACACTGCCCCCAGCCGTTTTTCTTTATCGAGGGAATAAAAGTTCTCGTCACGGTCGATTTGGCGATGCCCGATGGCATTGATGTCTGCATCCGACTGGGACCGCTTCTTCGTCTGGGGGAGGGGTGATGCAACCGCGCAGCTTGCACACAAGCAGACCGTGAAAGCAAAGACCTTGGTCGCAGTGATCGGTTGGGCGTTCATTGCGAATCGCGCTTAAATTATGCGCCCGGATACGCAAATAGTGTAGCACCGGGGAGTGCTCGCCATGCGCTGCCAATACCGTCTGCAGATTGCATCCGCGCCCAAGTCCCGATTAGTCGTTTACCAGATCTGACAGAGACAACGGAAAAAAGTCAACGTAAAATGCCTGTCCGTCGGGAGACGACATGGCCGCCCAAAAACTAAGAGTTCTCAGCTTCGGTATTTCGCTGGATGGCTACAGCGCCGGTCCGAACCAGAGCCTCGATCATCCCCTCGGAGTCGGCGGCACGGGACTGATGGAATGGTTCTTCCCCACGCGCACATTCCAGAGAATGCACAATCCGGAGTCCCGTGAAACAGTGGGTCTCGCCAATGTTCCAGAGCAGCTGTTCAGCGGGGAGAATCGTGGAGGGGGAATTGACGACGACTTCGCCGCTCGTGGCTTTGAAAACGTCGGTGCTTGGATCATCGGACGCAACATGTTCGGCCCCGTCCGCGGCGCATGGGTGAATGAGGAGTGGAAGGGCTGGTGGGGCGACAATCCTCCCTATCATTGCGACGTGTTTGTGCTCACGCATCACGCCCGAGCGCCGCTCACTATGGAAGGCGGCACCACGTTCCATTTCGTTACCGACGGAATCGAAACCGCATGGCGAGGCGCGAAGGCCGCAGCCAATGGCAAGGACGTACGGCTCGGTGGCGGAGCCGCCACGGTTCGAGCCTACCTGCGGGCTGGCTTGGTTGACGAATTGCACCTCGCCCAGTCGCCAGTTCTGCTCGGCTCAGGCGAATCTTTGTTCTCCGGCCTGGATCTGCCATCGCTCGGCTATCGTTGTGTCGAGCGCGTTCCTTCGGCCAAGACCACTCACCTTGTGTTGGCACGGTCCTGAGCTGCATGACGAACTGTAACCCTCAAGTATGGTGAGCTACTTGTCCGGTTGGTGAGCTACTTTGTCCGGTTGATGCCATAACGACGCCGGCCTCGCGACGGCGTTAACCAGGACCTTGAGGAGAAATCAGGGATTGAGGAGGATTAACGCGGCGATCATCGCAGGGCCAAGAGTCGCCAAGAACCACAATCTCGAACCGACTAGACCCGCGCCTAGTGCGCATAGCAGCGAGACTCCCCCTCCTCCACAAATCACCACATATCCTGTTGGATTGCCGCCCTGGGGGAGTCCCGGCACCAAAATATACGCCAGGGGAACTATTGCAAAAAGGATACTGAGAATCCCCAGCCTTCTGCCTGTCTCATAGTTACGAACCAACACGGAAACTCTCCAAAAGTGATTCTATTGCATCTCCCATGCTAGCAGCCACCTTACCGGTTCCCTCGTTAATCAGAGTCGAAAATAACTACGCCTGTGCTTGGCTGGCTTGAGGATTCGGTAATTCGATCCGATAGCCCAGATTTCGGAGTTGCCGAATCATTCTCCACGTGCGC